>Ga0157372_10001673_pt1 | contig 23995 bp, 20 predicted proteins | sample C55metaG_FD_115307 | JGI IMG/M metagenome (GOLD analysis project Ga0157372, IMG submission 115307) | Corn rhizosphere microbial communities from Kellogg Biological Station, Michigan, USA - C5-5 metaG | ecosystem: Host-associated > Plants > Roots > Rhizosphere > Soil | place: USA: Michigan... | reverse complement strand
TGATGTAATCTTACCTTGAAAACAGATGGTAGTTTCTGGTAATTCAAGAAAACCAGGCTTATTCCTGTTGATATAAGTCGTTTTAAACTATCAATTTTTAGCAGGTATACCAGGAGAATCAGGCACCAAAAAACTGACCGTAAAAGTTTTTACAAATACATCACGATTACATCTAATTAAGCGAAAAAAAATAAAGAAATATAGATAGGAATAGGGGAGATGAGCGTATTTTCATATAAAGAAACATCACATTCATTGGGACCATTCAGAAACTATTATCATCGTATTGAAAAAATAAACAAAAGCGAAAGCAAAGTTATCGGGCGTACTTTACTGTTAATTAAAATCCGCCAAAAGCTTACGGCATAAACACAATAACCTTTCTCCTCCCATCTTTTATTCCGTTTCCTTTTGGCCTTACCACGCCCTCATTTAATACCGCTTTCTTTTTTTCCATTTTTTCTTTTAAAAACAATTTTTTTCTCGTTTTAAAAGTTTTTTAAATGCAACATCATTAACTTTCTGGTTAATGGGTCATTCGTAGGAATACACCCTAACACCACACAAAATTATTTTATGTTTTCAATTAAAAGCTCTTTTATCCTCTTCAGAATTTAAAGAGAATCCATTCTCCTACATGAATTCAATTTAATTTCACATTTTTAATCTGAAGTGTGAACTGAAAATGGTGAAGTATGAATAGCAGAAAACAAATTGTTTCCTGGGAGGAAATAAGAAAAACTGCATTAAGAATCGAAAAAAATCCATCTTTTAAAATTAATTGCAATAAAACTTACGGGTATAATTTCGGAATTGGCAAGGGCGGAAATATTATAGACTTTGCTATTTTATACCATGAATGTACAGTCCGCGACTTTTAACAAATGGTTCAGGAGGATTTTTATTTTCATCAGCAACCAATTTTAATTCCTGGAAAAGAGAATGAAGAAGTTAGCATTAAAATATTATACAGCAAAATGATCAGCTCTTTAGTTTTAATTCGCTATCTGCATAAAAGAAATATTTCCTTATCTCTAGCAGAAAAATATTGCCCTGAAATAATCTTCCGGATTTACAATAAAACTTATATGGCTTTAGGGTTTAAAATAATTCAGGTGGCTATGAATTGCGCAAAGAATTTTTTAAGGGAAGTAACAGCCGAAAGGATATTACGACAATCAAAAACAGTGGTAAAAAAGGTAGCCTTTTTTGGAGGCTCTTTTGCTTTCTTTCCTTGATCCGTTTGCTACCAAAAAAAGAAGTAAATGAGACAAGTTTTTGTATCCTTAATTCACTTTCTTTTTTTGAAAAATCAAGACTGTTTTTAGAACAACATAACAGAATTCATTTATGCCTCGACAATGACAAAGAAGGAATCAATACCGTTTCTTATGCTAAAAGTTTAAATGAGAAAAATTATGATGAAAGTTGCCTTTACAAAAATTGCAAGGATTTAAATGGTTAGGTGATCAATATTGGAAAAGGAAGGTAAAGCAAGCAATAAACATTTTTTAAATTATGAAAACAGTAGAGATTCCAGATTATGGAAAACAAACTAAAGGTGCCTTTAATCGCACCCGGCAAGATGTACCGTTGTATCACAACCGGTAATTTTATCCCCTTTGCTCCGAAGTCGCCGGGGGAGTAGAATTGTAAAAACTATTTATAAATAAATTAAATGGAAAAGTGATGAGTGAACAAAAAAATCTCAGAAACAAATGGCTTCATTTAAGATTATCAGAAGCCGAATATAAAAAAATTAAGAATGGTTTTTCAAATTCTACAAAGAGGAAAGTAAGTGATTATGTCAGGTCTATTCTTCTGAATAAGCCAATCACAGTTTATACACGAAGCAAGTCTCTTGACGACTTTATTTCAGAAATGATTTTACTCAGAAGTGAATTAAATTCCATTGGAAATAACTTCAATCAATCCGTGAAAAGATTACACACTTTAGATGAAATTTCTGAAATAAAAACAAGGGCAATTTTAAATGAAAAAAGCAAAGAAATTTTTATAAAAAAAGTAGATGAAATCAAAGAAAAAATAAATCAAATCTCTGACAAATGGTTGGAAGAATAGTTACAGCAAAAGCATCTAAAAAGCTCTCAATTATAATGAACAAAAAGTAGTTAATGGAAAGGTTGAATGTATCCTTGCGTGAGGTTTTATTAAGGATATAGACCAACTTAATTTTTATGATAAATTTCATCATTTTGAAAGGCTTATTCCACTGAATGAAAAGACGACAATTAATACGCTTCATGTGTCCTTAAATTTTGATTCTTCCGAGAAAATGAATATTGAAAAATTAGAAGCAAACAAATACATGGAAAGAATTCGCTTTGGGAATCAGCCTTATTTAGTTTATCGACATGATGATGCGGGCCATCCTCACCTTCGTATTGTAACGACAAATATTCAAAGCGAGGGCAGCAGAATCTCTTTGCATAATCTTGGAAAAAATCAGTCAGAAAAAGCAAGAAAGGAAAATGAAATAGAATTTAATTTGGTAAAAGCTGAAACCAGTAAACAAACAAATCTGTTGAATCTTCATCCTGTTAATGTGCAAGGAATTATTTACGGTAAAACGGAAACCAGACGGGCCATTTCAAATGTATTGACGAAAGTCATTTCTGAATACAAGTTTACTTCACTTTCTGCGCTGAATGCGGTTTTAAAATTATATAATATTACTGGTGAAAAAGATTCAAGGATTTACAAGAATAATGGAGTCACTTTTCGGATTCTTCATGCAGATGGAAATAAAACCGGCATTCCAATAAAAGCAAGCTCAATTTACATGAAACCAACAATGGCATTTTTGGAAAATAAGTTTATCGAAAATGAAAATCTGCGAAAGCCTTATTTCAAAAGAATTCAAATAAATATTGATTGGGCATTGAATAAAAAAGCAGGTACCTGAATGGATTAAAAAGCAACCTTGAAATAGAAAGCATCAGCATAAAATGTGTTTTTAATCGCACTGAAAAAAGAACAACAGAATTATAAACCGATTCCTGTTATTCGAAAGGTTGACGCAGGAATTATTCAAAAAAATTTTTTGAGTAGAAAGCAAGATATTGAAGATTTTCTAATCTTCAATTCAATAGTAATTGGTTTACTGTGGTTAAGTATCGTCGTTCCGCCTTTAATAGATGGAACAGTTATTCCTTTGCAGGTGGAACATTATACAACCTTGATAGTGCAAGCGCTTGATTTAGGTATTCTTTTGCCCGCCGCTTTTATTTCGGGCATTTTAATAATAAGAAAAACTCCTTTAGGGTACTTAATTGCTCCGATATATTTTGTATTTCTTGCCCTGCTGATGACTGCGCTAACTTCGAAAATTCTGGTTATGAAAATATTTGCTTACAATGTGATACCTGCTATTTTTATTATCCCGGCTTTTAATTTAATTACTATTGTTTGTACAATAATTATTTTTAAAAATATTAAAGAAAATGCCACTACTCAATATAAGTAAACAACCAGTGGAAATAAAATGAACCGAAAGCTTTTCACCTATAACCTCGGTCTTTTAACGTTATTATTTTTTTATTTTTATATATAAATGTTACTTATTCTTCGGTATTATTAGCAAAGGGTTGATAGTCATGTACGGACATTTTTGGAAAACTTCCGAGAAAAAAAAGAATAAGAAAACCTGATTTCCTGCGGCCTTTTTTGAGAATTTCAGTCCTTCAGAAAAATGGCAAGAATTTTTTTTGTCTTTATTTTTTAATTTAAAAGAATTTTGATTAGCTCTGTAATTAAGTCTGGTTTTACTATTCTTTTATCTATCTATTTCAAATAAGATTAATTTCGGTTTTATTTACCGGGCAATACCAATAATGGTATTTTTGTTTGGTAACTCATTTCTTTTGTATAGACGTTCCCAAACATTCTTTGAAAGAGATTATGTTGGTGTGCCACCATGACTAAAATATCTGTACGATTCTTTTTAATAAATTGATTGATTCCTTTTTCCACATTCCTTTCATTGATGGTTTGAAACTGATGGTTGATCTTTAAAAAAGCCAGACTGGCATTCATTTTACCAATAGCCTCATCCGGTTTCAATGAAGAATCTTTTTTCTGCACATTCAGAATATATACCTGTGAATTGAATTTCTCTGCCAGCTCGAATAATAAAGTATATCTATTGATTTCTGTTTGTGAATCAAAATCAGCTGCAAATGTGATATTGCTTATTGGATTATAATCCGCTTTTTCTGGAATTACAAAAACAGGAAATCCTGATTTGCGGGTAATGGTCGTGGTAGTGCTTCCAAAAACAGAATTGCTTTTTCCTTTTCCCTTCATGCCCATCGCGATGAGATCCGCTTGCTTCACTTTGGCCATTTCATCAATTACATCAGAAGGATAGCCTTCCTGTACCAATCCCGTAATTTTTGATGGATAATTTTTTGAGAGCGCCTCCACTTCTTCCTGCATCAAATGTTTATTGTTTTCCAAAATTTCAGCCTGGGTAATCATTACGGAAGCAAGTACTGAATCATCAACGATGAGTGCAGGCACTGTGGCATTAATAAATACAACTTCAGCATCAAATGCCTTTGCCAATGAAACCGCATATTCAGCAGCATTCTGCGATGCTTTTGAAAAGTCCATCGGGACAAGTATAGTTTTCATTATTTTTTTAATTATAAAGCTACTTGCTCTTACCCTGAGTTAGGGTGATTTCAATCATTGTATCAGGTGACTTAGATTTGTTTCCTGCTAAAATGAAGATCCTTGTTATTTGTTCTTTTACTGTTGCCCGGCGTTTATAATATTAAAACGTAAAATCAACATTTGGAAGAAGTATGGTGGTCAGGCAATAATACGATTTTGTTTGTTTGATTTATTTTTTGCTAACGGCAATTTTTTCATAAACCGCGTGTCAGATCAACAAAGTATAACCAAAATCAATTCTAATTATGACTTGCATCAGCCGGCGGTAATAATAATTTTTTACTTTTAAACTTTCCATAAGATAAAAACGAATCCACATTTGAGCAGATACTATTTCCACAAAAATGTGCATAAAGTAATACTAATTGCACAGATTCTGTGCAGTAATCAATTAATTAAAGGAAGAAAAAAATCCGAAATATTGTTTGCGATTTTCTTTAATATCTTTTCTTAGATTATAGTTGAAGATGAACACAGAAAACCCTTTTCCATTTTCAGGATTGTCCGATGCGGAAACAGCGGCTTCCCGCAGGAAATATGGCAGCAACGTATTGTCGTCAAAACCTATAAATCCTTTTTGGAATGCATTGAAAAGCGCCGTAACCGGGCCGATGTTTATCCTGCTCGCTGTAACGACAGCCATCTACTTTATAATGGGTGAATTTTCAGATGCCTGGTTTATGAGTGGTGCCATTATTCTTGTTTCGGCCATTTCGGTTTACCAGGATAATAGAAGCCGCCGTGCGTTGAATGCACTTGAAGAATTTACTCAGCCGGCTTCGACAGTGATAAGAAATAATAAATTGGTCTACTTATCAACTACTGAAATTGTTGTTGGTGATTTTGGAGTGGTAACAGAAGGAGAATTGATTCCTGCAGATGGATTGGTACAGCAACTGAATGATTTTTCGGTAAATGAATCGATCCTTACGGGTGAATCCTTTGCTGTAACAAAAGAGTTGATAGATGCAAATCTTAATAAAGTGTTTAGCGGCACATTGGTTGAATCGGGCCAATGCGTGTTCAAAGTGATCGCCATTGGCGATCAGACAAAATTAGGCCAAATCGGAAAATCCGTGCGTGAAATCAAAATTGAAAAATCACCATTACAAAAACAGGTTAACACATTTGTAAAATGGATGACGATTGTTGGGGCTGCATTTTTCCTCATTATCTGGGGAATTAATTTTTTTCAATCCGGAAAATTCTTCGACAGCCTTCTCAAAGGATTGACCATTGCGATGTCTGTTTTGCCGGAAGAAATTCCCGTAGCCCTGGTCACCTTCATGGCGCTTGGTGCCTGGCGATTAATGCGAAACGGAGTGATTGTAAAAGAAACAGGTACAGTGGAAGCATTAGGCGTTGCAACTGTTTTATGCACAGATAAAACCGGCACTATCACGGAAAATAAAATGGAACTTTTCCAGGTTTATGATTTCGTTTCTGACAGAATACTGAATAAGGAAGAGTGGAAGAGTGGATCGGCTCAAAAACTGATCAGTACTGCGATGTGGGCAAGTGAAATTGTTCCGTTCAATCCGATGGAAACAGCGATTCATAAAGCATACGAGGCAAATATTTCCGCCGATGAAAGGAATCAGTTTACGATGATCCATGGATATCCTCTAGATGGAAAGCCGCCTATGATGACGCATGTTTTCCAGAGTAAAAACGGTAAAAAAATCATTGCTGTGAAAGGCGCGCCGGAAGCAGTTTTAAATCATTCATCGCTTGACAACAAACAAAGAAATAGTGTAATTTCTCATTTGGAATCCTTTGCTCATGAAGGCTTACGGGTACTGGGTGTCGGTACGATTGAATTTGAAGGCGATGATTTTCCTAAGGAGCAGCAGGAGTTCCAGAATACATTTTTAGGACTGATCGCATTTTATGATCCGCCGAAAAAAAATATCAAATCTGTATTTAGCCAATTGTACGAGGCAGGTATTAAAATAAAAATTATTACGGGCGACAACCTGGCTACCACGACAGCAATTGCACGGCAGGCGGGCTTTAAAGGTTGGGAAAAGGCAATAGACGGTTCCGATCTTCCTTCTGATGCAACGGCTTTTGATAAAGCGGTGACGGATCATGAAATATTTACAAGAGTTTTTCCGCATATAAAGCTGAAGATCATTCAAAGCCTGAAACAACAGTCAGAGATCGTGGGCATGTGCGGCGACGGGGTCAATGACGGGCCGGCGATCAAAGCAGCACACATCGGCATCGCAATGGGAAAAAGAGGGTCTGCAATAGCAAAGGAAGCTGCTTCGATTATTTTAACTGATGATGATTTTGGCAAAATGGTAGGTGCGGTCGCTATGGGAAGAAAAATATATTCAAACCTCAAAAAGTCGATTCAATATATCATTTCAATTCACATTCCCATTATTTTAACGGTTGCGATACCGTTGGTTTTTGGTTGGATTTACCCCACCATTTTTACACCTGTGCATGTTATTTTTTTAGAACTGATCATGGGACCAACCTGTTCCATCGTGTATGAAAATGAACCGTTGGAAAAAAACGCTATGTTGCAAAAGCCACGGCTGATCACTAATACTTTTTTTAATTTAAAAGAATTAACGATCAGTATTTTCCAGGGCCTTGCTATCACCGCTGGGACACTATTCATTTATCAGATGTCGGTTCAGAAAGGATATAATGAAGAATTAACACGCTCCCTGGTATTCAGCACTTTGATTTTTGCAAACTTGTTTTTAACATTGGCAAACCGGTCATTTTATTTTTCAACACTTGACACTTTACAAAACAAAAATGTTCTTTTAAGCATTATCATCGCTGCGACACTTTCTTTGTTGGCTTTAATTCTATACATTCCTTCTTTCTCTTCCTTTTTTAAAATAACTTCTTTGAATGCAATGCAAGCTTCCTGGGCGATTGCTACAGGTTTTGTATCTGTTGGCTGGTTTGAATTTTATAAATGGAGAAAGAGAAAATTGAAAATAAATGAGTAATAACAAGCTCAATAATTGTGAACACAAGACTAATTATGCAATTGGAAAACATTTACAAGAACAGCAAAGCAACAATTATTAATTGGCCTTGGGTGAATAGCGGGAATTCAATATTTTTACAACATCCTGTATACTTCGTTTATGCGATTGCATACTATGGATCTTGCAAATCTTAAAATGCTAATTGTTGTGAGCAATAAACAAAGGCATGTTCAGTGCTTTCATTAATATATCTGCCATGCTTATCTTAAACGAGCGCGACAATTCACTTCTTTGGTAAGCGCCAAGCACCACTAATTCGTGTTCTGAATGATTTCGCAGGTAGTTGCTGATCTCAATTTCTGCATCCCCTTTAGCAATCGTAAAAGTTGCTTTTCGGAAATGCCGTTTTATAAATTCCCTCATCAATTTATTGTCTGGCAAATGAAGATTTTGCTTTTTTTGTTCTTTTACTGTAAATACTTCAACAGGCAAATTCTGAGGGTTGCCTAAAACATAGCTAAACATTTTTATTGCATGCAATCCAGCAGGCGCGCCATCGTAAAGCAAAATAATTTTATCAATAGGTTTGAAAACAGACGGTACAACGAGAACAGGGCATTGCACATCGCCCACCAAATCTTTAATAAAACGCGTGGGAAGCGTTTCCTTGTATTTTGTAAATGTTTCAGATTGATTAATGATTATAAGATCAGCAAACATGCTTTCATGCTTTAGTTCCTGAATTGCAATATTCTTATTTTTATGTATCGAAAAACGAATCCCTTTTTTTTCACAAAGCGTCTGAAATTCCAAAGCAGCTTCTTCTCTTGTTTTTGCATCCTTTGCGTCCAATTCTTTCAGCACTTCCTCATAGTTCTTATACGTGGTCATTACCTCATAAGCACTGTAGCTGTGATAAATAAATTCGTTCAGAAAAACGCCAACCAGGTGGGCGTCCGCTAATTTCGTAAACTGAATGGCATATTGCATGTTGCTTGCAGACATTTTATATCCATCAAATACCACCAAAAATTTTTTCATAATAAAAATTTATTGTAAAAATTATTGTTGATCTTCCCTTTTCTTGGACGTCATCAAAGCTATTAATGAAGTAAACAATAATTAATGATCCTCTATCATTAGTTATAATGACATACAATTAAGTAACCCTTTAAAAAATATTCAAAAGGAAATGTTCTTACCTGCTTGTAATAGCACGCGCTTTGGGATTATTGGCTTTAATATTCATAGAATCCAGGAAAGAAATTAACCTGTTTTTCACATCCTTCTTTTCATTCAGCCTTTCATTTTCCATTTCTTTTAATAAATGCTTTTCCGTCAACTCTAAGCGATTCCCGTCAAAAGTTTGCAAAAGAGCAAGCGCTCTGGATTTGTCATCAAAATTATTGAATAATTCCACACATTCCTCAATCGCTTTTTCGTTTAGGAAGCTACTTTGCTGTTCCCGGATGAAAGGCTTAATCAACGCATAATTGTAATAAATGTCTTCTATGAATTTCCTCAAATTATCCAAAGCCTCATCATCAGCCCTGCCTTCCAATGTATTCAATTCGTAAAGCGTATAATGAATGAAGTTTATAACAGACTTTTTGGTGAGTTTGTCGGGCAAGTTGGCGAGCAATTCCTGCTTATCACTCATAAAATTATAATCAACATCTATAAAATCAAAAATGATTCTTTTCCAGTACTCCATTTCTTTTTCCAAATTATTTATATAAGAAACCGGTGCCTTATAAATTGATCTTTTTGGATATTCTTTTACTTCTTTTAATTGTAGCTGTAAATTTCGGATTATCCCGAAATACCCGTATATCGTCTTCATTCGTTTGCTAATCCTACAGGATAATCCGTCTTTAGATTCCATGTTGATGAGGTGCAGGAAGGTTTTTAGCTTTTTTATCTCGATCAAAAATTCCTGGATATTTTCTGCTTCAAAATTAATAATGGATTTATGAAAAGGTCTGCCAATTTTTTTAAACTGGCTTTCAATAAATTCTGTTATCTCATTTTTTTTCATAAAAAAAGTTTTAAAGCCTATATAAAGCACTATTTCATCTTTCAATTTCCCATTCGATGAAAATTTCATACAGTTTTGTAAGAATAAAAACAACAGCATTCTTAAGGATCGGCAAACCCATAATCATCAACAGGATTGTCAAAAACCATGTGATTTCTTTTTCAATCTTTAGCTGAGCGGAATTGTGAATTAAGGTTTTCATTTTATTCAAATTTGACAGATGAAAAAGTAACCAGGTGAATTGTCACTCGCGCGATTAGCCATTCTCTTTTTTATCGAAAATCGGCGCGTTTGCTGCAAAATCATTTTCGTGAATTACCATTACTGGTATGTTAGAGTAAAAAATGAAATCTTTTGTTTTTGAGTTATGAAAAGGATTATGTCTTTTAGAAATAATAACGAACATGTCAACTGCATGTTTTTCGGCCAGTGTGGATATACCCATCCAAACGTTATCACTCTGCACAAAATAAAATTGTGGCCTTAAATACTCCAACCTGTGATTTAATAAAACTTTGCTGATTCCATTTCGATCCCTTGCATTTTCATTTTTACCGGCATAAAAAATTTCCAGCTCTGCATGGAATAATTTTACGATCGTTTCTATTTCTGTGACCGGCACTTCATAAATATCTTTTAAATCTGAAGCAAATGCAATTTTTTTTAAAGGCTTATATGTTGCATTATGAGGGACTACCATTACAGGATAAGACAAATGTTTCGCAGTATAAACAGTTGTACTTCCTCCAAAAAAAAGGCGAAACAGATCAGAACTGTCCGTACTCATAACAACAGCAAAAGGCTTTATTCTATTGCATAATTCTTTGATTTCATGCTCCGCTAAACCTAAAACATTTTTTGTTTTGATCTTAACCTTGTTGTTTGTCGCAGTGCTCAATTTATTTTTTAATGCTTCTAATTTCTTCTCCACACCCGGTTCATCAAAAAGTTCTTCTGAAACAGGATACCCTGAAATAGAAACGGGCAGTTCCATTATATGGAATAATAGCAATTGGGCATCGATGTCTGCAGCTAGCCTTGCAGCATACACGCATGCATTTTCTGCTATTGCGGAAAAATCTGTTGGAGCAATTATTCTTTTCATAATAAATGTTTTTGGCTACTTACAGATTAAAATTATGTATCGTTAAAGAACCGGCAGATGATATTTGTCAACAACAGTAATGATTATTGTCAAGTCACAATCAGATAACTCAAAATGCTTTAAAGTAAATTGTCAGAATAAAGAAGCTGAGCAAATGCAATTAAAAAGTTTTGTTGTTTTATGAAAAATTTTCAAAGAATTTTACCAGCTTGATTTCACATTTAGCTTATTATAATTAGAATAATAGTGTGGAGTAAAGTGGCGTTCGTGCAATAAAAGTAGCTAAAGAATTGCGGCTCGAATCATCTATAGACCATGCCGCTTTTTAAAATAAAAAGTAAAAACGTAAAGTATTACGCGATAACTATCAAAACAAATTCGTTGCCATAACCGTAAGAAAAAAGTTTTTTTTCTATTGTATTCTGCTTCTGTTATTTGTATACAATCTTCATTGATTATTCTTTGCAAAGCTTCAGCTGTTTTTTTTGCAAAAGATGCATCCAGTACATCAAGATTTAATTCAATACTTGCATAAGCGCTTACGTTATTGATGTTGTATGATCCAACTGTAACAAATCTTTCATCACATATACTAATCTTGCCATGTAGAATACTTTTTTTGTACTCGTATATTTCAATGTTGTTTTTAAAGAGCCAGCTATACATGTAACGTTCGGCCTGTTTTGCCAAATGTATATCAGACACTCCTGCAGCTATGATTTTTATTTTTACGCCGCGCTTTGCGGCGATGCTTAATTGCTTTTTTATAAAGATGCCCGGCAAAAAATAGCTTGACATAATTATTACTGAATGGCGTGCCTGTTTCAGCATTTCCAGGTATGTTTTTGAAATTTGTTTTTTACCACGAACCCAATCGTTTATGCGGGTACGAACCATGCAGCTTTTACCTGGCGTTAAACGTTTTACGGGTAGGATAAATCTCGTTCGTAATTGTTTACCCCACATCGATTTATTCCATATATCAGCACATATCATATGTAGGTTAAACGAAACCTCCCCTTGAACATACAATGCCCAATCGAGCCACGCCGGTTCCTCTAAATCGTTGTATCGATCAGTAATATTTACACCACCCACTAAACCGCCAAACGCATCTGTTACTACAACCTTATGGTGTAACCTCCTTCCGAAATAAAAATATCGGCTTTTAAAAATTGGATTAAACCAACGAAAATGAATTCCTGCTGATTTTAAGTTTTCTATACACGTCTTTGAGATATTTCTTGAAGCATAACCATCCAGCACGATATAAACCTGTACACCTCTTCGAGCCGCTTTTAGTAATGAATTTATAAGCCGGTTACCGGTTTTATCTTCGTTAAAAATATATGTTTGCAGATGAATAGTGGTATGTGCGTTATTGATGAGGCCTTCGAGCACATCAAAGTATTCTTTTCCCCCACGAACTAATTTTACTTTATTCTGCAGTGTGTAATTTCCAGCAGTTCTATCTTTTATAGATGACGACATGATTTTTTACAATTTTTAATACAATACGATTTCTTCATAAGCATCTCATTGCTTCATTTTTACTGCTCTGCTAATGTTGAATATAAACTACGGATCTCCTGCTCGCGTAAGGAAAGAACTTGCTTAAAAAATAAGGCAGGGTTATTATTACCTGCCTTACCATTCAATGATACTTTGGAATTTTTCAGATCCGGTAACGTATCATTTGCTCGTTTAATCCCCGGTCTTCCTGGTTAGTATAACAGTTTTTCCTCTGCTTGATAAACGATTTATCTTATTGCATTAAAGCAGCTTGTCGTTTACGTAATTAACCGAACCGCTAGAAATTAAACTAAAGTAAAAGTAAATCGTCGATTTTCGTATTCTAATGATTATCGTCATGTTTATCAATGCCTTTCGTCAAAAATCGTTGTACTCATTTAAGCCAAATTTTATTTCCTCCTGAATTTCAAATTCAAAAACAATTATTGATTCCTCTATCATAATTACTGACTGAACGGCATTAATAAGCGTCAGTTCTCCATTGAAATCATTTGCCAGAGAAATCGCATTGCATACAGCTTTTGAGCAGACACTTTATTCTTAAAATTCGTATCCCTCCCTTCAACGTTATTTTTTCTTCAGACTGGTAACACATTTGATCGATTCCGAGTTGATAGTTGCCAAGATGAATAAGTATTTATAATAAAAAGAAAATTGAATATTTTACTGAATCAATGAGCAGAATCACCTGCCAAAAAAACCTTTTATCCTGAGAAATTTGTTACATCTTTTCATGCATTAGACTTCTGGAGCTGGAAATATTATTTGCAATCTTTATCGTGTCACTAAGGTTTTTCAATGGAAAGACTGTTGATGACTATCATCTTGATGTCTAACTATAGTCATGATTTTTGAAATGGACACCTTCTATTTTTACTAAGGTTTTTCATAGGATATTGATTACAACAGGAGCTGGATTTCTATTCGGCTCTTTTTAGTCCGTTGCAGAAAAAGCAATTAAAAATAACTTCAGGAAATATGATTCAAATCATTCCCAGTATTATTTTTAAATTGTAACATTGAGTAGCTTTTTTGATTAGTCTAGCGATTGGATATGTTTTGATAAAATTTCTCAATTAATATGAAAAGGAATTTTTAGTGCGGACGAACAAATATGAAGATTTCATTTTTCAAAATCGGTAGAAAAAAAGAATTCTAAGTCAAATACATTGAGCAATCAATCTAACAAGAGTGCAAGCTAGTTTATGTTACACCTTTTTTATTATTCCGTTCACCTGGTAATTTAAAAAAGTGATGAAAAAAATTTTGGTCATAGACGACAACAAAGAAATAAGAGAAAATATTGCTGAAATAATTTCTTTGTCGAACTACGAAGCTTTCACAGCAGACAACGGGAAGAAAGGCGTGGAACTTGCATTGAAACAACCGCCTGACCTTATTATATGCGATATTATGATGCCTGAGCTGGATGGTTATGGGGTGTTGCATCTTCTGGCTAAACATATAGAAACTTATGGAATTCCATTTATTTTTCTTACTGCAAAATCAGAGAAAGCTGATTTGAGAAAAGGAATGGAAATGGGCGCCGACGATTATATTACCAAGCCTTTTGACAGTATTGAATTACTAAATGCAATTGAAATAAGACTGAAAAAATCAGAGTCAATCAAACAAAGCGCATTAAAAAATCATGAAGACATTAATACCTTCATCACCAATGCAAGTCAAATGGCTGATTTCAAATTAACGTCTGACGAAAGGGAATTGTGTGACTATAAGAAAAAAGAAATGGTGTATTCGGAAGGGCGGCGGCCAAAAGCAGTGTATTATGTAAAAAGCGGGAAAGTCAAAATTTATAAAACGAATGACGATGGAAAAGAATTCATCACCGCGATTTGTAGCAGTGGCGATTTTTTCGGCTACACCTATATTCTTGAAGAAAAGTGTTATAACGAAAGTGCTCAGGTGCTTGAGGATGCAGAGCTGATGCTCATACCTAAAGACGATTTTATTACTCTTATTTCTGCTGACTCACAGGTAGCAAAACAAGTTATAAAACTAATAACACGCAATGTCCTTGACAAAGAAGAAAGTCTCCTGAATCTGGCATATAATTCATTACGCAAAAAAGTTGCATACCAGTTAATACAAGTGTTTGATAAATTCAATAACGGAACCGACAAAAACGCCATCACTCTTTCAAGAGAAACCCTGGCGCAGACTGCAGGTATTGCAACCGAATCTTTGATAAGAACACTTTCCGATTTTAAAAGCGAAAAACTGATAGATATGCAGGGCAGCTCTATAATCATTTTAAACGAAAATAAACTACGCAATCTGCCTTATTGATGTTTATGAGCTGTCAATCAAATTGTGAAGACAATTCCATTATAAGGTAATAATATAAATTGAGATAGATGTTCATTCAGCTATCCAGGCCTAAAAATGGTTCCATGTCGTCCCCGAAATGATGATTCCTTTCCTTTTTAAACCCACTATCATAATCATAATTAACATCGTGTCTTTTTATCAATGCTATCTTACTGAAGTCTTTTAGCTCGTCAACAAACTCAACATCACCACCGCCTTCCAATACTTTTTCAATAATATTATCTACTGCATCCCTCACAACCGGTTTATTACGTTGGAACTCTTCACTGAAGATTACCTCCCCGGTTTGTGTGATAAATGCGCCGCAATAAAAGTCTTTTTCAACTACCAGAAATTGTTTATGCTTCCTGCTTACCTGTATCCAAACATCATTGATCCCTTTGATAAGCTGTCCCTCATCTGCTGCAAGTTTCAGGCGATTCATAATATGCTTTTCTTTAACCTCTTTCCAGTTTGAAAGCTGAGACTCAAGCGCTTTAAGAAATTCACTTTCCGTTGCATCATCAAAATCACCATGTATGAACCCGGTAATATTTTTTCCATGTTTTGCCAGTTGCTGAAAATATCCGGCTGTTTTTTTGGGCGCCATAAGAAACAATGGCAGGGGATAAATTGAAAGAACGTTCGATAACTGAAGATCGATATAATGAAGAAATTTTTTTAGCGTTGTTTCTTTTACGGAATTCGCATCGGTGAAATTGCTTACTGGTTCCGGCAAATCTCTTTTTATTTGTTCTATTTTGTTTGAAAGGATTAATTGCATCTTATTACAAGTTGCTTCGTATAACCTTTCCATTTTACCACTAATGGTGAGAACCAAAAATTTAGGCTCGTCAATTTTATTCCGTACAATATCCCTGATTTCAAATGCACTGTCAACCACTACCTTTTCTTTCAATTCGATATTTACATAACATACTTTCTCAATTTCCGGCGATACATAAATAGCTACTGTTTTCTTATGAGTGTTAAAATCAAGACGCGCAATTACATCTTTTAATCTTTTAAAAACTGATTCTGCTATTTCATCCTGATACCTTTCGTTCAAATCGTGTCTGATTTTATCCGCCGCTTTTTTAAGGGAGTGCATTATTGCGGCTTTGGAATTCATCTTAGGCTCGAAGGGCATCATAATGGAAATACAAGGATTACATTTAACAGCCGTTAAACGCCGAATCGTCGTTTCACGTTTTTCAGCGAGCATATATTTAGATTTTGGGGTGAATAAATGAGTACAAAGGAAATATTCATGTGCTGACAAACTATTGACGTATGTCACCTCAAGCTTTGACATTGGTCATCTGATATGAGAAAATCAGCTCCTATTTTTGAGAAAACACACATAAGATGAAAAGTATGATTCTCTATAAAAGCAAGTATGGAGCAACCAAACAATATGCCGACTGGTTAGCCGAAAGCCTGGAACTTCCGGCAGAAGATGCCGACGAAGTGTCAAAAGATAAGATCAAAAACTATGACGTTGTGTTTATCGGCACATCCGTCTATTTTGGAAAATTTTTAAATGAACGGTGGCTGCGGCGAAAAACAAAAGAACTCAGCACTAAAAAGAAAATATTTCTGTTTATCGTTTGTGCATCGGCAGCTGATACCAACGAATGTAATGAGATTATAAGAAGCAACGTACCAATCGAAATTAAAGATAAGTGCGCATTTTATTTTTTACCCGGAAAGTTATTGCATCACCAGCTTTCTCTTTTCGACAGATTCATCCTGAGGGTAGCCGGTTTGTTTTTAAGAGATCCATTAAAAAAGCAGGCAATGCACAATGATTTAGACGAAGTGAAAAGAGAAAATCTAAATCCACTGATAATTGCATCAAAAGGCTTTCTGATTAAAGCGGCATAAAATCCCGGAATAACATGATGCCAGTCTTACAATTACCGCCATCAATTTAACTTATGATAATAGTAATTTTTGGATTACCCGGTTCAGGTAAAAGTTACCTCGCTCAACGTCTTTCGAAGATGCTGCATGCTGAGTATATCAACAGCGATGGGGTAAGAAAAGAACTTTTCCGATTTCCAACATATTCCCAACAGGAAAAAAAACAGGTTTATCATGAAATGCTCAAAAAAATATCTGACTCTGAGTATCGGAAAGATGTGGTGGTCGATGCAACATTTTCGGACGAGGTAATGCGCGAGGAATTTACAAGCAAAGTAAAGGATATCGCTACTGTATATTTTATTGAAATAACTGCTGATGAAGAATTAATAAAACTGCGGCTTGCCACGCCGCGAAGTGATAGTGATGCAGATTTTGAGGTGTACAAAAGACTAAGGAAAAACTGGTTGCCTTTCGAAGAACACCATTTGGTGTTGCGCTCAACAAATAACAACATTGAAGAAATGCTGGACGCTACCTGCGACTATATTTTTTCAAAGGAAATGAACGATCAAAATATCCGGCTACTTATTAATCAAAAAAACTTTCCGGTTAAAACGAATAAGGCAGATTTAATCGAAACACATATCTCATGGGTCATTATTTGCGATGAGTTTGTTTATAAGATCAAAAAGCCCGTTAAATATTCATTTCTTGATTATTCAACACTGGAAAAACGAAAATTCTTTTGTGAAAAAGAAGTGGCGCTTAACAGGAGATTGGCAACTGAAACTTATCTTGGTGTGACCACTGTGAAAAGGACGGCTTCAGAATTTTTTATTGACGGTTCTGCGGGAGAAATCATTGATTATGCAGTAACTATGCGCAAGCTTCCTGAAGAACGAAGGATGGATAAACTCCTTTTTCAAAACAAAGTTTCCGATCCTGATATTAAAAATCTTGCAGCAAAGATCAGCGCCTTTCACAAAACCGCCAATATCATTCACGGGAAAAACAATTGTTTATTGAAAGAACTTTTTGACGATATACTTACTCAAAAAACCTATTTGGAAAAATATTACAACTGCGCCACCTTAATTGACGATGTGATTAGTGCCTCAGATGACTTTTTTGCGATAAATGCTCGTTTACTGGAAGAAAGGGTTGCAGCTAATTTCATAAGAGACTGTCATGGTGACCTTCATTCCCGAAATATTTTTTTGTTGCCGGAGCCTGTTCCGTTCGATTGTATTGAATTTAATGATGAACTCCGGCAGATAGATGTATTGAATGAAATAGCTTTTCTGTGTATGGACCTGGATGCTTTTGAAAGATATGATTTATCAGAACTGTTTTTTAATGAATACAACCGGTTGTTTCCCATTGTAAATACTGAAGAAGAACGAAACTTATTTATTTTTTACAAAGCCTATCGGGCGAACATTCGTGCTAAAGTTAACAGCTTAAGGGCGCAAGACGCAAACAATGAAAACGAAAAAAGAAAAGCGCTGGATAACGTTCACAAATATCTTTTGCTAATGAACAATTACATTACGATGATTACCGCGCGGGTTGTTTGAATTCTGTTTAAAATTTCACGGTAAATTCCGTTCCTTGGTTTATGATGCTCTTCACATTTATTGTTCCTCCTAACAGTTCAACGTATCTTTTTACGATATGCAAGCCGAGGCCTGTTCCCTTGATAGCGCCTGTATTTGAAGCTCTGAAGAAACGTTCGAACAAATGTTTCTGATCTTCCGGAGAAATCCCGATTCCATTGTCTTTAACTCTTAAAGTAATTGTGTTATTTTCGACACTTGTGTCAAATAAAATCGAGCTGTTTTCCGGGGAATATTTAATGGCGTTTGAGAGTAAGTTGGTTAGAATATGATTCAAGAATCCTCCATCAAGACAAACATTGTCGCTTCCCATATGGCAATATTTTATGGTCTGACCGGTTTTCAGCTCTGAATTAAATTTCAAGCGGATATTTTCTGCCAATTGCCGGATATTAAATGTTTCATTTTTAACGGATACTTTTCCTTCTTCAATTTTTTCAAGCGAAAGAAATTCCTCAAGTGTGGCTACCAGTTCGTTTACTGCCGATTTAATGCGATGAATATGTTTGTCGCGCTTATCCTGGGTTTCAGTGGTTTTATAAAATTCCAGTAAGGAAACAGAAGAAAGGATTGTGCTTAGCGGTGTGCGGAATTCATGTGAAGCCATCGAAACAAAATTTGACTTCATCTTGTTCAACTCTTTTTCTTTTTCCAACGCCTGGTAGCTTTTTTCTTCGGCTTTTTTGTGCCATGTAAAATCTCGTGTCACTTTTATAAATCCTTTTACCTCCCCGCTATCATCGTAAGTGGCAGTTATTAAAACATCAGCCCAAAACATACTTCCATCTTTTCGTACGCGCCAACCCTCTGTTTCCAAGCTGCCATGTTCAGCAGCAAGCTGCAGATTACGCTCCGGCTCTCCCTTGGTGACCGCTTCAGGCGGATAAAACATTGAAATATGTTTGCCAATGACTTCGTCAGTTGTGTACCCTTTTATTTTATGAGCGCCTTCATGCCAGTTCAGTATCGTACCATCTTTATCAACCATAAAAATCGCAAGGTCTTTTGTGCCGTTAATTAATGTGCGAAACCTGTTTTCGCTCTCAACCAGTTTCCTCTCTGTTTTTTGCCTTCTTCGGAAATGGTAAAATAGGAGCATAAACGAACTTATCAGCAAAATCAACATTAAAATATTTGACAAAACAAAAATCCTTCTTGTTAAATCGACAGTTTTAAAAAGTTCCGCTCTTCTTTCCGCAAGCAAACTATTAGCTTCTGCCTTAATTAACTGAAGTTTCTGACTAATAGCACTATGGGCTTTCGGGGTCTGTACAACATCTATCTGGTTCAAATCATTTCCGGGTATTGCTTCAGACTGAATTGACTTATTAGTTAAGGTGAGGAGCTGTGTTACTTGCTCTTGAAGCTTTTGCGCATTTTTATTTGTAATGCTATCGTCCTTAATAACGTTTACCAAACGGTTCGCCTTTTTTTGCAATGAGTGCCGAATCGAAATAGCGGAATAATATGAATTTGAATCCGCTGTTAAAGTATAGTTCCGGCTTTCCCATTCCAGGTTTTGCGCCAGAAGCGACATGCTATCCGTACTTTCAATAATATTTCGTGTATGGGATACCATTGAGAAACCATTGTTGAATGTTTGATTATAGTGATTAAATAAAGCGCCAAGGACTATAAGGCCACCTATTAAAACGATATAAAATGATACGAGCACTGTAAAGAAAACAGAATAATTATTATAACCAGTTGTTGAACGCCGCCTCATTTTTGGAGATTAGGGGTAAAAGACCACACAAGCAATTCTAAAGACAATTCCACAGTTCAATTTTCGGCAAGTCACTTTTGTTTTGCATCATAAAGGTAGGGTATAATAGGAAATTACGGTAAACATTGAAGCGCCAGTAGCAAGAAAGTAACGTAAATAAGAATTACCAGTACAATGCACAAAAACATGCGAATAGCAGCGATGAATATTAAAGTAAGCCAACGCCTAACCTGATTTCTTTTTTGCAAAACGAGTGCAAAAAAAGAGACGGCCATGGCCGCTGCCAACTATTGATGGAACGCTATTTCGTTTTACATTTAGTAAGCAAATTCTATCTCTTCTATTTCAAGATTATTTTTTACACTGCCCACGCCGCGCGAAAAAGCTGACTGATCACAATCCCTAAAATAATTTTTGTCTGGGCTAATGATTGAATCAGAACAGCCATTATTGACAAAACTCATCTGGAAGATTGATCACTATCACTGGAAAACATGGCATCGGAAAATATTTTTGTTGGAAAATATTTTTAATCTAAAACAAATTTTATGTCGAAAAATGCATTAACCAGGACAATAAACCTGATGCCTTCATTCTTCAATGATTTTTTTAAGCCATCGAATGACTGGCTTGACAATGGCTTTGAAAAGACACTTTCTGTCCCCGCAGTAAACATTTCGGAAAAAGATGAAACCTATAATGTTTCTGTAGCAGCGCCCGGTATGAAAAAAGATGATTTTAAGATTGACCTGGACGGTGATGTTCTTACCATCAGTGGAGAACAAGAAAAAACGAACGAAAACCAGGATGAACGCTACAATCGCAGGGAATATAATTATTCTTCTTTCTGCCGTTCATTCACCCTCCCGGAAGAAGTAAAGCGTGATGAGATTGAGGCCAGATATGAAGATGGGGTTTTGAACATTGTATTGCCAAAAAATGAATCTGCCAAAAAAATAACGAAGTCCATTTCAGTAAAATAATCAGGAGGGATCTTTGGTTTCTACCCCCCGTGAGCGTGTCGGGGGTTTTTATTTAAAAATATATTGAATGATGCGTTTTCTAATCCTTTTTGTTTTTTTCCTGGCAAGCATTAATTCTTTACAGGCGCAGAATGTTAAAGACAGATTACGTTACCCTGAAATGGTATCTGCATTTTATTCCGGGATAAATAAAAGAAATTTTTGGACCGGAGATACATCATCTGCGAGGCTTAGACAGGAATTTTTGCAAGTGCTGGATAGTGCTGATAATTGGGCGCTTTCTGCCCTCGATTATCATTATACCGAATTGCAAAAACTGGCAGAAGTTTGCCGGGAGGAAACCGATTCGAATGCGGTTAACCGTTGCGAGCAATTATTTACAGATGCAGCCATTTCTTTTTTTAAGGATATATATAAAGGAAATGATAATAAAGCAGGGTATGATGAGATATCTTTAAAATATTCGGAAACCAGCGACAGGATGATACTAAATAACCTTGTTGCTGTAGGTGGTAGGAAAAACATACTGGAAGTAGTCAATAGCCTGGAACCCACGAATCCGGAATATTCGATTTTCAAATGCGCGTATCAACAAGCGGCCAGCATTCATTCAGATTACAAAAAGTTACAGCTAAAACGTACACTCAATTATATGCGATGGATTAATCACTTTAGATTTCCAAACTATATAGTTGTAAACATTCCTGCTGCAGAGCTAAGGTATTACCGGTATGATACAATAGCGTTAAGAATGAAAGCCATTGTTGGCAAGCCTTCCACGCCCACGCCGCGGTTTAGCGCTTATTGTAATAAAGTAATTTTGTATCCCTATTGGAATGTGCCGGCATCAATTGCAAAAAAGGAATTACTGCCGCTTTTTAAAAAGGATCCATCCCAGGTAGATGCAATGAATATGCAGATAGTAAATAGTCGTGGAAATGTAGTGAGTGCTTCATCGCTAAACTGGTCTTCGTTCAGCCGGTATTACTTCCCGTACAACTTGCGCCAGTCAACCGGTTGTGACAATGCACTCGGTGTAATGAAATTTAACCTTACCGACCCTTTTAATGTTTACATGCATGATACCAATAATAAATCCACGTTTAATTCACCAAAACGATTTTACAGCCACGGCTGCATCCGTATCGAAAAACCGCTTGAACTGGCCAATTATATTTTACCTAAACCGGTAGATTCATCGTTTTTGCAGGCTTGTTTAAAAAATCAAAAGCCCATAGAACTCAATCTCGTGCAAGTGGTTCCGGTTTTTGTTATTTATAGCACTGCCGGTATTGATGCAAACGGCAGGGTGATTTATTATGATGATATTTATGGTCTTTTAAAAAGATAATCAGCAAGCCAACATTTAGCTCATCTTTTATTTCATATAATCCTGCATTACCTTATAGAGTGCTGTCGCATCAACAAGCCTGCACAGTTGTGTGCCTTCATTCAAAGTGGCCGCGGTACCACAGGCGACACCATATCTTACCGCTTCCCGGATGCTTTTGCCCGCGGATAAATACATGACGATACCTGCGAGCATGCTATCGCCTGCACCAACGGTGCTTTTACGTTTTACAGGTGGCGCCATAAATTGTTCAGTAATGTCGGCTGTAACAAGCAATGCACCTGCAGCACCCATTGAAACAACAAGCGCTTCACAAATATTTTTTTTGATAACGCTTCTTGCTGCTATTGTGATTTCATCACCTTGTAATTCTTCACAGCCTGCGAGCATGCTTAATTCATTGAGGTTTGGCTTAAGAATAAAGGCGTTTTTTACGGGATAAGCGTTCAGAGTTTCAGCGGGGATATCAATAATAAGTTTCGCATGTTTTTGTTTGGCAATTCGGGCTATCCGCTCAAATATGTCTTGTGGAAACCCGGGCTGCATGCTTCCGCTTACAACCAGGTAATCTATTGCCTGCTGATTTTCCAGGCATGTAAGGATGCGCTGCCAATGGCATTCTTCCACAGGGCTACCGGGTGTTATAAAACGATATTGAAGATTTGTGGCTTTATCTACGATCATTATATTCTCTCTTGTATCAATCCCTGTATCAATCGTCGTGGTTCTTATCAATTCCGCCTTTAGCAGATTTTGGAGAACAATGCCTGTATATCCGCCGGCCAGATAAACGGCCAAAGGCTCTCCTCCCAATTTCTTTGCCGCTCTCGCCACATTAATACCTCCGCCACCGGCTTCGTTTTTGAATGACTCGCACCGAAGCTTTTTATCGGGCAACAACTTATCGACAGCACTGCTTTTGTCAATGCATGGATTGAAAGTGACGGTAATAATCGAAGTCATAATGGTAGTCTCCGGCTTTTAATGGTTTAAAATAATTCACCCTGATAGATCTCTTTACTTAGAACATTTAACTCCTGCCGTGTCTTTTCCCTGATATCATTTTTTCGAGCCAACAGTGATTTTTGAAAAACAGATAAAAGGTTTTTTTCCTTTTCATCATGAATTTTGGCTAAATATTCTGGCTGCATTAACTCTAGTCCGCAACAAATATTTTTAAACTCTTCCAATGCCTGGACAATCGTTTGTAACCCGTCCTTGCTTAAAATTGCACCCCGAAATAATGATTCAACATTTAGATAATCCCAGAGGTATAACAAATCCCGCAATATGCTAAGGGCCGCATGAATTTGAGTCTCATGGTGTAAAGCATTAATGGCGGCAAGGTTTTGAAGGTGCGATAGTGAAAACTTCCTGATTTGTGAAGCATGAATTTTCCGAGGCATCCGCTTTATTACCTCGTCTTTTACCCGGTCAAAATTGTTGTCTTCCATCAAACTTGCCGCCTCACCCTGCCAGTATTTCTTTTTCATATTCAACAATTTCAGGTATTCATAGGGCTGGTCGGCCATATAGGTTGTAATGTACTGAAACGTGCGGTGTTCTTGTAATTGAATGTTTTGTATTACCCTGACATAGCGTGTAAATATTTTCAGCAAGGGGGGAATAACTGCTTTTTGCGATTCCTCTTCTTCGTTTAGATAAGCCATACGCAGAAAAGCCGTTAGCTTTCTGACTTCCAGCATGAATTCATCAATATTGCGGTGATTAAATTCTTTAAGAATTTTGGGCAGTAATCTGTTGATTTCTTTCAATTTGTCTTCA
>Ga0157372_10001672_pt1 | contig 23996 bp, 16 predicted proteins | sample C55metaG_FD_115307 | JGI IMG/M metagenome (GOLD analysis project Ga0157372, IMG submission 115307) | Corn rhizosphere microbial communities from Kellogg Biological Station, Michigan, USA - C5-5 metaG | ecosystem: Host-associated > Plants > Roots > Rhizosphere > Soil | place: USA: Michigan... | reverse complement strand
CAGCCCGGCGAACTGATTGTCGCCGTCACCCTGCCGCCGCCCGCGGGCGGCACGCATATCTACCGTAAAGTGCGCGACCGCGCCTCCTACGCGTTTGCGCTGGTCTCCGTGGCGGCGATTGTCCACCCGGACGGCAGCGGGCGCGTTGCCATCGGCGGCGTTGCCCATAAACCGTGGCGGCTTGCCGAAGCGGATGCGGCGCTGCCGCAGGGGGCACAGGCGGTGTATGACAAGCTCTTCGCCACCGCGCAGCCTACGGCTGAGAATGCATTTAAATTGACGCTGGCGAAGCGCACGCTCGCCTCGGTGTTGTCGGAAGCGAGGGCGTAAACGATGAAATTTGAGAAACCGGCAGGCGAAAACCCCATCGATCAACTGAAAGTGGTCGGTCAGCCCCATGACCGCATCGACGGCCCGCTAAAAGTGAGCGGCCGCGCCCACTACGCCTACGAATGGCATGATGTGCTGCCCAATGTCGCCTATGGCTACATCGTCAGCGCGGGCATCGCGAAAGGTAAAATCAGCGAGATTAATTGCGATGCGGCAGGCAACGCGCCGGGCGTGCTGTCGATTATCACCGCCGATAACGCCGGCCCGCTGGGCAAAGGCGAGCGCAACGCCGCCACGCTGCTCGGCGGCCCGCAGATTGAGCACTACCACCAGGCCATTGCGCTGGTGGTGGCTGAAACCTTTGAGCAGGCGCGCGCTGCCGCCGGGCTGGTGGACATTACTTACCAGCGCGAAAGCGGTGCTTACGATCTGGCGGCAGAGAAACCGGCGGTCAACAGCGCGCCGGAGAGCGCACCGGACAAAAATAGCGGCGATTTTGACGCAGCCTGGGCAAGCGCCGAGGTGAAACTCGACGCCACCTACACCACGCCGGATCAGAGCCATATGGCGATGGAGCCGCACGCCTCGATGGCCGTCTGGGAAGGGGATAAGGTGACGGTCTGGACTTCCAACCAGATGGTCGCCTGGTGCCGCACCGATCTGGCCACCACCCTCAAGTTGCCGGAAGAGAACGTGCGCATCATCTCGCCCTATATTGGCGGCGGTTTTGGCGGCAAGCTCTTCCTGCGCAGCGATGCGCTGCTGGCCGCCCTCGCCGCTCGCGCCTTGCAGCGCCCGGTAAAAGTGATGCTGCCGCGCCCGATGATCCCCAATAACACTACCCATCGCCCGGCGACTATTCAGCACATCCGTATCGGCACCGATCGGCAGGGCAAAATCACCGCCATCGCGCACGACAGCTGGTCCGGCAACCTGCCGGGCGGGACGCCGGAGACAGCGGTGAACCAGACCGAGCTGCTCTATGCGGGGGCTAATCGCCATACCGGTTTACGCCTGGCGACCCTCGATTTACCTGAGGGCAACGCCATGCGCGCTCCGGGTGAAGCACCGGGCATGATGGCGCTGGAGATTGCCATTGATGAGATGGCAGAGCGAGCCGGGATCGATCCGGTTGAGTTTCGCATTCTCAATGACACGCAGGTTGATCCAAAGGATCCACAGCGCCCCTTCTCACGCCGCCAGCTGGTGGAGTGCCTGCGCACCGGCGCGGAGCACTTTGGCTGGTCGCAGCGCAACGCCACGCCCGGCCAGACGCGGGATGGAGAGTGGCTGGTGGGCTACGGTGTCGCGGCGGGCTTTCGTAACAACCTGCTCGCCCCGTCCGGCGCACGCGTGCACCTCGACGACGCAGGCCGGGTGACGGTAGAGACGGATATGACCGATATCGGCACCGGCAGTTACACCATCATCGCCCAGACCGCCGCCGAGATGCTCGGCGTGCCGCTCTCCCACGTTGAAGTGCGGCTTGGCGACTCCAGCTTCCCGGTCTCTGCCGGTTCCGGCGGGCAATGGGGTGCCAACACCTCCACCGCAGGCGTTTACGCTGCCTGCGTCAAGCTGCGTGAAGCCATCGCCAAAAAACTGGGCTTTGATGCCGCTTCAGCGGTGTTCGCTGATGAGACGATAAGCGTGGGCGAACGCAGCGCACCGCTAAAAGCCGCGGGCGCGCTCAGCGTGGAAGATACCATTGAGTTTGGCGATCTGGATGAGCAGTATCAGCAATCGACCTTTGCCGGGCACTTTGTTGAGGTCGCCGTCGATGCGGCAACGGGTGAAGTGCGCGTGCGCCGTATGCTGGCGGTGTGTGCCGCCGGGCGCATCCTCAACCCGAAAACCGCGCGCAGCCAGGTGATTGGCGCGATGACGATGGGGCTGGGCGGCGCATTGATGGAGGAGCTGGCGGTCGATACGCGCCAGGGTTACTTCGTCAATCACGATATGGCGACCTATGAGGTGCCGGTACATGCCGACGTGCCTGAGCAGGAGGTGATTTTCCTCGACGACACCGATCCCATCTCCTCGCCGATGAAGGCCAAGGGCGTGGGCGAACTGGGGCTGTGCGGCGTCAGCGCGGCGATTGCTAATGCGATCTACAACGCGACCGGCGTGCGGGTGCGGGATTACCCGGTCACGCTCGATAAGCTGCTCGACGCCTTGCCGGATATTGCCTGAGGAGACGTTATGCAGCAGACCATTCTGGCACCCGACACGGCAGATGAAGCGCTGCTGACGCCGCAGCAGGCGCTGCTCACCGATGACAGCGAGGAGATTCTGCGCTTCGCCGTTGACGCGTTCGGCGCAGGCATGGAGACAGCGCTGGTGACGCTGACCGGCATTCGCGGCGGCGCAGCACGCGCAGTAGGCGCGCAGATGGTGGTACGCGAAGATGGCGGCTATTGCGGCTTTGTCTCTGGCGGCTGCGTGGAGTCTGCCGCCGCCTTTGAAGCGATGGCGGCACTCGCCTGCGTTGAAGATCGCGTGGTGCGCTACGGCGAGGGATCGCCGTGGTTCGACATTGTGCTCCCCTGCGGTGGCGGTATTACGCTGCATATTCATCGCCTGCGTAGCGCGCAACCGCTGCTGGCGGTGCTGAACCTGCTTGCGCAGCGCCAGCCCGCCGCGCTGCGCTACCATCCGGCCCGCGAGCAGCTTGAGTGCGTGACGGGTGTGACCCAAAGCGGCTGGGATGAGGAGATCTTTACCGTCGCCTACCGCCCACGCGTGCGGGTGATGGTGTTTGGTCGCTCGATTGAAGCGCAGGCCACCGCCAGCCTCGCCCACGCCTCTGGCTACGATGTGCAGCTTGTCGAAACGCTAAACGATGGCACGCAGATCGATACGCAAACGGCAGTGATCCTGCTCTCGCACGATTTGCACCGGGAAATGCCGGTGTTGCAGGCGGCGCTCCGCGCGCAGCCTTTCTACATCGGCGCGCTCGGCAGCTATCGCACCCATCAAAAACGCACGCAGAAGCTCAGTGAGATTGGCTTTGCGCCCTCTGACATTGCGCGCATCAAAGCGCCGATTGGCATTTTCCCGAAAGCGCGCGATGCGCGTTCGCTGGCGCTCTCAGTGCTGGCGGATGTCGCCGCCGCGCAGCTTGCAGCGGACAAAAACTGATGGCTGCTCCGGTGGTAATTATTCTTGCCGCAGGACTCGGCGAGCGCTTTCTTGCCTCCGGCGCGCAACGCCATAAGCTTGATACGCCGCTCGGTGAGCGCACGCTGCTGGAACATGTGATTCATGCGGTAGAGCGCGCAGGACTCAGCTGGCACCTTATTCGCCCCGTGGGCGGCTCGGGCGGGATGGGCGACTCTATCGCACTGGGCGTTAACGCCACGTCGACTGCATCCGGCTGGCTGATTCTGCCCGCCGACCTGCCGCTGATCGCCCCGGAATCGTTGCTGCGCGTCGCCGAAGGGTTAGGTGAAAAACCGCTGGTGATGCCGTGGCATCAGCAGCGCCAGGGTCATCCGGTGGCCTTTTCCCGCTGCTACTTCCCTGCCCTACGGTCATTAAATGGCGATAGCGGTGCGAAAAACATTGTGCAGCAGGCAAGAGCGCGCGGCGAGGTGCTGGATCTGCCGCTGACGGATGCGGGGATTATTCAGGATATTGATACGCTCGAGGATTTGCGGCGAGCAGAGCGTATCTACAATAACTATTTACGCGTCCAGCGTGCGTAAGTGAGTCGCCACACCCCAGCGCAGCACCTCGCATTTTTCTTCCGCCATCTCTAACACCGCGTAGCTCGCATTGGGCTGCGCATAGCGGGCGAAATTCTCAAGGCTCCCTTCCTTCAACAGCGCCAGCAAACCCTGCGTGACGTGCCCATGGCAGACAACGCAGAGGGTTTTATGCGCCGCGCGAGTGTGCTGAAGCTGTAAAAACGCCAGCATGCGCTGCACCGCCTGCACCATTGATTCACCGCCTAGCGGGCAGAACGCGGCATCGTGTGCGAATAACGCATCTGCTTCAGCCTGCAACTTTTGCGTGGAGAGCCCTTCGTAGCGCCCGAATGACTGCTCCATCAGCGCGGCATCAATCACCAGCGGCGCCTGAAAAAGCGCGGCGAGTTGTTCCCCCATGCTGCGCGCCCGCGTAAGCGGCGAGCTAAAGACGCACTCGGCGGCGTAACCTTCATCTTTTAATGCCGCGAGTAATGCCGCCGTTTCCCGCTCGCCGCGTTCGGTGATTGGGCTGTCCTGCTGGCCCTGAATCATGCCCGCGCGGTTCCACTGCGTTTGTGCATGCCGTACGAGAATAACCTTCATCTGCCCTGCTCCTCGCCCGGATATCCGCGGGAAATTTATAATGCGTATGAATGGAAAAAGAGTGGCTATCATGTGGCGGGAATACAAGCGAAAAATAACGCTGAAGACGGGGAAAAGATGGTTGGGATAAAAGCGTTTGATGCGGTTTGCGCGAATGTCGCCAACGAGGATGAGGTGCTAACCCTTGGCGTAGGAGACGATGCACACGACCCGCAGCATTTTTTTATCATTGGGAGATTTGATGAAGATGAGCTTGCTATTGATGAGTGCATAGGGTTTCAGAGCGACGACATAGCCTATGAACTGGCGGCGGCAATAGAAGCCGTTACGCTAAGCGTGGATACATTGACGATTCGGCTGAACGAGGCTGCGGCGCAGCAGGCAGGTTACAGGGAATATTGCGCGAAGATTTCTGCTGTTCAAAACAGCGGGGAGTTGCAAGCCGCCTTGCTGACGTTATTTTCAGGCAGCAAAGTGAGGCTGCAACTTAAATAATGCTGTGGTGTGAATGTGCCAAACAGCCAAGGCTCAGCGTACGCGCTGATACTGATTCACCCACGTGCTCATCCCACCCGCGGCGGCTCTGCGCGGCATAGGCTCTGGCGATCTCGATGGCTTCAGCTTGAGTGATCAATGCGGGATCCTTGATTAGATAATTCGTACATTGATACGGGAAGAAATACCGAAGTATAACAAGCCATAAAACAAGCCTTTCTGAGATATTAAATAAGTTCATCACTTATTAGTCTCTTTTACCTCTCATTTCCCAATTGTAGTTTGTGATATAAACTTGATCTAACTTCATAATTGAGTACTAAAGCAAGACTGGACTTACCAGCACCATGTCGCGACTGCCAGAAACTTTTGCAAGAGTAACTATTATCTAATCGTATAAACTTTATGATTAGAACCATAGCTTGACTGAAAATAGTATAAGCTTTAACTGACATCTTATCGCTCTGTTCGCGTCTTTGAATGCAGAGCAAATATCAATTAATGCGAAAAGCCATAGCAACGGGCACATAAATATTGAACCAACCCTCGCACATCAGTGCTGCAACGATAAAAACCACAGTTACAATAATGTAATATTTATTTGTAATAATCGTACCCTTTGCTTTTTCTATTATTATCTTTTGAAGCCGAAGTTAATCAACAAGGTTAGGGTGAAATTTTTTACATATAAATCCGACTACTGAAGCCAGATAACTCTGTTTTATTAAAACTAGCATTGTTATGCTTACACTTTAAGTCCAAAATTCATGAACCTCTTCTATTACAGACTCTATAAAATCAGTCAATTAATAATTACTATTGAAAAGATAGTTTTGTATATAATATTCCAGGAAGCCTTTGATGCGTTATAATAGGTATTTTCCCTCATCACTAACGAGTGAAACAGCAGTTACTTACTTCATTCAGCTCTGTTTTGTACTTATTTTTATAAGAGCGTAATGGCTCCAGTGTTGAGGGTAAACAATAGACAACATAGTTTTGTCGTCAGTTATAGACTACGCCAGGTTCGGCATACCCAATTGCATGGGCGCAAATCGCAACACTTCGGGTGACTCATGCCGCCAAAATTCTCAAGCCAGATGTACTTTGCCGGCAAAATCGTGGTGTCGTTCTGCAGAGGGATCGGATGAGACTTCAATATCTTCAAGCTTAATCGTAATATGATTTATTGCATTGATATGAAATACCCCATCTTTTGTCAGGACTTTTTTACCCGAAAATCGCAGCATCTTCTCCAGAGCAACACTGTGTATGTATACAAGTATTGTTCTGGAGTGATGGTAATTCGAAGTAATGCGGAGCTTTAATCAGTCAATGGAGTCTACGTTCATTTAGTTTTCTAAGACATTTCTTTTTGATGAAATGCCGCGCATTCTATATAGAAACGCCTTTATCATCACTCTGAAAGATCTCTCTGAAAATCTTGATATGCAAAAAGCAACTGCATTACTAATAAGGAATGCACATACAAATGCAGCATATCCATTTTTTAGGGGTATGTGTCTGGCCATAAAGTCCATTATAGAGTAGTGAACAAGGTATAGCGTAAAAGAATATCCAGCCGTAAATTCTATTGCTCTTCCAATCTTATGCATCGATAAATAATTCGTGCAATTAATGAAGCTAACAATAGAAAGAGACAGAGCCATAGCAAACATAAGATTGTAAGCGTTTACCACAGAATATTGAATTGATATACATGTAGAAAGCGAACTTAATAACACCAATACATTTGCAAAAAGGCCAGTAACATTGTCTTTGTATTTTTTATACATCAAAAAGCAGAACATACCACATGTCCAAAAAATCGATAGATTTCCACCTCGCGAATCATACAGATACCATGACACAACAATGTATGATATAACAAAAAGTATAGATTTATTTATCGAAATTTTTTCATTTTTATAAAGACAGAAAAATAGAACACCGAAAAACATATATATCCACCACTCTATTGATATCGTCCAGAAAACCCTGGCAGATCCAAATGAGGTAGCGTTGAAAATGGAGACCCCGATAAAATTATGTAGAGGGTAGTCCTGAAGCATAAAAAGATTAGATGCGAACGTTGAAATATTGAAAGCATTTGAATATGCGTACGCTGCATCGTTTATAGACATCGATAGCAGATCTATTACTAATACAAAAACAAGAGCAACCAGGTATGCTGAAAATATCCTTGATGCCCTGTCAGCAAAGAAATCAAAAAAACTATAACTCCCATTCTTTGTTTTTATTAATGCACTGTAGGTTATGACAAACCCTGACAGTATGAAGAACACAACTACTGCTATGTTCTGCATCCATGGGAAGTTTGGGGCATGCAGCATCTTAAAAATTCCAAAAAAGCTAATCCCATGCCCAATTACGACTATTTGTGAGGCAATGGCCCTGATTAGATCAAGTCCCAAAGACTCATTTTTGCTCAACTTCATGTCGTGACCATGATAATAGGTGATAAATCCGTTCAATAGTACAGTACATCGTGGATTACGCAACCTAATGGATGGTCATCGGTACCTGACCTTTGGAATAGCCACGATCAATAACCTGTTTGACCGCTAAAATTTTAAATTTTTCGACATAAGCTAAATGTGCCAAACAGCCAAGGCTCAGCGTACGCGCTGATACTGATTCACCCGGTGGCCCACCGCGATGCATTTCGCCTCGACCATGCTGATGTAGTAATAGCGGGGGTTTGGCAGATGGGTCATCAGCCACGGAAGTTCCGTGGAGTATTCGACATCAGTGGTGGCGATCATCCACACCGGCTCGCCGTATAAGGAGATGACCGTAGCGTGATGAGCGTGCTCATCCCACCCACGGCGGCTCTGCGCGGCATAGGCTCTGGCGATCTCAATGGCTTCAGTTTGAGTAATCAATACCGCGTCCTGAGCAGAAGAAGTTTTGAGTAAACTACACGGCTTTGTGACCAGTGGCTATGACGGTTTTTAGCTGAGGAAGTTGGAATAATTTATCTCCAGCCTGGTGATTCATCACCTGCGGCGAGAGGGAGATCATTTCGCATGTGATGCTTTTGTTTGGGCTTCGTTTTTACATTCTCTTTTCGCCTCAGCTACACTACTCCCTCAATTTTTCTTGCTGAATTCAACAATGTTAAAAAAATTACGCTTTATCATTCCTCTGCTCGCGCTGATTGGCGCTGTCGCCTACTGGCTAACGCCGCACTACTCCGAAGAGGAAGAGAGCTATTACCGCGCGGTGTTCTGCACCATCGATCATGACGATCCACAGAATTTTTCCCGAGATATGGAAAACATTATCGAGGGCGGCAACTCCGATTACGCGTTACGTAAAAATCACTACATCTCCGCGCTGGGCGACAGAATGATCGATACCTGGACGTCGCTCAGCACGCAGCAGCAGGCAGCGATCAAAGAAAACCAGCAGAAATGCCGCGACATGATGAGCGACAAACAGCGGTCTTAATAAAATTATGAGCTTTGCTGCAGTGGCCTTCTGGTTTAGCGGCAGGGATTATTTGAGAGTAAGCTATGAGCAAAAAGAGTACCGACACCAGTAAATTCTTAAGTTATATCTTGCGCCATGAACCAGAAGCCATTGAGCTATCTCTGGATAAAGAGGGGTGGGCTGTTATAGACGACCTTATTCTGCGTGCTGGTAATAAAGGCCATACACTCGATAAAGATCTTATTTTTGAAGTTGTTGAAAGCAGTGAAAAGAAACGCTTCACGATTTCAGAGGATGGCTTACGCATTCGTGCGGCTCAGGGGCACTCTACTCAACAGGTCAATATCACTTACGCAGAGAAAACGCCTCCAGATATTTTGTATCACGGCACTGCAACCCGCTTTATCGCTCAAATCAGAGAGCAAGGCCTACTCCCTTTGTCACGCCAGTATGTACATCTTTCCTTTGATGAAGATACGGCAATTCAGGTCGGGCAACGTTATGGAAAGCCCGTGTTATTAAAAATAAAAGCCGTGGATATGTATAAGAAGGGCTTTACATTTTATCAGGCGGATAATGGGGTTTGGTTAACGGAGCATGTGCCCTGTGAGTTTATTCAGGAGTGACAGTTACTCATCGTCATCCTGATCACCTTTATGACGGGTTGCGTCAAGGCGAGCCGATTTTAACCATTCATCAAAGTTAGCCACGTAACCTCTGTCTTCCCATCCTGCGGAGGCAAAGGCATGGACATAATAGACTTTGGGGTCTCCTGAAATATCCGCCCCATCAAAGCAGGCGATATCATCAGAATAAAGCCAGTTAGCGAAAGGAATTAACGTCCTCTCAGGATAGAGTTCTTTGACTTTTTGACACCAAAAATCAACAGAGCTTTGTGTGTGGCAGAGCAGCCACCACGGATCGATATCTTCAAGGTTTTCGTGTGACAAGTAATTGATAAAACTTTCAGGAAAAGCGAATCCTGAGTATAAATAATTATGATACGTAATAGCTCTACTAGTCATTTTTCACTATTATTCCTGAATGGTGTGAAGCATGAGTAATCTTTTTATTCAACCCACTACCTGGATTATTAACACCTCCAGTGATGGCTTCATCTCACGTCATTAATTAAGAGCCACAAAGACCAAAACTGCTCTTTTTCTTCTAACAAATAGCTCAAACCACTAATAATTAAAGTTAGCTTTTTAATAAAAAACTTAGCTTTTCCAGTGACTCCTGTATATCGGAATCCGCACGATCAATACTTTCACTCCTATATAATGAAACTGTATACATTTGTTCCAGAACAAACCAATGTTCATGGAATTCGTTTCTCCATTCAACATCAACGGATTGTAAGCAGTACAATAACCCTTCTAAATTATCAATCAATTTTTTTAGCGATAATTTATCTGATGTATACAACTCTAGCATTTCTTTCATCAGAGATAGCTGTCGTTGATTGTATTCACTCAAATTCATATTAGAGAGTAAAATCACTTTTAATTTTAAACCATCCTTATGATTTTCAATCCATTAAGGAATGAGCTCTAGCCATATTGCAAATCGATAAGGATCACTAAAAATCATATTTATCTCCACATCCAGATCGCACTAAACCTTTTTTTCAACGTGTAAACGTATTGAAACTGACGCATCCTCAGCGATCTACCAATGTACAACTGCGCAAAGGGGCGTGAGTAAGCCTGACGATCGATAATATGCTTACAGCTTTTATGATGTCGCTAATTGTATTACTCTCAAAAATAGCACTTGGCTAAAAATTAAATTACCTTAGTTCATAACGGTCGTCCTGAATAATATAAGGCTCAGCAATCTCTTTCCAAACAATCTGAGCCATCCTCTGCCATTCTGTTGTATTTTTTTGCTCTGAAATATATTCGCTAATTAACCTGATAGCCAAGTTAAAATTCTGCTTGTTAAGTTCAGCAAATGAATAGAACTTCAAATACTCGCCTTCCTCACATTTAACCATCTCATGTAATTTAGAGTAGCCCGGCAAAAAAACCGCATCTAGAAGCTCGCCAAATGCATCCCAATACCTGCTATTGACATATGTAGATTTAAATTTATCCTCAATTTTCTCTACAGTATTATCCTGACTGAAAATTACAACCGCCCCCATCTAATTACCTCACAATAAAAATTTTATTCTTTTCGCTGTTGTAATTAAGTTACACCAGGTTAAAGAAATAAAGTAAGAGACAGTTATAAACCACGATAAACTCAGAAAAAAAAGACGTGAGCAAATTAAAACATCCTCCGGATGGCACTTCTCACTTATATATTCATGCAACCCTAATGTGTCAGGCTTCTCCCATTGAGCTTCCCAGACATCATATCTTACAAGGTCATGAGGTTCGTCAATTAGAGATTTTTTTATCATGGTATTTCATCTTGTGTTACTAAAGAGTTCTTTCCCACACATCACTTTCAAATTGTCTCTGGCTCTGACGCGGAGTAGTTGCCATCTTATCACTTGCTTTTTTTACAGGCTTAAACAAATGTGTTGTTTCACGGGAAATAGGTCAGAGCATCATTACAGGAGCGAACATCCGCACCATGTTTTTGTACAGCATGCAACGTTATACCACCAAATATAGCCGCCGTTTCGAGACCAACATTCAGAGCTCCATCACTATAGACCTGATGAGTATGCAGACCGGAACCGTGCCGTTGCGAATCAACTTCTGAGCGGGAGAAATGCGCGCTGGAAGTGGACAACAGAACATAACCGTAGGTCGATAGCGGAAACGGCGATGTGCAGAGTCGAGCAAATGTATGGAGGCACACTGACGCTGCGTGACTACGACTGTCAGGTAGCAGATGCTTTGGCCATGGTGCGGGCGTTGAACAAGATGACGAGTGCAGGTATGCCCGAAAGCGTGCGTATTGCCTGAAAAGACTTGTGACTACGGAAATGTTTACCGCGAATCTGATTTATTCGACAAAGCCCCATTTTTATTAAGAAATAAATATTTCTTGTTTCATACCATCTTCCATTAAAATTAAGACGCTACTACTTTTCAACATGAATTCATTATTTGCCTGCAGCACAACAGCATCTTTCAATTTAACAGGCATAGCAAAATAGAAGTATTCACTACCTACTAAACATCCGAATGTTTCATCCTGTTCAAAAATCTTTTGAACATCACTTTCTGATAAAACAATCTTAGTACAACTATCAATGCTATTTATGTCATCTGAATCTGTTATACACCCTTTAACAGGAACGTCTATTGCTGAAATAAATAAGAAACCATCGAGCTCATCAATAACCTCTTGCTGAAACGATAGTAAACGCCATTTTTCATTCATAAAATCATCCTTATGACTTTTTCGGTGATGTAATTATCGCCTGCCCCATAAATTTACTTTTAAACTCATCAATGGGTGTGAAATATTGTCTTCCTAAAGCAGGATCACGTATCGCGACGACAATTTTACCATTCCTTACTGTAATGCCGTCAACAACTACAGCATGACCACCTCTATCCAGTTTCATAGCAACGATAGCCGGTTTTCCTTTTGATGTTGCAGCTGCAAGATCCTCAACAGATATTCTGGATATAAAGCGAGCATCTGTAAGCCCCTGATTTCGCATTGCTGACGCTAAATTATTCATTCTTGCACCTTGAGATGTAACTTTAGCATCGGTAATTAACTTTCCGAGATCATGTTTCAGTCCTAAAGTATTCATTACCATTGCACACGAATTAGGGCCACATGTAGGTAAGCTTCCTTGATTCAGTACTAATCTCTCACCATTTCTCACTATACTTGTACTTAACGGATTTCCTGGTTCCAAATTCCCTACTTTTACAGGAACCCATTTACCTCCACTCCACTGAAGTGCCTTACCACCGATAGAAACAACTGCTGCACCTGCTATGTTGTAAAAAGTAGCCTCACCAATTTCATGACCTGTAGACACACCCAAAGAAAATAAAGCTTTTTCTAAAGACTGGGCAGGGATATCCTGACTCAACCATTCCTGAGGGATACTAATAACTATTTTTCCAACCTGGAGAGTATCTCCTAACATTTCACCAGCAGAGTGGTTAGTTACATAATTAGCTGCGTTTCTAGCAAGGTCTGCGGCTTTCTCTGGTCCAGTATTCACAACCCCGTCAATCACGCTCTCAATTCTCGTATTATCTGGGTAATACTGATACTCTAACTCACCCAATGGCGTATTATCTGTAACTGTTTTTACATACTCTCTGTACCGATTATCGTAGTTTGCTTTTATCACTGCATATTTTTGACGTTGACATTCCATATCACCTTGGCAAGCAATCACTTCAGCTTCCATTTCTTTGCCCATTTCTCTAACTAGCTGTTGTTTATAAGCTAATAACTCATTATCTTTACGCTGACTTAGTTCATTAGTTTCACGTACAACAGCTAATCGGCACTCCTTATCCTCGTTACAAGCAGCATATTTCTGATCTGCTTCTTCAATATCTTTTTTTGTCAAAAAGTTATTCTCAACCGTCGTTTTACCGGCCTGGGCACCCGCTATAGCATTTGCCCCACTGTCTCCTACCAGCGCACCAGCCAGCCCGGACGCTAAAGTTGCGAGGGCCGAAACGGTTTGTTTTTGCTCTTCGCTCAGCTTGCTGACATCTTTTATACCCCACACGTCCAGGGCAATTATTCCGGCCAGTTCACCCGTTGCAGCTCCTGCCGCTGCAGTAGCTGCGTTTTTTCCGCTCGCCGATGCCAGTGCCGCATTAACCACCGCGTGAGCGATAACTTTCGCTGAATCATCATTTACATTCTGCCCGATAAGATATGCAATTTCCGGTGCAGCAGCCCCCGCAAGCGCAGCTTTAATATCGCCTCCGGCCAGCGCCTGTATCGCCGCTGTGGCAGCCGTTATACCGCGCTGAAGCGGGCTTCCCGTACCGTATTGCGCTTCCGCAGTTCTCCCCGCCTGGTCAGCGATTTCTTCTTTCGTCGGGTTAAGTTTGCCCTTACCAGCAAGCGTTTCTTTCGCCGCTTGCAGTGCAGCGGGATCTTGCTTCGCCTTTTCGCTGGCAATGGCACCTTCCGTACGGGCAATATCCGAGACCTGGCTGCCAATCTCGCCAATCAGCTGTGCGGTTTGCAGGCGCCGTTGCTCTTTTTCCTTGTTAAATATCGGGTCGATGCTGCCGTTGGCATGTTCCGTGTCGCGGCTCAGCGTGCCGACATCCTGCTGCTGATTGGCGGTATTGCGTACAATCACCGTACCGTCAGCTACTGCCGATTGCGTGGTGCCTTCGGCATGCCCGCTACCGCCGAGCCCGGTCAGCATGTTGCTCGCCATATTGCCGATCACGTTGCCGGCAATGCTTCCCCCGGTGCTGAACCCGCCGCCGACGTGTTCGACTTTGTAATCCGCTTTGTTGGCGATATCTGTGAAGCCAAGCGTACCGGTGTCGAGTCGGTTTTTGTCGGCCTCTGCGCGGCTGGCAAGCACTGCGCCATCCAGCTGCGTATGGTTGCCGACCGTAACATCGAAACCACCCTTGCCAGCGAAGATCCCCGTCTGCTCCTGCACCGAGTCGTAGTTGCTCTTCATCTTGTCGCGGCTGTAGCTGAAGCTGCCACCCGCTCCGCTGCCGAAGGTATAATTCAACCCGCCGCTGACGCTCTGCTGCTTGCTGTTATAGGTGTCGCTGTCCTGCAGACTGCTCAGCGTCAGGTCTCGGCCAACATCCGCCGTCACCTTGTCGCCATTAATCTGCGCGCCCTGCAACAGGGTGTCGCGCCCGCTGCTCAGGCTGACATTTTGCCCGGCATCAAGCGTGCTCTCCTTCCAGGTGGTGCCATTACCTTTCTCGCCGCCCTTCGCGGCGTTGCCGCTGGCGGAAACGGTAAACCCTGCGCCATCTTTTCCGGCGGTGATGCCGACGCCAAGGGAGCCGCCCTTGCTGGAGTTGCTGCCGGTGGTTTTCTGCGTATCTGCCGCGCCCGTGAGGGTGATATCCCGCGCGGCATCGAGAGTGAGATCTTTCCCGGCTTTCAGCTGGCTGCCCGCAATAGCAATATCGCCGCTGTTCGCCGTCTGACCTTTGCCGCTGGCGGTTATGCTGAGATCGTTCCCGGCATTGAGCGTGCTGCCGGTATTGGTCTCCTGCTCTGAGTGGGAGGTGGATTTCGACGACTGCCCACCGATGGAGGCCATCACGCCGAACGCGCCGTTCTTCGTCATGTCGCCGCCGCTGACAGCGTCTGCCAGGCGGCTCGCCTGCCCGGCCTGAATGCCGGAAAGCGCCGCTTTGGTGGCCTGCAATGCGGCCAGTCGTCCGTCGCTCTGATCTTTGGCTTCCATGGCGGTGGTCGCCGCCGTGTTCACCGCATCGCCGACCGCGCCGGAGAGCGCCACCGTCAGGCCGCTGCTCTTCTGCTTAAACGTCTGGTCACTGATGCGCTTGTCACGGCCAGGTTCGACAACCACACTGTCGCCGGAAAGGGAGAGATCCTTTTTCGCCACCAGATCTGCGCCGCCCACGTGCAGTTGCTCGCCGGCGTTAATCGCGACGTTGCCGCCATTGCTGCCAATGGCGCTCATGCTCTGGCTCTGGGTGGTGCCCTTCTCTTTCAGATCCTGTGTGGTTTTACTGGTACCGATGGTGAAACCGATCCCGCCGGAGCCCATCAGGCCGCTCTTTTTCTTCTCTTTGAACTGCCAGTTGGAATCCGTGTTGGTGGCGGCCTCAATATTGACATCGTGACCGGCACTCAGCGCCACATTGCCATCACCCACTACATTCGAGCCTTTCACCAGCAGGTCATTGCCGGATTTGAGGGTGATGTTATCGCCGCTCAGCAATGTGCCGGACTCGCGCGTTGCGCTCTGCTCAGAGATAGTGTGCGTGGTGGTTTTTTTCAGGAACCCTTTCTTGGTTTTGGTTTGTTCCTGGTAGTGGTAATCGCTCTCGGTGGCGGTCGTCAGGTTGATGTCACGCCCGGCCTGCACGCCGATATCGCCCTGCGCTGTCACCTGCGCCGCTTCGGCATTCATATCGCGCCCGGCGATAATCGTGGTGCCAGCGCCGCTGGCAATCTCCGTACCCTGCTGGCGTACCTGCTCGTTGATAACGGTTTTTTTGCGGGCTTTATAACTGTCACCCTGCGTCATCTCTGCGGCTTGTAGATCGACATCGCGCCCGGCCTGCATCCCGACCTGCTGCTCTGCTGCCAGCCCGGCGGCCTGGGAATGAATGTCCTGCCCGGCGGTGAGGATCAGGTTACCGCCCGCGCTGACAGTGGTGCGATCAAGCCCGGTGCTGTGACTTTCGCTGTTGCCGTTACGGCTGCTCTGGCTGGTCTGCTGCGCATTCAGGTTGAGGTCATTGCCCGCGGCAAGCGAAGCATCTTTTCCTGCGCGAACATCGCTGGCGGTCAGCGTTAAATCTTCGCCTGCCCGCATGGAAAGCGAACCGCCCGCCGTGATGCCGCTGCCCTGATAGCTCACCGTGGACCGGCTGGTCGGTGTTTGCCGCCGGAAGCCGGACTGGCTGTGGGCATCGTTAATTTCAATGGCATTGACGGCGATATTGCCGCCCGCGTCCATCAGCAGATCGCCGCCTGCCGTCAGGGTAGAGCCGGTGAGCGCGATATCTTTTCCGGCATTGAGCGATAAGCCATCGAGCGCCGTAATGCTGGCGATGCTGCCAAGCGTGGTGTCCTTCAGGCTTATCGTGCCGCCCTTGCCCTGCGCATTGAGCGCAAACTGGTCGGCCAGAGTGATGTTGTTGATGCTGCCGTCGAGGCTCTCAAGCGCTACCGTTTTGCCACTGATGGCAGAGCTGATGTTGCTGATATCGCCAACGGCGCTGAGATCGACATTGCCGCCCGCTTTCAGCAATGCATCGTTGGTGTTGATAATCTGCGAGGCGCTGTTAACGCTGAGATCGTTGCGCGCCAGCAGCGTACTGCCGCTGTTGGTGACCTTGCCGCCATTAATGGTGACGTTGTTCCCGGCAATAACACTGCCGTTATTAACGGTGACATCTTTCGGCGAGAGGTAAAGTTTCGGGATCATCACCGTTTCGCCGCCGATGGTCGCGCGCTCCCACCACAGGATGCTGTGGTCCAGCGCCGCAATCTGATCGGCGGTGAGCGCGATACCAAACTGCAGCCCCAGGGATTGCTTCGCGTTGGCGGCGTTATCCATCAGGTAGCGCATCTGCTCCAGATCGGAGCCGATACCGTTCAGGTAGCGGTTACCGGTCTGGTTCAGCATGGCATTGCTGACATAACGGGTATCAAATGCGGCATCACCGAGGAAACGGTAGTCGTAATCCGGTTTCAGGTTGATGCGATCCAGCATGTAGGCTGAACCGAGGAACAGCTTCTCGTCGGTATATTTTGGATTGGTCTCGCGCGGCGCGACCAGTGTGGTCATGCCAGCCTGTACGAAGAGCGGGTTGCCTGCCAAATCAGGCGTTGATACGCCCGCACCGGCGATACCACCTGGCGAACTGACAAGCTTCACGCCCTCGGACGGCGTCATTCCCTGCGGTAGCGACGGGCCATTGACCTGGCTGACTGGCGTAATGCCGCCAGGTAAGCCAGAAGAGTTCTGCCCGGTGGGCTTCGCCACAGGGTTAACCCCGGCCGGCAGGTTCGCGGCGTTATAACCGGGCGCGGAGGCCGAGGGCGACAGCCCCAGCAACGCATTCAGGTCGCCGAACAGCGCCGGATCTAAATCACCCAGCCCGTCCAGTTTTGGGTTGAGGGTAATGAGATAAGGGCTTTTCGGGTTAGCCGACACCACGAAATAGCCGTTATTACCCGTTGGCAGCGGATAGGCGCTGGTATCAACGGTTTTCCCCTGGTGCTGACCGGGGCCGCTGTTAGCGATATTTTTCAGCGCGGCCTGGGTAACATTGGCACTGGCCAGGCTTCCTGCATTACCGAGGCTGGCACTGCCTTTCTGCTGACCGCTGACGGTGCTCAGCGCCGTTCCGGCCGTTGTGCCATTGTCCAGCGAGCCGCCGCCGTTAATCTGCTGCAGCGCGTTTTGTAGCTGATCCTGCCACTGCGGCGAGTTGAGGGACGCAGAGCCTGCGGCAAGCGCCTGTTTTGCCACGCTACCGCCAATACCCTGATTGCTCAGGGTATTGAGTGAAGGAGCGGTAATCGTACCACTCACGCCACCCGCGTTGGAGGTGGTAGTTTCGTTACTGATATTGCTACTAAAGTTAGCGGTTACATTACCACCGGCCTGGATAACGGCGCGATAGACGGAGCCATCAGGAATAGAACCAGAAGAACTCTTGAGTCTGTAAACTACAGTAGGAAAATCCCCAGAGCCTGACATAGTGGACAACTGATAGACAATCTCACTAGAGCTTTTACCAGATTGATAACTCTGATTATTTAACTGATTTCCAGAAAGATTGATATTACCAGTGGCTAAAATTTTACTGGCTTCATTGATAAGTTCAGCGCTAGAAATATTCAAATCTTTCCCAGCTGAAAGTCTTCCTGCGGTACCTTGCGTATATATAGTTATATTTTCTTCAGGGCCATTACTGAGTACAACTTCGTCAGGTATAAGATCAATATGCATCTTAACTTCAATGTAAGACCCTTTACTATCGACCCCAAAACGTGCATTGGAAGGCAGTTGTTTATTTAAATCCCCTGAATTAGTCGAACTAGTGGTTTCTTTCTTTACATCAAACACTTCGTAATGATTTAACAAACGATTAGTTTTAATTTTGATATCACCACTCTGCGTCTCAATATTCCCTGACGTGTTAACCACTTCACTATTCGCATTCCCCGCCGCATCACGCTGCATCGTCAGGTTATTCCCTGCCAGCATATCGCCGCGCTGGTTGGTGATACTGTTCGCATAGAGCGCCAGGTTATTCGCCGCGTAGAGCAGCGCAGTGTTAACAATGCTTCCCGGTGCGCTGAGCGTCAGGCTGCCGCGGGTGCCGGTAAAGCCGTTTACTGCGATCCCGCCGCGGCTTAACAGCGTCACATCACCGCCGCCCTGCAGAGAGCCATTACCATTCAGCACAATCGTGCTGCCGCTTAGGGTGCTGCTGCTGCTGCCGGTGGTGATTTGCCCGTTGTTCGTCAGCTGCCCGCCTGCGCTCAGGTTGACCGCCTGGCCCTGCATCACAGACTGGTTATCAATTGCGCCATTGCTGCTAATGTTCAGATTCCTGCCCGCCGCCAGCGCCGTTTTACCGGTAAAGGCATCGGCGAGTTGCAGCGTCAGGTTGCCCAGCGCAACCACCTGCCCCAGCGCATTCATGCCGGTTGCGCCAACAAACAGATCGCCGCCGCTAAAGAGCTTGCCGCTGGCAGACTGATTAACTTGTGAGGCATTGACCGTCAACTGGCTGTTGCCCAGCAGCGTGCCGTTGTTAGTGAGTTGGGCGTAATTCAGCGCCAGGTTGTTGGCCTGGGTAGTGCCCTGGTTAGTGAAGGTGTTGCCGGTCAGCGTCATCTGGTCGGCAAGCAGCGTCCCGGTGCCTGCGTTATTGGCCGCATTGAGGATCAGATTGGTGGCCTGTAACCAGCCCGCGCCGCTGTATTGCGGGGTGGTTAAGGTCAGACGCGCGCCGGAGAGGAGTTTGCCCGCATTTATTGCCTGCGCGGTGCTCTCAATGCGGGTTTCGCCCGCCCCCTGAATCAGCCCGTAGTTGAACAGTGACGGTGCGGTGAGCGTTAAACCCCTGGCGCTCACCAGTTCGGCACCCGCATTGTTGGTCAGCGAATTCGCCGTAAGCGTAAGATCACCGCCCTGGATTTTGCCCTGGTTGCCCACGGTGGTGGCGGTAAGGCCAAGCGTACCGTTGCTGGCGAATGTGCCTCGCGCCTGCTGGGTGAATGCGCCGTTGAGCGTCGCGGTCGCGCCGTCGCGCCCGCTGATGGCGCCGCTGTTATCGAGTGTGTTCCCCTTCAGCGTAAGGGTGGCTGCCGCCCACTGCCCCTGGTTGGTGAGCGAAAGCGCCTGCAACGCCGCCGCGCCCATGGCGGTAATTTTACTGCCCGCCGTGGAGTTGAGATTGCCCGTAAGCGTCAGGTTCAGCGCCCCGGCGCTCTGCACCGCGCCGCCATTCTCCAGCGACTGGGCCGCCAAAATCACCCGATTCCCTTGCCAGCTCCCGGCGTTACGCACCGTCCCGGCGGTAATATCGAGCGTGCCCTGAGTGAGTAACGATCCCGTCGCGCCGTTGCTCAGCTCAAGCGCCGGTGCCACCAGCGCCATGCGCGCCAGTGTGGTGACAGCGGGTTGACGATTATCCAGCTGCAGGCCTTTCAGCCCGATCAGTTTGCCGGTGTTGGTAATACGGCTCTCATGTGCCGCCAGGCTGTTGCCCTGCAGCATGCCGGTGTTGGTCAGCGACTGGCCGCTCAGCGTGATATCACCGGCGCTCAGCATCTGCCCGTCGTTATTCAGCGTCTGAGCGCGTACATTCATCCCACCCTGGCTGGTTAACGAGCCGGACAAGGCCAGCGTATTGCCAACATTCGCCGTCAGCTCACCCTGGCTCAGCAGCGAGCCGCCGAGCGTCCAGTTATCGGCTGCCACATTGACCTGGCTGCCCTGCAACGTCCCCAGCGTAGTGAGCGATCCGCCATCCAGCGTCAACATGCCGCCGCTCAGGGTGCGCGATCCTGCGCCGGTGGTCAGCGTGTCGCCGCTCACCGCCAGGCCATTATTGCCCTGCCACAAGCCGTTGTTGTGCAGTTCCGGGCCCGTTAACGTCAGGGTATTGCCGGTGATGCGTCCGCTGTTCGTCAGGGTTTGCGCGCGTAAATCAGTCGCACCGCCGCTGACCAGTTGCCCGTCATTGATGAGATCTGCGCTATAAACCCCGGTCAGCCCCTGCAGGCCGTTAACCAGACCGCGGTTGTTCAGGCTCGAACCGTTTAACGAGACGGTGCCACCCTGCACTGTTCCGCCATTTTCCAGCTTGCCCGCCTTGAGCGTCATGGCATCGCCGGAGAGCAAACGGCCGCCCGCATTATTGAGTAGCGTATCCGCCGTGGCCTGCAGCCCGTGCGTTCCCTGCATCAGCCCGCTATTGCTGAGCGCTCTGCCCTCAAGGGTCAGTGACTGCGCGGCGATGTCACCGCTGTTGGTCTGGGTATCGCCACGCAGCACCGCATCCTGATGGGCAAGCAAGGTTCCGCTGTTGGTCAGCGTGCCGCGCAGTGTGGCGTCGAGAGCGTCAGACTCCACGCTGCCCCCGTTGACCAGCGTGAGCGCGTTCAGGGTCAGCCCGCCGTTCACATAGAGCTGCCCCTGGTTCTCCAGCCGATCGAGATTCAGCGCCAGCGCGTTGCCGCTGACCAGTTGCCCCTTGCTGCCATTCAGCAGGTTAAGGGTGCTGAGCGTCAGGGCGTCGTTGCCCTGCAACAGGCCGGTGTTGGTCAGTTCAGGCGCGGTAAGCCGCAGTACTTTTGCCGCCAGCTTGCCGCCGTTCTGGGTTTGCGCAGTGCGGATATCCGCCGCGCCCTGGCTCAGCATCTGCCCCTGGTTATCCAGCTTGCCGCTCAGAGTGGCGTTAAGATCGTCCTGCGCCTGCAGGGTGCCGCCGTTGTGCATATTATCGGCGGTTGCGGTAACGGTGCGGCCCTGCATCTGCCCCTGGTTATCCAGCGTGCTTCCATTAAGCGTAAGGCCGTTGCCGCTCAGCATCTGCCCACTGGCCGCATTCACCAGCGAGGCTCCATCCCAGGCGAGCGTGTCGCTGCCCTGAATCAACCCGCTGTTGCGCACATCGCCATGCAGGGCGAGCACTTTAGCCATCAGCGTGCCGTCATTCTCGCTGCCTGCCGCCTGGAGCATCATTGCCTGCTGGCTGATGATGCGCCCCTGGTTATCCACTTTGCCGCTAACTTCGGCATTCAGGCCATTTTTACCCAGCGCGGTGCCGCTGTTGAGCCACTCTCCGGTGGCTAAATCCAGCGTATCGCCCTGCAACTGGCCGGCATTGACCAGGCGACCATTTTTCACGGTGACGGTGCCATTGCTCAGCACGACGCCGCCCTGCTCATTGGTCAGGCTGCCACCGCTTGCCGACAGGCCGTTCGTGCCCTGCAAGGTTCCACTGTTGGTAATATCGCCCTGCTTCAGCGTCAGGGTGTTACCCGCCATCAGGCCGCGGTTAAGCAGTGTCGGTGCGCTGAGCGTCAGGCCGCTCTCGCCGATGATGCGCCCGTTATCGTGGTTTATCGCCTGCCGCGTGAGCGTCAGCAGCAGCGAGGTGGCGGTCAGTTCACCGCGGTTCTCCAGACTCTCCGCCGTCACGCTGCCGGTATCTGCCGAGACCAGCCCATCGTTCACGATATTGGCTGAATTAAAGGTGAGATTTTTGTCGGCCAGCAGACGCCCGCTGGCGGCATTGGTCAGGTTACGGTAATCACTGGAGAGACTGACGCCGTTGATCTCGCCGTCGTTCACCAGCGTGTTGCCACCAATATGCAGATCGCCGTCGGTGGTGATGAGACCGCTGTTGGCTAATTCAGGGATGGCGAGGGTGAAGCCCTGCGAGGAGTAGATTGTCCCGCCGGAGAGGTTATCCAGCTTGCTGGCCTGAAGATCGAGTACGCGGGTGCCCTGCAACAGGCCGCTGTTGCGGATCTGCCCGCCGTTCATCGCGAGGGTGTCGGCAACCAGCGTGCCGCTATTCGCCAGCGTATTTTGTACGTTTAAATTGATGCCAGCAGCGCTGGACTTGCCGCCGTGGCTCAGCGAATTGGCCTTAACATCCAGCGCGCCTTTGACCGCCTGCGTCCCGTTTAGGGTGACGCTGTCCGCATCGAGGGTCATATCGCCCCCGCTCTGCAACTGCGCCTGTTGCTGGCTGCTCAGCGTCCCGGCGTGAACAGTAAGCGCACCGCCAGCGTTAACCTGCCCGTCGAGATCGGCCCGCGTTTGTGCACGTAGCGCCACATTGCCGATACCGGTAATGGTAGAGCCCGCGCCGCTGGCGAGCGTTCCGGCCTGCACGCGCAGTGCGCCATCGGATGCCAGCGTGCCGCTGTTTTGCACCCGATCGCCAGTAATATCAAGAGCCTGCCCCTGTACCGTACCGGCGTTGTTAAGCGCCGTGACAGTGGCGGTGAGCTGGCCTTTTGCCGCCACCGCACCGCTGTTTGTTACCTCTCCGCCGCGGATCTGCGCCGCACCCGCTGCATTCAGCGTGCCGCTGTTTTGTATGGCGTCGCCGCCGATATCCAGCGTCTGGCCCTGCAACGTGCCGCTGTTGATAAGCGTCTGGCTATCGGCTGTTAGCTGGCCTTTTGCCGCCATCGTTGCGCGGTTATCCAGCAGCCCGGCGCGCAGTTGCGTATCACCCGCAGACAAGGTTGAGCCGCTGTTGTGCAGCGTATCAGCGGCGATCTCCAGCGTCTGGCCTTCAAGCGAGCCGCTGTTATCAAGCGTTGCGCCTTCGGTGGTTAAGCGCCCTTTGGCGGTGATCGCGCCGCGGTTTTCCAGCGTGTTGGCACGCAACAGCGCGTCGGAAGTAAAGGTCAGCGCCCCCTCGTTATGTAATGTATCGCCGGTGAAGCCCAGGGAGAGCGCCTGAATAGTGCCGAGATTATTGAGATGAGGAATATTTAACAGCAGGCCCTGCACCGAATAGATCGAGCCGCCGGTCTCGTTATCCAGTTGCCCGGTGTTCAGCTTCAGCGCCTGGGTGCCCTGGAGCAGGCCCCGGTTGGCGATCTGCCGAGCGTTCAGCGCCAGGCTATCCGAAATCAGCGTGCCGCTGTTGGTCAGCCCATCCTGCGCGGTGAGTGCGATGTTTCCCGCGCTAGTTCTGCCGCCGTGGTTCAGGGTGTTGGCCTTCACCTCCAGCGTCCCTTTCGCCCATTGTGCGCCGTTAAGCGTGGCGCTGTCGGCGGCAATCGCCATCTTGCCGCCGCTTTGCAGCTGGGCGGTGCTGGTCAGCGTGCCTGCCTCAACCTCCAGCGATTTGTCGGCGTTGAGTTGCCCTTGCAGCGAGGCGTCACGTTTTGCTGAAAGCTGGAGGTCACCTTTGCTGTTGAGCGTGGAGTCAGCGGTTGTCGTCAGGGAACCGGCATCAATGCGCAGCGCGTCATCCGCGACCAGCATGCCGCTGTTGCGCACCTGATCGCCGCGCATATCGAGGGTTTTGCCTTGCAGCGTCCCGCTGTTTTCCAGCACATCACCGGCAATGCCGAGTGTCAGCCCCTGCATCATCCCCTGGTTGTTCAACCGACCGCCACTGGCGTTCAGGGCGCCTTTTGCCGCCACGTTGCCTCGGTTTTCCAGTTGTCCTGCTTTTAGTACCAGCCCGTTATCGGCAAGCAGCTTGCCCTCGTTTTGCAGCACATCGCTGGTGGCATTAAGTGACAGCCCCTGGATGGTGCCGCTGTTATGCAGCTGCGGAATGT
>Ga0157372_10001670_pt1 | contig 24027 bp, 21 predicted proteins | sample C55metaG_FD_115307 | JGI IMG/M metagenome (GOLD analysis project Ga0157372, IMG submission 115307) | Corn rhizosphere microbial communities from Kellogg Biological Station, Michigan, USA - C5-5 metaG | ecosystem: Host-associated > Plants > Roots > Rhizosphere > Soil | place: USA: Michigan... | reverse complement strand
GCCACGGTCGCGATTGAGAATCCGGTGAGCCAGTACGAGCGGACGACAAAGACAGACCGCGGTGGGAATTTCCAGTTCACAAACGTGCCGTACAACTCCTACCACATGACAGTGAGCATGACCGGGTTTAGCTCGCTATCGAAGGACGTGAGGGTGCAGTCGGCAACCGTGATCAGTGTTCCGGTGACGCTGAGCCTTGGAGCCGCAACGACGACGGTACAGGTCACTGCGCAGGACCTGGTGAACAGCGCGGCGAACATGGATACGGACATCGACAGGAAATCGTTTGGTCAGATTCCGCTGGAGAGCCAGTCCTCGGGGCTTAGTTCCCTGGTAACCCTGTCGACACCAGGAGTGACGGCGGATTCAAACGGAATGTTCCACGGGCTTGGCGACCACGCGGAAAACTCCTTCTCAGTGGACGGGCAGCCGATCACCGATCAGCAAAGCAAAGCCTTTTCCAACCAGTTGCCGGATTCGGCGGTGCAGTCGATGCAGGTGATCGAGGGAGCGCCACCGGCGGAGTACGGGGACAAGACCAGCCTGGTGATCCAGGTGACGACACGATCAGGCCAGGGCGAGACGAAGCCGACCGGGCAGTTGTCGGCGTCGTATGGATCGTTTGGATCGGTGACGGGTGGGCTCGACCTGGGCTACGGCAAGCAGAACTGGGGAAATTTTCTCTCCGTCAGCGGGCTGAAAACAGGACGATTCCTGGACGCACCGGAGTTCACCGTATTTCACGACAAGGGAAATGAGGAGAACGTTTTCGACCGCGTGGACTACACCATCAATGCGGCCAATTCACTGCACCTGAATCTGAACTATTCGCGGTCCTGGTTCCAGACGCCGAACACGTACGACAATCTGAACGCGGGCGGAGTGAATCTGGCGGGCGCTGCGGTGGCAGGCCCTACCGATCAGCGGTCGAAGATTGGGACCTTCGATATCGCGCCGAGCTACACGCGGATTATCAGCCAGGCGTCGGTGTGGAATCTGGGCGCGTACCTGCGTAAGGACAACTACCACTACTACGCAAGCCCTGATCCGCTGGCCGATCTGGGACCGGTACAGCAGCAAAGCATCGGACAGGACAGGACCCTGACGAACGCGGGCGTACACACAGATTTGTCCTGGGTGAAGGGCGCGCACAATGTGAAGTTCGGACTCATGTACGATCAGACGCCGCTACATGAGAGCGATCTGCTGGGCATCGTGGACCCTGGATATCTGGATTCACTGGGCTGCATGTCAGGGGGGACGCCGGATGTGCCGACAGGGGCACCGTGCACGACACTGCTTCCATACGATCTGACGCGGGGCGGCGGGTTCTACGATTTCCGCGGGCACACGGATGTGAAAGAGCTGGCGTCCTATGTCGAAGATCAGATCACGGCGGGAGCTTGGCACTTCAATGTGGGGATTCGCGGGGATAACTACAACGGCCTGACGAATGCCACCCAGGCAGAACCGCGGCTGGGCGCATCGTACACGTTCAACCGAACGAATACGGTGTTGCGTGCTTCCTATGCTCGGACGCTGGAGACACCATTCAATGAAAACCTGGTGCTTTCCAGCCGGGGGTGCCTCGATAGGGTGGTGAATCCGCTTCTCGGGTGTCAGGCTGGCAATTCGGGTGCGCTGTCGCCGGGATACCGGAATGAATATCACGTTGGCCTGCAGCAGGTTTTTGGACGGCATCTGGTGGTGAGCGGCGAATACATTTGGAAATACACCAGGAACGCATACGACTTCAGCGTCCTGGGCAACACGCCGATCACGTTCCCGATTGAGTGGGACAAGTCGAAGATCCCGGGCTTCGCGCTGCGGGCGAACGTGACGCCGGTGCATGGGTTCAGCGCGTACGTGGTGATGTCGTCAGTGGCGGCGCGGTTCTTTCCGCCACAGGTGGGCGGCGCAGGAGCGACCGTCGGCCAGACGGGACAGCCGTTCCGCATCGACCACGACGAGCGGTACAACGAGACTTCGCACCTGCAGTATCAGATCCCCGGCAAGCACATGCCGTGGTACAGCCTGAACTGGCGGTTCGACTCGGGCGAAGTCGCGGGCGCGGTGCCATGCTACAACCCACTCTCCAACGATCCCAATAGTGCATGTGGAGATACCTCGATTCTGCTCAACGGGCAGCCAGCCGTAGACCTGAGCGCGCTGGATGCGGACGAGGAGTTCGAGGCAGGGCTGGAGTGCAACGGTCAGAAGGCTACCCCCACTCAGCCCCTTCCCGCGGCCTGCCTGGCTTCGGAGTACAAATCAACTCTGGTGCGTATTCCTGCGCCGGGAACGGGCAACAACGATCGGAATCCGCCGCGCATCCAGCCGCGGAGTTTGTTCGATATGGCGCTGGGCGAGGATGACCTCTTTCACGGCGATCGCTACAAGTGGGGTGTGCAGATCACGGCGATCAACGTGACCAATAACTATGCGCTGTACAACTTCCTGTCGACCTTTAGCGGGACACACTACGTAACACCCCGTGCGATCACTGGAAAGATCACATTGTCCTTCTGAAGGGCCGACGGGAGCGCCTCTTCAAGGTGACTACCGGGCGAGTGGTCGGCAATACGCATATTACCGAACGATTATGTGCGTATTGCCGACCACTCGCCCGGTATCGCCTCTCATCAGTAGGGGGCGCATCAGTCCCGCTAGGTCGTCCCGGAGAGCAGGCTTTCTTCCCGGAAGTCTAGTCCTCATCTTCGGCAGCTCTAACTCGCTCTCCCTCGGCCGTTACTGCTGCTCCCGGGTTGATCACCACCTGATGAATGGTGTTGCCGCCCTGGGCGACGATAAACTGCAAGTGCAGGTCGGGCTGGCCTGAGCGCACAATCGTCTGCGTTCCGGTGCAGTCCGGGCTCACGGTATAGGTGCCCGAGCCTGGAGTCCAGCCCGGGGGGAGGACTCCGTTATCCGCGACCGCATCGACTTGCGTCTCGTTGCCTCTTCCGTCAAAGGTTTCTTTGGCAATGCCATCAATGATCAGGGTCGAACCGTTCGGGAGAAATATCGTTCCATGAACCGTAAAGGCATAGGTGCCGCGGATGGTGGAATCGCTGCAAGTGCCGGCATGGGACATCAAAGGCCACGACACGAGCAGAGCAGATATGAGCAAAAACCGAAAGTTGCGGAGTTTCATGGTGCCTCCTGGTCTTGGGTTATCAGCTGGGTTGCGGCCCTTCCCGCGAACACGAATCCAGAAGCAGGCAGTAGCAACACGTTGGTACGCTTCTGGGCGTGGCCTCAGCAGGTTGTGCAGCGGGTCGAAGGCAGGGCCAAGGTGGGGAGTCCGGACATTGTGGCACCAAAACACACGCGGAATTGTCACAGCGAAGAGGTCCTGTTTTGGGCATATCAAATCTGCTTCCTGCGCGAGAGCTGCCCAGCATTGCGGACGAGTAGTCGGCAACTCGGACATTTGGCAGCCCTACCGGATCCGGCGAGGTCCGAGGGGTTCTTGCCAATCCACGCAGGGTTCATCATTCGAAGGGTCGGATCGAAATTGATTCATCATGCTCAGGTCCGGGCGGGGAATCACCGCAGCCAGGAACACCATGCGATGCGGAGGCCAGCGGTTGGCCACAAGCGGAGGTACTTCCACTCGCAGAATGCGCAACCATCACAACTTCCTCCGGCCGGAAACCAGACCGGGCCGGGCAAACCCCGCTCATCGGGATGAAACTATGATCACCGGGCAGAGCCCCTGAGTCCACGGGTGCGACTCCGGGACCGATGAGTCGGCCGCCTGCCGCTTCTCCGTTCAATGGCGATCTCGGTCTATGCGGATGATGGCCGCTTCATCGTTTGCGCTTGACGATTTCCAGTTTCCCTCGTGACAACTTAGTGGGATAACCTCGCAATGGCCGCGTCAGTCAAGTCCCTCATTGTGCCTGGATCGTTCCTCAGGTCCACTCGCACCCTGCGGTACTCTTTCAGGGAGCTTTGTCGATCGCCCGCCATTTCGTACAGTTTTGCAAGGACGAAGTTGTGAAACACGAGGTCGGTCTGAGAACCGTTGTCGTCGAGCCATTGGTACGTCAGCCACACTTCGTGGGGGGGAACCGCAGAAAGCGTCTCAATAAGGTCTGAGTGGTCATCTGTAATGTTTGGGTCGAAGCAGTAATACAGAGCGCGTTCCTTTTGATCGTCTTCGAACGGCTCGCCCGATTTACGGATTTCGTTGGCAGTCCTCATTAGTTCGGCTCTCGCTCCTGCTTGGTCCACACCGATGAGTCCGTCGAAATGCATTCGTCGAACGAATTGGCGCTCTTTGCCCGTGGCTATGGCCGTATTGAAGTGAAGAGTTGCTTCGCTCAGAGTTCCTTCGTGCTGCAGGATCCAGTTGCCGAGCATCGCATTGGCGTACACGTTGGTTGGATCGGAGGCCAACGCGGCATGAAAGTTCTGGAGGGCGAGTTTGCTGTATTCCTTTTTGGCGATCTTCTGGTTGAGAAAATGAGCCCATCCAAGGTGGGCCTGCACGTCGGCGGCCTGCGTTCCTTTGGTCCGGGTGAGACCGGCATCGAGAATGACCAGGATTTGGTCCAAAGGTGCTGCGGCCACGTCGGCCAAATTCTGGCCCGCTGGGGACGTGACGTGGAAATCCTCCACCCAGAGCATGGTCGTGTTCAACTGCTGGTCCAAGGCAGGACGGTAGAGGGGATCTGCTTTGAGAACGTTTCCGTAGGTTTGGACGGCAGCCTGATACTCGCCTTGCTTCGCCTGAGCGGCAGCCAGCGCCATGGTCCCATTCAACTCGGCCTGTTGCCTGTGGTGTGTTACGAGCCAGCTGATGCCACCAGCAAAGCTCGCGAAGAATCCAATCAGAGCCGTTGCACCGCCGACCCATCCCACCAACCGAGGCCAAGCTCTCTTCGCGCTCAATTCTGCCTTATAAACCTCTTCTTCCATGGTTTCCCCCCGCACTGGCGCTCAACGGCATCCATACAATACGCGTTTCCACGCCGGCTTCGTAGGTCTAAATTGGGAAGGCTCGCGCGTGCGTCGGCGCATGGCAGACAGCACTAAGACCTATTCAGCCGAGCCGTCCTTCTCGCGTTCGTTCTTCAATTTCTTCATCCGCCAACCGGCTGGAAACCTGTTGATCTGGACAGGGCCTATCCCGATGTCACAATGATGGCTTTGGCGTTCCTTGCGGCGAGTCCCGGGGAAATCGCATTCATTCTGGAAATTGAGGAGGAGAACGGATTCAGGTTAACCAACGGGATCGCGGACCTGTCGGCTGCGCTCAGTACGCCTCCAGCGAAGGGGAGCCGCCTTACTTGATGGCCACTATGGAGAATTGAAATGACAGACGTATCTGGCGACTCTGCTGATCGCGTCACCGAGGATGCCCTGCATCTTGCGCTGGCCCTGGATTCATTCACGAGCCTGGACCGGGCAAAGAGGCTCGGACCAGCAATTCGACGGGGCAATGCGCTATTAGCGGCGCTCCAGCAACGGCGCGAACTGTTGACGTTTTGCCGAGCCGACGACGCCATCATTGATTGGCTGCTGGAGACGATCAGTTCCCGGCTGAAGTTCCTGGAACTACTGCACAGCCGCAACACCCAAAGCAGAGTGAGTCCCAGCGCCGAACCAAACTCTCCCACCGAGGGAATCCTCAATGCTCGCGGCTAATCCTCGCTCCTGTCGGAGCGTAGGTCGGTAAGAGGGAAGGATACAAAACACATGTCCGCTTATTGGGTAAGAAGGGTGAAGGGCCGGAATGAGAAGAGGAATCCTGAGCATTGGTGATCAGCAGTTCGCGCTCGATAGTTAGTTGCAGCAAATGAATGGTTCTCATACGGCTGGAGGCCTTGGCGCAAGCGGAGCTGCCCGCGCTCAGTAATTCGCCAGGTTTGAACGAAGAAGACAAGCCTCTATATAAGAAGGGGGACAATACCGGTGCCACAAGCGCTGCCGCCCAGACCACGTCGAAGTTGAGCCACGCCGTTCGAATAAGCGCTAGGCCGAGCTTGCGATAGACGACCCAAGCGATCAGCCCTGTGACTGCGAGATAGGCACTTGTATGGACGCTGGTGAGGAGTATCCCGGCCAGTGGGCTGGCGGCGGGCGGCATGTGATTTTTGGTCTGTCATTCGCCCCTGTGCTTCGACAGTAGTGGCGCCCAGAAGCACCGGCAGGACCATTAAGCCGGCACCGTGGGCGGAAGCCATCAGAAACGACCAAAGGGTGAAGTCCTTGAAACCCACCTGCATCCGCACCCATCGCGGGTGCTGATGCCGCACCAGGCAAACCAATCCAAGGCCGACAAGGATCACGGCGACGGAGTAGCGGATGGTGCGATGGGCAGCGTCATGCCGAGAAACGCGGCTCCCAGCACCACGCTGCCCGATGGCAAGAGCATGGTCGAGAGACCTGCTGGCCAGCCGCTCATTCTTCGAAGTGTCCGAGTTGCAGGTGATAGGCGCCTTACTCGCCCGATCCGGGCGTACCGCTATCAGCTATTTCATCCCCACTACCATCGAGTCCGGCCCAACAAGGTGCTCCACGCGCGTGTCATGGAATCCCACCTCCTGCATCCAGCCCATGCAGTCGGCGCCGGTATAGTCAAACCCGCCCTGTGTCTCGATCAGCATGTTCAGACTCATCAGAAGGCCAAACGCATTCTGCCGCCGGTCATCATCGATGAGGCTTTCGTATATGACAAGCGCTCCGCCGCTGGGCAACGCGTCATATGCCTTCGTTATCAACATCTTCTTCTGTTCCAGATCCCAGTCGTGCAGGATGTGTCCCATCGTCACCACGTCGGCGTTTGGAATCGGAGCGTCAAAGAAGCTGCCCGGATCAAAATGCACTCGACCCGTCAGGCCGTTCTCCGCAATGTAGTCCTCGAAGATCGGCTCAACCTCTGGAAGATCGAACCCTATGCCCGAGATGTGAGGGTTTGCCAGTGCAATCTGAGTGATCAAATCTCCTTGTGCAGTTCCCACATCCACCGCCGATTTGTAGTCTTTCCAGGGGAACTTGCGGGCGATCTCCATGTTCGCACCGCGGCTCAGTCCGGTCATTGCTTTTAAGAAAGCACGCAGCCGTGCCGGATCCGCATACAAGGCGGTGAACAGGTCTGTCTCGCCGCGACTTGACTCGTTCTGCGGCTCACCCGTACGCAGCGCGGTAGTCAGGCTGCCCCAGAACGGATATAGCCGCTGGTTGGCCATCTCCAGCATCCCACCCAGATAAGACGGTTTCCGTTTATCCAAAAATAGGTCGGTGGAGGGCGTGTTGTAGTAGACGCCACCGCGCCTTTCCAAAAACTTCAGGGCCACCAGTGCATCCACAAAGTCCCGGGCAGACCGTGAGTGTAATCCGAGTCGCGCGCTCAGTTCGTCGAGTGACTTCGGTTGCCGAGCCAGTTCCGTGAACAGTTCCATCTCAATTGCGCTTAGCAATGCCTTCGAGGCCCAGAAGCCAAGGCCCACCTGCAGTATTTGGTCTGGTGTTGGCTGATTCATCGAACGACCGTCCTAATTGAAATGTTGGGAGATCGTAGAGCATACACGAAGGCTGAGCCGGTGCAAACCGGTCGCACTCCTGGGTAGTATCTCTTTGACTGGTCTGCTGTACTGATGACGGCTAGGGCCATGCTCCGGAACGCTCAGCGCGCATCGCGTTGCATGCAATGGGCTCTATCCTATCCTGCGGGTATCCGCCAGCAGCCTGGCTCTGGGGCAGATTACCGGCAGCTCGTACATTAGACGTGACGGACTTCCTGCCCCAGTGCCCTATGGTCGAGATGTCGAGTGGCCGACAATCGCCAATTACCCATCCCCGCGAACTGTCGAACAATCGAGCGGTCCGTCTTTCGTCCCCGACAATCAAAGTGGTGTGAGGATTATCGAATCCGGCGAAGCGCCATCTTTGACGGCTCAAAGCGCTGATCCAAATCCTGCCGCCCAAGATTGGAGTAGGCAGCGCGACAATCGCGGCCCACTCGAAGCGGCGGATTCGGTAGATTCGCGCCGGGGAGCACGCTGCTGACTGACGTTCCCGTATCCTCGCGCCCTGAGGCATGCTCCGGCGTAGTCGCACAATCTGAATAGGGGGCCAACGGTCACTACTTTGGGCGCAGTTTGCATCCAGAACAGGGGCAGGCGGTCTAGATTTTTGCCGCCCCTCCTCACCAATGCCACGCGGAAGCAGAGCACTCTTTTGCCCTGCCGATTAACGCGCTACCATGCTGCCGTTGAGGGACTAAATACATGAATGGCCCTATTGTTCAACTGCTCCAGGCCATGATTCACGGTTCCGAGAGGGACCTTCACCGCATCCAGGATGTTGTCCAGTCCCTTCCGCCCGACACGCATCTCCACCACACGCTCAGAAACGTGCAACACTCCGAGCTTTTGCGGCTGAACATGCTGCGTACCGCCTTGGCGGAAGTGACCGAGCCGCCTGCGTGACATTGATCACATCTTCCAGCCACCGAGAGCGGTGATGATCGCACAATCCAACAGCAACACGTTCGCCAAGCCTATCGGGGGTAGCGCGGACCAGTCGCATTGCCAGCCTCATTGCAGTCCTAATTGGCGGGGCTTTCTCAGGAGTCCCAATGCCTGACCTACAGGAAGCACGGGCGGATCGCTTCATGCTCGATACCCTCCGCGTGGCCTTCTCACTCGATGCGATCACCACGCCGGATTTGCCCGACAGCATTGCCCAGGCAGTGCGAAAAGGCTATGTACTATTCGCGGAACTGTTGTTCCAGCGCAGCACAGTGTCCTTACCTCCAAGAAGACGCGAAGTTGATGGACTGGGTATTGGATGCGATCCGGGCAAGACTGAAGTTCCTGGAGCGCTTCGACCGCCGCTGCAACCTCGTGAACTGAACCAGGGCCAACGGTCTACGCGACATCCGCGCGGGAGTTTTGATATCCGCAAAACAAAGCTGCGGGGCGTGACAATGGTTTGTGTGGTTTAGTGGCACAATGTCCGGCACTCCCCGCCCCTGTTCCCTGACTTCCCCCCGCTCAACTGAACCCCGGAGTGGCAGCCATACCGAAAGAAAATAAAGGCATCACGTTGTTCGCGTACCCCGAAGAATACCCACAGCCTGTGTTGTATATCTCCCGATCCAAAGTGGCCCGACGTATATGGATCAGCTCGGGTGCGCAACAGAACATATCACCTAAGCAGTTGATTCCAAGTGAGTCCCCCCAGGCAGCCGCATCCGATGATTCTACGGGTGCTGAGCGTAAGCGTTTGATAGCATACCCCGCGTATATACCCCACAATCTCGAAGGAATTTGCCGAACACTGCGCACCAGCATCGCAACGATGTTGCCTTCGCGCCAAGTGTGTGCGACGCGGATGGCGGGCTGAAGCGAAGCTCGCCAGCAACACGGACCATACAGCTCTGTCAGCGTGCGGCAACTACTTAGAGGAATGTAATGTTTCCCGGACTTCCTACCGGCGTGTACTGTCCCATGAAAGACAGCAAACCCGTTTCGCGGTGGATCCGAAACGAGGTGATGTTGTCGCTGCGTTGATTGCACACGTAGAGAAAATTCCCGCCTGGGTCGATGCGGCACTGAGCCGGGTAGTCACCCAGAGTGGAGGTCTCCGTCACATAACTCAGTCGACCCTCGGACCCAATGGAAAAAACAGCAATCGTATCGTGAAGACGGTTCGCCGCGTAAAGAGTTTTCCCGTTCGGCGACACGAGGATCTCCGACGCAAAGCTCGTTCCGACAAAGCCGTGGGGCAGCGCTGACAGGGTCTGCTGGGCCTTCAGCGAACCGCTCGAAGGATCGTATTGGAAGAAGATCACCGTGGATGCTTCTTCCTGTATGGAATAAAACCAGCGGCCGTTCGGATGAAAGGCGAAGTGCCGCGGCCCATCACCGCTGGGCAGAGTGACGAAGGTTTCGGCCGAATGACTGGTCAACCGGCCCGTACGGCGATCAAAGCGCCAGGTGTAAATCCTGTCCTGTCCCAAGTCGGTAGCCAGCACAAAGTTGTTGTGCAGGTCGGCGGCGATCATATGGGCGTGAGGGTTATCGTGTCCGCTGATCGCGAAGCTGCCCGGAATCGCACTCGCTGCGCTCGTGCTGCCGGCGAATCCCCGATCGCGGTGTACATCGACAGCCTCGCCCAGCAATCCATCGGCGTGGATCGGAAGCACGGCGATGCTTCCCCCGGCGTAATTCGCCACGAAGGCAAAACTTCCCCTGACGTCAAGGCTGACATAGGCTGGGCCTGCTCCTGCAGAGCTGACCGTATTCAGCGCATGCAATTCGCCGGATGCGACATCCACAGCAAAGGCGGTTACGGAGCCGCTGTTGCCGTGAAAGTCTGCAATCTCATTCACTGCGTAAAGGTATTTCCTCGATGGATGAACGGCAATCCACGACGGATTGCGCGTCTGTGCGGCCACCCCGCGGCGCGACAAGCGGCCGGTGCGAAGATCCGCTTCGAAAAGTTCAATACCTTCTCCATTGCCTCCTGCGCCCGGCGCTCCGGTGTACGTCCCTACGTAGGCCAGGGTGGAGTCTGGGGGAGCCTCCCAGGCCTCGGTGAGAGCCGAAGCCCGCAATCCGTACGTGACCGCGAGAGCAGCGGTGCCGCCCAAAAAACTGCGTCTTGAAACTGTTTCGATTGTCTCTGCCACTTCATTCCTCGAATTGAAAAAACGGCGCCGCATGAGTCGGGTCCATTACAACGCGAACGCCACCGCAAGCGTCAGCAACAGCCCGGTGACTGAGATGATGGTCTCGCAAATGGACCAGCTTTTGATGGTTTGCAGGACGCTCATATTGAAATACTCCTTGACCAGCCAGAACCCGCCATCGTTCACGTGCGAGAAGATGAGGGATCCTGCGCCGGTGGCTATAGCGAGGAGTTCCGGATGCGGCCAGGCGCTCCGCAGCGCGATAGGTGCAACGATTGCAGCAGCGGTGCTCATGGCCACGGTGGCCGAGCCCGTAGCCAGACGCAACAGTGCAGCCAGCAACCAGGCCAGAAGGAGCAACGACACATGACTCCTCAGGGCTGCTCCGACAATAGCGACAGACACACCGCTGTCCTGCAGGACATGCCCAAATCCTCCGCCGGCTCCAACCAGCAGCGTGATCGTGGCGGTGGGCGCAAGACACTCCTGACTGAACCGCAGCATGGTTTCGCGGGTGAAGCCGCTGATCCTGCCGAGCGTGACAAAGCTCACTAGAACTCCAATGAGCAGCGCCATATCATCGTTTCCCAGCAGGCGGAGGATTCCGTTCACGGCCGCCGAATGGGCGGCGCCCGCCCAGCTGCCGATCAGCATCAAGCCAACCGGTAACAAAATCGTGAAAAGAGTCAATCCGAATCCGGGCAATCTCTGTTCTGCACCGTGGTCCACAAACTCGGCCGCCATCGGATTCTCTGCTGAAAGCTCAATGTGCGGAGCAATCAGCTTCGCGTAGACCGGGCCAGCCAGCACCGCCGCTGGAACACCGATCAAAAGGCCGAAAAAGATCGTGCGGCCAACATTGGCATGGAAGATGCTGACCGCGAGCATCGCCGCAGGGTGCGGGGGCACCAAGCCGTGTACAACCGAGAGCCCGGCAACCAAAGGCAGGGCAACCAGAATGAGCGATTTCCGCGTGCGTCGTGCCACCGTGAAGGCAATGGGAATCAGAAGGACGAAGCCCACCTCAAAAAAACAGGGCAGCCCAACGAGGAGGCCAATCGCCATCATCGCCCATGCGACGCGATTCTCGCCGAAAAAGTCGATCAGCGTATGCGCGATCTGGTCTGCTCCGCCGGATTCGGCCAGCATTTTGCCGAGCATCGTGCCCAGCGCAACGATGATCGCGATATGGCCCAGAGTTGCGCCCAGTCCCACTTCGAAAGAGTGGATCGCGGTCGTAAACGACATGCCGGCAACCAGCGCCAGTGTCAGAGAAACCAGAAGCAGCGAGATAAAGGGATTGATTTTTAGAACTGCAATCAGAAGAATGAGGCCGATCACCGCTGCCAGAGCAGCGATCAGCAGAAACACGCTGTGAGCGTCAATCATCGGCTGGCTTTTCGGACTTGCTGCGTATCAAGCGCATTCGTTCGGATCAGGCAATGAACAGACTGCGATGCTCAGGAACGGGAGGACTTCCAGGCGACGCAGTCAATCTCAACTTTGCAATCGACCACCATGCTGGAGACGACGCAGGAGCGCGCCGGCGGGTGCTCGCCGAAGAAGCGCCTGAAAACCGCATTGAAAGCCTGAAAATCGCGCGGGTCGTCGAGCCACACACCGCAGCGGACCACGTCCTCCGGCCCATAACCTGCTTCGGCGAGCACGGAGAGCAGATTGCGAATCGCCTGTTCGGCCTGTGTGGCAATTCCGCCCGTCACAAGCTCTCCGTCTTTCACGGGCACCTGTCCGGACACGAACAGCCAGCCCTCAGCTTCTACCGCTCGGGCAAAGGGCAGATGCTGTTCGCCGGGACCTTTGGCTCCTTCAGCTCCGTATCGCCTGATGCTCATCCCGTTTTTCTCCTTGTTCACTACCCGCGTTTCACTGAACCCATGCGGCCCTGCCGCGAGTCAGAAAATGGCCCGCCCTCTTTCTTGTTGCTCCTTCCGCTGTCCAGGAGAGCACCCCGTTAACCCACACTCCCTCGATTCCTTCTGCCGGACGAATCGGGTCGGCAAACGTGGCGGTGTCGATGATCGTCTCCGGATCGAAGAGAACCAGATCGGCGTAGTAGCCTTCGCGAATCATGCCGCGGTGGGTCAATCCGAATCGCTGTGCCGGCATGGCTGTCATCCTATGAATCGCCTCGGATGTGGAAAAGAGCTTTTCTTCGCGGCTGTATCGTCCCAAGACCCGCGGAAAGGTTCCCCAGAGGCGCGGGTGAGGACGCGGATCATCCGGCAGACCATCGGAACCGATCATGGTTGCAGGGTGAGCCAGAATGCGCCTCATATCCTGTTCCGCGATACTGTGATAAATCGCGCCCGCCGGCTGCAGCCGTCGGGCTGCTTCCGCTTGTGTGAGTCCCCAGGCGTCGGCAATGATTGCGAGCGATTTCCCCGCTTGATCCGGGTGGGGCGTGCTCCACGTGATCGTGATTTCGACACGCGGATCGACCTGGCGCAGATCGAGTGTGCTCGATCCGGCCGCATAGGGATAGCAGTCGCAGCCAACAGACTGCTGCTGGCGTGCCTCTTCCAGCGCATGCAGCACTTCAGCGCTGCGACCCCAGTTGTCAATACCCGCGCATTTGAGGTGAGAGATCACGACCGGTACCCCGGAGCGTCGGCCGACGGCGAAGGCCTCATTCATTGCATCGCGAATTGCGTCGGATTCACTGCGCATATGCGTCACGTACAGGGCGCCGCTTGCGGCCAGAGGCTCCGCCAAAGCCAGCACCTCCTCCGTGGAAGCCGCCGCAGCTGTGGCGTACGCGAGGCCCGAGCTGAGGCCGAGTGCACCACCATTCAGGGCTTCGCGCAATTGCGCGCGCATGGCATTGATCTCGGCATCGGTCGCCGTTCGGTCGAGTCGGTCCATATGATTGCTGCGCAGCGCAGTGTGCCCTACGAGTGCTGCCACATTCACTGCGGGCTTTGCTTGGCGAGTTGCCTCAACATAAGCGGCAAATGTGGGGTAGCGAAAATCGTTCGCGCGGCCCAAAAGGTTCATAGGTTCGGGAAGCTCTCCACGCAGGTGCACAGGAGCTGCGCTGATGCCGCAGTTCCCTGTAATGACCGTTGTCACACCCTGAGAAAGCTTCGGCAGCATCTCCGGACGCCGGATAACCACGGTGTCGTCGTGCGTATGAACATCTATGAAGCCGGGAGCAAGCGCAAGACCGTCGGCTTCGATCAGGCGCGACGCGGCATGCGGAAGAGACGATCCGATTGCGCAGATGCGCCCCCCGCGAATCGCAATGTCGAGGAACGCGGGAGGACCACCGCTACCGTCGAATACCTTTGCGCTGCGAATGAGCGTGTCGCATTCGAGCATGGTCTGTCAGAGTATAGACTCCCGCCGAGCGAGTTCCTGTGGAATGATCCGTCTGCCCATGCTCTTATAAAGAGAGAAGGTGCGGCGATGCAGTCAGTATCCGATCGCGTAGGCGGGTTCAACAAAGGCCTGGGCTTCTTCAAACACGGCGATGACGTCGAACAGACTATTCAGCTGGGCAGGAATCTTCTGCGCGAAGACCTCAGCCTCCCGACTGCAGTTCTGTACCAGGACCGGCTCAAGCACAATCTCAACTGGATGCGCGACTTCATTGCAGCGTACGGCCTCCTCCTGGCGCCGCACGGCAAGACCACGATGGCGCCGCGCCTTTTTGAGATGCAGCTACAATCGGGCGCATGGGGCATCACACTGGCCACTCCGCATCAGACCCTAGTAGCCCGGGCCCACGGCGTTCGCCGCGTTCTGATGGCGAACCAGCTGGTCGGGAAAGAAAACATGGCCATCATTGGCCGCCTGCTGGAAGATCCCGGGTTCGATTTTTACTGCCTGGTCGATTCCTCTGCCCAGGTCGATCAACTCGGAGCCTGGTACGGGGACCGCGGCCAGCGGCTTCAAGTGTTGCTTGAACTAGGCGTCAACGGCGGTCGCGCGGGCGTGCGCAACGATCAGCAGTTGCAGTCGGTACTCGAAAGCCTCACCCGTCACCGGGACTCGATCCTCCTGTCTGGCGTCGAGATCTACGAAGGGGTTCTGGACGACGAGACCGCGATTCGCGATTTCCTGCGCCGCGCTGTAACGGTTACCCGGCTGCTCAAAGGCGAGAACCGGTTCGACCGCTTTCCTGCGATTCTCTCAGGCGCCGGATCCGCATGGTACGACGTGGTCGCCGAAGAGTTCTCCCAGGCAGGACTCGGGGGCGACATCGAAATCGTTCTCCGCCCAGGCTGCTATCTCACCCACGACGTAGGCGCCTACCGCAGGGCGCAAACGAGGATCCTCAAAACCAACTCAATAGCGCGCAGGATGCATGAAGGCCTGCTCCCGGCGCTTCAGGTTTGGGCGTACGTCCAGTCGATCCCGGAAGAGGGCAAGGCTATTCTCGGCCTCGGAAAACGAGATGCGGCCTTCGACTCAGGACTTCCCGTCCCTGCTCTTCATTTCCGCCCCGGCAACATAACTCCGCACCCGGCTCCGGCCCATTGGGCGCTCACAAAGATGATGGATCAACATGCCTACCTGTGCATGGGCACCGAGGACGATCTCCGCGTGGGCGACATGATCGGCTTCGATATCTGTCATCCGTGCCTGACGTTCGACAAGTGGCGAAGCTTGTGCGTTCTCGATTCGCAGTATCGGGTTGTCGATATTGTTCAGACCTTTTTCTAGGATGATCTGACGCACGGTGCCGGACGAGGATTCTTTGATTTGCCTTAATCCATGAAGCTGATATTTGCGGTGGCGGGAGCGCAATGGCCTGCCTTGTTAGCCCGTCCAGCACCCGCCGCGTCAGCGTCTCCGGGATGCGCATCGTGTACATCCGACGCCGTGAGCTCCCGCCCGACACGCCTCGAAGGCGCCCGATCCGCAAAACGCCGCCCTCGATTCGAGCACCGCATTGGCGTACTCGATCGTGCGGGCCGACAAAAGCGAGCAGCTTTCTGAGCCTATCAGGCGAGTTCAAAGATAGCCGCTCGAAGGCCGCGGCTACCTGAAATGAAGATTCCTTATCCGGACCGCACGTTTGTAGGGAGGGTGCCCTCACGCGATATTTTTCCGATCGGAAGAGGTGAGACGAGACATGCGACGCGCCTCACGCGCTAGGTTCAGCACCGATAGCAGAGCCTCCCTCGCAAACAGGCCCACCGGCAGCACGGGTCCCCGCGCCGACGGGACCACGACCGCATAAGCACCGCTCACTCCTGAGCGCAAAATTTTCCCTTGCATTGTTTGTACATTGTCTATATACATTAGACAAATGCGCGCCCCCCCTACACTCCGGATCGACCCATCCTCCACGCTGCCCATCTACCGCCAAATCGTGGATGGGATTCGTTCACAACTGGTAGAGGGCCGACTGGCTCCGGGAGATGCGCTGCCCACCGTCCGTGATTTGGCGCTGGATCTGGGCGTTCATTTCAACACGGTAGCAGAGGCTTACCGACTGCTCAGCGCCGAGGGCTGGCTCGATCTGAAGCGGAAACGCGGTGCGGTGGTCACAGAACGGCAGACGCCTCTCGCTCCACCAAAGGCGCGCGAGCGCTTTGCCGAACGACTGCGGCAGCTGATTGCTCAGGTGCGGTCCGAAGGGCTCGCCGCACGGGATGTGGTCGAGGAGATGGAAACACTTGGCAGGAAATTGAAGAACGAAGCTTGATACGTACTGGGCAAATACGCCCGGGAGGAGACCTGGAAATGTTGATTACGATGATTGCCGTACCGCTGTTGCTTGCTGCCTATTATTCATGGACTTCAAAGATTAACCATTTCTTCTTTTTCGGCCGGTCGGTGCCGGCGGAGTTTGCCGCCGGTCCTGAAGGCAAACGCATTGTGAGCCATTATTGGCTTGAGATCTGGCTGGGATGTGTCCTGGCGTTGGGTGCCGGTTCGGTGCTCTACGCACAGCATCGGTTCACAGCCTGGTTCTGGGCTGTGCTCATTGAGGTGATGGCGTTCATTTTCGCATTTGGGGAGGCGAACCGCGCCACCACGCGCGTGGCGCCGGCACTACCGACCACCGGCGCGATTGAGGTGCGCCTCGCTCCTGCGTGTGGGAACCCGCCTTCGATGATCGCGCTGCTGGCGCCGCTCGCCACCGGCGGCATCGTTATGCTGATCGCCCTGGCCCGCGCCGTTGAGGGATCCTCGCTCACTCGAGCGCCGCAGGCGCTGGACGCGCTGGTTGCAGCGCATGGTGGCGAGAGTATGTTTTCGTTCGGGATGGGACTGGCCCTGGCTGGTCTGGCAGCAGTGTTAATACGCAACACTGCGCGGACTCGCACGCCGCTCGGTCATAACGCGCTGTGGAACTCGGTGGTTGCGACCTGGGCCGGCGTCGCCATAATGACCCTTGCGATCGCCAGCGCGTTTGCCGGTCGCATGATGTCGCGCGTCGAAAGCAAGACTGCAACGTGGACAGTTGTGCTATTTGCGCTCGCAGTTGTGCTATTCCGCACCGTGATGAACCGGCGGTATATTCCGCCGGCCGCAGAGATGCAGGCCGATGACAGCTGGCGCTGGGGATTGTTCTACGTGAACCGAAATGATCCGGCCCTCTTTGTGCAATGCCGGTGTGGCGCTGGATACACTCTGAACTACGGACGCGCCCTGGCCTGGCCAATTTCGGCGATGTTCGTTGGATTTCTGGTGGTGATTCTCGTCACGTTGAGGTAACGACGTGTTTCGTGGTGCCAGCAGCACCGCCCGGGTTACAGCTGCGAGTAGAGTACAAGCTGACGAATGTGGATTACGCTGGCGAACTTTTGGAGGTTGTTGGGCGAGCTGCTGGTATTGGCGAATCTGGCCAACCGCTTCTCCCATCGCACGCGGGTCGGCTCGCCCATCGGCTCACAGGAAACGGTGAACTCCAGGCCGGCTTTCGCCATCGCCGAATCGGAGGAGGCAGTGGCCTCATATGGCTGACATTTACCTCGATTACAACGCCAGCACGCCCATCGACCGCAGAGTCATGGATGTTATGCGTCGTTGCTTGATCAGGCCGTGAACTAATCCGACCCGCCGTGCGGGGGGATCTATGTCTTGCCAGTCGGTCACTCCGGTAACCGCGGCGAGTATTGCACCTGCCAAGCCGGCTGCAATGCAAGCGTCAGCAGCTGAATCCATCGAGTGATTTTTAGAGAGTACTGACAGCGCATCGAAGACCATCGCGGAGGTCCAGGCTCCAAGAGGAATATCGGTCAGAATCACGTGCAGAGGGTGACCTATCCAGGTACCGTGCAGGGCATCTTTGATGCGAGCACCGTTTTCGCCTCCGGATTTGAAAGCGCTATGCAGCGCAGCCTGGAGCTTCTCCTCCGCTGGATTGAGCCACTCCTTCCTTGAGATGGCCGCCGTGAATCCGGTGCTCGTGGTCATATCTCCCCTCCTCGCTCAAGAACTCGGGGCAGCAGCCGTGCTGCCCCGTTAACGCCATGTAGTTCCGCCTGACGCCGTTCCGCCATCGCGACTGCTATCTGCTTCATTGGATGCCTCAGGACAGCGCAACAATCATTGTCCAAACACCATGGTTCCGCCCAAACTGCCCTGGTAGATGAGGGCCAGAAGTGCGACAAAAGCCAATGCCAAATATGTCCAGCTGGGGGGTACGGCCCGCCTATGGAACGCCCAGCGCCACACCGCGAGAACGAGGAACAATACTGCCGCAGCAGAGCCAAGCCACTGGTGTACCGAAACGAGCTTTGCTGGCAAATCATTCGCTTCGGTGCTCTTCCACCACCATCCTGCTATGACTGTCAGCGGAGTGATGGCCGCTTCGAAAACCATCATCCACAACCCGGCTGCATACAATGATTGCCGACGGAAGATTCGACCCAGCAGATCACTTAAGAATGCCAGGGGCAGCAGGGCCGCGGTGAAGTTCACTAGAATGGGGTGGATCTCGTCAGGCCTCATCGGAGGCGACCAGCGCAGGCTTGCCTGACTTCCTTCGCCGGGCGCTCCACCATGTTCGTGCTGTTCGTGTCCGCCGGGCTGCTCAACGAGCAGTTCCGCAGTCATATTGGGATGGGGACGACAGTGATACACAAGCATGCCCGTCTTGCTGATGGTCGTCTGCCATGAGCTGCCCGGTGCAATCAAACCTGAATCGAAGGTGCCGTTATTTGCCGTAACGGTGTGACTAAAGATGTCCTCGTTCTTCCACTCGACCTTATCGCCCGCCTTCACATTGAGCGTAGAAGGTTCGAAGTGCATTTGCCTGATCACGACGATTTGCGGGGATCCAGTCGAGTTTTGTGCTGTCAGCCAAGGCGCAAAGGCTACCGTCGCCAGGGCAGCAGCCAGCAAGAATTCAGGCGATAAAAATCTAGCAGGCGAAGCGGTCAATGCCGATCGCTTCGCCTGCCGCATTGAGATTCTCATTCTCCACCCCAACGGGCTTAGCGACCGCCGCTGGTAGCGCCCCCGAGTGATTGCTGCAACTGCTGAGCGTGCTGCAAATGCCCTTGTAACAATGGCGCTGCCCCTTCGAGCGCTGACTTTAGTTCGGCATTTTTGGCATTGGGGATGAGGGTGCTCGTGGCGGCATTAATCACCGCCTGGTGATAGGCAACTTCGTGCGATGCGTATTCGCGATCGAAGTCCTTTCCTTTGAGGCTGGCTAGCTTCCTGCTCTCCTCGACGGCTTGCTGTTTTAGCTGGCTTGCAGTATCGCTGGGCTCTTCTTTCACGCCCAATTTGCTCGCAAGATCGCTGACAGATTTTTCCAGAGCCGTGTGATCAGAGATCATCTGATTCGCGAACTCCTTCACCTGAGGATTGTTCGATTTCCTCAGCGCGAGGTGCGCCTGACTAATATCGATCCGGTTCGCAGTCTGCACAATGGCAACAATTTGTGGATCCGTAGGTGCCTGGGCATTAGCCATCGGTCCAAGGGCAAAGGCAAGCCCCAGTCCAAAAACCGTGCTCATTAGTTTATTCATGGGTTTCTCCTCGATTGAATATCTTTTGGCTTCCCGAGTTCGGTTGATCACCAAGTCTCGGTAAAAACCGCTGCTACGATCCGATCGCACCGTGGTGCTTGAAAAGCAAAGACGATGAGATCTTCCGATTCCGATTCATCTTTGACAATGCTCAGAGCGACGCGATACAGCCTCTGGTTATAGCGATGCATGATGATGTCGTATGCACCTGTTTGGCCAGCCAGCACACGCTTGACGAGGTCCTCATCCCTCAACTCTCAAGCGCGGCACGGCTGCCGATGATTGAGGGAGCCAGAGCCGCTCCGACTCCCGTGCTCGACTTCACGTCCACACCTAAAGAGTCGGCAGGTTGGAAATGGTTACAAACGCCGCCGAGGCCGCGAGTCGGTAAGCCAAACTCTCTGGCTAATTTAGATCCGCGGAAAACATCCTTTAGCAGCCTGCTGGCACCGTGTTTCGTGGAGGACATGTCCATGCAGAGTAAAGCACACCTGCTCGGCTTGGCGTCCGTGTGGATACCGGTGCAAATGTGAACGCGCCAGGCTCTTTGTCGAGGGAGAGAATCGCCGAGAATTGGCCCGATACGCGCTGCGAAAGGCGAGCTAAGCGCGTCAAATCGCCTTGGCGAGCCGGGCGCAGTGGCGCGAGCAACGCGCCCGCGGATGAAGGACGAATAAGCCAAATGTCGCCTCTGTGAGGGAGGACATTCACAGAGGCGACTGCTTTGGCTTCCAGGTCAGGTTTCTGGCCTAGAGCGACTTTAGATACTCGATCAGATCGTGTTTCTCCTGATCGCTGAGGCCCAGACTTTTGCCTGCCGCAGACGCCTCTGCGGACAGAGATGGCCCCTCGTGGCAACTGTCTAGCGACCCATCCATTGCGGACACGATCCGCGACTCACGGCAATTCAGGCAGACACACCGGATCTTCGTCTGCGGGCCATCGGATATCTCGTACAAGCCGGTAACATTGTCGAACCGCGTGATATGTTCCGGAAGCATGGAGAGCTCTGGTAGCCAGCGCAACCGGCGCAAGGAAATGAACCTGCACGCTGAAGCACTCTAAGTGTCGCGCAAGCGGTATTATCTCCAGTTGTCCTGGTTAGATATCACACGAATGTGGGATAGAGCTGGCGCGGAGAGCGCTGGAGCTTTCACTCGTGTTGTGATATCCCAGCAGATAGCGGACTGCCCAGGTACCGGGCAGTCGATTCTGTTCATCAGGCTGCCCTGGATGAAGGTAACAGGAGGAAAGGGATGCCGGCAAAGATCCTGGTGGTGGACGATGAAACCAGCCAGCGTGAGCTCCTCAGTGAAATGCTCGGAATCGAGGGTTACCTTGTTGATTGCGCGTCCGACGGGCGACGCGCGGAGTTGATTCTCCGCTCCTCCTCACCTGACCTTGTCCTGCTCGACGTCAATCTCCCCTACAGGGATGGCTTCGAGCTCTGCCGCGTAATCAGAGAAGATCCCGATCTGCGGCTAATTCCCGTCGTACTAGTCACCGGCCTGACAGAGGCCGAGGATCGGCTGCGCGGCATTGAGGCCGGTGCCGATGATTTCCTCTCAAAGCCGTTCGATCGTGCGGAATTGAGGGCCCGTGTTCGCAGCCTGCTCCGGCGTAAGGAGTACACGGACGAATTGGACCGTGCGGATCAGGTCTTGATGGCTCTGGGACGGAGTATAGAGGCCAAAGACCCGTATACCGAGGGCCACTGCGCTCGCATCTCCGAATACTCCGTTCTGCTGGGCCAAGAGCTGCAACTGTCCAGCGATGATCTTCGAGCTCTCCGCATCGCCGGCTCCGTCCATGACATCGGAAAGATCGGAGTACCGGATGCCATCCTCCTCAAGAAGGGCCCTTTGCTGCTTGAAGAGTGGGAAATTATGCGCGATCATACGGTCATCGGCGAGCGCATCTGCAGCCCTCTTCGCTCCTTTCACCCGGTTCTTCCTATAATTCGCAGTCACCATGAAAAGCAGGACGGCTCCGGATATCCTGATGGGTTGCGCGCTGACCGCGTCCCGCTGCTCGCGCGGGTCATGCAGCTGGCAGATGTTTTTGACGCGCTGACCACGGAGCGCTCCTACAAGCACGCAGTAGACACAGGCGCAGCGCTCGCCCAGATGCAGATCGAGGTTGAGAAGGGCTGGTGGGATCCAGCTTTGTTTAGGGTATTTGTCCGTTTGGTGGCAGATGGGCACTTCCGTCACCTCGCTCCCGCCCTGAATGCCATAGCATAGGTTCCCCATGCAGACCTTCAACTCAGCCCGGCCGGAAAAGAACATTCGCCTAGGAGCGGTTCTCGCCCTCATCGTTGTAGCCCTTGTGGCGCTCGTCACCTGGAGATCGATTTCCCGGATGGTCCGGGATGCAGGCTGGGTCGAACATACGATGTTGGTCATCGATAACATCGATAAACTGGAGCGACAAATGACGCAGCGGCAGGCCGCTGAGCGCGTTTACCAGCTAACTCACAATCCCGTCTTTCTTGACCAGTACAAGAACCTTTCGGCGGATGTGCGGCAAACGCTACGCGATCTGAACTCCGAGACCGTTGATAATCCCCGCCAGCAGGAAGAGCTTCGCGCATTTACATCTCTCCTGCATGAGAGTGAAGTCGCACCAGGTCCTGCGACTGAGCGGGGGAACACCCTTCCAGGAGTGGATAACGGCGCTGTTTCCGTCGCATTCATGCGGCTCAGCGCGATGCGCGGCGAGGAGCATAGATTGCTGAATCTCCGACGCAGCGCGGAGCAGAACAGCATCCGACTGACATACGCCGTTCTCGCTCTGCTCGGCCTGGTGCTCGCAACCATCCTGGCCGCAACCTACTGGGTTGCCAGACGCTCTCTTGAAGCTAGGCGACAGGCCCTTGAGCAGAGTGCACATCTCAATGCCCAGCTGGAGACTACTAGCCTTGCCCTCGAGCACAAGCGCCGCGAAGCAGATCGCGCGAATAAGCTCAAGAGCCAATTCCTGGCCAGCATGAGCCACGAGCTGCGGACTCCGCTAAACGCAATCAGCGGGTTTTCCGAGCTTCTCGCGGATCAGATCGCGGGGCCACTTACTGACAAGCAACGGCGGTTCGTCGGCCACATCCGCGAGGGATCGAAGCACCTGCTGCAGCTGATCAACGATATTCTCGATATCTCCAAAATCGAGGCCGGCGAGTCGCGACTTGAGCTCGCCAGTGTGAGTCCGGCCGGGGTGATCGAGGAGGTGATCGCGGGAGTGGGATCTCTGGTGCGAGAGAAATCGATTCAGCTGAACGCTGACTGCAGTTCTGGGCTCCTTCTCGAGGCAGATCGACGCCGACTCAAGCAGATCCTCTACAACCTCCTAAGCAACGCTATTAAATTTACGCCGGCGAATGGACAGATTAGCGTCCGGGTTCTCCCGGACGGGGGTTCGCTGCGCTTCGAAGTCACCGATACCGGTTCCGGCATTGCGGTGGAGGATCAGAAGATCATCTTTGAGGAATTCCGTCAGGCAACGCCGTCGGCAAGCGGCGTAAAGGAGGGCACTGGTCTCGGCCTTGCGATCACGAAGAAGCTCGTCGAAAGTCATGGTGGCCGCATTGAGGTCGAGAGCGAACCTGGATTGGGCAGCACGTTCCGGTTCTGGCTGCCTTCCGGTGTGCCCGAGTCCGCGACAGTCGCACCGCCGGCGGTCCCCGACCAGGCCAGGCCAATACGACAGTCCGGGGACGAAGCACCCCTTATTCTGGTAGTCGACGACGAACTCAACGCTCGTGAACTCATTCGCAACGTCCTCGAAAACGCCGGATACCGCGTTATGACCGCCGATTCAGGTGCAGAGGCGCTTCGCGTCGCGCGCGAGGTCAGGCCCGAACTGATCACATTGGATTTGCTCATGCCGGACGGAAATGGATTTGGAACCCTTTACGAACTGCGGCGTCAATACCGCGAGGATCCGCCTCCGGTGGTCATTGTCTCCGTGGTTGACGATCGCGCCACCGGCTTTGCTCTCGGGGCGGCTGAATACCTCATCAAACCTGTCAGCAAAACCGACTTGCTGGAAACTGTCCGAAAGCACCTGCCGCAAGGCAATGCTGGCCTGCTGGTCATCGATGACGACCCTGCCATGCTTGAGCTCGCCCGCGAAGTCTTTTCTCAGCCCGGGATTCGACTCTATCTCGCGGCTTCGGGCCGGGACGGATTAGATGTCCTCGCATCCGAGGCCGTAGACGCCATTGTGCTCGATTTGGTCATGCCGCAAATGGATGGTTTCGAGTTCCTGAAAGTTCTGCAAAATGATGCCCGGCTGGCGCGCATTCCCGTCTCGGTGCTCACTTCGAAGGATCTCAGCGAACCGGAGATGCAGCAGCTGAGGAACAAAGTACGCTCCGTTTTCAGCAAGAATGGCGATTGGAAGCCGGGACTCATCCATCAGATCGCG
>Ga0157372_10001664_pt1 | contig 24081 bp, 19 predicted proteins | sample C55metaG_FD_115307 | JGI IMG/M metagenome (GOLD analysis project Ga0157372, IMG submission 115307) | Corn rhizosphere microbial communities from Kellogg Biological Station, Michigan, USA - C5-5 metaG | ecosystem: Host-associated > Plants > Roots > Rhizosphere > Soil | place: USA: Michigan... | reverse complement strand
TCTGGATGGCGTACCAGGGGCATTCCTGCTTGAAAACCTGGGTTATACCTTTGGTTTTGTTATCGTCATCATGGCGCGTCAGCAGCTGTTTACCGAAAATACCGTCACGGCAGTCCTGCCGGTGATGCACAAACCGACCTGGAGTAATGGCGCTCTGCTATTACGTTTATGGGGCATCGTCTTGCTGGGTAACCTGATAGGGACGGCACTGGGTGCGCTGGCGTTTAATGAGATGCCGATATTTGACGAGGCTACCCGTCAGGCGTTTACCAACATCAGTATGAAGGTGATGGAAAATACGCCCGGCGAGATGTTTGCCAATGCGGTGATCTCCGGCTGGATTATCGCCACCATGGTCTGGATGTTCCCCTCGGCGGGGGGCGCCAAACTGCTGGTGATTGTGATGATGACCTGGCTGGTTGCGCTGGGTGATCTGGCGCATATCGTGGTGGGATCGGTGGAAGTGCTCTATCTGGTCTTTAATGGCAGCATCAGCTGGTATGAATTCTTCTGGCCGTTTGCCCTGCCGACGCTGCTCGGCAACATTACCGGCGGCACGCTGATTTTTGCCCTGATCAGCCACGCGCAGATCCGCAACGACATGAGTGAAGCGGCCGTGGCTAAAGCGAAGGCTGAGAAGAAGAAGCAGGAGAAACGTCGCCAGCGTGAAGAGCAGGAAAAGGCTGAGTAAATCCAGGGCAGGCAGAGCAGATTGAACCGCTCTGTCTGCCTTTCTGGTCTGTTTGCTGAAGGCGATTTGCCAGGCGGGCGTCTGAAAAACGTTTACTGGAAGTGGCTGCTGTAAAGAGGGAGTGAAGATTTAAGAGTCGGGGTGCCGCTTCAGTCTGGATGACATCCCGGACTTCAGTACAGCTGTATCCGCTTTCTGCACGTAACGTTAGCGCGTGCAGAAAACCGGAATTGCTGGCGGAATGAGCAAACGGACGGCGACGTAGTGAATCTCACGGCCTGTTTGCGCTATACTGCGCGCCGCTGTCCTCTTAGTTAAATGGATATAACGAGCCCCTCCTAAGGGCTAGTTGCAGGTTCGATTCCTGCAGGGGACACCAAATGCTAGTCTCTCAACGTATCTCAAAGTCTACTTTACCCATTCCATTCAGTCACTTAACTCATCTTGATAGTCCACCTGCGTCTTCAGCGGGCTCACAAAATCCACAGTGTCATGTTGGTACAATTGTTGGTATGTTTGGTTCGATAATGCAGATACCATCAGCCGGGGATTTTTACTATGCCGCTCACTGAGTTAAAGGTAAGAAATGCTAAGGCTGCTGTGAAGCCGGTCAAAATGACAGACGGTAATGGTATGCATCTTTTGATTACCCCACACGGTTCCAAATACTGGCGTTTTCAGTATCGCTTTGGTAGCAAACAAAAGATTCTTGCTCTCGGTGTTTATCCTGAGGTCACGTTATCGGAAGCCCGACGCAGAAGAGACGAAGCTAGGCAACTCGTGGCAAATGGCGTTGATCCAAGTGAAAAACGCAAAGCTGATAAGGCCGAGATCAAAGGGCTGCTGACATTTGAAAAGGTTGCACGAGATTGGCATTCCAGTAACAGGACCTGGTCGGAAAACCACAGGACTACTGTGTTAAGCAGTCTTGAAAGTCATTTATTCCCCATTATTGGCAATCGTAATATCGCAGAACTCAAAACCCGTGACTTACTGATTCCACTAAAAAGGGCTGAAGCAACAGGCCACCTCGAACTCGCTTCACGTCTTCAACAACGCATAACTTCGATCATGAGATATTCTGTCCACAATGCATTGATTGAGCAAAATCCTGCCTATGACCTCGCTGGTGCTGTAATTTCTAAAAAAAGTATTCACCGCCCTGCCCTTCCTTTAGAACGGCTACCTGAGCTCATGCAACGCATTGAAGCTTACAGAGGCAAAGGCATAACACAGATTGCGACCCAGCTTACACTCCTGACATTTGTACGTTCGAGTGAATTAAGATTTGCACGTTGGTCAGAGGTAGATTTCAAAAACTCACTATGGACTATACCCGCAGAGCGACAAGCACTCATTGGGGTTAGATATTCAGCAAGAGGGGCAAAAATGAAAAGCCCTCATCTGGTGCCTTTAAGCCAACAAGCTAAAAAATTGTTGTTACAGCTACATGCAATCAGTGGTGGCAAAGACCTCATGTTCATCGGATTTAGTAATGACAACAAACCGATCAGTGAAAACACCGTCAACAAAGCCCTTAGAACCATGGGATACAATACCCAAACTGAAGTTTGTGGGCATGGTTTCAGGACTATGGCTTGCAGTGCACTGATTGAATCCGGGCTTTGGTCACGAGACGCCGTAGAGAGGCAAATGAGTCACCAAGAGCGTAACAGCGTTAGGGCAGCTTACATCCATAAAGCCGAGCATTTAGAAGAGCGGAAACTTATGCTGCAGTGGTGGGCTGACTATCTGGAAGCCTGCAAGCTGAGAACGTTGACGCCTTACAACTTCTCTAAAAAGCAATAAACAACAGTGCTACGAATGTGTACTAATATAATATAACAGTATTGAATATGACTTAATAATGATAAAATACTTCCACAAATGACCTATATTTGATGAGTAATCTCTAATGAAAAAGAAAGCTTCATTATATTCTGAGGCATTAGCTGTTACAGGATCTCTATGTGCGATTATTGCGACTGTATTCGCTATATATGTTTATTACAACCCGATCACACCTACTTCGCAGAGATATGACAGTATGGTAGGTAGCTGGCTATCTGATTACTCTTATACCGTAAAAGGTAATACCGTTAGGATTAATGGTAAAACAACCTTCTTCTCTAATGGAAAGTACAACTTTCATGGCAGTATTTCTATTAACTCGTATGCTTTAGGTGACCATATATTCATAGACTATCTTTCTGATGGTGCAGGTGATTGGGAATTAAATGATAGTGAATTAATTACATCGTTAAATAGTTTAAAAACAAAACCTATCAAGCTTGTTTTAAATAACGAGGATCTTAACCCATTAAAACTAGAGATGATAAATAATAGAAAGTTACCCACTATTGAGGAGAATATGGCAAATGGGAAAAGCCAAGCATATAAAATATTAACATCAACAAATAACCGGTTAATATTAGAAGTTATTAACGAAATTGGAAGCAATTTCGAACTAAATATGCAAAAAACAAAATAATACTAATGGCGACCCGAAATCGCCACCTCATAGTTAATCTTTATAAATCTCAGCTTCAAGACCACAGTAGGTTAGCATATCCGTTATCAGTGGGATCTCAGAAAAAGTTTGGGTACATACTTCATCCAACCAGTTAGCCCTTTTTTCACAGCGAGTCAATATGACCTCTTCAATCGCTCTTGAAAAGCCCACAAAGACTGTTTTTTGATTTTCTATCTGCTCTTCTTCATTACCAAAATATGCCTCAGGTTCAAGACCTACGACAATGACCTTTTTAAATTCCAAACCTTTACTTTTATGAATTGTCATGAGTGGTACGGTTCTATTTCCTAGCAGCATATCAATAGCTTCAGATTTATTATCTTTAATACCTAAAGTTTCCAGATGTTGTGAAATAGAACTAATAGCATGACCTAAGCCATTTCCACTAATATATTGAGGGAAGTAAGACTTGATCTCATCGATACCGAATATACTTATTAGCTCATATATATAATCAACGACGCTTCCATTGATATTCTTTTTCGATTTTATAAACCGACTAAGCTCTATCTCCAAACGAGTAACATCTTTGCTTTTACTTACTCCTCTTATATTGCACAGAAAATCCATTATAGAACTCCAGCTTTCAATAGACTTTCTATCGCAGGAAAACATTAGCATTTTTAAAATCAACTGAACTATTGCTTCATTAAGTAATTCCTGATAAACATTCTCAATACGGCATTTTATTTCTAAGTGATTTAATGCTGTGATTATTTTATCTGTGTAATGCTTGGACGGATTTCTAAATAAGATACATATTTCTCTTTCATCAATTCCTTCTTCAATCCATTTTAGTATACATAATGCAATATATGCTCCTTCTAAGTTGCTATCAGCAAATTGTATTAACTTCGCTGAACCTTCATTCTCTAATAACTCAATCTCAGGTTTATTATCGGCATGATGCATGAAAGCCTCCATCATGCGTTGATAACTTACAAGATTTTTTAGCGATCTTCTATTACTCAATAGTTCATTATAATGTTCAATCGAAAAGTCATTTTTAAAAAAATCAAATGCATTATGCAACGCTCCTGCCCACCCCATTATTCTTTGTTTAGTATCACCTACAGCTGTAACTTTTATTTTTTTATCTAAAAAGATACTTTTGAAAATTTCATATTGCTGATAAGTAGTATCTTGAAACTCATCAATGAAAGCATATTCGTAAGTCGAGTTAATTGCATTTGAAAGGAATTTATTATTTCGTATGATATAATTAGCAAGAAAGTTTATCATTTTAAATGAAACTCTGGATTTCCCTTCCAATAAATACAACCAAATAAATCTTTTAATGCGAGCATCTACCGAATGCTCTTCACCCTTTTTATAAGGTCTAACGATATAATTATTTTCAAAATTTTTATAATTTATTTTCTTAAGTTCCTCCGCAGTTAGTCCATCAAAACCAACCGCATAACGCTTAACCTCTTCTACAAATTTTTTATTTTCAGGAAAATATATTTCATAATCATCTGAAGGCCGATATGCCACGGGAAGTGTACTCTTGAATCTATCTACAATGCTTTTACAGAATGCATCGAATGTAGTTGATTCAAACTTTTTTCTATATTTAAAATCAAGTCGTGAGTTAACTCGATCTTGAAGATTTTTTGCCGCATCTTTTTTAAAGGACAATGCAATTATTTTTTTAGTGGTGCATTTTCCTGTCTCGATCAAGAAACAAGCTTTCTGAGCCAATAATTCTGTTTTACCTGCACCGGGACCAGCAAGAACAAGATTATGCCCTGTGCTATTTCGAATTACCCTCATAGCCTCGTCTTCTACTTCTTGGATATCCTTTAAAACCCAATCTGTTTCTTTAATAGTCGGCATTAAAGTAATCCTCTTACTGTTTCAATAATTTCATTAAGAGCTTCAGGACTATTATCTCTTAACTTATCGTCTTCCATTTTTGATAGAACATAATTGTGCGATAATGGTTTACCTCTTCCTAGAAATAAGTAACGATACCAAAAAAATTTCTCAAAATCATCAAACTCATTTATATCAATATCTTTTTCTTCTTTTTTCAAAACTGAAGCAATTGCCGATTTAACTTTATTATCATGTTCAGGATCGTCATCTTTTGGTAATCTTGGCCCTCCATTTTTAGGGACAAATATCTTATAATCATCAAAGAATTTATTAAGCATTAGCCAATCTAAATCGTAGGGATATGAAAAATAGACATTATAATCTTTTAGAAAGTTGATCCATCCCAATTCATCATCTTGATTTTCACCCCATGTATGCATTTCTTCAAGCTCTTCATCACTTAAAACTCCTGAAGCAACACTTAACAATTCATTTTTATCTGCGCCTATAGAAATTAATTGCTTTACTGCATATTTAATTCTTCCCCACCCCCCACCACCTCTCTTGGAATCATAGTCGAGAAGAGTCACATGTGGAATTGAAAGCTCATTGAGTAATTTCCAAAAATGATTAACATATCGCCCACCTAATGGAGCAAAAGTTATCAATGAAGTGTCAAGCTCTATTCCATTTACTTGAGCTATTTTAGGTATTACTATTTCTTCGCTATCACCTTCACCAAGTATGACAACTTTTGCAAAATAAATTTCTGGATATGCCTTCACTGCTTCTTTTACATAAGTGAAAGTATCAACATTGTCTCCATCGCCTTCATCTTCGCTTGGTAATAATACTGCTTTGACAACAGTATTTTTATTATCATGTAGACGAAAATATCTTATATTTTCAGGTTCTACTCTATTAAGTAATGATGGTGCGTGTGTTGTTAAAATAACCTGTGCTCGATCATTTACAGATATATCTTCGCATAATTTAACTATTCTTCCTAAGTATTGGGGTGAAAGATGATTTTCTGGCTCTTCGATTAATATTATTGTTAAATTTGGAGGATCTAATGCTTCAGCTGAAATTGATAATTCATTCCCCTCTGAATTAATGATCTCATCTTCAATATCAAATGCTGATTTGACTAATGAAAGATAAAACAATGACTTCATACCATCACTCAATCTTTCAGTTGGTAATGGTTGAGTCACCGGAGTAGGCATAAATACAGTATCTATATGCTTTAATACATCTTCTATCCCATTCATCACTGGCTGAATTTTAAGCTTTTCAAAATACCCTCCGCTAAAAAGGGATTTCCAATTTCTGCCTAATGAAGATGTGATTGTCTGAACCCCAATTTCTTCTTGAAACTGGTTTCCGATTGATATAGCAACCTCATCGACCGTTGAACTCATCTGTTCAGACCATTCAACTGCATTTATTAAACGGTGCATGATAGTTCCAGCTGTTTGCTTCAGTTGTTGAGCAGGATCGCGATAAGCTGGGACATAATGAACATGGATTTTTGATCTTTCATATGCTGTAATATTTTTCTCATATTCTCCAATTTCCCATACTAATTCACTATCTATATCCCCTTCAGCAAGGTTAGTTTTAGTCCATTTTGCTTGTAATTTTGCTATACAGTATGGGATCTGGTCTGCTTCATTTGAGACCAAATGCTTAAAAAAATCAGCTACTGAATCGTCCTCACCATCTTGCAGGTCTGCAAATTCGAACTTTACACGAACTGATAGTTCTCTTTCATCTTGAGTATCGATTTCATCTCCGGGAGGAACATAAAAATCATCAACTTGGATAATTCTATCGGAGCTTTTGACACCAAACATTCTTGTCAATGCGAGGAGAACAGCAGTTTTACCTGTTCCGTTTCCTCCAATCAAGCTGGTGAATGAATTTATATTTATCTTCTGTCCTATACTATCAAAGCTTTTAAATCCTTTAATTTCCATTTGTGTGATTTTCATTAGCGCCTCAATTGCTATTTTAAAAATTATAATTTTTTATTAATAATCGACTTCATGTTAGTTGATTATTTTGGTAACCGGCAGCTTTTAGGAAACTCTCGAAATTATAATGAAGCCCGGTGTGGAATGGAGACGACTTAAGTTCGAGTGTTACCGGATTGCCTCATTTTCTGCACCAGGTATTCTGAAAAGACATTTATCGGTTCTTAGTCAGACACTCCTGACTTATTCTATGTAGAAAGGCTCAACCGTGGCATTTTTCGTTACCGTTAGAGAGCTTGAGAAGTCAATACAGGAACTCACTTCAAATACCACCTACCTAATAATTTCCTTTTGTATTCAGCGCTGTTATCAGTCTTATAACTTGTAGTAAAAAATATTTGATCACTGTGCTGTTGAGCATGTTAGCCACTTCTGCTGAACGCAAATACCTAAGCGTTTGCGCGTGATGAGAACAATCATTGTCAGCAGGTGCAGCCTACGCTCGTTTAATATGCTAATAGAAATATAATCCATGCTTAAGACGTGGTTCGGGCACTCCCTATGCTCGTTGTAAGAAGTTAGACCCGTTTGCAGTCATAGCACCAGTCTTCACATCAAAGCATCCCATGCACGCGGCTTTAACTATATGTATCTGCGTGGTTATTATTTCCCAATTGCACATGGGTGGTGCACTCTCGCAGGTTTAACTCTTACAGTAAGCCCATATGCTCATTGCGACTTTGCCATTCGAAGAATCAGCATTTCGGGAAAATGTCAATATGCTTATTAGAGTAATGACCTAATACTTGCACAGTTTTTACTCTCCAAAGTCAAATATAACCCAAACTTATGTATAATTTCAAAAACAACCAATCCAGATGACAGGAAAAACACTCAAGCGATTGTTTTAAAAGTAATTTAAAGTAAATCACTATAATTAATTAGAAAATTCTTAATTTTTACACTGAAACATTCTAATATGTACAGAAAAATTGCAGTGATTTAAAGCTATCAGCATAACTCACTGATTAATGGTAAATTTTCAATTCAAGGTTATGCGTAATGGACGAAATTGAAGGCTCGCTTTACAAAAACTCCAATCTGTCACTCAGCCAGAAACTTGAAAAGTCGCGAGCAGAGTTACTCGATCTGACAGCTAGAAATCGTTTACTTAACATACCAAAATCAAAAACTACAAAATTTTTAGAAGTAGTTAATGAAAGGTCTGACATTCTCTTCAAGATGCTTTTTGAAGAAGGCAAGCCGTTCACTTTTCTTCATGGTCGAGAAGATAAAAAGACAGATGAAAGCAATGAGAACAGTGAGACAGACTCAGAGTCTGAAGGTATTATTTTCTTAGATGACTCCGAAACCAACCACAATGATACAAAACTCCAGACCAAGCTCACGCCAAAAACATTACAAAAAAAGCTATTAGATTTATATTATGACTCAAAAACCCTTGAAGAAGAACAAGGCGTAAATATCCTGTTTCTGTCTCTAGGATCGCTTAAATGGATAGATCCTAATAATAAAGCAAACATACGCCATGCCCCTATTTTACTGTTACCAGTTGAATTAATGCGAGCAAAAGCAGGAGAACGCTTTAAAATTAAAGTCAGGGATGAGGACATCATTAGCAACCTGTCGCTGGAGACATTCCTCAGCCGTGTTCACCAAATAACCCTACCTCCCCTGAGTATCGATGAGGATTTTTCTTTAACGAATTATTTCGCAGATATAAAACAAGCTATATCATTGAAAGAAGGTTGGGAAGTATTAGAAAATGAAGTCAATCTAGGTCTGTTTTCCTATGCTAAATTTATGATGTATACAGATTTAGATCCTGATAACTGGCCTTCGGATTCAAAAATCACAGATCAGGAATCAATAAAATGTCTTTTAGAAACAGGCTTCTCTGGTGGAGAGTTAATCTCTGACGACATTGTAATTGACTCAGTCATTCCCCCCCGAGAAATGCTTCATATTTTGGACAGTGATAGCTCACAGACTCTTGCCATTCACGAAGTACGTAATGGTAAAAGCTTGGTTATTCAGGGTCCCCCAGGGACTGGTAAATCTCAAACAATCGCTAACATCATAGCTTCAGCAGTCGCAGACGGTAAAAAAGTATTGTTTGTAGCTGAAAAGATGGCGGCCCTTGAAGTAGTTAAGCGCAGACTTGATCAGGCGGGTGTTGGAGATGCTTGTTTAGAGCTACATAGCAATAAAACCAACAAAAGAGCATTCCTTGAAGAACTGAAGCGAGTCTGGGAACTTGGTTCACCTCGAGGAGAATTTCCAGATACATTAGTCAATAATCTCACAGAAAGCCGAGATATCCTCAACAATCACCCCGTAAGGATTCATAAAACGTACATGCCATCAGGCTTAACGCCATATAAGGTTATGGCGCAACTGGTACGTCTCAGACAATCAGGTTTTGACCCTAACGATTATAAGCTTAGCGGGTATGAATCATGGAGTAACGACGATTTCTCCAAAAGACATGCACTTATTGATGAATTAATTGAGAGGATAAGTGATATTGGCATTCCTGATTCACACCCATGGAATGGTATCGATAGAACTGAGATACTTCCTAGTGAAGTTGAAAGACTCACTGCCTCATTAACGAACCTGAAGTCTGAACTTTCAGATTCTATTGAAGAGTCTATCAATCTTTCTAAACTTACCAATGAAGCCTATCATATAGGCTCATTAAAAGAGTTACAGGAATTCATTCTAATAGCTGAACTAATTAACTCAGCGCCTAATTTATCACCTGAATCATTAAGTTCGCCATTATGGGCCACTTCTAAAGATGAGACAAAGACGTTAATTGAAACTGGATTCTCATTTAAAGAGATCTACAGCAAGCTTGAAAAAGAATTACATGCAGATAAATTCAACACCGAGGTCGACAGCCTTTCAGAAGATTATCGTAAATTACCTGTAGATATTAATATTAATGCTTTTACTACTGCCTATAGACTGAAGACACTTACACCTAGAATCTTAAAAGAGTCTTCAAGATTGCAGCAGGAGTTGGGTTCTAAAATCGGATTCTCGAATTTAAGTGAGATTGAAAGTCTTATTGAGTTGGGTGAAAGTATTACTCAAGCTCCAAATGTGAGTCCAGAAGCATTCATTGCCACTGTCTGGGAAGGTGGTATTGAAAAAGCGGCAAGTCTGGTTGCAGATATTAAACAACTTAGTATTTATAAAGAAAAAATCAATCTCATCTTTGTTGAAAAGGCGTGGGAAACAGATGTAGAAAGCACACGAAACAGCCTTGAAAACAACACTGGCGCTTTAAAATTCCTTAATAGCGAATGGCGAAAGTCGAAAAAGCTTGCCCTTTCATTGATAAATGATAAAGGTTTGACGATCCCTCAACAGGTTGAGTACCTCGATCTGTTGATAAAAGCTCAGAAATTGAGAAAATCCATCATTGATTTGAATGAGTTCGGACAGTCTGCATTTGGTTCAGACTGGCGAGGTGAGAATAGCGATAGTGAATTGCTGAAATCACTTGTAGAATGGATGCGTACCTTACGTGGTATCAACTCTGAAGCCCGAATAATTGCAAGTCGCCTCTCCAACAAAGACGCCTTAGCATATCAAGTGAGTCAGCTTAAAAAACTCACCCATGAAGTTTTAGATGAAAGCCGTATTCTTTGGGATTCATTGGGAGCCACGCCAGAAGAGTATTTTGATAACTACTATTCCGTTAAAAGCCTTCCACTGGAATCACTCCTTGTAAAGTCTGATATGCTAAGCACTATGGACTCCGCGTATAAAGATGTTTTCGTCAACAATGAATCCTCTGTTTCTGATCGTATTGAATTGTTGAGCTTGTTATCAAGCGCCCAGCATAAAATGAATATCATTCATACTTTCGATAATTTGGCTCAGTCAACCATGTATCCATTATGGTTGAAAGAAAACAGTGAATGGGATCTGTTACTTCAATCTCATTCCTGGATTGAATCAAATGACGACTTAAGAATCTTAGCGTCTAACATAGATGACAGACAGGGTTTAGTTCATAAATCAAGAAGTTTGAGTGAGTCTATTCAAGCGCAGTTTGCCAAACTCACATCAGTGATTACTTCTCTTAAATCTTCCTATGGATCAATTTTCAAAAATGAAAATGTTCATGAAATATCCTTTAATCTAGTCTATGACAAGATTACTCTTTGGATAGATAATTCTGAACAACTTTCAAAATGGGTTGCTTGGCAAAACCGTGTAGAGCTGGCGAAAACATTTGGTATTTATCCATTAATCTCCGATTTGAGTAGTGGAGTTCTTTCCTCCGAACGTTTACTAGGTACTTTTGACAGAACTTATTTCGACTCAATTCTGTCTTTAATGGTCGAAGATGAGCCAGAACTGGCTCGTTTTGATGGTGATTTGCATTCAAGAAGAGTAGCAAGCTTCGCTGAGATGGATCTGCGAAGAATTAAAGCTTCAAGTTTTGAAGTCGTAAGAGCTCACCACAGAGCAATTCCCTCTAAAATTGGCGTAGGCCCTGTGGGTGTACTGCGGGGTGAGATGGCACGCAAACGCGGTCATATGGCGATTCGACAACTCATGACAAAAGCTGGTGCAGCTATTCAGGCATTAAAGCCAGTTATGATGATGAGTCCTCTGTCAGTTGCCCAGTTTTTAGTGCCGGGTAAGCAGTCGTTTGATTTACTGGTAATGGATGAAGCCAGTCAGATCCAACCTGTAGATGCATTAGGAGCTATTGCACGTAGTAAGCAGATAGTTGTTGTCGGAGACGAACGTCAGTTACCTCCAACTTCTTTCTTCGCCAAAATGACAGGTTCCGCAGATGAGCAGGATGATGAAGACTCAGCACAAGTCGCAGACATTGAGAGCATACTGGGACTTTTTGTTGCCAGAGGGTTGCCTCAAAAAATGCTTCGCTGGCATTACAGAAGTCGTCACCAGTCATTGATTGCTGTTTCGAATAGTCAGTTTTATGAAAACAAGCTTTTTATAGTTCCCAGCCCCTATACACAAGAAGCAGGTATGGGCCTACGTTTCCATAAAGTTGAAGATGGCGTATTCGAATCTGGAAGCAATGCAAATGAAGCAAAACGCGTAGCAACAGCAATTCTCGAACATGCAAGAAGCCACCCTCATTTATCTTTAGGTGTTGCTACCTTTTCTGTTACCCAGAGAAAGCGTATTCAGGACGAGCTTGAAGTGCTTCGCAGGTTGAACCCTGAGTTCGAGGACTTTTTCTATGCACACCCAAGCGAACCGTTTTTTGTAAAAAACCTTGAAAACATTCAGGGTGACGAACGCGACGTCATTATCATTTCTGTTGGATATGCCAGAAATCCACAAAACTACATGGCGATGAGATTTGGTCCTCTTGGAGCAGAGGGTGGTGAAAGACGCCTGAACGTTCTTATCAGTCGAGCCAAAAGGCGTTGCGAAGTTTATGCCTCAATCACTGACGAAGATATCGATCTTGAAAGAGCTAAAGGCAGAGGTGTATTCGCTTTTAAACTTTTCCTGCAATATGCAAGAACAGGACGCTTGTCAGTTGCAGAACAAAGTGGCCGTGCAATGGACAGTGTGTTCGAAGAACAGGTTGCAAATGCTCTGCAAAAAGAAGGCTTCCAGGTCCACCCTCAAGTTGGTATAGCAGGCTTCTTTATTGATTTAGCTATTGCCGACCCTGATATGCCGGGCCGCTACCTTATCGGGATTGAATGCGATGGTATGACTTACCACTCTTCCCGCTCTTCAAGAGAAAGAGATCGCCTACGTCAGGCAGTGCTTGAGGACCATGGTTGGATCATTCACAGGATTTGGAGCACAGATTGGTTCCAGCGCCCCGAAGAGCAACTAAAGAAAACTCTTTCTGCTATTCAGGCGGCTAAGAAAGAGCTCGAAAATCGTTCTGAAACTTCTCTATCTCGGTCAAGAGCTGTACCTGTCGAGATAGTCACAGTAGAAAGAGAGACTGTCACTGAGATTGGTCTAGATACAATTGAAGGCAGTTTCAATGAAGCTGTGGCATATGTTGAGGCGGTTCCTGACGTTGACACAAGATTCCAGATTCATGAGACCCCAGTTGGCGTGCTCGCCAAGATAGTTGAGCAAATTGTTCTTATTGAGGCCCCAATACATGTGAATGAAGTGACCACACGTATCAGGTCAGCATGGGGTCTACAACGTGCAGGGGCTAGAATTGATTCTGCTGTTAACAACGCGATTCAGATTTTTTTAGGCAATGGAGGGATAAAATTAGAAGAAAACTTTCTTACTTTTGATAACTTCCAAATTAAAATTAGAAATCGACAAGATGTCTTATCGCAAACATTAAGAAAACCAGAAAACATTTCTCATGAAGAGATTGCCGTTGGTATATTGGCAACTATCACAAAAGGCTTTGGAGCCACAAATGACGAACTTATTATTTCAGTATCACGATTACTTGGATTCAGATCCACAAGTTCGTTATTAAGGAAAAACATAAGCGATTCAATTCAGGCTCTGATTAATTACGGCCAAATAAAATTGGAGAATGGTCTCCTCACCCTTTAGTTTGATGAATCTCAAGTTATAGCTGCCAAGCTTATAAATTAGGTGAGGCAGCAACATTTACTCCTAAGGTTTAAAAGGCAACTTTGAAAATCACTTTACATGAGGTCTAATTAATGGAAAAAAACAGTAAAAACACTCTTAAAATCGAAGGGAACATAGACAACCTTCATATTAATGGAGTTGTAAATATAGAAAAGGTTACGCAGTCATCCAATACTGCAAAAAAAATCATGAAGCCTATTGGCTGGCTTTCCCTATCACTAAAAATTCTGTTGCCTTTTTTCATTTTAGCTTTGTTCTTCTTTATTTTTAGGTTTTTCTCAAACGCTGCAAATTACTGGATTATTGTACTCATGCCCATACTTTACGGTTGGATTTTTTACAATTTTTCGGCATATAGCACACCTGAAAATTTCAATTACTTGAAAAAACTAACTGATATGGTGACATTGTTAGCATCTCTTGTCGCAGCAGCACTAATCTTACTCAAGATTTTCAACATGAATAGTAGCATTGCCGAATATGTAGTATACATTAATAAAAAAGAGTTAGAGGGAAATATAGATACTACTTTATCTATTGGTCAGTCACTTTTTTTATTTATGGTTTTAGAGACATTTTCAGCATTCGCAACCATAAAATTCCTGTTTTCTGTTAAAGATTTTTTAGAAGCACGAAGGGCTGTCAAAGGAAAGTAGGAAATCAAATTTTATTAAATTTCACCTTCTTCATTTTCTCTTGGTAATCATCTAAAGCCAAGAGAAAATAAACAGGAAAAGATAATATAAGAACCAAAGCAGACATATATATTAGTATCTCCAACACTCCAATAGCTATACCTTTCCACATAGTCATCTCTAAAGATAATATATATTTATATAGAACCACATCTAATATTAAAAGAACAGTTACCGCCATTAAAACCTTTAGCAATGAAACACGTTGAAAAAGCGAACTTATTTTTATACCCATAATTTAGTCTCCTATATTTTATATATTAAATCATCTAACATTGATTGCAATTAAATGCAAATATTTTTAGCAAGGGCTAACTCAGCGAAGCTGAGTAGCCTTGCTTTTTCTGCTCTTCGATTGTAAAAGGTAGGTCAAGCCCCAAACCGTTGACATAATTTATCTATAGGTTATAAATGAATTAGGCATAAGGAATATGCTTATATTTAGGAAAGGAGTTCCTATGAATAAAATATATCGCCCTCCCCTTGCAGAAAATCTACGTATTCATTGCGTCAGCGTCAGACTCAATAACTCAGAGCTAAATATTTTGGATCAAATGCGTAAGCAACACGCTAAGGGCGAGTGGCTTCGCCTGTGCCTTTTAAAGACCCAACCTCCTGTCGTTCCAGAGATCAACAGAGCGGCATGGAAAATGTTTGGTGAGATAAATCACAGGCTCAATGAGATTGTTAGCCACCTTAACGCAAAGCAGTCATGTAACCCTCTTACCAAGACTGAACTGTTCGCCGTAAAGCGACAGATCACTGAACTTCGCTCTCGCCTCCTTACCGCTGATCTATGGAGTATCCCCTCTGATGAAGGGCATGCAGAAGATCAAACGCGGTAAGAGCTTCGCCGGAGTTGTTCTATACGCTTTAAAGCATGGAACACACCATAAAACTGCTCCGGTGGTCATAGGGGGGAACATGCTGGGAGACTCAGCAGCTGAGTTGATAGCTGAGTTCACTGCTTCGGCTTCATTACGCACAGACGTGGCAAAACCGGTGTGGCACAACTCGCTCCGCCTACCTATCGGTGAATCACTCACGACTAAGCAATGGGTTATGTTTGTTGACGACTACATGAATCGCATGGGGTTCAGTGAGACGCACCTACGCTGCTATGTCATACATGACGACGAGGCCGGCCAGCACATTCATATCATTGCGAGCAGAGTGGATCTTATTGGAGGGAAGCTTTACCTAGGCAGGAATGAAAACCTAATCAGCACGCGAGTAATTCAGGAGCTTGAGATAGCGCATGAACTGACTAAAACAAAAGGTCCCTCGCCTTCACATAGCCCTTCCCCATCCAGTAAGCGTAAGAGGCTATCACGAAGTGAGGAACAGAAAGAGAAGCGCGAAGGCCAGCAAAACCCCAAGACTTTCCTGCAGAACACAATAGATACACTCCTCAGTACTCACAATGACATTCAGAGCTTCGTTGAAGCACTTCACGAGCACGGCATAACGCCCTTACCAAACATTTCCTCCACGGGTCGTATGAATGGTTTCTCCTTCGAATACTCAGGTATAGCTTTCAAAGCTTCGCAACTCGGTAAAGGGTATTCGTGGGCAACACTGCAAGAGAAGCTTCGCTACGAACCCGAACGTGACAATCCTCTGCTCTTTGCTTTGAAAGCTTCGGCTATGGGAGGTAATGAGAAGAGTGATTCAGATATAGAAGCTACAAATGTAGTAATTCCACCGTCATTACCAGCTGGTTTAGGATCTGAAGGTACGCCTCCTCCTATGTATGAACACAGAGATGGAGCGTTAGAGACACCCGAAGCGCAGACACTGCTCGACATGACGCGTATGCCAAGCGAGCAAACCAGTAGTGCAAACTTCTTCATGACAAGCATATTAAAGTGGCTCTTGAGCATTCCTTATCTGGCCGCTTTCACAGACCTCCTCAAAAAGGCAGGTAAGACGTTTCTCCACCAAAAATCCTCATTTTCGACAATTCATAAAGTCCTCTCGGCTGAGCCTGAGTTATCTGAGCCATCAGGTAACAGTCAAACACAGATTGAGCGCGCAGCAGTGCCCTTTCGATAACCTCCTGCTACAACGCAATTTTCCAACCTAAGTTCTTATTTGCACAAACAATTGATCGTTTTTACAGATCGATAAACAACATATGATAGCCAATGCCTATCAAATGAGGATCATCGATCGGTACAAGTGATTTGCTTAAGTTTTGAACTCGTTCAAAAATGCCTCGTAAAAGCAGTTACCAATCAGCTAGTTATGACTCGCATAACGTCAAAGGTATATAAAATGGACACAGTAGCTTTGAAGGCTCAGAAAGTACGTAAACCTTCGTTCTTCCGTTCAATACGATTCTGGATTGTTGTATTAGTGATTGTCTGGATCCTGACTGATTCAAATCCAAAAGACACTGCAGGGTTCCTGTTCATGTGGACATTACCTGCCTTCTTCTTACTCCTTACAGCATATGTGTCATACACACATAAAAGAGCAAACGCCTCGACTATCGATCTGCTGAACCTGAATAACAACGGTCTATGGAGCCATGAATTCCAGGACAGCAAAATGACCATCGATACAAATCGCGAGCTGTTAACACTGGAGAATGGTATGCGCAAGAAAGTTTACAAGTTCACTGACGTTAAGGGCTGGCGGTATCACTTAGCCGTTGGAGGTGAAATCGTAGCTTTTGATTTAGTTGGTATGGCAGGAGCGAAGGGTCACAACAACCTTACCCGCCTTAAAAACTTTGAGAACTCTGGATTTTTTATCCAGGTGAAAGACATCGAATTCCCGGAGTGGCAGATCAAATTTCACCCTCGTAAAGGCCGGTTTCACCATGAACGAGGGATCCGGGATACAGAAATGCAGTTGAAGCAGTGGTGTGAGATTTTTGACCAGACCCTAAACAAATCCACAGCAACACAATGATCACTCATAGCAAATAAGGGATTAATAAATGAATAAAATTTCAGCAATAGCAGTTGTTTTTTTGGCAGCATTACTCACAGGTTGCGATAGCGAACCCTCATCTGCAGAGATTCAAAAGGCTATGCAAGACAACATTAACTACACTAACCAGCAAGCCAAGCAACGCTTCGGTGAGAACAGCAAAGACATGCTCACGACTCTAAACAAAGCTGAGAAGGTTTCCTGTAAGGAGTCAGAGGCAAAAGGGACATACCTTTGTAAAGTGGATACTGATATAACACTACCAATGATGGGCGAGAAGAAAACCGTAGCTGAATTCAAATTTACGAAGAGTGATGGAAACTGGAAAGTATCACCTTAATTGACCCCAATAATTAATGAGCTCATTTTTAACGGAAGTTCAAAGCACATATTTTATGCGCAAGTGTTAACACCAGGGAACCATTTCTTAAAAAATAGGGGCCTTTCAAAGGCCTGTCAGGTTTGTATGAGGCTTAAGTAATGAGTTACAATCAGACTATCGTAAGACAAATGAATGATGATCATTATGAACAAAATGCAAATCGAAGAAATGCTTGTAAAAGAAGGGTTTACTCCAAAAGAAGTCTCTGTAATACGTCAGCATGCTGAGAAAGACGGTTATCCTTATCCCTGGCTCCTTTCACAGTTAAAGAAAAGATTCATAATTGCAATGATATTAATAGCAATCCTTATCGCAGGACTCATCTTTACCATTCGCAGTGGTACCCAAGAAAACCTTGTTTCGTATTCAATCACGCTTGTAGCAGGTTTCGTTATTTTATATATATTCGTACCTTTGAAACCTGCATTTAAAGCTTACCGATTCATGAAAAAGCATGGTCACTCTTTGTAAGTATCAGAAATTGATTTAATGGCTGAAGCATCATTATAGACTTCTATGAACAGCTCTTTTCTGCTCATTTCCTTAATCCCGCGAACGTAGTCGGTATTAAGAAAATAATAGAGACGCCAGGCCTCAGGTTTTTGTACCAGACGCACGATGCCATAGAGAGACAGTGCCAGGTCCATTGAACTGTATGCTAACTGCCCAACCCTCTGATCGAACCCTAAAACTCAGCTGTTGCTACATAACCCTGTTTGAGTAATCCCACACTATCAGTTTTGCCATACACCAGGTTCTCAACAGACTCCTGAAACCCGTTGAGTCCATGCAGAACCAACATTCCGCCAAAGGCAGAACCTATGATTGTCCCTGACGCAAGGGAAGCACCGATCACTGATACACCGGCTATTACCTGCATGCCGCTCAGCACTACCCCAACACCATTGATCACATAGCCCCAAAAATCTCCCTTCTTGACCAACTGCACCGAAGCATGAACCGCAGCTGTTCCTGCTCTGAGCATTCTGTCCTGAATCGTAAGGTACTCATTTTCCTTTTTGAGATTCTGGATGCATTCCTGGCATTGATAATCAGTGGAGCCAGAACGGATAACGTTAAGCTGAGCGTTAACGAAAGCTTTAACGTTATCCTGAAACTGTAACCTATTAAATCCGTCTTTAAGGTAGATGTGAGAAAGGTGATTAGCATTGCTAAGCAGCTGATTTGCCTCAGCATGCGCCATAGTAAGAAAGTAATCCTTGAATCGGTCTGGTTTCCAGTAGTCCATGGCTATGCCTTTATGTCATTATATGTATCGTTAAGTTTATTTAATCAGATTACCCATCACAGGGAAAGAAAAAGGACCAGCTATGAGTACAGATCTCTTCTTAAAAATTGATGGCATTACAGGTGAATCACAGGACAGTAATCATAAAGGCTGGATTGCGATTGAATCTTTCACATGGGGCGCTAACCAGCCAGGCAACATGGTAGTTGGAGGCGGAGGTGGTGCAGGAAAAGTTCAGTATCGCGATCTCTCGGTTCAGGCTCACATAGACAAAGCAACTCCTGCAATCATGCGCTATGTCTCTAACGGCAAGCATGTAGGTAAGCTAGAGCTTTCAGTATGTAAGGCCGGAGGCAGCCAGATTGAGTATTGCCGTATTACGCTTGAAGACGTCCTTATCACCAATGTGATTTTCAATGGCACTACAAGTCGTGATCTGATCGGAATCACATATCAGTTCCAGGCTTCAAAAGTTAAAACACAGTACTGGGAACAGTCAGCAAGCGGCGGCAAAGGTGCCGAAAGCCAGTCGAGTTGGGACATCAAAGAAAGTAAAGAGTTATAGATTTTTTTAGTAACTCAAAAAACTCAAATATGCCATTAGATTAATCATGAAGAAATTAATTTAAAATTTTATTTTTTCATAGAATCTATATTATTCATGGTATACAACTAGGATAACATCCCCGAAATATTTTTTTATCCTTAGTAAATTACTATAGTGTTTAATTTTCAAAAAGTTCGTAGTTGATATTCAAACAGTTAATAAGTCAAAATTCACTTTAATAAACTAAATGTAGAAATTGATTTCCATGTAAAAGTCATGTTAAAATGAATGGTTTTCTATAAAAAAAAGAGGGAATTATGAGTGATGGTTTCTACCAAAATATTATAGAAGGAGGGTTTAGATACAAAAGATTAGACCTTTCAGCCTCACTTATACTCCGAAAAAAACTGAACGGAAGTTTAGATATACACTCTCAATTCAAAGGCCATGAGAACTGGAGTCAAGTAAGAAAAAGTAAATTTATTGAGTCCACATTATTGGGAATACCCACAAATTCTATTTTTTGTGAAGAGAACAATGATGGTCAATGGTTTGCTTTAGATGGTATTGAAAGGCTAAATTCCATTTGTGACTTCATGCTTGATAGATATCCTTTGCGAGGTCTATCAATATATTCTCATTTAGATGGGAAGGTATTCAATGATTTAAGCTTTAGAGATAAAAACATAATATCTGATAGATATACATTAAGCTTTATCATTACAAGTTATGATACGCCAGCTTTTTTAAAGTTAGAGTTTTTAAAACGCATTCATTCCAACGATTATAAATTTAACGCACAATCCGCAAGAAATTATGCATACCCTGATGTTTCGCTTTATTTGAAAGAAATAGCTAACAATCTGAATGGAGTTATTAACTTTACAAGCTTTAACAGAAGTTATGATCCCATGATTGGATCTTTAGAAATTGATAGTTTTCTTCTTTATTTAATCTGTATTGTTTTTATTAAGCATAATATCATTAGCGCTCCGTTTAGAAATGAAACAATTATAGACTTAATGGATCGGGTAACTATATTAATTCACGAACGTGAAGGCTTGAAGTTTGGATTAGGTGAACACATCAAGGAAATTACAAATAAAATTTCACCTCTTTATTTTTATGCCACGTTGAATATAAATTGCATTAAGGAACGGCTTTCTTTTGGCGGCCATGAATCATTAAGTATGGAACGTTTTATTAACTATTTTATTGCTGCAATTAAAAATAATAACATTTATGACATCATGGAAAAAAGAGTACCTAAGTTTTTCGATTTAGGTAGAAGTTCATCTCTAATTTACAAGGAACTTAAAGAGGATTTCAATGATAAGCAATTTACATATTAAAAACGTAAAGTGTTTTAAAGATGCCAATTTCAATTTCTCTCCTCTAACGATTTTCTGCGGAGCAAACTCGGCTGGCAAATCAACTGCTATACAATGTTTATTAATTTTAAGACAGAATTATAATAAGCATAAATTTGAGAAAAATAAAATATTCCTTAATGGTGAGTATTTTTCAGCTGGGCATGTAAGTGATTTTATTAACCACGATGCAGATGGAGAGTGTCTCTCAATTAAAGTCGATGATGTAAGTTTTGAGTCTAAACTTTCTGAAACAATTACTGATGAATATTATATTTCAATTAATAGTAATGTAAAAACTGAGTTAGATTTTTTTCATAAAAGCTTTCATTATCTGAGTGCTTATCGTCTTGCGCCACAAAATAGTTATGAGATTAATCACGACACATCTAATATTAATTTCGGTATATATGGTGAATTTGCCATCTCTGAATTAATAAGATATCAAGATGTGGCTGCTCCAAATCAAAAACTTGCGCGTTTAATTAGTCAACACCTGACAAATAGTAGTGTTAAGTTAGAGATTGCTTTCAAAGAAGCAATGAAAAAAATAGTGCCCGAATTCGATATAAAATTGAGCGAATTTCCTGATATGGATAAAGTTGCTAATGCTTTTCCAACAAATGGTACTTTGAATGCTGTAAGACCTGTAAATACCGGATTTGGAGTAAGCTATGTATTGCCCATCATACTTGCTGCTTTATGTACAAATGAAAATGGCATATTGATTGTTGAAAACCCGGAGGTTCATTTACATCCATCTGCACAATCAGCATTAGCAGAGTTTTTAACATTGGCTTCAACTTGCAATATACAAGTAATAATAGAAACTCATAGTGACCATATAATTAATGGCATGCGTGCAACTATAAAAGAAAAGTCACTGCCAAATGATTTAGTAACTATAAACTCTATAAAAAATGTGAATAGAGAGCGTCTAATTACAGAAATTAAAATCTCATCAGAAGGTGATCTTAGCGATATCGATGAAGGTTTTTTTGATCAAGCAGAAAAAGATCTGATGAGGCTGTTCTAATGAAACTATTTCTTAACGATGTTTCAATATCGTCTCAAGCACAAAATTTTGAGCAAGCAAAAAAAATTATCCAAGAAATGATTATTGCTTTTTCTCATGCAAAATCAGTTGCTTCGGAAAAAAAGGGATATATAACAAAAAGCCTTAAAAATAAGTACATTACTCATGACATGACTATACATGATATTATTTTTAAACTCGACGCTAAAAATAGTGATGAAGAAAAACTTAGAAAATTAATGATCGAAGTTTTAATGAAAAGACCTCATTGCGAAGATAAACATATAAACATAAATGATACAATTGAAGATAAGCTAAAAACCTGTCTAAAAGAAACTTGTTTTGATGATGCCAGTAGTTCAGTGTGTGGTTCTTTAGTCATATCTGCTAAAGGATGGACTTTTAGTGATACTACGAACATTGAAATAAAGAGTTCTATTTATGGTATAAAAAAAATTATGAATTATAGTTCATTATCTGATATTGACAAGATATTAAGAAAATATGAACATAATGAAAAACACCAAAAAGAAACTAGATTTTTAAATGGTGAGGAAGCTAGTGCAATGGATCTTTCTGACTCAGAAGCGCAAATTGCACTGTGCAACGGAATTTTGATCGGTAAAAGGATATACTCCTTCTTTAAAGGTAATTGGTATCAATTTCACCCTCATGATAGTAATATTTCTTTATATCATGGATTTAGATTAAAATGCTTAACTGAAAATAATTTAGATCATTCACTGGCAAAAAAAATACACTCATCTTTTTCAGGCATAGATTATGGCCAAGTAGATTCTAATTACCTCTAACTAACCTTTAAAAATGGCTGGCTATTTATGATTTTATTAAAAAATATCTATCAATAGTCAGTCATTTTAATTATTTTTTATTTTACCTTTGAATAAATTCACCCCAAGCTCTAATATCTTTCTTTCATATTTAACACGTTCTTGATGATAAAGCTCCTCCGCATCTTCTTCATTATCTAATACGTAAAAAATCAAAATATGAAAAAAACAATAAATATCATGATCAAACCCTAACTTTAAAATGATTCTTGGGGAACTCGATTTAAGAGCGTTTGAAAGCATAGATATTATCGTAAAACGATCAGCGAGATCTGTTGTAGATTGTGGAAGGTAGTACTTAATGTAGTAGCCGACACAGAATAGCCACATATAGCGAATTATCTTGTCCTGTGCAAAACCTGATTTTTTTAATCTCTCAATGAACATTTGCAAAAGCAAAAGTAGCTTTTCTTCCTTTGAAAGCGCGTCTGTATTTTTCATAGATTGCATCCTTGCAAAATTGATCAACCACTCCCTGGTTGTATATACAAGATAACATATAATTTAAATTGCGCAATATCTGCGCAACTAAATATTTAATCAGCATTGGTTTCCCTGTCTATCTCGGGCAATCCATTATTAAGTTGTTCAAAACTGATTCCGTGATTTATAGCATTAAACTGCCATACAACAAACCTCTCTTCCATATTCCTGAGCTCTTCTGCCAGTATTTTATTTTTTTGTTCGAGATTACTGATGCGCTGTGAGGCGATTTTCAAATTAGCTGGCCGCTTTTCTTCATCATTGCCAGACTTAATATTTTTCTTCTTAAGATTGAAAGCCATGACAATATCTTTGTGAAGCCCCAGTGACTGACGGGTTGGTCGCTTACCAATCAGGGGTTCAAGCCTGTCACAAAGATATTCCCATGAAAGCTTTCCTGACTTCTCACTGTCCCAACCTGCTATTGTGTTTTTAATTATACTGATATCTTTTTTGTCTAGATGTTTAGCCATATAACTCCCCTTTTAATTATGATTTATCCTTTCATTTCCAATCAGTTCATTCCTGCTCACGCCAGTGAGATTTTTCATATGTGTAAAATCATCTCCTTCCAGTCTCACCAGCGCCCCATCCTCAAGATTTTTGCTTTTGAGTAGCGCTATCAAATCCAGAAGTCTAGCTTGCGTTTTTTCGTGATAGGCCGCCCACTTGTCAGCCCCATACTCCTCGTCTTCCATGTCAACCTTTGCCTTATCAATAATCAGCTCTGTGTATGCCGCAGTAGCTTCCAGCCTGCCTAGCGAGTCTTTGTCCCCTTTCACGCACACATGATTGCTGCAATTGATACAGTCCCTGAACTTCGTACACGGAGAGATTACGTAGTCATGAGTGCAGTAGCCGAACTCTGTCACGTGAATGGCTGCGTGGC
>Ga0157372_10001663_pt1 | contig 24091 bp, 24 predicted proteins | sample C55metaG_FD_115307 | JGI IMG/M metagenome (GOLD analysis project Ga0157372, IMG submission 115307) | Corn rhizosphere microbial communities from Kellogg Biological Station, Michigan, USA - C5-5 metaG | ecosystem: Host-associated > Plants > Roots > Rhizosphere > Soil | place: USA: Michigan... | reverse complement strand
TGCGGACGGCAAGGTGCAGTTCCGCGAAGGCTACAAGCGTCGCACCTATGTGTCGGTTGTAACGACGGGCGCGGAGCAAACCGCGGCGGAATAGGCGGCTCGAAAATCGGGCCGCCACGAATGGGCGGCCCATCATGGGCGAGGGAAGATGGTCCGCCATCTTCCCTTTTTTGTTTCCCTCGCCAGACCTGAGGGGAGTGCCATGAATGAAGAACTGGAAACCGAGAGATTGCTGTTGCGGCCCGTGCGCGCCGATGACCTGCCATGGATCGCGGCGCTAATGGCCGAATACGACGTGGCGAAGAATCTCTCCACTGCGCCGCATCCTTATACGCTGCAGGATGCGGAAGCGTTCTTTGCGAAGCATAGTGACTCCCGCGCGCGTGGTGAAACGCACGTGTTTTCTGTCCTCTGCAAGAGCAATGGCGCCTTCATCGGCGAGAACGGACTCCAGGCAAAGGATGGCGTGGTCGAAATGGGCTATTGGCTCGGCAAGCCGTATTGGGGCCAAGGCTTCGCAACCGAAGCTGCGCGGCGCGTGCTGGCGTTCGGCTTTGACGAGCTGAAGCTTGAGCGGATTGTCGCCGGCTGGTTCGAGGACAATGCAGCGTCTGGCCACATTCTCGCGAAGCTTGGCTTCACAGCAACGGAGAGTATCGGGCGCAACTGCCTTGCACGCGGGCGCACGGTCCGCTGCAATATGTTGGCGCTGACGCGCGAAGCCTTCCACTTGAAGCAGGCCGCATGAAATTCCTGGATCAGGCAAAGGTGTACATCGCCAGTGGTGCGGGCGGAAACGGCTGCGTCTCTTTCCGGCGCGAGAAGTTCATCGAGTTCGGCGGGCCGAACGGCGGCGATGGTGGCCGCGGCGGCGATGTGTGGGCCGAAGCGGTGGAGAATCTCAACACGCTGATCGACTACCGCTTCCAGCAGCACGTGAAAGCGAAAACCGGCCAGCACGGCATGGGCAAGGAGATGACCGGCGCAGCCGGCCCTGATGCCGTGATGCGCGTTCCCGTGGGCACGCAGATCTTCGAGGAGGATGGCGAGACACCGATAGCGGATCTGGATCAGGCCGGCGCGCGCGCGTTGCTGCTGAAAGGCGGCAAAGGCGGCTTCGGCAATGCGCACTTCAAGACGTCCACCAACCAGGCGCCGCGGCACGCCAATCCCGGCCAGCCGGCGGAAGAGAAGACCATCATCTTGCGGCTGAAGCTGATTGCCGATGTGGGGCTGATCGGTTTGCCGAACGCCGGCAAGTCCACCTTTCTGTCGCGGGTCTCCGCCGCAAAGCCGAAGATTGCGGATTACCCGTTCACCACATTGAACCCGCAGCTCGGCATGGTGCGCGTTGATCAAACCGATTTCGTGTTGGCCGACTTGCCGGGCCTGATCGAAGGCGCGCACGAAGGCGCAGGATTGGGCGATCGCTTTCTGGGACATGCGGAACGCTGCAGCGTGATCCTGCATCTGGTGGACGGCACGCAGAGCGGGATCGTGGATGCCTATCGGACCATTCGGGGAGAGCTGGAGATGTACGGCCACGCCTTGGCCGAGAAACCGGAAATCGTCGTGCTGAACAAGATCGATGCGATCGAGAAAGCGGCGCTGTCGCGCAAGCGGGCCGCGCTTGCGAAAGCTTGCGGCGGCGAGGTGTTGACGATGTCTGGCGTCAGCGGTGATGGCGTTCAGGATGTGCTGCGCACTCTGGCCAAAGCAGTAAACCACAACCGGAAACGGCAGAGCGGCATTGCGCCCGCTTCCACCTGGTCGCCTTGAACATTTTAATTGACAGGAATTGTATTCATAGATCGTTCCGTCACTTGCTTGACCATCACCTGCGTCTGTTATCCCGTAGATGATCCCGGATTCGTCCATAGCCCAGCGACCCGAAGGTGCAGCACCAGCAGGGTCCCAACGTGAAAAGTGATGAAGAGATTGAGCTTCCCATTGGGCGAAAGCTTGAACAGAGCGCCGCCTAGTACACGCCGCCGATAACAGTGCCGAACAGCTTGCCCGCATCATCCCGTAGGAGGTCGCCATACGGACGGCTGGCACCCTTTGTGAATCGATGCAGCAGCCGGCATAATCGGAACTGTTCCGAACGATCGCGGAATTGCCGGATTGACCGACGGCCGCCGAACATCAACAACTACTATCCGTATCTGCTCGCCAACCCGCCGCAGTGAACGAGTCGAAACCGGCAACAGCCAGGGAGGAGAATAAGGGTGCACCGGATTCTATCTATAGCGCCCGCTCTCACGATCTGCGTGAGTAGCAGCTTGGCCGCCAATCCGACGTTTCCAGTGACGCACGTGCGCGGCACTGCTGCTCATCGCGTCATCTCTGCCTTGCCGGGAAGCGTGACGCTGTATGATCAGAATGACAGTGACGCCGGGGTAGCAATCATCTCCACCAACTTCACCGATAATGGCTTCGACGTCTATGACACGAACGGAGCCGATGATTTTTTCGTTCCGAAAGGTCACAAGTGGAAACTTCGGGAGGTGGACGTGACCGGCATCTACACCGGTAATGATGGCCCGGCCACGTCGGAAAATATCCTCGTCTATCAAAACCAGAATGGACTTCCTGGGCCGTTGCTCGCGCACTGTGATGGGGTCGTGGGGATCGACAACCAGGGAGGCTCTTTCGCCATCACGCTTCCCAGGCCGTGCAAGATCGTGCTCCAGGGCGGTCGCCGATACTGGATATCGGTGGTTGCCAATATGTCCTTCGAATGTTGTGGCACATGGACTTGGGAGACGAAAAATACTCAGGACGGCAAACCGGCCGCTTGGGAGAACCCCAACGGCGGCTTCGGTACGCCATGCACGACTTGGGGCGTGATGACCGACTGCATCGGGCCGGACGGTGAGGGACCGGATTTCATGTTCACGTTAAAAGGCAAGGACATCACAAACTAGGACACCCGCTCCCGCGAATTGGGATATGCGTGACGAGGCCCGCCGTCGCCAGCAGGCCCCTCTCTTGTGCCGGGATACCGGGATCACTCTAAGCCGCACAGCCTCGACCGCAGCAGCCGAGATTCTGGAACAGTCTGACGCAATCGGTTTGTGGCGGATGGAGGTTCTCGTGCTCACGCGTGTACGCAACTCGAGGCCCGCGTGAGTCTTGCGAATGTTGTTGCCATTCGGAGGCGCCACGCACACGGCGCAACGTGGCCATCTGCACCCCTTTCGCCATTCCCCCGTCACGGTCGAAAAAAACATGAGTCCAACGGTGAAAATAAATCCGTTCCCCACTGGCAAAACGGCCTTACACTTGCGCGCATGAAGAGCGTAGGTGTTTCAAATCACTACCCTGCATCCGTCATGGCCGCCCACCGAGGCGGCCATGACGATGAAAAGGATGGGGGGCCCCCCTCCCCCTGTTTTTTGCAAACGAATACCGCGTGAGGGGGAGGGGTACCGAAATTCGCAAAAACAACCTCAGAGGCTTTTACGTTGTCGATCAGGAGCTTACGCTCTTCACACGCATCCATCCCGCGCGCGCTGCCTTCGTCTCCGTCGCCTCCGTTCGGCCCTTCGCGTTAGACTCGGGAATGGGAAAAACTCTGCCGCACCCCGAATTTCACTGGCTGAGGCCACCGGGCCCCGTAGCGGACGGACTGAAGATCGGCCTGCTCGGCGGCTCGTTCAATCCGGCGCACGAAGGTCATTTGCATGTCAGCGAGATGGCGCTGAAGCGGCTGGGGCTGGATTACGTCTGGTGGCTGGTGGCGCCGCAGAATCCGCTCAAGCAAGTTTGCGGCATGGCGCCGTTACAGGAGCGGCTTGCCTATGCAGCGGAGAAATTCGAGCACCATCCACGGATCGTGGTGATCGACCTCGAACGCACCATCGGCACGCGTTACACCATCGATACTTTGCGTGTGCTGAAGCGCCGCTTTTCTGGCGTGCATTTCGTGTGGCTGATGGGCAGCGACAATTTGGAAAGCTTTCGCCGCTGGCGGCGTTGGCCGGACATTGTGCGCTCCGTCCCCATCGCCATTGTGATGCGCCCGGACACATCCATGGCGCCATTGCATTCCAAGCCGATGCAGCACTTTGCCCGGTCCCGCATTGCAGATTTGCGAACGCTGCCGGTTACTCATCCGCCGGCCATCGCCATTCTCGACGGCTGTCGCAGCCCGCAAAGCGCCTCGGCCATTCGGGCGCAAAATCTCCGCGGGGAAGGATTGGTGCGCGTCATGCCGGCATGCTAGGCTCCGCTCAACAGAAGGAGCGTGGCGACCGGTCTATGCGAACAGAATCTTCGTCTCCGCGTTTCGGTCATCCAGGAGGAGAGAGACTCTGATCCGTAAGCAGTCGAGTACCCCAAAGCCAGTGCGTCGGCCCGTGTCGCGCCTGCGCCGCACTGACGAAAAAACGCTTCTTTCCCGCATCCAGGATTCGCTCGACGCCGACAAGGCGGAAGAGATTGTCACCATTGATCTCGAGGGACGCTCATCGGTTGCCGATGCGCTGGTGATCGCCAGCGGCCGTTCTGCCCGCCACGTTTCGGCCATCGCCGAAAACCTTGCGCGCAAACTGAAGGACGCGGGTTACGGCACGCGGCCCGTGGACGGCCTGGCGCAAGGCGACTGGGTGCTGGTGGATGCCGGCGATGTGATTGTGCACATCTTCCGCCCGGAAGTACGAGCCTACTACGATCTGGAAGGCATGTGGAGCGTGCGCGAGCCGGAACGCGCCGCCGCGCATTGAAGCGGGAATTGAGGCGGCTGGTCCGATAATTCTTCAGGCGGGGGCAGTATGCGCCTTCTCATTCTTGCAATCGGCATCGCCCGTAACACGCATGAAGGCACGCTTGCGGAGGATTTCTGCACCCGCGCGGCCAATATGGGAAAGGGGCTCGGGTTTCCATCTGTAAGGGTGGAGGAGATCGCTGTCTCGAAGCATCGCGACACAGATGCGCGTATTCGGGATGAGGGCAACCGGCTCGCCGCGCGTATTCCCGAGCAGGCCCATGTCATCAGTCTTGATGCCAAGGGCAAGGGGATGACGAGCGATGCCTTCGCAGAAATGCTGGGCGCTATGCGCGATGCCGGCGCCCGCGATCTGGCTTTTCTCATCGGTGGCCCCGACGGATTGAATCCCGGTCCGAAAGTAAAGCCGGGAAGGAGCCTCGCGTTCGGCCCCCAGATCTGGCCACATCTGCTGGTGCGCGCGATGCTGGGCGAACAGATTTACCGCGCGATGACCATTCTGGCGGGCCATCCCTATCACCGTGGATAGCTGCGCGGTGTCAGATTTCCGTGCACAGATATTTCATCGTCCGGCTCTCCAGAATTCTATTTGAACCGGCCAGTGACCGTGGCTATAACCCCGCCGCCCCGTTAAGGGCGAATCGTTTCGAAGGGGTGTGTGTGCATGGGTATTCAAATCCCGGCCAGCTATCGGCCGACGGACAGCGAACCCTTCATGAATGAGCGGCAGAGAGAGTATTTCCGCCGCAAGCTGCTCAACTGGAAAGAGGATATTCTTCGCGAAAGCCGCGAGACGATCCACAATCTGCAACTGGAAACAACGCCCCACGCCGATCTGGCGGATCGCGCTTCAACGGAAGCAGAGCGGCAGCTTGAACTTCGTACGCGCGATCGCCAACGGAAACTCATCGCCAAAATCGACTCCGGACTGCGCCGTCTGGAAGACGGCTCCTATGGTTTCTGCGAGGAGACGGGCGAACCGATTTCACTCAAGCGGCTTGATGCCCGGCCGATCGCCACGCTTTCTATCGAAGCGCAGGAACGGCACGAGCGCCGTGAACGCGTTTACCGAGACGATTGAATACCCCCGGATTGGGTCTTCAGTTCTCCGGACCTGCCAGATCGCGGAAAGCCGAGATCACCGTCATGTAGGTGTCTCGCTTGAACGGCACGATCAGGCGCGGCAATGCCTCGATCGCAAGCCACTTCCACTCGGCAAATTCCGGCTCCGCCGTCTTGACGTTGATTTCGGAATCGCTGCCCAGGAATCGCATCGCCATCCATTTCTGCCGCTGACCGCGGAAACGTCCGCGTAATGCCACGCCCAACAGATGCGACGGCAAGTCGTAGCAAAGCCATTCTTCGTAGGCCCGCAGCAATTTGGCGTTGCGCGTGCCGATTTCTTCCTCAAGTTCGCGCAGTGCCGCCTGCTCCGGCGTTTCGTCGCCATCGATGCCGCCCTGCGGCATCTGCCATCCCTCGACGGTCTGATCTATGCGCTTACCCACAAACACGTGCCCTTCCCGGTTCAGCAGCATCATTCCCACGCAGGGGCGATACGGCAGGTCTTCGTGTTTCAGATGCGAATTGTAGCGGGACATGCAAATGAAATGATTTGGTTCACAGCAGTATCGCCGAACCCAGTTGTAAAACAAAGAGCTTGTCTGCGAGTGAGAGTGGAGTGCATCTCAGCGATGCGAGTGCAGCCCGTGCAGAAGATCCTCGGCATAGTTCAGTTGAAAATCGGCATAGGTTTTCTTCGGATCAGGCCGGATTAGAGAGGACATATCCGATTTGAGTGCTGTTCCTTCGGCCGCAAGATGACGTGGCAGGTTCGCTTCTCGCCCAATCAGGCTTTGCAGAACGCTTATGTCGGCCTTGTTATCCGCTACCATGACATCCGGAATGATGCCTGTGGTCTGAATAGACCGACCCGAAGGCGTGTAGTACCGCGCGGTGGTCAGGTGCAGCGCGCCTGATCGACCATTGTCCAGTGGAATAACGGTCTGCACCGAACCCTTGCCGAACGTCAGCGTGCCCTCAATTCGCGCGCGCTTATGATCCTGCAATGCGCCGGCCACGATTTCCGAAGCGCTCGCGCTGCCACCGTTTACGAGGACGACAATCGGCTTTCCTTCTGCAACGTCGCCTGGCTGCGCATCGAAGCGTTGTGTCTCATCCTTGTTGCGGCCGCGGATCGATACGATTTCGCCGCCATCGATGAAAGCGTCTGCCACGGCGACCGCTTGGTCCAAGAGGCCACCACCATCATCCCGCAGGTCAATGATGTAGCCTTTTAACTTCGGACCGATCTGTTTCTTCAGATCAGCCACGGCCTTCTTCAAGCCCGCGTCCGTATTTTCGTTAAAGGCCGGTATTTTTATGTAAGCGAGATCGCCCTCGCGTTTGTGCGTCACCGCTTCGACCGCAATCACTTCTCGTGTGAGTGAGACATCGAAGGGATCGTGCAAACCCTGCCGCAAGATGTTCAAACGAACTTTGCTGCCGGCCGGCCCGCGCAGTTTGTCCTGCACCTCCTCCAGCTTCTGGCCAGTCATCGGTTTGCCATCGATGGCGAGAATGTGGTCACCTGCCTTGAGATGCGCACGCGAAGCCGGCGTATCGTCGATAGGTGAAACCACGGTAACGAGACTATCGTCGAGCCCGATGATCATACCTACGCCGCCATATTGGCCTTCGGTTTTCACCTGCATGGCCGCGTAAGTGCGCGGATCGAAGTAGCTCGAATGCGGATCAAGGTCGCCAAGCATGCCGGTCAGCGCGCCCTCAACCAGCTGTTGATCCTGAGGCGGCTCGACATAGTCCGCCCGGACGACAGCGTACGCCTTGCCGAACCGCGCCAGTTCCGCACTTGAATCGGCGCCTTGCGCGAAATGTAGCAGCGCAAAGGTGGCACAGAATGCGCCGCCCGCTCCCAACGCCGCGAGCGAAAGTCCCTTCATGATACCGCCTTCAGCGTGTGCTCCCGTTTAGTTCGCCGCCGCACTCTTTATGGACGCAACCGTGGGCTTTCCGCCATGCAGCAGATCAAGCGCATAGGAAAGCTGGAAATCGTCGTATTTCTTCCCCGGTGCGGGCTTGATCACCTTCTGGTTCTGCTTCTTGACAGCCTCGCCCGTGAGGTGGCCCGGCAGATTGGCTTCGCTCGTCCGCAGCAGCTTGGTGGCGTCGCCATCATCGCCCTGGCTTACGGCGTAATCCGGAATGATGCCGGTGGCCTGAATGGAATGTCCCGACGGGGTATAGTAGCGAGCTGTCGTGAGGCGCAATGCGCCGCCGCCTTCGCCCAACGGAATGATCGTCTGCACCGAGCCTTTGCCGAACGAGGTCATCCCGACCACCGTCGCGCGCTTGTGGTCCTGGAGCGCGCCCGCGACAATTTCCGATGCGCTGGCCGTGCCACCATTGATCAGCACGACGACCGGCTTGCCGTCGGTGATGTCGCCGCCTTTCGCACTGTAGCGCTGTGTATCGTCCGCATGACGGCCGCGGGTTGAGACGATCTCGCCAGAAGTCAGCAGGTCATCCGAGACATCGATTGCCTGATCCAGCAAACCGCCCGGATCGTTGCGCAAATCGATGACATAACCTTTGAGTCCCGAACCGATCTGCGCCTTCAGATCGTGCACCGCTTTCTCCACGCCGGAGGCTGTGCGCTCATTGAAGGCCGATATCCGGATGATGCCGATATCGGCATTGCGGCGAAATTTCACGCTGTCGACATGAATCACTGAGCGGGTCAGCGTCACATCGAACGGCTTCTTGCTACCGGGTCGCAAAACCGTGAGCGAAACCTTAGTTCCGTTGGGACCCCGCATCTTATCAATGGCATCGTTGAGCGCCATGCCTTGGATGGGCGTGTTGTTAATGGCCGCGATAAAGTCGCCGGTCTTGATTCCTGCCTTGGCGGCGGGTGTGTCATCGATAGGCGAGATGACTTTCACGAGGCCGTCTTCCATCGTGACCTCGATGCCGAGACCGCCGAACTCGCCTTTTGTCTGAATTTGCATATCCGCGAACGCCTTCGCATCCATGTAGCTCGAATGCGGATCGAGACCGGAAACCATGCCTTCGATGGCGTTGGTTACCAGTTCGCTGTCCTGCACAGGGCGCACATAGTTCGCGCGCACACGCTCGAAGGCATCGCTGAAAAGATCGAGTTGCCGGTAGGCGGAAAGTTCGCTTGCGCCGTGTGCCGCCGGAAACAGCATTAACGCCGCCGTAAATCCCGCGAGGCCGCCTACACCCAACAACGCAACCCGTTTCATGATTTTCTTGCCTTCCTCAGACCGACACCCAGCCACGCTGCGGGGCTCACGCTTTTTCCGTTCTGGCGTAGTTCGAAATAGAGCTTCGCCCCGTTTTTTCCACGCGGCATCCTGCCTACCGGCTCACCCGCCAGTAACCGATCGCCGGACCGAACGTCTATGCGGTCAAGGCCGGCTAGCACGAGATCGTACCCACCTGCCGTTTCCAAGATCAATACTTGGCCTGTTTTACGGTAAGGACCAGCAAAAAGAACGTGAGAATCGGCGGGTGCGACCACGGCGGCACCCGAAGATGTCACAAAATTTAGCCCGGGCGCCCGTTCCTCTGCCGGCGCATCCCCCGCCACATGCCCAACGACCGGTGACGCGAGCGAACCGGGCTTGAGGATGTTCTGAACCGCACGGCCCTCGGCGGATACTATTACCATCCCTTGCGGACCGGCGCTGGCTTGCAGCGCAGACACGCGATCGAGCAAGCTTTTGAGGTCAGTCGCCTGGCCCGCGATCGCGTCGAATTTGTCCTGCATCGCCTGATACGCGGCGTTCGCGCCGTGCGTCTCACTCTGCTTGCTTGCCAGCAGCCGGTCGAGGCGGCCTCGGGCACCCGTCAGGTCCGCGGCATTGCGGATACTTTGAGCCCGGCGGCTGAGGAGCGTGGCGCGGGTCTGTTTCAGCGATTCCAATTGGCGCGACAGTGCCGCGGCCGCCGCATAGATCCGGGGAAGAGCCCCTCCTAGCAACATCGCGCCGCGAGCGGAGCGAAGCGCATCGGCCGGTTCCAGTGCCAGTGCCGGCGGTAGGTCCGACTGCAGCCGCTCGAGTATCGCGATGAGATGCGAGACCTGCACCCGGTCGCGCGCGAATTTGTCAGACATCGTCCTTTCGCGCCCGCCAAGCATCAGGATATCAGCATCGATCTTTGATTTCTCCTGCTCGAGAGCCTGCACCCGGGCTGCGGTGGCAACTAATTGCCGCTGCAGTTGCGCCGCTTGTGCCGCCAGCGCCTTGCTTTTCTGGCGCGCACTTTCCACGCTTGGCTTCGCGCTTTGCATCTGCTGCTGAAGAGCGCGATATCGTTCTTCTGTTTTCGGAAGTTTGCCAGCCTGGCTTGCCGGAACGGCATTGCGGGTATCGCCCCCGGCTGCTTGCGAACTCCCTCCGGCGGAAGCAGAAGAGACGAGCGCGACAGCTGCAACGAGAGAGACATACAAAAAAAGACGCGTCACGTGCGCTGCGTCTGCTTCTGCACGGCTTCGATTCTTGCCTGAATCTCTGACGCATTTCCAAGAAAGCCGGCTTCTATGGCCTTGAGGTTCGTGTCCAAGCGGTATGCGCGCGGAACTCCTGTGGGCAAATTAAAATCGACGATGCGGTCATCGCTGATGTTCTCGATGTGCTTCATCAGCGCGCGAAGCGAATTGCCGTGAGCCACGATAAGTACGCGCTTGCCCTTCTCAAGCTGAGGTACCACGGAATCGTTCCAGTAAGGCAACACCCGTGCCAGCACGTCTTTCAAGCTTTCGCCACACGGCAGCTCGCTTTGCGCCACGCCTGCGTAGCGGGGATCGTTGCCCGGAAAATCCATAGAGTTGACATCGACTGGTGGAGGCGGCGTCGCATAGCCGCGCCGCCATTGTTTAACCTGCGCTTCGCCGAATTTTTGCACCGCCTCGGCCTTGTCGCTACCCTGCAAGGCTCCGTAATGGCGCTCGTTTAGACGCCAGTGCTTGTGAACGGGAATCCACATGAGGTCCATCGCCTCTAGCGACAGCCAGAGTGTTTTGATCGCCCTGCTCAGCAGCGATGTAAAAGCGAGATCGAAATTCAGGCCGGCTTCGGCCATTAGCCTACCTGCTTCGCTTGCTTCGCGTTCACCCAGTTCGCTTAGGCGAACGTCACGCCAACCTGTAAAGAGATTTTGCCTGTTCCACTCGCTCTCGCCGTGACGAAGCAGTATTAGCTGGTATTCCGGTTTCATGCCGCCACGGCCCCTGACTTATTGAAGCAACAGGCATTTATCGTTTTGTGGTCCCAGCCGGCAATTCCGAATTTGAGGACGGCCCTTCCCCAGCCGATCGGGTTTTGACTGAAGTCGGCGGTGCATTCAGTCAGGCCTGTTCCTGTGCAAACATCTTCCGCGCCACCCTCAGGAACCGGGGCTTCTGCCTAACGTTCTGTGGGAGGGAAACTCTGGAATTCAACAAATGAGGGGTCCGGCGGCGCGGAGTCTTCTTTTTGCTGCCCTTTTGCTTTCCTCCTGTTCACCCCTGCAATCGGCGCTGGTGCCAGAGGGTGATACGGCTCGCGCAATTGCCGGGCTCTTTTGGTTTTTTGTGGCGGTCTGCGCGGCGGTGTGGCTGATTGTCATGGCGCTCTTGCTAATCGCGGTCCTCCCGAAGCGGACGGCAATGCCGGACCCGCAAATTGAACCAGACGTCGCGCGCGAGCGCCGCATCGGTTTCGTGATCGCTGGCGGCATTGCCGCCACGGTGATCGTTCTCGCCGTGTTTACCGGTGCGAGTTTCCTAAGCAACAAGAGCTTCGCGGAACCACGTCCGCATAGTCTCACCATCAAGGTGACAGGTCATCAATGGTGGTGGCAAGTCAACTACGAGGCGCGTCAGGCCGATCAGACATTCGAAACGGCAAACGAAATCCATATCCCCGTCGGGCAGCCGGTAAAGCTCGACTTCGAATCGCCTGACGTGATTCACAGCTTCTGGGTGCCAAATCTCGCCGGAAAGCAGGATCTCATTCCGGGGCGCTACACAGAACTGACAATCAAAGCGGACAAGCCGGGCATATATCGTGGGCAGTGCGCCGAGTATTGCGGCATCCAGCACGCGCACATGGCGATGTTCGTCGTGGCGCAGGAGCCGCAGGAATTTGCGGCATGGCGAGCGCAACAACTCAGGTCGGGAGGCGGCCCGAACTCGGCTGAGCTACGCCGGGGCCAACAGGTGTTCGTGAGCAGCGCTTGCGCCATGTGCCACACCATCACCGGCACCACGGCTGGGGGCCGTGTGGGGCCGGATCTTACCCATTTCGGTAGCCGGATGACGATTGCAGCGGGCACGACGCGCAATTCCCTCGGCAATCTCACCGGCTGGATTGCCGACCCACAAGGGGTGAAGCCGTACACACGCATGCCCGCCGTGGCGCTAACAGGCCCGGACCTGATGGCGGTTTCGCACTATCTGGAAAGCCTGAAATGAGCGCTGCGCCGAAAGTTCTCCGTGACACAGACATTGGCGATCTGGAACTTGAAGACCGGCTGCGCGCACTCTGGCGAACGCCACGCGGCCTCATGGGCTGGCTTTCGAGTGTCGATCACAAGGAAATCGGCGTCCGCTATATCGTGACCGCCTTCTGTTTTCTCGCACTAGCAGGTGGCTCGGCAGTCATTATGCGCCTGCAATTGGCCACGCCTGATGCACATGTCGTAGGGCCCGACAAATACGACCAGCTTTTCACCATGCACGGCTCGACGATGATGTTTCTTTTCGCCGTGCCGATCATGCAGGCCTTCGCGATTTATCTCGTGCCGCTTATGGTGGGCACACGCGAAATCGCCTTCCCACGCCTCAACGCCTTCAGCTACTGGATGTATCTGTTCGGCGGGGTGTTTCTGTGGTTCTGCTTTTTCTCGAACAACGGCCCGGACGTTGGCTGGTTTAGCTACACGCCGCTCGCGCTGACACAATACAATGTCGGCCACCGCGCAGATTTTTGGGCGCAGATGATCACCTACACCGAAGTGGCGGGCCTTGCTGTGGCGGTGCAGACCATCGTCACAATCTTCAAGCTGCGCGCGCCGGGCATGAGCCTCGATCGCATTCCCATTTTTGTGTGGGGAAGCCTCGTCACCGCCTTTATGGTGGTCTTCGCCATGCCGGCAGTGATGGTCGCGAGCACAATGCTCATTCTGGACCGGCTGGTGAACACGCACTTTTATGACGTGTCGCTTGGGGGCGACAATCTGCTGTTCCAGCACCTCTTCTGGTTCTTTGGCCATCCCGAGGTGTACATCATTTTTCTTCCGGCCACTGGCTTTGTATCGGCCATCATCCCCACTTTCGCACGGCGGCCGATCTTCGGGCAGACGGCTGTGGTGCTTTCGCTGATCGCGACGGCCATCATGTCCTTCGGCCTGTGGGTGCATCACATGTTTGTCACAGGCCTACCGCGACTTGGCGAAAGCTTTTTCACCGCGTCCAGCATGGCAATTGCGGTGCCGTCCGGAATTCAGATTTTCTGCTGGATTGCGACCTTGTGGACAGGACGTCCGCGGTTCGCAACGCCGCTCCTGTTCGTGCTCGGATTCATTTTTAACTTCGTGATTGGCGGACTCACCGGCGTCATGGTCGCGTCAGTGCCGATCGATACACAGGTCCATGACACTTATTTCGTTGTCGCTCATTTTCATTACGTGCTGATCGGTGGCGCAGTATTCCCACTGGTCGCCGCAATCTATTACTGGTTTCCAAAGGTTACCGGGAGGATGATGAGCGAAGCGCTCGGCCGCTGGAATTTTTGGATCGCCTTCATTGGATTCAATGTCGCTTTCTTCCCCATGCACATTCTGGGGCTCGAAGGTATGCCCCGGCGGGTTTACACCTACTCCGCGGACATGCCGTGGGGCGGGCTCAATCTGCTTTCCACCATCGGCGCGACTATCTTCTTCATAAGTTTTTTGTTGCTCGCCTTCAACATGGCCAGAAGTTCAGTGCGTGGAACGGTAGCCGGCAACAATCCCTGGGACGGCGAGTCTCTCGAATGGGCAACATCATCTCCGCCACCACCGCAGAACTTCACGCGTATTCCAGTGGTCACCAGCGGGTCGCCTTTGTGGGAGAACCGCAAGACATTTCCTACCGTCACCGGATTGCGAGCGGATCGCAAGGAGGTGCTGGTGAGCACGCTGACGGAAGCCGAGCCGGACCTCCGCGAACCTTCGCCTGATCCATCTATCTGGCCGCTGCTGGCTGCGATTGCCATTGGCATCACGTTCCTCTGGTCGGTCTACACACCGTGGGCAGTCATCTATGGCGCAGTCCCCATCACCGTCACGCTCGTCGGATGGTTCTGGCCCAAGGGCACCAAAGAGGATGAGTCGTGAAAACGCAGGTCGTCCTCGACGTAGCCCCGCTGCCGGAAAGCTCCTTTGGCTCGCGCACACTAACCTGGTGGGGAACTATTGCATTCATGTCGCTGGAAGGCATGGGCTTTGCCCTTGCCGTCGGTGCTTATCTTTACCTGCGGGTTCTGCAGCCAGCTTGGCCGATGAACGAGCCGCTGCCGGGCCTCCTTCCCGGTACCATTGTCACTATCATCCTCCTGCTTAGTGCAATTCCGAACTATTTCCTCGAGCACTGGGCCCGCGCCTACGATTTACGGAAGGTGCGCCTGGGCCTTGTGGTGATGTCGCTGCTCGGGATTGCGCCGTTGATTGCTCGCGTCTTTGAATTTCCGGCCTTGCGCGTGCGCTGGGACACCGATGCCTACGGTTCGATCGTGTGGTTCTTGCTTGCTCTTCACACTACGCACCTGATCACAGACGTTGGCGACACGATTGTGCTTTCGGTGTTGATGTTCACACGGCACGGAAAAAACCCGCGCCGTTTCAGCGACACCTCCGACAATGCGTTTTACTGGGATTTCGTGATCCTGAGCTGGCTGCCGATCTACTTCGTTCTCTATTGGCTACCGAGATTCGGATGAGTATTACCGAACACCACCATGGCGCATATACCGGAGCGGGTCTCTTCATCGGCGCTTTTGCCTGGGGCACGAGCACGGTAATTGGCGCGGCATACGCCGACTACTCCTGTGCGTTGCGGATCGCGATCAGCGGCTTACTGGCTGCCGCGGCTTTGATCTTGATAGTAATAGGCGCCCTAATTTCGTGGCGCTCCAACAGACTGTTGCATGCCATCAATGTCTCGCCGGCCATGCCTGCCCGCAATGCCCGAATATTTTTCGCGCACGTGAGCATTATGGCTGCCGCTATTTTCGCTCTCGCCATCATTTTTCAGCTGGCGGCGAGCGGCGTGTTCAGCGGCTGCGAACGATGATCAGACTGGAGTGGAGCTTTGATCCGTTTGTGATCATTCCACTCGCCGTTACTGGCGCTCTCTATGCGACTGGCGTTGTGCGTTTGTGGGTCCGGGCCGGTATTGGGCAAAGCGTGAAAGGATGGCAGGCAGGCTGCTTCGCCGCCGGCTGGTTTTCGTTATTCGCTGCGCTGGTGACCCCCTTGCACGAATTGGGCGAGCATCTGTTCACCGCACATATGATTGAGCACGAAATCCTCATGGCGATAGCTGCGCCGCTGCTGGCACTCGCGCGCCCCATCGGTGCATTCCTGTATGCACTCCCCAAAGCTTGGCGACACTGGCTCAGCCGCGGTGCAGGCACGCGCTGGATTTCGGTTCCATGGCATTGGCTGACCCGACCGCTCGACGCCACCATCCTCCATGGTGTCGCAATTTGGATATGGCATGTGCCAGTCCTGTTCGATGCCACCATCGAAAATGAGACAATGCACCGGCTGCAGCACATCAGCTTTCTCGTCACGGCGCTGTTCTTCTGGTGGGCGCTGTTTCGCCGCGCTCGCCGCGATTACGGAGTCGGTGCCATCCATGTGGCGATCACCATGGTGCATACCAGCATATTGGGCGCATTGATTACGCTCTCTCCGAGGCTTCTTTATGTGCTGCAAACAAGGGATGCGCCGGCCTTCGGCCTCACGCCATTGGAAGATCAGCAGCTAGGAGGGCTGATTATGTGGGTCCCAGCAGGCACGCTATACGCCATCGTTGCGCTTGTCCTTGCTGGTCTGTGGATCACGGCGCGCAATCGGCCACTTTCATACGCGAAATGACGTAACAGGCGTCCATTTCGCCTTGCGCCGCTCGATTCGACCGACTTTGTCTTCACCACCGAAATCATGCGGTACGAGTGGAAAGTCGAGTGGCGGCGCCTCTCGAAAGGTGTTCACGTTCACTGTAAACCGGCCGGCGCCCTCTTCTGGCAGATAGGCACCGATGTAAACGCCGCAATGCGCGCAGAGCAGAAAGTCCGCTGTCTTCAGTCCGAAGCGGTATCGCACCAACTGTGCCGGATCGCGCACATCGATCTGAATCGCGCCGTTCGGATCGCTCGTGTTGCGCGCGCCATGCGCCCGGCAAAACCGGCACATGCAGGCGCGCACTCCGAGATTCGCGAGATCGTCGCTTGCTTCGAAGACATAATAGAGATTGCCGCAATGGCATCCGCCTTCGATTCTTCTCATGTCTACGCCCCGAATCCCGAAGGCTCTTCACGCCATCAAACGTATCATGCGTCAAAGCGGCGGAGGCGTGAAGCCGCCCAGCACCTCTTCCGCTGCCGCAGCGAGATTGAACAAACGATCCTCGCCATGTTCCGGACCGACCAGCTGCACGCCCACCGGCAGACCATCCGCACTCAAGCCCGAGGGAAGCGCCAATGCCGGCAAGTGAAGCACGGTAGCGAGCGCGATCCAGCACAGCATCGTCATGTAAGAGACGGTTGCGCCATCCACCTCCAAGGTGCGGGCGAAGAACGGTTCCGAGTGATCATGCGGAAACGGCAGAACCGGCGCTACCGGCATCAGGATGGCGTCATAATCCTGGAAAAATTCTGCCATGAGGTCCTTCATCCGCTGCCGTTCGGCGAGAGCCTTCGCGACTTCGTGGAAGCGCGCCGTCCAACACAGGCGGTTGAATGACACGCTCCATGGATCAGGATCGGCACGCATTGCTTCCTTGTCAGCATAGCGTGTTTTCTCCATCTCCAGCAGCAGCGACTCGGGAAAGCCGGCCGAGAGGATCGGCGCCAAAATCCAGCGATAGGTGATGAGCAGCTGGCGCGTATCGACGGGCGAACGGATATGAACGACAATGGCACCCTGCTTTTCCAGCGCACGGGCGGCTCGCCGCACGCCATCCTTTACCACGCCCGCCAATGGAAAGTTCGCGTCCTCATCCCAGATGGCGATGCGAAGACCGCGGGTGTCCTTGCGTGCAGAATTGCCGCCGCTCAGTACGTTCCACAAGAGCCGCAGGTCTTCGGCATTGCGTGCCATGGGGCCGCCGACGCCAAGGTCACATTCGTAGTATCCCGCCGGTAGCGGTGGCACGTGCCCTCGCATCGGTAGAACGCCCCAGGTTGGTTTGAGAGAATAGACGCCGCAAAAACTGGCAGGTGTGCGCAGCGATCCGCCAATATCCGAGCCGACCTCGAGTGGCGTAATACCGGATGCAAGTGCAGCCGCGGCTCCGCCAGAAGATCCACCCGGTCCGCGGGCAACATCGTATGGATTGTTGGTCGTGCCATAAATGGAGTTGTAGCTCTGCCAGTCGCCGAGCATGTAGGGCACGTTCGTTTTGCCCCAGATGATGGCGCCCCGGTCACGAGCGCGGCGCACCAGTTGGGCATCGGCACACTCCTTGTCCCGAGCGCGAAGGCTCGGATCGCCAGCCATCGCCGGCATATTTTCAACGTCGAAGCCGTCCTTGATGGTCATCGGCAGGCCTGCGAGCGCGCCGAGACGTGTTCCTTTTGCTCGCAAACGATCGATGGAATCCGCATCGCGGTACGCGCGGTCCAAATCGGTTATGACGACTGCATTCACGGTCTTTGCCACTTCCTCGTGGCGCGCGACGTGCGCATCGAGCAGCTCGCGAGCCGAAATCTCTTTCGTACCGAGCTTGGCGAGCATCTCGCGCGCACTGATGTAACTAAGGTCCACAATCACGGTCCGAGTTTGGCTTCGGGTGTTTCTCCCCGGGCGCGGCAGCGGGCTTCATTGAGGCAGGCGATGACACGCGCCAGCGTAGCCGGCCAACTGGGGGTTTTGCGTAACGAATGCCTCCAAGGTGAGAATATTGCCGGGCCGAAGACCCGCGATCCGGCCACCGGACGCCCCCGCGATAACGCTTTCCAGCTCTCCTGATGCCGGGTCCATCGGCACTCCCCAGGTTGCGGTAGACGGCCGCAAAACTCCGCACCTTCCGACAATCCGGAACGGTTTGTTTACGAATTCTCGACGTTCTGCCCCGTACAACTAGGTCATGTGCACGGTGGCTGCCTTCGAAGCGAGCGAAAAGTTCAATGCTCGCGCGCGCACGGAAGCGTGGCCTTCGTTCTGCGATGCTTCGCTGGCTTTCCAGCGCATGGAGTTTCGACTCCTCCTCGCCACCTGGCACGATCTCGGGAATGAAGAACACCTCCCCAGCCGCCGCGAACTTACCTCGCACAAACTCAAATCTCTGCTCCGCTACATCGCCATTTATGAGCGGGTGACGAATGGCAAGATGCGCTACCGGGTGAGAGTGATGGGTACTGCATTTGCGGATATCATGGGCGACATGACCGGCCGATTTCTGGACGAGGCTCTGCCGGACGAACATTTGCCACGCTGGCATGCGGCGCTGGATGCAGTGCTGGAGGCGGGGGCTCCGCTGCGTTTCGTCAGCCGTGCCGATACCACCGGGAGGAGCTTTATTGTCGGAGAATATTTCGAAGCCCCGCTGCTGGATGATGATGGGGCTCCGACGATGATTTTGGCCGGAGGTCATTTCGCGGCGCGCAAATGGTCGGATATCACCGATCTCGAACCTGAGAGAACTCCAGCACTCGCGGCCGCTTGACAGCGGCACCCTCCGGGCACCCCGCGCAACGGAATTGTTCGTTTTGTTTGACGAAACTCACGCACCCCTTCCCCCGTAGGACTCATTCGTTTGCAAAAAAGAGGGGTAGGGTCCCCCCGTTCCCCACAGCACAACAGGTTGCGGTTTGCGAGAATGCGAGCAGTCGAATTCAAACAATCGGTCGGCCTCGCGCACCGCAGGGGCGTGGCGGCGATAACGCTAGTTCCGGTCTGTGCGAATGTGCTCTGCTCGGTCATACATGAAATGTAAGGCCGTTTTGCTGGTGGGGGATGGAATTATTTTCGCTATTGATTCCATACGGCTTTTGCGCGTGAAGCGGGGGACAGACACGGGAGTAAGGTGGCGACGCCTTAGTTCTTTGCCCATTGCCAGTCGGCGGCAGATTTTCGGCAGCCGCCGCCCGGCCAACCTGTCCATGCGCGGCCGCGCACGAAGCGGCCGGAATGCGCACCGGTGGGCGCGCCGTTCTTCAAGGCTTCCACGCCGTTGACAAACACTTCGCTCACGCCGGTGGCAAACTCCTGCGGCCGGTCGTAAGAGGCGTGGTCCTGAACCGTGGCGGGATCGAACACCACCACGTCGGCGAAGTCCCCCACCTTCAGCATGCCCCGCTCGTGCAGCGACAGGTTGGACGCCGGCAGGGCGCTCAGGTTTCGGATCGCCTGCGCCAGCGAAATCACCTTCTCCTCGCGGGCGTAATGGCCGATCACGCGCACGAAATTGCCATAGGCACGCGGGTGCGGGTGCGATTTCAGGAACACGCCCTCCGGCGCCTCCGCCGATTCATCTGAGCCGAAGCTGACATAGGGCAGCGCGATCTCGCGCTTGATGTTGTCTTCCGACATCAAGAAGTAGGCGACACCCACGCGGCTGCCGTCCTCGATCACCAGATCGATGGCAGTGTCTTCCGGGCTTTGGTGACGCATGGCGGCGATTTCCGAAAGGCGCTTGCCGGTGAGCGGCTTCAGCTTCGGATTCTTGAACTGCAGCATCAGCGTGCCTTCCGGCCCCGCCAGCGCATAGAGATTGTCCCACGCGGTGTTGGAATTGCGCATTTCCGCGATGACGCGCGCGCGCACTTTCGGGTCTTTCAGCCGCGCAATCCATTTTTCAAGGCCGCCTTCCTGCACCCAGGGCGGCATGGCGGCATCGAGGCCGGTGGCGCCTGCCTGATAGGTGTACATGTTCGCGGTGATGCGATGCCCCGCCGCGCGCGCCGCGTCGATCTTCGCGATCATCGGCGAAAGCTTGTCCCAGTTCTGCTTGCCCGCAACCTTCATGTGATAGATCTCTGCCGGCGCGCCCGACTGGGTGCTGATGTCGATCAGCTCATCAAGCGCGTCCAGCACGTGATTGCCTTCGTTGCGCATATGCGAGATGTACATGCCGCCACAGGCCGCGGCCTGTTGCATCAGCGCAATCAGTTCCGGTGTCTTGGCGTAAGTGGCCGGCGAATAGATCAGCGACGAGCCGACGCCCACTGCGCCTTCTTCCATCGCCTGCTTCACCAGCGCCTGCATGCGGGCGAGCTGCGCCGGCGTGGGCGCAACATTTTCTTCGCCAAGCTCGTGCACCCGCACGGTCGTAGCCCCGACGAAGGACGTGACGTTGGGCGAGATGCCCTGCTTCTCGAGCTTCTCGAGATATTGCCCGAGCGTCGTCCAGTCGATTCTGTAATGGATGTCGATCTGCCGCTGCTCCGCGAGGCGCTTCATTTTCGGCGTGAGCGGGCCCATGGAGTCGCCCTCACCCATCACTTCCAGCGTCACGCCCTGCCGCAGGTCGCTTTGCCCGCGGCCGTCCACGAGCAGCGACTCCGTCGCCCAGGACAGCATGTTGATGAAGCCGGGCGACACAGCCTTGCCGCTGGCATCGACGAGTTTAGCCGCTGAGCCAGGCGCACGCGGGCCGACATACACAATGCGGTCGCCCTTGATCGCCACATCGCCCACAAACGGCGCGGACCCCGAGCCGTCATAGATCGTGCCCTGCGCAATCAGCACGTCGTATTGGTCCGCAGGCGCGGCCCGCGAGGTGGCAAGCGCAGCGGCCGTGACAACAGCCGCGACTGCGAGAGCTGCGGACCGCATCAGGGCGCGGACGCTTTCACGCCGGCCGACTTTGGCGTAGCGGGCGGATATTGCATGCCAAGCTGGTCATAGAGGAACGACAACTCGTCGGTTTGTTCCGCAATGCGTTCATCCAGCGAACTGCCGATGCCGTGGCCGGAGGTCTTGTTGGTGCGCAGGAGAACCGGATGATCCGACGATGTTGCCGCTTGGAGTGCCGCGGCGAATTTGCGCGAGTGCAGCGGATTCACCCGACCGTCCGTTGCACCCGTCAGCATCAGCACGGCCGGATAGGGCGTTCCTTTTACCACGTGGTGATAGGGCGAATAGGCATACAGCGCCTTGAATTGATCCGCATCTTTCACCGTCCCGAATTCCGTCACATTGAAGGAGCCATTGGGATCAAGCTCCACCCGGATCATGTCGTAAATGCCAACCGCGGAAATGACGGCGCGCGCCAGTTCCGGATGCTGCGTGATCATCGCGCCCATCAGGAGGCCGCCATTCGAGCCACCCATCAGCGACAGCTTGGCATGCGAGGTGTACTTGCGGCCGACCAGATATTCGCCGACAGCGGCGAAATCGTCAAACACATTCTGTTTTTTCGTCAGCATGCCTTCCTGGTGCCAGCGCTCGCCGTACTCCGCGCCGCCGCGGGTGTTCGCGACAGCGTAAATCCCACCGGCGTCCAGCCAGACGCGGCGGAAGGCTCCGAGGAACACCGGCGTCTGGCTGATGCCGTAACCGCCATAGCCATACAGCAATGCGGGATTGGTACCGTCGAGCTTCGTGCCCTTTTTCATGATGATGTTGACGGGCACCTTGGTGCCGTCTTTCGAGGTTGCGAACACTCGGGTGACTTCGGCATCCGCAAACGACACGGGTGAGCTGACTTTCAGCGCCGTCTCATGCGCTTTGCCAGTCTTCGGATTCCACTCGGCGTAGTAGCGCGGTCGCAAGTATGTGGACACGTCGAACAGTACGCCGCCATTGCCCAGCGGCTCGATCTCGCTGTTGGCCGACACCTCAGGCAGGGGCAGCTTGCCTTCCGGTTTTCCGGCGAGGTCAAACACGCGCACTTCATTCGGGCCGCCCACGATGTCGCGCACGAACAGACGATCCTTGCTGAAATTCAGATCAGTTACCTGCTGCTCGGCGCCGCCGGAAAGGATGGCGACATTGCTTTCCGGTACGATCACGGGTGCGCTCGCCAGCCCTTCCTTTGAGAACGGCGCCGCCAACTTCACGATTTTTCCGTTGGAGGAATTCTTGCGCGAAATGCCGTACACCGCGCCATCCGGTCCGATGCCGGCATAGACGATATCGTCCGTATACGTCCCGATCTGGACGGGCTCTTCGCCTTGCTTCAGCACATAGAAGGCCCAGATGTTGCCATCGCCCCGCTGCACCATCGCCATCACGTCGGGAAGATTTAAGCGATTGCTCAGGAACACCTCAGACACGCGCTCCAAACCATCCTTAGCGCCCAGCGCCATTTCATCCTTTGCCGCATCGCTGCCGAGTTTGTGGAAGTAGACTTGCATGTTGAAATGCTGGTCAGCGGCAGGGGCATTCGCGCCGGGATAGCGCGTGTACCAGAAGCCCTTGCCGTCTGGCGCCCAGGCGAGGCTTCCGCCCGCGGTAGGATATTGCACGCGAGGAATTGGCGTATCGATTTCTCTGGCCGTGGACACATCATAGATGTGCACCGTGCCGTCCTCGCTACCGTTCTTCGAAAGCGAAACGGCGACCTTTGTGCCATCGCCCGAGGGCACGAACCAGTCGATGGCCGTCAGCCCTTTCGCGTCCATTTTGTTGGGATCGAGCAGTGCGTGACGCGATTTAGGGTCTGCTGCGGTATTCATCGTCACCAGCATGGCCTGCTGGAATTTGGGATCGTTGTACATCGCAAAGACACGGCTGCCGTGAGGCCGGATGTCGTAGAAGGACGGCGAGGTCGCCTTGATAAGCCGGCTCAGCTCGCCCTTGATGGCAGCGCGATCGGGCAGCTCGTCCAGATAGGCGCGAGTGCGCGCATTCTGTGCATCGCTCCATGCCTGAACTTTCGGATCGTTCCAGTCTTCCAGCCAGCGATACGGATCGGCCACCTTCACGCCCTGAATGGTGTCAACGATGGTGTCCGTCTGAGTCGCGGGCGGCGGTGGGATGTTGGCCGCAAGTGCTGTGCCGGCGGCAAGCACAGTCAGGCTCAGAACGGAAATCGCACGAAGGTTCATCGGTCCAGCTCCCATCAGGTGAAGGCATCCTAGCGCAGCTTTGCCACTGGAGAACGGCGGCGTGACACTTTTTCGTAACCGGCGGTTCTCTCAGCGCTATTTGTAGCAGCAGTGGCGAAGGAGGGAATAGAAAGAGAAGCCCGATGGGTCAGCGGCGCTTCCTCCGGGCCTTGGCCGACACACCATTTGGGCGCCGGGTTTTTGCGGCGGCAGCTTTCTTCGCTGCGGGCTTTCGCTGCCTCTTTCTCAAGGTCTTGAGCAAGGTCTGCTCGGCATCGGCGCGCTCCTCGAACGGGCCGTTCGAGCCGATGGGACGCCGCACCACCATGCCCACTTTCCGTGTGGCCGCGGCCACCGCTTTGGGATCAGCCGTCACCTTGGCGGTGCCGTCATGGAAGAGATCGCGCGTCACGCCCCAATGGGCCAGCGCCATCTTCTGCGAGCGCGCCGCTACGGCCGTTTCATAAAAGCCAAGGTTGGCGGTGAATACCTTGATCTTGGGCATGGCTTAGCGATGCGCCATCTCAAGTGCCTGCGTGAGATCGGCGATGAGATCATCCGCATCCTCGATTCCGACCGAGAGACGGAGCAGATCGGGCGGACAAGGCGTATCTGGCCCCTCGACGGAAGCCCGGTGCTCGATGAGGCTTTCCACACCACCGAGCGAAGTCGCGCGTTTCCAGATCCGCACGTTGGCCGCGGTGGCGATTGCGCCCTGCTCGCCGCCTTTCACGCGGATGGACAGCATTCCGCCAAACCCGCCGTTCATCTGCCGCGCAGCAATTGCATGACCAATAAAATCGGGAAGACCCGGATAAAGCACTATGCGCACATGTGGGTGCGCAGCCAACGCTTCCGCAATACCCTGTGCGTTGGCACAAGCAGTTTTCACACGCGGAAACAGCGTGCGCATGCCGCGCAACAGCAACCAGGATTCGAACGAGCCAAGAATGCCACCGAGGTGGACACGGTTTTGTTTGATGCGCTCCCAAAACTCATCCTTCGCGCGCGTGACCAGCGCGCCGGCCACGATATCGGAATGGCCGTTCAGGTATTTTGTCGCCGAGTGCAT
>Ga0157372_10001662_pt1 | contig 24098 bp, 27 predicted proteins | sample C55metaG_FD_115307 | JGI IMG/M metagenome (GOLD analysis project Ga0157372, IMG submission 115307) | Corn rhizosphere microbial communities from Kellogg Biological Station, Michigan, USA - C5-5 metaG | ecosystem: Host-associated > Plants > Roots > Rhizosphere > Soil | place: USA: Michigan... | reverse complement strand
TTCGCGTCCACCCGCGTTCGTCCCAGGCCCCACGCTCAGGAGGTCGGACGGTCTCACCAGCATGGGGTTCGATGATGACCGCGGCCGTCGGTCGAACCGTCACGACCGCAACACGGGACGGTATTACGATCACTGCTTCTGACGGGACTACCGTTATCAAAGCGGCTGGCTGAACTTTCACAACAAGCTGCGGAACCGGCCTAACCACCACGGGGATGGATCGTTTGATAACTATCGGCATAACGGGAATTGCCGGCGGGCAGCGATCGATCGCTTTCCGCCGACGAGTGATTAAAGGTTTAGACAAAAGCCGCCAGCCCTGCTTCAACGTCGGCAGGAGTCGCAAATAGTTTTTGCCCGTCAGTAACGGCCCCAAAGAGGTCGTCATTAAATCCGAACGCTCCACCCTCAGGTCTCTCAAGCTGAAAGCCATTCAGGTTCAACTGTGCAAGCACGTCCCGGGGTTTCGTGCCCGGAGCTATCTGCACATCCTTATATTCACGACGGCCTTCGGTACCGGCCATGGAAATGATTATTCGTTTCACGTTTCTCTCCTTTTACTAAGTACGGAATGTGGCTTCATTCGTTCGTATGTCAGTCGTAATTATTATTTAACACAATGATACAGCAGAATGCAAGCGCAAAAAATGGATCCGGAAAAAACCGGATCCGATCTACAATCTATGCATGAAGGTCACGCCCTCGCAGCTCGAACTCTCCTCTGAAATAAAAATTCAGGGTCGCGTTCCGGATCCAGACCGGAGCTCTTTATAAATGAGTGGAGAGCTTCACGCACCAGATCTGACTGCTCCTTATTCTGGGAAAGTGCAAGGTACTGCAGGTTGCGCTTCATGACCGGGTCCAGAAGATAGGTCGATTTGACGAAATCCCGTGTCGCCATCACTTCTCCGTCCGACGTTTTCTTTCCTCTTTTCATATTTACCTCTTAACTATTTATTCCCTCTCACTGTATAGCCGTTCGGCCATACTGCTGTATCAACTGTCTATATGATAATCATAATCGCTGACGATGTCTAGATTTTTTAATCAAATTTCTTTGAAATTTCATTGGAAATTTCATGAAAATTCTGTTAAATTTTCGCAGTTAACCTTAAAGTACTTAACTATGGCCAATCGTAACCGTTCCGCATCGACGGGGGACGAGTCACTATCTGGAGAAGAACGCTCCGTTCGTGAACGCGATCGACGGCTCGGCCTGTTTGTCGTTGAGGTGGCGCGAGCTACTCATGAAGGACGACTGCCTATAAGTCAGACGGAGATCAGGCGAGCTCTTAAGCGAAACTTCCGCTTGGACTTGGCCCCCTCTGCGATCCACCTTTTGTCCAGCACACTGAAGCACGAATTCAGGAACAAGGTCTGGATCAAGGTCGAAGGTCACCAGGTCACGTTGTTCTCTGAAGACGAGACGCTGGTCGATTCACGCGCCGTCAGATCGCTGCTGCTCGCCCGCAACCATCTCAATGACGACGGTTCGATAACCGTCGAGGAGTGGAAGGACCTGTGCGACTCAGAGCTTAACTTGTCGAGCGAGGCATGTGACGAACTCTTTTTGGATATTGTGGAGTGTGGATACAGCAACGGGGAAAATCGCAAGGGCGTTCTTGAGTTAAACGTTCGTGCTATCGGTGAGGACGAGTTCTACCTGCAGCAGGCGGCGAAGGCCAATCTAAGAAAATCGGTGGCCCGAACGCGTCCTGCAAGGCAATGAAACGGCCATTGACAGGATCTCTCCTGTTCGCTATTGTTACGGGTCGGTCCGACTCCCCTCCTAAAATACCCGGTCCGGCCAAGATCATAAAACGGCATACTCGAGCCAATTTCGCACCCGCGTCGCCCCCGTAAAAAGTCTTAAAAATCCTCCTTTTTGCGATATTGGTTTCCCATTAATCTAAGAGAAAGCCGGTTTTGCGCCGACCCATTCCACATGAGCGAAAACAAGCACAGCGAAAATATCCCTAATACCCCCCTCTGGCGGGCTCGGCGGAAAAGCGGTTTTGAACGCAAGCGGTCGTCGTGGCTTCTTGGACACCGAACGCCCGATACGATCGCGAGGTACGAACGCGGCGAGACCGAACCCAATCTGGACAATGCGATCAGGTTGTCGATCATATACGGAAGCTCGATCGAGGAGCTTTTCCCGCATAAATATGAGGCTTTTCGGCACGAGATCGGTTCAAAGTTTCTCGCTATACGAAAGCAGGTAACGCCGCCCGTTCCATCGAGCTTGTTCGAGCGTATAAATTCCTGTAGCTACGAGTCGGCTTTGAAAGACCCCTCAAGATCGGCCGAATATTTCCAGCACGTGCGAGATCACATAACGCGGCTTGCCAAGCACCTGGCCGGGTTATCGTAAGACCCGATCGCTTTAGAATTAACTATTTCCGTTTGAGCTCACTCGAATGCTCTAAAATTCTCTCCGTTTCGTTTAGCCGCAGCCGCCTTGCCATTGCGGTTTTTGATGGCGGACGCTTGGACTTCTACGCTGGCAAGACGTTGCGTCAATATAGATCCATTCGCGGGCGTAACTACGGGTTTGAAGGGATCTTACGGGAGCTGGTCACCCGTCATCGGATCGAAAAGATCGCGCTGCCTCAAATGAACAAGCAGCAACGAAAGTCCGTTCACCTCCGCAGCCTCTACCGAACGATTATACATTTTTGCTTGAAAGAACGACTGCCCTTTTTGATGCTCGATCCTGTAAACGTTCGTCGGCGGATAACACCAGCGATTCGACCTACGCGGGAGAATGCGTCTCGAGTATTGGTCGAACGTTATCCGGAACTTAAGCGATACGCTCGCAAGAGCGACTGGGAGCGTAAGTATTACGGTCATGTTTTCACGGCTATCGGTTGCGGCCTGGCGGCCGCGGATATCGGAATCGACGAGAATTTCGAAAGGGCCCCTTATGACTAGGATCGATGGTCCGACGGCTGAGGGAGTGTTCGGAACCGCGTCGGTAAAGGAACCGACTGCCGTTGCGAGTCACGGCGACGAGGACAATCTCAAGCGGTATGCTCGCCTCGTCTGGCGGATATGGAAAAGACTGCGATCCGAGGCTATTGACAGGAAATCCCAAGGCCGCTAGATTTATGAGGCCTGGCCGTCCGGTCGGGGAAATCTTCTTCCAATAAACTCTCAACAATGTTGAAGGGGTATTTTAGTTATATCCGCGTGTCGACCCAGCGCCAAGGGGTTCAGGGAACGTCCCTGACAGAACAGACCGCCGCGATCGATCGTTACGCTCGATCCTGGGACCTCCGGATTATCAAACGTTTTGAAGAACGCGAAACCGCCGCCAAGACGGGCAGACCGGTCTTTTTGGATATGGTCAAGTCGCTGAAACGAGGCAAAGCTCAAGGCGTGATCATCCACAAGATCGACCGCAGCGCGCGAAATCTTCGCGATTGGGTCGAATTGAATTCGCTCGTGGATCTTGGGATCGAAGTTCATTTTGCAAATGAGGGACTCGATCTAAGATCGCGCGGCGGGCGCTTGTCGGCCGATATTCAGGCGGTCGTTGCGTCGGACTACATCCGTAATCTGCGTGAGGAAACCATAAAGGGAATGCACGGCCGCATAAAACAAGGCTTTTACCCGTTTCCCGCGCCGATCGGATATGTAGATTCAGGCGCTGCCAAGCCGAAAGAATTGGACCCGGTACGGGGTCCATTGATAAAAAAAGCATTCGAACTGTACGCGACGGGCCGGTATAGCGTTTTAGCCCTTGCCGCAGAAATGTATGATCACGGCCTCCGGGCCCGCAGCGGACAGAAATTCTCTAAGAACGCTCTGAACGTGTGTCTCAGAAATCCGTTCTATATCGGGCTTGTCAGGCTTCGATCGATGTCCGAGACGTTTCTTGGAAAACATCTGCCTCTCGTTTCCAAGCGATTGTTCGATGATGTTCAGGCTGTATTGTCCGGCAAGAGCGTCAAGAAACGGATAAAACACTTCTTTATTTTTCGCCGTCTTGTTACCTGCGGAAGCTGCCGCAACCGTCTCGTCGCCGAACGCCAAAAGGGGATTGTTTATTACCGGTGCCACACGCGCGACTGCGGCCAATCGCCGTTCCGAGAAACACGGATCATCGAAGAATTCTATGACGTCCTTTCGCGGATCGAATTCACAAAAGCCGAGATAACCGATTTTGAGGTTGAGATCCGACGTCTTGAAAACGACGGGCCAAAAGAGGCCGAACGCACAAAGCAGGAACTCGCACTAATGATAAAACGAGTCGAGGCTAGGCTTGAAAAACTCGCTGACGCCTATATCGACGGTATATTCGATCGGGAAACTTACGACAAGAAGCAGCAGACTCTGATCAGCGAACGGTTGCGGGCATCGGAGCGAATGGCAGGTTTAGACGCGGAGCCGGAAAAGATTGCGGGAAGTCTGAGATCGTTTCTCGAACTTGCGAAATCCGCTTGTTTAAGCTTCAAAAGAGCAAGTGACGAGGAAAAACGTGAATTAGTTGAGATCATCTGTTCGAACATTTTGGCGAACGGAAAATCCCTCATATTTGAGCTGAATTCCGAATTTCAGGCGGCTCATGACCGGCCTTCTGGTTTGAGTGGTGCACCGTTTCGGGATACTTCTCGAACTCTAGCAGAATTGCTGAAAGTTTTCAAGAAGAATCCAACGAGCGTATTCACATCTAAAACGCCTGATATATTAGATCAGACTCCTCGTAAATTTATTCCGCAGCGACCTAATAATCCTAATTGATAATCACTAAGAGCGGCAGGGTGATTATTAAGACGGCGGAGCTATCCACAAGTTCGTCAGATCTAGCGAGGTATAATAAAAGGTATACGTTCGTATACCTTCCTCTATGCTCCCATTATTTTATTTTCGAAAATTCAAACCTTGTAAGGATCACTGGCTGGTCATGCCTCTGAAGGCTTCACGAAACTATAAACTCTGTCCTAGATGCGGCTGGAAGATCTATGATTCGTTTTGGCATCTTCCACCCGTAAAGTAATCGCTACCTCTTCGATTACTAGGCGCCGTCTTGTGCCGGGCCGAATGATCTCTTCAGTATCAGGGGCCGGCGAATTAACCAATGGTGAGATCGGAAACTTTATCATCCACTGAGCTGAAGCAACTTTGGCGCTTGTACGTCGGTCAGCCATTTAAATCACAACCTTCCTTTTAAAGATTTCAAGGGTCGTCTGTCCGCACCCCCGCCATGTCCGCGATGTAGGGATAACGGCTCCGGTGGGCGACGCTTACGGGTACCAGTTCCTGCACGATAAGATCATGGGTGGTGCTGAAGAGGTTGCTTTTCGTGCGGCTAAAACCAAGCCTGAATGGTCTATTTCCGTGATACGAATTCGTACTCTACTGTGCGTTCCCATTAACCGCGGCCAGTTTCAACGCCAAACAAAAAAATAAAAAAGGTGAAATTCTATTTTCCGGTTTTGAGAAGTTAACCTGATTGTTATAACTGAATGCGGTTTATTCAACGCAATTGATGAGGAATTCCATAGTGAAACAAGAAGTTGAAGTAGAACCACTGACAAAGATGAGCTCGGGGAAGTTACTTGAACGCCGTCCTGAGGTGGGTGCGCAGATCGCCGAAGTTCTAGGGCTCGATCTCGAAGCGCTGAAGTCACGCGTCAACGGGGGAGATCATAATGAGCCTGGATATGTCAAACCAGAGGTCGTCGTTTACCTGATTCGGCATTTTCGAAAGATCGGCGAAAAGGCAACGGTCGAGTCGCTGACGACGACGATGATCACACGCCTGACGCGCGCGATAAACCGGCGAATTCAGGTGATAGCCGAAAATCTGAGAGACGACTGCTTTGCCGAAGCCATCTCGAACATTTTTACAAGGATCATCGACATATCGACCGATCGTGACGACTATGCCCAGGTAAGTTTCTGGCCATGGTTCAACAATCGCGTGATGGACACGGTGCGTAGGCACTTTAAGGTTCAGGAAAAAGACGCCCGGACCGACAGCCTCACGCGGGATGATGAGGACGACGACGATTTTGATGACGAAGACGTACCGGAAGATCCGGACTTTCGCCCCGGCGACATGCCAGACAAGGAGCGGGAGCTGCTGGTCCGCGAGGCGCTTGGACTGCTGACCGAGAATGAAAGGATCGTATTCCTGCTTCGGTACATCTGGGGATGGAAGGTCGAGAGCAAAGACCCAGGCGAGCCTACCATCAGCAAACGCTTCGGCAAAACGCCCAAAACCATTCGCAACTGGTTGAACAGTGCGGAAGAGAAGATCGCCAAATGGAGGGACCAAAGGGGGACCTAACAATGAGAGACATGATTGAAGTGGAAAGCATAATGAACGAGTTTCTCGCCGATTTTGAGACCGGGGGTGACGCAGTCCTCAAGCAATATGCGGATCGATACCCGGACCTTATCGAGGAACTTTACGAACGGGCTGGACTGGCAAGGATGTTCAATTTCATGCCCGAGGTAGAGATGACACCGGAAAAGGAAGTGTCGCTCAACCTGAGGGCCTCGAGTATCGTGCAAAACCTGTTGTATGAAGCGGGCGCCACCGCAACCTCACAGGCGGACGCGGCCAAAGTCGAGGAAAAGGCAGAACTCGAAAATCTGACAGGACGCATTGTGGAGGTGGGCGAAAGTTTCGAAACGATCGGGAAAAAGACAAGGTTGTCGACGCATATAGTAAGGAAGCTAAATAAGCGCCAAATAACACCCGAGACCATTCCGAAACGACTTTTTCAACTTTTCGCTGAACTATTAAGCCTGCCGTTTGAAGTTATCGAGCGATTTTCCACCGGGCCGCCGGTTATATCTAGCGGATCTTATAAGGCCGACTCGGCGCCAAAATTTCCGGCTCAGTCAGACTTTGCTGATTTAATTAAATATGACCCGGACCTGAGTGACGAAGACAAAGAATATTGGCTCTCTATACCACCCGCTTCTGAAATGTAAGAGTGCGGGCTTCTCCTTATCAATATGAATAAATGGGAACACGTACGGCGGGCAGCCCGCAGATTTAGGCAAGAAATCTTTGAGGCGAAAAGTTTAAGCGACAGCGTAGATATGAAAGACCTCGTTGCTGTCGCGGCCGAAATGAAGGGCCTTGAGGTGAAGGGGCTTCCTAAAGAGCATCCGGATCTGCACGGCGCGCACGCCCGACTCGACGACGACATGATTTATTTCAACATGGAAGTCGAGGATTGGATCGCGGTCTACAACCAGGTACACGAGATCGGACACGTTGTCCTCGGCCATGGGGAGCGGGAGTGCGTGGCGGAAGACCTGAACACCGAGGCCTCGGAGACCAAGATTCCTTTCGGAGTTCATCGAGTCGAAGGGTACGGACCGCAGGAACGGATCGAGTGCGAAGCGAATGTATTTGCGCGCGAGTTTCTGCTTCCACGCGATGTTCTCCGACGATGGTTCATAGAGGAAAAGCTGAACGCGGCGGAGATTGCCAAACGGACCGGAATGGGAATCGAAATGGTTTCTCACCAGCTCGCTTTCGCCCTGCTCACCCCCGAGATCCCCGAAGACCTCAATATCGCCAACGAAGAAACTGAATTGAAACTGAACCCTTCGCAGGAAGATGCGGCATACATCAAAACCGGTCCGCAGCTCATCGACGCCGGGCCGGGAACGGGTAAGACACGGACGCTCGTTGGCCGCGTACTGTACCTATTAAATAAGGGCATCGCACCTGACAATATTCTCGTGCTTACGTTTTCGAATAAGGCGGTCGAAGAGCTCCGTTCGCGTCTCCACCAATTCGCTCCCGATTCGGCTGCAGCTTTGACCATCGAGACGTTTCACTCATTTGGCCTTGAACTTCTCAGAAAATACGGAACGGCGATAGGCCTTGAGGAGAAACCGGAACTGATTGATCCTGTCGATGCAGTTTTGCTTCTCGAACGCGCTTTGCCCGACTTGCAGCTTGATTATTACCAATATCTCCGTGAGCCATCGCGAAATCTGCCTGATATTGCGAGGGCGATCTCGCGGGCAAAAGACGAGAATGTCGGGCCGGCGGGCTATTTTGACCTTGCGACCAAACAAAGGGAAGCCGCTGCGGGCGAAGACGAGATCCAGATAGCGGAAAAGGCGATCGAGGTCGCAAGAGTATATAAAAAGTATGAGGAGTTGCTCACCGAGCAAAAGGTGATCGATCTCGGCGACCTGATTTGCAAATCCATCGAGGTGCTGTCTAAACATGAAAATATTCGCACCGCCGTGCGAGAGCAATACGAACATGTCCTCGTGGATGAATATCAGGACGTGAACCGGGCGAGCGGACTTTTGCTGAAAGAAATCGTCCGGGAAGGTCAAAACTTATGGGCGGTCGGTGATCTCCGGCAGTCTATCCACCGTTGGCGGGGTGCTACGACCGCAAATATTCGTCTGTTCAAGGAGGATTTTCCGCTCGCCGGCGAAACCATCTCGCTTGCTAAGAACTATCGTTCGAAACCGGGCATCGTCGAGCTGTTCGCTTCGTTCGCGCCACAGATGCGGGCAGCGCAGGGAACGGAGTTCAAGGCATGGGAAACGCATCATGAGGTGAATGGCGTCGCGGTGCGGTTCGAAACGGCGGCGGACCCGGAAAGCGAGGCTCTTGGCATTGCGGGAGAGATCTCTAAGCTACACGACGATGACGTGTCATTTCGCGATCAGGCGGTGATCTGCAGGACGCACACCGCTATGGCACGAGTGGCTCGAGTGCTGATCGAAAAGGAGATCCCTGTGCTCTACATGGGTGATTTTTTTGAGCGTCCGGAAGTTCGCGATCTCCTTGCCTTGCTTTCCCTAGCCGCTGGACCAGATGGCTCGGGGCTAGTTCGGGTGGCCCGATTTCCGGAATATAACATCGGAATTGACGATATTATGACCTTCATCGCGGCCTGCAGCCAGAAAGATATTCCGTTTCCAGCCGCCCTTTCTAATTCGGACCATATCGACGGCATCTCTGAGGAGGGACGGGCAAAACTGAAACTCATTGCCAGCCACCTCGACGACCTCACTCACGGCCGGTCCGCCTGGAAATGTTTGACGCGGTATCTATTCGAAAGGAGTAAATACCTTGATCGATTTCTCGCAGATGCTTCCGTGCTTGGGCAACAGCGACGCCTCGCGATATACCAGTTGCTCCGGTTCGTCCATAGCCGCCTCGACCCTGCCGCGGAAACCGAGGGTGACAGCGATCCGAAAAGAGAACTTATCCGGTACATCCGACGCCTTGAGATCTACGGCGACGAGAAGCAGTTGCGAGAACCTGACGAATGGGCCTCTGCGATCGATGCAGTTCGAATAATGACCATCCACGCGAGCAAGGGGCTTGAGTTCCGGGCGGTGTTCATTCCTGGAATGTCGAAGGGAAATATTCCATTCTCTGGCAACAGTAAGGATATCTGTCCGCCTCCACACGGACTTATCTCCGAGACCAACCAGGATTGGCGTCTTGAGGAAGAGGAGTGTCTTTTTTTCGTTGCAATGTCGCGAGCACGCGAATATCTTTTCCTGTCGAGGCCCTTGAGGAAGGGTGGCAAGGGCAGCAATCCTTCGGAATTCCTCGACAAGATCAAAGGTGTTCTGCCATCGATCACTGCCGACGAGGCGACCTGGAAGGGGCAATTTGAGCCGGAGGAGGCTGCGGGCTTCACTCGCCCGCAACCAGGCGATGCTGCCTCATACCGACCGAGCGAGCTCGAGGTATATCTGAAATGCCCGTTGAAGTTCTTTTATGAATTCGTCCTTGGACTATCAGGGAAAAGCGAAGACGGCGCATATTACCGATTCCACCGCACCGTGCGCAGCACCGTTCGGCTATTGAAGCAAAAACGGATCGACGGCTTGGAGATAACGGACGAGATGGCAGCCGAGGCTTTGGACGCGCAGTGGGAAAAGGAGGGGCCGTCTGACCATTACCTTGGGGATCTCTACAAGGATTCCGCTAAAGTCATGATCGCGAATGCAGCGGCTCAGATCCGTGCATCATCCGGGAAGTCTGTCGTAACTGACCACGAGGTTCGCCTTCCGAACGGTACGATAAAACTGAGCTTCGATTTCGCGGCCACCCAGCCTAACGAGACGAACGGTGTCGGACACGTAATTATTCAGCGTTTCCGTACCGGTCGACCAACTAAATCTGAAAGCGACAAAAACATTTATGCCCTGCTGTCCGAGGCGGCTAAGGAGATCGCTGACGGCGCCGGGTCAAGCATTGAGATACTGTACCTTCGCGACGGATACGCCGAACCGGTGGAAATGAGCACGACGGTTATCAAGAATCGACTTATCAAATACGATGGGGCCATGAAAGGTATTGCTGACGGTAAGTTCTATCCAATCACGAGTGATCGCGACTGCCCCCGCTGCTCACACTACTTCATTTGTCCGGCCGCTGTATAAGACGAGCGCGAACTCCCACTCGCGCTGGATGATCTTTTAGATTCTCCCGCTGTCACTCGTCATTCAAACAGGTCCATCTTTTCTTCCTCATAAACTTCCGTTTTTTACCCCTTTCAGCAGATTAACTAACTAGAGCAGTTCGGTTCACCTGCGAACGCCAATGTACAGCGGGAGAAGCGGCCGAATGACGATCAAAACAATTGAGGTAATAAGAATGGATACAGATAAAAAAAATAAAGAACAAATTATTGGCCCCCGCGATGTACACCTGTTTGTACAGGGCGAGGGCCTTGGACAAATCCAGCTGATCAGCATCGGTGCTGATGCTACCGTACGAGACCTGCTGACCGAGCTAGCCGCAAAGTTTTGCGGAGAATACGCAACAGGGGGCGACTTCGCTGTAACGCTCGAGGATGACGATCGGGAGATCGCACTAGCTTCAACGCTGAAGGCAGCGGGACTGACAAACCGAAAACGTGTTCACGTTCATCGCTGCAAAAAGGTCCAGGTATCGGTCAACTTTAACGGCAGCACGATCACCGACGATCTTCCGCCATCGACGACCGTAAAAAAGGTCAAGAGATGGGCAGATAAGGCATTCGACATCGACAAGATCGACGCCGTAGAACACGCCCTGCAGATATGCGGAACATCGGACCGTCCCGACGAGGACGTTCACATCGGTACGCTTACAACCCACGCGACCTGCAGCGTGTGTTTTGATCTGGTACCGAAGAAGCGAGTCGAAGGAGCGGCGAGGTAATGGGCCCGGACGAAAGAACATTTCGGGCGCATCTCGAGCAGGGGCCGTTCCAAAACGGCGTAGATCGCGGTCGGTGGCGGCTGGTCTCAATTGACTGGCCGCACGCCGTGATCACCGTCAATGCCGCCGAGCGTACCGGAGCACCTGATGAATATGGGTTCCGATTCGAACTATCAAACTACCCCAGCCAGTCGCCGACAGCCCAGCCGTGGGACGCAGATATCGATGTCGTATTGCCGGCTGCAAGATGGCCCGGAGGCGTCAACCGCGTGCAGTACGCTTTTAACGGATATAAGGACGGGACCTGCCTGTATCTCCCGTGCGATCGGAATGCTCTGGACGAAGGGCATGCGGTATGGCGGACACAGCACCCCGAAATGATCTGGACAACGAAGACCGATATCACGCATTACCTGAGAATCATTTATGACCTACTCCAATCGAAAGACTACATCGGCCTCCGCGGCTGAATCACATCGACTTTTGTGTTCTGCTGATCTGTGGAACGAAGGCGTTGAAGAGCTGCGGCGGCGGACCGAAGGATATCACGAAAGCGGGGCCTTCTTGCTTGGTGAAAACGACGGGGCTCGGCGACGTATCGTGAAGCTTGCCTACTACGACGATCTGGATCCGCATTCGCTCGACACCGGCATCGTCATCTTCGACGGTGCCGGCTATGGGCCGCTGTGGGAAATGTGCCGAAACGAAGGGCTCACAGTAGTTGCGGACATCCACGTTCATCCCTGTATCGCTCGACAAAGTGATTCGGATAGAACGAATCCGATGATCTCCCAGAAAGGTCATGTCGCTCTGATAGCTCCCGATCTTGCGCTCGGGCCGTGCATAGCTGCCGAGCTTGGCATTTACGAATATCTAGGTGGTTATAGGTGGACATATCGAAGCGGAACAGCCGCAGAAGAATTTTTTTACATTGGCAATTAAGGATTAGAAAAATGTTAAAGACTGGAAATATTCAAGATGAACTGAGTCGTACGGTAAAGATGCTCATTGATAGCGGCGAGGCCTCGAGCATTGAGGACGCGTACAAGGTGTTTACGGGCTATCGGCTGAGGGTTGCGGTTGGTTCCGATGTAGCTACCTCGCCCACGCTTCAGGCCGCCCTGCTCACCGTGGTTAATACGGCGCGGCGTTGCTTCCTCGGCGGAGTCAAGGTTGCCGGGGTGCCGGACGCTGAGCTTTTAGTCCGATGGAAAAATTTCCACAAGCTCGGTGACGCGATGGCCGATCTAGGCGGTGAGCTAGTGGACGAAGGAAATACAGATGTGCCCGAGATCGTCATTGGCAATGGCGAATCGCAGAGTTCGAGCGTCTTCATCGTGCGGGCAACATTCGATGGTTGGGTCGGCGGTGTTGCCCCTGTTGCTGACGATATTCGGCTCGATGAGATCCAGGAGTTCACGCCGTCGGGTGTTTTGGCCGGATCACTCGCCGTATCCGAAGCGTTCCAGTTTGTTCGCGGGAAGAATCCGGCGGCGGGACGACGGTCGATCGGGAAATCGCTTTGGCAGCCGGCCGCCGAAGAGGATTGGGCAAAAATTCAGGACCATGGCCCAGAGCTTGTTTTGCTTCCGTCGCGGCTGTGGCTGATAGGCCTTGGTCACTTGGGGCAAGCGTACCTCTGGACACTCGGATTTTTGCCATTCGCAAACCCCGAAGAAGTAACGCTCGTACTTCAGGACACCGACCGATTAACGAAGGCGAACGATAGCACTTCACCGCTTACATACGACGGTCTGGTAGGCCAATATAAGACGCGGGCGATGGCCGCCTGGTGCGAAGATCGCGGTTTTCGGGCGCGGATCATTGAGCGGCTCTTCGCGGAGGACTTTAGCATCGCGGGCGACGAACCTGAAGTGGCTCTCTGCGGCGTGGACAATGAGCAGGCAAGATCTTCGCTTGAGGGCGTCGGATTTTCGCGAGTTATCGAGGCCGGTCTCGGCAAAGGGACGGATGAGTACCTGGCGTTCCAGATCCACAACTTTCCCGGAGCAAAACCAGCACGGAATATCTGGAGTAATTCGTCAGCATCCGACGCTTCCGAAAGGAGTCTCGATAACATCCCCGCCTATGTTGATCTCGGATCGCGCGGTATGGACCAATGCGGGTTGACGCTTCTCGCACATCGCTCTGTCGGAGCATCGTTTGTCGGAACATTTACGTCTACGCTAGTCATTGCTGAAGTGCTGCGAACGATCGCTGGTGGTCCGGAATATGACGTGATCGACGGTACGCTGCGGCAGCCGGAATCCGTGGTTGCGATACCGAAAATACGACAGCTTAAAGCGTTTAATCCCGGCATTACGCCCGCCGAGCCACAACCCGCTAAGATCATCCAACCTGCTATGCTCGGGGAATGCAAAAACGCGAAGTTGGTTTTTCCGGGGATTGCTCGCTCATCTTAGTGGGGCCGTGTCTCCGATTGTTATTTCCGAAATTCGAAGGACATGTTTATTGAGCACGCCGGACATGTTCTGGTGGCTAAGATCCTACCTCTGGCCGACTTTGCTTCGAAACATCATGCCTCTCGGGAGGCAACTTCGAGAATGGAAATCCGTCCTGCAAAAGATACGCCAGCGATGCAAACAACCGTCTCGTTAGAGTGTAATTCGATGCTAACAAAACTAGGAATGACGTCACCGTTGACCAGCACTGAGGATGTTGAAAAAGCCTGAGGAGTTAGATAGGCTGCTCGTCGATTTGTTCCGCAGCGACCTCATGAGCATAACTGATCATCGCCTTAAATCGTAGTGTGATTTTTAAGGCTCCAATAGTAACTCGAGGTCGCGAATTCAACGTTTGAGTCGCAGAGCCGTGCCAATTAGACCAACGTATTCACATCGCATAACACATCGCTTGATTCGCCGATTTTCAGCATCGATACGCACGAATCTTCGCCGTAGGGGATGGGTTAAATAATAGTTATTAAAGAAAGTATTTAAAAAGAGGACTTTGGTGTGGATAAACACCTTCCCGACGCCTTTTCGCGCAGGAAAATTGCTCCTGTCGGGATTATCTGCCCACACGTATGATGCAAGAGTTATTAATCTTTTCCGAATGTCACAACACATCAGATCGTTACTTATACGGAACTCCTCGAGGACGCTCCACTTGCGATGGTGGGGTTTCGTCTGGCGTGGCATGGTGGTCTCACGGTCCGGGAAACACTACGAGGCGATGGGCCGAGCTGTTTGGCTCTTTCTCTATCTGATAATCCATGCGAACCGGAGGACGGGAACACTCTACCGGAGAATACGGACCATAGCTCGCGATATGCACATTTCGGAACGCACTATCCAGTTCTGGATGAAGACACTCCGGGACAACGGATATATCACGACCGAACGAACAGGCCGCTCGTTGATCATCCATATCGCAAAATGGCGCCCGGTCGGGCAATCGAATTCAGTCAATCCCAGATCGACCCAGGGTTAATGTTGTTGTCGCGACGGGAATACGCCGCCCGTCTTGAAAGTCACCCTTTTCTCGATTGTGAGGCAGCTGTAGCATTCAACCATCAGGATAGAAGCGCGCATAGCTTTCTTTTTTGCTGCTCAATCGTCGGGATTGGATTCTCGCTCACTGGCTCGTCCCGCGTCTTGAAGCGTCGACGCGACTTCCTCGATCTCAATAAAATTCAGCGAGAAGCTCAACTAACGACGGCTCCAGATAGTGCTCGCGCGTCCGACGCGTCTGGTCAAGCTCGATTAGAGCTGCATGGCGGAGCCTGCGTCTTGCTCGAAGAGTGGCGGCCGATCTCACGGAAATAGGTCCCACCAGAATTTTGTGCACACTCAATTCTATCGAAAATCGGCCGTCACTAAGAAGGCGAAATGCAAAAGAAGTAACTATCTAACCAATGTTCACAACCGCCGCTGACCTGCAACCAGATATATCGATCTTTGCAAAGACAAATTTTCGCAATGAGCAGATCCCGTTTGGGATCAAGCGTGCGGATCGTCGTGGACATATGTATCTGCTTGGCAAAACAGGCACGGGTAAATCGACATTGATGGAAACGTTGATGGTCGACGACATGAAGAGGGGTTACGGATTTGCACTTATCGATCCGCATGGCGATCTTGTCAAGAAGATCAAAATGCAGATCCCCGAGGATAGAGTCTCGGACGTTATTGATTTTGACATTCCTAATCCTTTCCAGCCTTACGGCTTCAATCCGCTTGCGAACGTTCCGGAGGCAAAACGACCGCTAGCAGCTTCAGGACTGATCCAGGTATTCAAGCATCTATGGGTTGAGTCATGGGGTCCCCGTCTCGAATATATCTTGCGAAATTGTCTTGTATCGCTGCTGGATTACCCCGAAGCAACACTGGCGGATGTTCTCAAGATCTTATCGGACAGACCGTTTCGTGAGAAGGTCGTTCCATTTGTTCCAAACAGTCAGGTAAAGGAATTCTGGCAGAAAGAGTACGATCACTATCCCGAACGCTTCCGCATCGAAGCGATTTCGCCGATCCAAAACAAAGTGGGAGCATTTGTTTCGCACTCCCTGCTGCAAAAGATGCTGTCGCGGCCGGAACGGCCGTTGAATTTGCGCCGCATTATGGATGAGAACAAGATCCTGCTTGTAAATCTCGCGAAGGGCAGCATCGGCGAAGACACATCGAATCTGCTCGGCTCGCTACTCATTTCGCGGTTCGATCTTGCGGCGCTTAGCCGAAACGATCGTCCTGAGCATGAGCGGCCTGATTTCACGCTCTATCTCGACGAATTTCACAACTTCACGACACAGACTTTGATGTTCATGCTCTCGGAGCTGCGCAAATATCGCTTGTCGCTTGTGCTCGCGCATCAATATCTCACACAGCTTGCGCCGAATATCCGAGACGCTATCCTTGGCAATGTTGGAACGCTCGCCGTCTTTCGCATCGGTGCCACCGACGCAGAGACGCTGTCTATGGAATTCGCACCCGAGTTCAAGATCACAGATTTTACAAACCTACCGAATTATCACATTTATCTCAAAATGATGATCGACGGGAAGATCTCACGTCCTTTCAGCGCGATCACGATGCTTCCTTCTTAGTACGAACGACCAGCACTGTTTTGTTTGCTCTTTCCTGTCGACAAGAGGATTGACACCTTTCCTTGTTGCCGGCGGGATTTAGCACACAAAACAGAACTGAAATTTCAGGAGGAAGTATATGTACGAAACCAGTCACTGCCGCTCATGCGCGGCGGAGATGACAGGGGTAAAAGTGTCGACATTCGCTCAAGACGGCGAATTCGTTGTTTTCGTCGAGCAAGAAACGAGCGACTGCAATTGGGTGAGATGTCGCGGCTGCGGAAATGTGCTTTGCAAGGACTGCTATCGAGATGTTCCGTGGTACTGCTGCGAACTGGATCGGCTGATGTCGAGAGCACGTGCCGAAGTACCGAATGGGGAAGACCCATTTAAGAGAATTATGTCCCGTTCGGGTGCGGCATTGCGCCGGCTCGACGCACTGATTTCGAAGCTCAGAAAACGCAACCGAAAAAACAAATGGAGGAATAAGTATGAGCGACTTCAGAGTCGTATACCTGATCGTCGAGCGCAATGATCCTGAGCAGCCAAATCTTTGGCGTGTTGCAGGATCTGCATTTGTCTGCCGCGACAACAGCCTAAATCTCAAGCTCGACATGTTTCCGGGTCTGCGTTTCAACATCCGCGAACCCAAATCGAACGGCGAACGCGTTGATGCAGGTGAGCCGATGCCAAACGGACATCGATCCGCAGCCGGCGAACCTCTGCCCGAGGTTTCGCCAAACGCACGCGCGGTCCCACGCCAGATCCCAAAGAAGGTCATCAACGATGACGACATTCCATTTTGATAGGAGGAAATTGAAGAAATGACAGCAACAGCAGTAAAGAAAGAATTGAACGGGAAGGTTTCGATAGTAAAAAACGGCAACAAACCACCGGAAACAAAACCCGACTTTAAACTGATCCCTCGAATGGATCTCAAGACGTCCCCGACGAATCCTCGTCGGCGAATTAACGACACGACGATCGCGTCGCTTGCAGAAAGTATTAAGACACAAAACATTCTCGAACCATTGATCGTTCGTCAGAACGGAAAAGGATACGAGATCGTTTGCGGCGAGAGACGATACCGTGCGGCCGAGGTCGCGGGTGTCACCAAGCTGCCGTGCCTTGTCCGTCAACTTTCGGACGAGCAGGTGCTCGATATTCAGATCCATGAGAATTTGCATCGTGAGGACGTTCATCCGATGGACGAGGCCTACGGTTATCAGTTCTTAAAGGACAAATTAAATTGCGATTCAAAGGAGCTTGCCATGAGAGTAGGTAAGTCGGAGGGCTTCGTCCTCAATCGTCTGAAACTGAACTCGCTGATAAAGGAGGCTCAGAAAGATATCGATGAAGGACATCTTCCGCTCGTCTACGCTCTCCAGATCGCAAAGTACACGCCTGATATTCAACAGTTCATTTACGCTGAAGTTTATCGAACGACCTGGGGACAGAAAGGTAAGGACTACGTTCGGTTCCCTGTAAAGGGCGAGACCATCCCCTTGAAATCATTCACTGAGTGGATAAACACAAACGTTCATCGTCTGCTCGCAAAGGCACCATTCGACACAAAAGCAATCAATCTTCGTGAGGACGGAATGGCATGTAATAAGTGTCCCGAAAGAACTGGAGCGGCCGCGAGTCTTTTCGAGCCGAATCAGATCGGCAAGAAAGATGCGTGTCTGAATCCCGCTTGTTATAAGCAAAAGGTAGAAAAACACGTACAGGTCCGTCAACGGGAACTTGCTGAACTTCGCAAAGTAGAAGTTGCGGATGTCCCCGTCGTAAGGAGCTGGTCGCACTCAGATGGTAAGGATTATCTGGGCAGCGAATCGGCGATCGTCGTCGACGGTGCAAAACGTGGCAACAGCACCAAAAAGTGCAAAAACGCCGTTAGCGGTATCGACATCGAGGCCGACAACTACGGACAGACCGTTCAGGTTTGTCTGAAGTCCGGCGAATGCAAAATTCACTGGCCGGCGTCGAAGGCCTCGACAAACGGAAAACCCGCCAAGGGAAATTTAGCCGAAGCCGAGGCCGCGGAGAAACTAGAGGCTCATCGCGCGCGTCGCGAAGAGATCTGGAACGCAAAGGTTGCAGAGGCCGTCCGCGTCCGCGTATTCAAACAGGCCGCGGAGAAGTTCGCAAAGAAGTTTCGCATCACGGATGTCGGGACCGATTTTCTACCGCAGTTGATCGCTCGATTTTGGCGCATGTCAGTCTCGGGCGATGGCAGCAATCTTAACGGCGTCGTGAAATATCTACTTGCCGATTGGCAGGGCAAAACGACCGAATCCGATGGTATTTACCTTCATGACGGCCGCACGTGGATCGAATTCATAAAGAAACTCGATCGCACCCTGCAATTCCGCATTCTGTTTCTGCTCGTCCACTCTCACAAAGGGGCGATCGGACACAGCAATAACTACGCTTCGCAAAAAGAAGTGAGAGAGCTCGCAGCGGAGTTCGGTATCGATTACACACTGATCGATGCTGAGGTCAAGCTCGAGTTCTCTGCGAAGAAACACGTCGAGGTGCACAAAGCCTATCTCGGCGCTCTAAAGACAAAAGGAAAAGACGCAAAGATTCCACAACTCTTTTCCGCGAAGTGGAAGCCGAGAGACTAGACGTTTAAAAAATTCACCTTTTTTCGCACCTAACCGGCGGCACATGAGCCGGAAACGGGGTGCGAAATTAATGGGAACGAGAAGCTTAACAGTAATTCAGGACGACGACGGACACGAGATCTTTGTCATGCACAGACAGATGGGCGGATATCCGACCGGCCACGGTGAGGAGCTAAAAGAATTTCTTCAAGGATTCTCAATCGTGAATGGTCTATCAGGCGATGCAAAGCTAAAGATCGCCAACGGTATGCCGTGTCTCGCCGCTCAGATCGTCGCGCATTTCAAGAACGGACCCGGAGGGTTTTATCTCCATCCGCCGGGAACGCGCGACTGCGGCGAAGAATATATTTACACCGTTTACAAAGACGGCAATCAGCTGATGCTAAAGGTCCAGGGCGGAGCCGCAACTTACTTTGGCCCGCCGGGTACCAAACAAATAAACATGCCCGTCATCTATGACGGCGCGGTCGAATGGTTCGACGCGGAAACTGTCGAACGTAACTGGCGCGAGAACGGATTAGAAAATGTCGTCAACGATTTCATCGACGAGCAGATCCTTTCATCCGACACGCTCGAAGTTCCCGACGACCCGCAAACCGCGCAACACAAAAACTAAACCAACCAAATAGGAGGAAATTAAATTATGAACGATGTCTCATCGTCGACACTCGTCGCGCATTGCGGCGCACGTAAGGTCACCCGAGCGGAATTGAAAGAGATCCCGCTTCCGGAGGCGACAAGGACGCATCAACCGCTCTCGCATCTTGAGATCGTTGAGGTTCTTGAAGAGGCCCTTTCATTTCGATTCTTAAAAGTCGTTCGAGACGAATACGCCATCTCGGCCGACGGAATGAAAATGTTCGGTGTCATGGACCTTAATTCTGAATTCGAAGGCGGCCGTTTCTCGATCGGTCTTCGTAATTCGAATGATAAATCCATGCGTCTGGCTTTGACCGCCGGTTACCGTGTGTTCGTATGTGACAACATGGCATTCAGCGGCGATTTCACGCCGCTTCTGCACAAGCATACGAGAAATCTCGAGCTTCGCGATTCTATCTCTATCGCGGTCGACCGTATTCAACGGGGCTTTGACCCGCTGAAGACAAGGATCGGAACGATGCACGAGCGATACCTGACCGATGACGATGCACGCATCCTTATCTACCGGGCGTTTCTCGAACGAGGCATTCGAGGTGCTCCGAGAAATCTGATGGCAGCGGTCCACGAGAACTACTTCAGCCCTAGAGAGGAAGACTTCAAGGCACGCAATCTCTGGTCGTTATCGAACGCGTTTACGTCGGCCTTCAATTCGCTTGCGCCGACAAAACAGTTCGAAGTGACCGCAAGGTTTGGTTCGTATCTGACTGCTTCTCCGCCAGATGCAGATCTTAAGCCATCGAACGGAACTGCGTTCGCGTTGGTACGTTCAAACAATGAAATGGAGGAACTAGAGGAAACAATTGAGGTCGATCCAAAGACAGATATATCGATCGACGGTTCTGACCGAACTGATCTCGATGGGAGCAATTACAACGATCACGAACTAAAGTTTGCCGCTTGACGAGATCCTATAACGGAAGTATCGAACAGATGCTTCCTTTTTTTTAGGAGAATGGTCTCGAACAAGAATTAAAGAGTGGATATGTCAATTGCTATCTTTTATTCGGCGAAATTAAAGACGCAATGCGAAGTTCTCTTCCTATTCAGCATACCTGCCCAGTGCGTCAAGATCCGGAATTATCGCTTCCTTTCCTTCGATGACGATAAGCCTTTGTTCTTGCAGTCTTGAAAGAGCGCGGGTTACAACTTCCCGGACAGTTCCGACGCGAGCCGCGAGCTGATTGTGTGTCAATTTGTGCTCGATCCGCACGCCTGCCGAGATTCTTTTTCCCCTCGCCGAAGCTTCTTCAAAAAACAGATGGGCGAGCCGCTGCCCGACCTCTCGAAGAGAAAGAATTTCAACGAGTTCGGCGCATCTGCGCAGGCGTTTAGCCAGGAGCCGGGTTGCTGCAAGAGCGATCGGCGGATGTGTAAGACAAAGATCGCGAATTTTCCCCGTATCGAGAAAATAGACCGTGGCCGGTTCCTCCGCGGCGACCGTCGATGGATACTTCCCCTCATCAAAAACTGGAACCTCGGCGACGGTCGTAATTGCCCGCTCGACGTGAATTACTTGTTCGCGGCCGTCCGCACCCGTTCGGAACGCCCGTACCGAACCTTCCGCAATTACGAACAAGCCGGCAGCTTCGTCGCCTTCGCGAAATAGAATGTCGTTCCGGTCGAGCCGTTTCTCCACCGAGTTCCGAGCCAGGATGTCAAGAACGTTCTTGTCCAGATCGCCGAAAAGCTCGGTACGCTTAAAAACCTCCGCCCTTTCTTCCTTCATTAGCCGGAGTCTATCGGCTCGGCTAGAAATCTCCAAACCGCTCTTCAGCTTAGAAGCTACTGGAAGTGATACGGTGACATGAACTCGGCAAGTCAAGGTTTATTTATAGGATATTTCCAGCGACTCTAGGTCTGTTAACTTTGCCCACCAGATTTTCTAAATACAGCTTGCCCAACGTTACGAAAAGCCGGTGAATATTTTCTACCGAATGCCGGCAATTTCATGATGCGTGTAACCAACATGCGATTGTTTCTGAACAATTCACGGACACCTGAAAGAGCTCCTTCCCCGGGTGACTTAAGTCACCGACGTTCGTTGATCAAAGCCTTAGACTAAATAAAACCAGAGTCCAAGGAGGAGAACAGATCATGCAGGAGCTTTATAACAAAACAATTCGTGAGATCGCCGTTGAATTTCCCCAAACGACGCGTGTTTTCGAAGAACTTAAGATCGATTATTGTTGCGCTGGCGGGCGCAACTTCAGCGACGCCTGCCGAGCTGCCGGCGTCGAGCCGAGCGTCGTCGACCGAAAGATCGAAGAGCAAATAGCGACTTCCGGCGAGAACGCCGAACTGGATCTGGCGGAACGCAAAGCGCCTTCGGACCTAGCGGATTACATAGTAAAAAAGCATCATATTTTCACGACTAACGAGATCGCTCGGCTCATAAACTTGGCAGAAAAAGTGTGCCGTAAACACGGCCCCCAACATAAGGAGCTTTTCGACATTAAAGAGACCTTTCTCGTTCTCGCCGAAGAACTCGCAGTCCACATGCGAAAAGAAGAAATGGTGCTTTTCCCGTATATCAAATCGCTCGATGCTGCGGTTAGAAACAGTGTTTCAGTTAAAGAGCCGCATTTCAAAACGGTAAGAAACCCGGTGCGAATCATGATGACAGAACATGACGCGGCGGGCGGTCTTTTAAACCAGATACGGAAAAAATCAAATGGTTATTCCATTCCAGAGGGCGCTTGTCCGAGTTTTAGAGCGTTTTACTACGGCTTGGAAGACCTGGGAAAAGACCTTCATCGACATATTCATCTCGAAAACAACATCCTGTTTCCACGAGCGATCGAAATGGAGAAAGAGATTTTCGGGGTTCACGCCGAAAAGACGGAAGAAGACTATGTTTGCCACGGGTTGCCCTGTATTTAACATTCGCTGGGTGCAGTCTTGGAATTAGAGAAGACAAATCACACTTGACGAGCGCGTTGCTTCAGGATGCCTTGAGTTTCTGGTGAATCTTACCGAGTTCGTAGTCTGGATCAAAATGACCTTTCACATTCTACAGATCGCTATTCCGTTTATTTGGTTCGGACTCGTTGCCGGAATTTCCTTTATGGAAACGCCTCTCAAATTCAGGGCGCCACATATCACGCTGCCTTTGGGATTAGGGATCGGCAAGATCGTTTTTTCGGCGCTAAACAAGATCGAGATCGCTCTGGCAATTTTGTTTCTGCTTGCCCTATTTCTCGCGAGGCCTGAACGGCGGTTTGCAGTTCTCTGTTTCAGCGTTATCGCGTTTTTGCTGATCTTGCAGACCGTCTGGTTGCTGCCGTCCTTAAAGGCGCGAGTCCCCGCGGTCATCAGCGATAGTTTCACGACATCCTCGTACACACATTTTATTTACATTGCCTTTGAATTGATCAAGGTTGTCTTGCTGTTCGCCCTCGGCTGGAATCTTGTACTCGACTATTTGAAGTTTGAATAAAATGAGACGGGACTTAGAAAACCGGGCAGACATTGACGAGCTGATGATCCGTTTTTACCGCATAGCGATGGCTGACGCAACGATCGGCTATATCTTTGACGCCGCCGAGCTGGATCTGAAGCACCATCTGCCGATCATTGGAGATTTCTGGGAAGCACTGCTTTTTGGCGGCGATGCTTATCAAAGACATCGCCGCAATCCTCTGCGAATTCACGCCGAACTCAACGAAAAGACCCCATTGAGGACGGAACACTTCGAGCGTTGGCTGGAGATTTTCCGCGAACAGGTTGATGAGAGCTTCGCGGGCGAGCGAGCCGATTTCATAAAATTCCGTGCCGAAAAGATCGCTAACCGAATGATCAGTTACGTCCGCGTTCCGGCGGTCGCGACTTAAGCGATTCGATCGGCCTCCCCGAACTCCACTATTTCAAAGAACACCTGGGATGATCGCTCTGTTGATAGTGTTTACGTATTTGCAGGCCGGTTACTGCGAGCAAAAAAGTGTCGGGCAGGTCGAATACTTTCGATGTACTCTAACACGGTAGTAATGAAGGGAGCGTCTCATCACACTATCGATTATAAGCTTGTCGTCCTCATTTTTTGAGCCGGGCTCAGCCAGAAGATCCACAATTAGTTATAGAGCTTGACGCTCTATTCTCAGCTGATTTGTCCCTACCGAGCATTGCGAGGGGGCGAGCGAATATCTGCACCACCTAGATTGACACCGATTCTTCGTTTCCGACCCCTCATATCAAGACCTTCAACGATTGATTAAATAAGATCAAACGCTCTTTCGGTAATGCCGTTCACCGGCCGCCCTCAACGCATGATGAAAATCGGACTTGGCGCGCTATACAAGAACAAAGCGTGCGAATCGGTATTTAAGAAATCGGTGCGAAAAGTTTATGAACGATCGGCGGCCCGTGAAAGAAATTTCTCGAAAATGAACTCGAAATGAGAAGTCTTTTGTTTGGCAACACGTCAAAAAATGATTCGACTTTAGACAATAGCAGCGAGAGTAAACACCTAAGCATTTCGCGAGAAATCACCCTCGTCCTCAACGCAAGAACTGTATTAAATTCAGAGTGCAAGGTCTTTAAAGGGAATGGCAGGTCTCGAAAAAGCCGTCAGCCGAGGACGACCGAAGTGTCGTCGGATGGTCGA
>Ga0157372_10001661_pt1 | contig 24113 bp, 20 predicted proteins | sample C55metaG_FD_115307 | JGI IMG/M metagenome (GOLD analysis project Ga0157372, IMG submission 115307) | Corn rhizosphere microbial communities from Kellogg Biological Station, Michigan, USA - C5-5 metaG | ecosystem: Host-associated > Plants > Roots > Rhizosphere > Soil | place: USA: Michigan... | reverse complement strand
GCGACCCGGAGAGCTTCCTCGGACTCCTCGAGCGCGTCCGTGCCCTCGCGCCGGAGGCCGGGGTGCGCTCGAACGTGATCGTCGGCTTCCCCGGCGAGACCGACGACGACCTGCAGACGCTGTGCGACTTCCTGGTCGCGGCCCGACTCGACGTCACCGGCGTGTTCGGCTACTCCGACGAGGACGGCACCGAGGCGGCCGGCCTCGACGGCCGGCTCGACCACGACGAGATCCGGGCGCGGGTCGAGCACGTCACCGACCTGGTCGAGCAGCTCACCGCCGACCGGGCCGAGGAGCGCGTCGGCGAGCGGGTCGCGGTGCTCGTCGAGTCGGTCGAGGACGCGGTGGCGGAGGGACGCGCGGACCACCAGGGTCCCGAGGTCGACGGCACCACCCGTCTGGTGAGGGGCACCCACCGCGTCGGAGACCTCGTGGTCGCCACCGTCGTCTCGACCGAGGGTGCCGACCTCGTCGCGGAGCCCTGCGCATGACCGAGCAGACCGCGACCGTCGGGAACTGGAACCTTCCCAACGTCCTCACCGGGGTGCGGATCCTCCTCGTCCCTGTGTTCGGGTTCGCCCTGCTGCACGAGGGCGGTGACTCCATCCTGTGGCGGTGCCTGGCGACCGCGGTGTTCGCGGTGGCGATGGTCACCGACAAGATCGACGGAGACATCGCCCGCTCACGTGGCCTGGTCACGAACTTCGGCAAGATCGCCGACCCGATCGCCGACAAGGCGATGACCGGGATGGCCTTCGTCGGGCTGTCGATCGTCGGCGACATCTGGTGGTGGGTGACCATCCTGGTGCTGCTCCGGGAGTGGTCGGTGACCCTGCTGCGGCTGTCCATCCTCAAGCGGGTGGTCGTCGCGGCCGCCCAGAGCGGCAAGGTCAAGACCGTGCTCCAGGCGGTCGCGCTGACCGGTCTCTGCCTGCCGCTGCGCCAGCTCCACCCCCCGCTCCACGACGCCGGTGTGGTGCTGTTCTACGCCTTCCAGGCGACGCTGGCCGTGGCCGTGGCGATGACCATGTGGTCGGGCTACGAGTTCTTCCGCGACGTGTGGCGGCAGCGCCGGTCCATCCGCGCCACATGACGTTCATCGGGACGCCACGTCCCGCTGGTGCCCCGGGCGCCTTCGACGTACTAGGGTGACGCGCACCACACCGTCGTCGGCACACCGGCGCTCTCGGCTCTCGGCTCGGAAGGACCCTCCAGCTCCATGTTCGCCTTCGCTCGCGCACGCACGCGTGTGCTCATCGCCTCCACCGTCCTGGCGCTCGGCGCCACCATCCCGGGCGGAGCCCTGCTCGCCGCCGCCGGCGCCAACCCGTCGGGCACCGGCCTCGTCATCAGCGAGGTGTACGGCGCGGGCGGCAACTCCGGCGCCGTGCTCAACGCGGACTTCGTCGAGCTCTACAACCCCACGAGCACCAGCGTCAGCGTCGCCGACGACTACATCCACTACCGCTCGGCCGCAGGTGGCAGCGGGGGGACGCCGTTCCGCCTCAGCGGCAGCGTTCCGGCCGGTGGCCACTACCTGATCCAGATGGGCACGGCCGGGTCCACCGGCGCCGCTCTCCCCACCCCGGACGCCGGCCCGGCCGGGTTCAACCTCGCCGCGGCCGGCGGGCAGGTGTACCTGCTCGACAGTGCCGACCCGATCACCACCGCCGGGGACCAGTCCGCGACCGCCCACGTCATCGACATGGTCGGCGCGGTCGGCTCGACGTCGTTCGAGACCGCGCCGACAACCGTGTCCGCCAGCACCACGAGCTCGCTCGACCGCAGCGCAACCGGCGCCGACACCAACAACAACGCCGGCGACTTCTCACTGGCGGCCCCGAGCCCGCAGAGCACCACGAGCGGTGGCGGCGGGACCACCCCGACCGAGCACACGATCGCCGAGATCCAGGGGACCGGAGATGCCTCTCCGTTGGTGGGCGACGCGGTGATCACCCAGGGCGTCGTGACCGCGGCGTACCCGACCGGCGGCCTCTTCGGCTACGTGCTCCAGACCGACGGCACCGGGAACGGGACCGACGCGACCCCCGGCGCGTCCGACGCGATCTTCGTGCACCAACCCGCGGGCGCGGTGACCGTCCACGTCGGGCAGTACGTCGAGGTGACCGGCACCGTCAGCGAGTTCGGCGGCCTCACCGAGCTGAGCGTCAACGCCGGCGACGTCCAGGACCTCGGCACCCCGCCGCTCGGCGGGGTCCAGGCGCGCAGCATGGCCTACCCGACGACCGCGGACGGGCGTGAGGCGCACGAGAGCGAGCTGATCATGCCGACCGACCAGTTCACGGTCACCGACAACTTCGACACCAACCAGTTCGGGGAGATCGGGCTGGCCACCGGCGACCACCAGCTCTGGCAGCCCACGGACCTGTACAACCCGAACCTCGAGCCGACGAAGGTGGCCACCGTGCAGGCCGACAACTTCGCCCGCGGCGTCGTCCTCAACGACGGGTCGAGCGCGAACTACCTGACCACGTCCAAGAACACCGTCATGCCGTGGCTGCGACCCGCCAACCCCGTACGGATCGGGTCGTCGGCGACGCTGCACGAGCCGGTGATCCTGGACTACCGCAACAACCTGTGGGAGCTCCAGCCCACCCAGCAGGTGACCGACGACGGGTCGGAGGTCGCGACGTTCAGCGACACCCGCACCGCCAACGAGGCGCCACAGCCGGTCGGCGGAGACCTCAAGCTGGCGACGTTCAACGTCGAGAACTTCTTCCCGACCTCGGCCGCCGACTACGAGGCGCAGGTCGGCGATCCCAACGCCTGCACGTCCTTCGACGACCGCGCGGGCAATCCGATCGACGTGAACAACTGTGCGCCCAACGGTCCGCGCGGCGCGTGGGACGCGACGAACCTCGGCCGTCAGCTGGCCAAGGAGATCCCGGCGATCAACACGATCGACGCGGACGTCATGTCCCTGGAGGAGATCGAGAACTCCGTGCAGTTCGGCAAGGACCGCGACGACGCCCTCTCGAAGCTGGTGGACGCCCTGAACGCCGACGCCGGCTACACCCGGTGGGCCTACGCCCCGTCGCCGGCCCCGGCCGACCTGCCGCCGACGGCCGAGCAGGACGTCATTCGCACCGCGTTCATCTACAACCCGAGCACCGTGCAGCTGGTCGGTCCGTCCAAGGTGCTGTCGGACCAGTCGGGCACCGGCCAGCCGTTCGCCAACGCGCGTGAGCCACTGGCCCAGGAGTTCAAGCGCACGGGTGCGCTCGACTCCGACGGCTTCCTGGTGGTCGTGAACCACCTCAAGTCCAAGGGCGACAGCAAGCCGCCGGCCACGGGTGACAACGCCAACGGCATCCAGGGCGCCTTCAACGGCGACCGGGTTCGGCAGGCACACGCCCTGGTCGACTTCGCGAAGGCGACGGCGCAGGCCGACGGCACGGACAAGATCTTCCTGGTGGGTGACTTCAACTCCTACACCCAGGAGGACCCGATGCAGGTGCTCTACCAGAACGGGTTCATCAACCAGCCCAGCGACGACCCGAGGGACACGTCGTACGAGTTCGACGGCATGGCGGGGTCACTCGACCACGTGCTGGCGAACGCCGCCGCGGCCAACCTCGTCACCGGCCGCGACGTCTGGCAGATCAACGCCGAGGAGTCCGTCGGCTTCGAGTACAGCCGCTACAACTACAACGCCGAGCTGCTGTACCAGCCCGACCAGTTCCGGGCCTCCGACCACAACCCGGAGCTCGTAGGCCTGAGCGTGCCGTTCAGCCAGCAGGCGTCGACCGTGACGGCCACCGCGACCCCGAGCACGGTGAAGAAGAAGAAGGGCACCTCGCGCATCGACGTGACCGTCTCCGGAGCCCAGGGCGTGACTCCGACCGGCACGGTGAAGATCCTGGTGGACGGCGTGAACGTCGGGACGACGACGCTGAGCGGCGGGACCGCGAGCTTCGTGGTCGGGCCGTTCCCGACCGCGGGCGTCCGCGAGGTGAAGGTGAAGTACGTCGGCGACGACGTCACCGAGGCCGGCCACGCCACGGTCGACGTCACCGTCACCAACAGCTAGCAGCGGGCGGCCGCCGGGTCGTCGGTCCAGCAGGTCGGGACCGACGGCCCGGCGCCGCCCGTCAGCTGGTGGCCGTGCGCAGGGCGAAGGCCGCCTGCACCAGCGTCAGGTGACTGAAGGCCTGGGGGAAGTTGCCGACCATCCGGTGGCGATCGGCGTCGTACTCCTCCGACAGCAGCCCGACGTCGTTGGTGAGCGCGCAGAGGCGGTCGAACAGCGCGTGCGCATCAGCCAGCCGCCCGGCCGCTGCGTACGCCGAGACCAGCCAGAAGGAGCATGCCAGGAACGGGTGCTCGTCGCCGGCCAGTCCGTCCACCCCGGTCTGCGTGCGGTAGCGCAGCAGCAACCCGTCGCGCATCAGGTCCTCCTCCACGGCCTCGATGGTGCCCAGCATCCGCGGATCATCGGCAGCAAGGAAGCCGACCAGGGGCAGCATCAGCAACGACGCGTCGACCTCCTGCGTGTCGTAGTGCTGGGTGAAGGTGTTGCGTCCCGCGTCGAAGCCCTGGGTCAGCACCTCGTCGCGCACCTTGTCACGCAGGTCGCGCCAGCGGTCGACGTCTCCGCCGAGTCCGTGCCGCTCGACCGCCTTCACCGCCCGGTCGAAGGCGACCCACACCATCACCCGGGAGTGGGTGAACTTCTGCAGCGGGCCGCGGATCTCCCACAGCCCGTTGTCACGGTCCTCCCAGGTCTCGGCGAGGTGCGCGATCAGCACCTGCTGGAGGTTCCAGGCGTCCTCGGTCTGGCCCAGCGCGGACTCGCGTGCGGCCTCGAGGGCGAGCATCACCTCGCCGATGACGTCGATCTGGCGCTGGGCGACGGCGCCGTTCCCGATGCGGACGGGACGCGAGCCGGCGTAGCCCGGCAGGTCGTCCAGGGTGAGCTCGGGGAGGCGGCGTGAGCCGTCCACGGCGTACATGATCTGGAGATCCGCGGGGTCGCCCGCGACCGCCCGCAGCAGCCAGTCGCGCCAGAAGCGGGCCTCCTCGGTCGCGCCGGCCTCGATCAGCGAGTTGATCGTGAGCGCGGCATCACGAAGCCAGCAGTAGCGGTAGTCCCAGTTCCGCTCGCCGCCGAAGTCCTCCGGCAGCGAGGTCGTCGGCGCGGCCACGATGCCGCCGGTGTCGTCGTGGGTCAGCAGGTGCAGGGTCAGCAGCGACCTGCGTACGGCGTCCGCGTGGGGGACGTCGGTGAGGTCGAGCCGGGCGACCCAGGTGACCTCCTCGTGGATCGTCTCGTCCACCATCGCCGGGTGCGGCCCAGGAGTCCGGAAGTGCGACGGCAGCCAGGTGGTCGAGAACGTCAGGATGTCTCCCTCGTGGACGTCGAAGTCGTCGACGTGACGGTTGCCGGAGGCCACCGGCAGCCGCTCACCCCGCAGGACGAGCTTGTCGGGACCGGCCACGGCGGTGATCGCCGGCTGCTCGCTGTCCTCCAGCCGCCGCCGGATCCAGGGGCGGGCGGTGCCGTAGTCGAAGCGCACCACCCATTCGTGGTGCATCCGCACGGTGCCCTTCACGCCGGTGATCCTCCGGACGACGTCGACCCGCTCGTCGCCGGTCGGCATCACGTCGAGCAGCGTGACCACGCCGTTGTCGGTGCTGAACGTCGTCTGCAGCGCCGCCGAGTTCTCGACGTACGCCCGGGACACCTCGTAGTCACCGACCGGGCACAGCTGCCAGTGACCGTTCTCCTCGTCGCCGAGGAGTGCCGCGAAGCAGGCGGGGGAGTCGAAGCGCGGGAGGCAGAGCCAGTCGATCGAGCCGTTGCTGCCGACCAGCGCCCCGGTGTGCCGATCGCCGATCATCGCGTAGTCCTCGATCGGCCGGCTCACGCTCGCGACTGTATCCCCGCCCACTAGGCTCCCCGGGCATGAGGCGTCGTACGTCGCGCCAGGCCGACGGCGCCGAGGTGCTGGCGCTGCTCGGCGCCGCCGGGGCCACCTTGGCCACCGCCGAGTCGCTCACGGGTGGTCGGCTGGCGGCGGTGGTGACCGCGGTCCCGGGCGCGTCGGTCAGCTATCTCGGCGGCTTCGTCACCTATGCCACGGCCCTGAAGGAGACGCTGCTCGGCGTCCCGGAGAGCCTCGTGGAGAGGTACGGCGTGGTCTCCAGCGAATGCGCACGGGCGATGGCAGCAGGGTGCCGCGACGTGACGGGCGCGACGTACGCCCTGGCCACGACGGGTGTCGCCGGGCCCGACGCACAGGAGGGCAAGCCGGTGGGCACGGTGTTCGTCGGGATCGCCGGGCCGGACGGCGTGGCGGCCCTGACGATGGAGCTGGTCGGGGACCGGCACCAGATCCAGGACCGGGCGTGTCGGGAGGCGTTGTCGGGGCTCTGTGGGATTCTCCGTGGGGAACAACCCCCGCTCGGGTAGCGTTTCCGACTACACCGCCGCGATCGAGACTGGTCGAGGCACCGATCGACCGCATCACGCAGGGAGGACCCGATGGCGCTGTTCCGCCGGCAGCTGGGTGACGTCCTCCGTGAGCGCCGCCTGGAGCAGGGCCTCACCCTGCGCCAGGTCTCGGCCGAGGCCCGGGTCAGCCTGGGCTACATCTCCGAGATCGAGCGCGGCCAGAAGGAAGCCTCCTCGGAGCTGCTCGCGTCCTTGTGCTCCGCCCTCGACGCGCCCCTGTCCGAGGTGCTCCGCGACGTGTCTGTCGCGGTCGCGGTCGAGGAGGCCGCCACCGCGCCGACGCCGCTGACGGTTCGCCGCCCGGTCGTGGCGTCCGCCTCCGCGGCCTGATCCCGCGCCGCCGGCAACCAACCCGGCTGCCGGACTCGTCCCAGCCGTGTGACCCGTCGTCGGTTGCTCGTCCCGGTCCTGGTCGGACTGTGCGGTGCCCTGGCCGCCTGCGGTGGCATCACGCGGGATCACACCGTGCCCCGCGAGGGCACCACTCCCGTCGCCGTGGTGTCGTCCCCGGCCCCGCGCACTCCGCCGCCCCCTGCGCCGGTCGAGCCACCGGCGACCTTCGCCCACCCCCGCGCGGGCTCGCCGCTGCCCGACGGCTTCGTCCCCGAGCGGCTGCGGCCGGGGCAACGGCCACCGCAGTTCGTCGTGGTCAGCTTCGACGGCGTCGGCTGGCACCAGGAGTGGCGGCACTGGATGGCGGTGGCGCACCGCGTCCCGTTCCGGTTCACCGGGTTCCTCTCCGGCACGTACCTGCTCAGCGACGCGACGCGCGACGCGTACCACCCGCCGTACTACTCGCCCGGCACCTCCGAGATCGGCTGGGGCACCCCGGCCGACGTCCCGGTGGAGATCGGTGACCTGAACCGGGCGGTGGCCGCCGGGATGGAGATCGGGACGCACTTCAACGGGCACTTCTGCGCCTCGGCCGGCCTGCCCAGCGGCGGGAACACCTGGACGACGTCTGACTGGGACGTCGAGCTCGACCAGTTCCTCCACCTTCTGCGCGACTACCGCTCGGACAACGGGCTGCCACCGTCGGTCCACCTCGACGTCACCCGCGCGGACGTCACCGGGGGTCGGACGCCGTGCCTCGAGGGCCGCCCCTCGGCGCTGTACCCGGCCCTGGTCGCGCACGGCTTCGCCTACGACGCGTCGTTCACCCGGCCCGCGCTCACCTGGCCCACCCGCGACCGGCGCAGCGGGTTGTGGCAGCTCGGGATGACGACCTTCCCGCTGCACGGCACCGACCATGCGGTCACCACCATGGACTACAACTACTTCTTCACGCAGCGAGGCGGTGTGAGCGGCAGCCTCGCGCAGGCGCGGACCGACCAGGCGCAGGTGCTCGCGACGTACGACGACCTCTACCGGCGCTCGTTCGCCGGGAACCGGGCGCCGGTGATCCTCGGCAACCACTTCAACGACTGGAACCACGACGCCTACCGGAACGCACTCACGGCGTTCGTCCTGCACACCTGCGGGCGCCCGCGGACCGAGTGCGTCCCGTTCCGCGACCTCGTCGCGTGGCTGCAGGTCCAGACGCCCGAGACGCTGGCCCGGCTGGGAGACTGAGCGTCGCGGCGGACACGCGCCCTAGAGTGGGGGAACCGTCTCGAGGAGTGAGGTCATGGAGTCCAGGCCGCCGTTGCCGCCGTTCACCCGCGACACCGCCGTGGCGAAGGTGCGCGCCGCCGAGGACGGCTGGAACACCCGTGATCCGGAGCGGGTCGCCCTCGCCTACACGCCCGACAGCCGGTGGCGGAACCGCTCGGAGTTCTTCGAGGGGCGTCCCGCGATCATCGCGTTCCTGACCCGGAAGTGGGCCAGGGAGCTGGACTACCGCCTGATCAAGGAGCTGTGGGCGTTCGACTCGGACCGCATCGCGGTGCGCTTCGCCTACGAGTGGCACGACGAGGACGACGCCTGGTGCCGTTCCTACGGCAACGAGAACTGGCAGTTCGACGAGAACGGACTGATGGCGCGGCGGCACGCCAGCATCAACGACGTCCCGATCGACGAGACCGAGCGCAAGTTCCGCTGGGACCTCGGGCCCCGTCCGCTCGACCACCCGGGCCTGAGCGAGCTGGGTCTGTGAGCGCTGCCGCTGGCGGGACCTGACGACCTGCCTCGGCGCTACCCCGACGTCCGCCCGAACACGCGCTTGGCGACCGACCCGGTGCCGATGGCTGCGAACAGGGCGACGAAGACCACCGAGGGAATGGTGCTCGAGCTCGAGTCGACGCTGTGGAAGGTCGCCTCGCCTCCGTGGACGCCGACGAACAGCACGGCGACCCACATCGCCACGATCGCCGCCGTGGCCCACATCTCGCGAACCAGGATGGCTGCGGCCCGGCCTCCACGCTGGGGCCGAGCCGAGGACTGGTCGTGCATCGTTGTCGTCATGACAGCCTCCTCACCGTCCACTCCACTCTGCCGCGGGCACTGAACCGCCGGTAGAGCCGAACGTCAGGCGCCGCGCGGCCGCACGTCCCGAGCGGACGTCACCCGATCTCGTCGGAGCGCTCGGGCTGGCAGTGCGGGCACCAGTAGGTCCGCCGCTCGTGCGTGGGTGGTCCGACCAGGGCGGTGACGATCGTGGTGCCGCAGCGGCGGCAGGGCTGGCCGGTGCGGCGGTAGACGTAGTGCTCCTCGCCTCGCCTGGGGTTGCCGGTGGTGACCTGCGCCGCATGCCGCCCATGTGCGTTGAACGTCAGCAGCCGGTGAGCAAGCCGCACCACCTGGGCCAGGTCGGGGACCTCGCGCACGCGCGTGAGCGGCGAGACGCCCGCCAGGAAGAGGACCTCGCACATGTAGACCGTGCCGAGACCTGCGAGGCACCGCTGGTCCAGGAGTGCCCCGCCGACGGTTCCGTCGGTCGCCAGTCCGGTGGGCGGCGGGGCGGAGCCGGCCTCGGCATGCTCGTGGAGGCGGCGGACGGCCTCGTCGGCGTCCCAGTCGGGCCCGAGCAGGTCCGGGCCGAGGTGACCGACGATCTCCGGCTCACGGTCGCGGGCGACGATCTCGACGATGCCGAGCTGGAAGCCGACCGCGACCACGTCGTCGGTCTCGAGCACGATGCGGGCGGTGTGGCCGGGGCGCGGCCACCGCTGTCCCGGCTCGAGGACCCGCCAGCTCCCCTCCATCTTGAGGTGGGTGTGCAGCGTCCAGTGCTCCTCGGCGTCGATCCGGGTCAGCAGGTGCTTGCCCCGCGAGACGGTGTCCACGACCGCCGCGCCGGACAGGTCCCAGGTGGCGTACGCCGGGACCCGGACGTCGGTGCGGGTCAGCAGCTTCCCGCTCAGGGCGCGGTCGAGACGGCGAGCGGCTCTCCAGACGGTGTCGCCCTCGGGCACGGGTCGACCGTCCTCAGCCGCGCAGCCGGAGCCCGCGCGGCGTCGAGACGAAGCCGGCCGCGTCGAGCGCCTCGCGCAGGGGAGTCGACCCACCACCCAGGATCTGCTCCCCGTCGGCCTTCTCCACGGTGATCCGGCCGAGCGCGCCCCGGCGGCCGGCCTCCGACAGCGACAGGGCGGCCGGCCGCAGGAGAGCCGCGTCGTCGGACCACGTCAGCAGGGTGCGGCCGCCACGCTCGACGTACAGGGTGAGGGCGCCGTCGACCAGGACGACGAGCGCGCCGGCCTTGCGTCCGGGGCGGTGACCGCCCGAGGTCTCGCGCTCCGGCCACGGCAGGGCCGAGCCGAACGGGTTGGCCGGGTCGGTGGCCGCGAGGGTCACCGCCTCGGGCTTCGCGTCACCCCCGTCGCCGGCGGGGTCGGTGAAGGTCCGGAGCCGGTCGATCGCGCCGGCGGTGCCGAACTGGGCCGCGCCCAGCCCCTCGACGAAGTAGCCGCGTCGGCAGCGCCCGGACTCCTCGAACGCGGACAGCACCTTGTAGACCGCCGCGAACCCTCCGGTGGACCGCTCGGACATCACCGCGCCGCGGGTGACCACGCCGTACCGCTCGAGCATCCGCTCGGCCGTCGCGTGAGCCCGCCGGGTCGGGTCGGGATCGACGTCGGGGAGGATCGCCCAGCGCCCGGTGGTGGTGGGCGGGGGCGGTCGGACACCGGCCCGGACCGGTCGTGCGCGAGGGGTCGTGCGGCGTGTGCGGTGGGTGCCGGACCCAGACCCGGCGAGGGCGCGGAGCGGGGCGAAGGTGTCGTTGCTGACGCGGCCCGCCCACACCAGGTCCCACAGGGCCTCGGCCAGCTCGCGGTCGGGGCCGCCGGCCGCGGCCTGGAGCTGCCGGAAGAACCACGCGCCTCCGGGTGCGAGGGCCTCGAGCACCGCGCGGTGGAGCTCGCCGAAGGACGTCTCGTGGTCGGGGTCGGGGAGGGGCATGGTCAGCGGCGCCTGCTCGCCGAGGTGGAGCGACACCCAGCCGTCGCTCCCCGGGAGGCTGGCGTGCCCGATCCAGGTCACCTCGCCGGAGGCGGTCAGCTCATCGAGAAGCGCGGGCTCGTAGTCGGCGACCCGGCTCGGCAGGATCAGCGACTCCCACGCGGACGCGGGGGCGGCGTACCCGGCGAGCTGGTCGACCACCTGGAGCAGACCGTCGACGCCGCGCGGGCCGCGCCGGGGCCGGTCGACGTGCTGCCAGGCGAGCAGGAACCGCCCGAGTGCCGCCGGCTCGACCGGCTCGACCTCTCGTCGCAGGTGGGCCAGGGAGCGACGGCGCAGCAGCCGGAGCACCTCGGCGTCGCACCACTCCGCGCCCGAGCCGGCCGGTCGGAACTCGCCCTCGAGCACCCGGCCCTGGGCACCGAGCCGCTGCAGCGTCTGCCGGACCACCGCGGCACCGAGACCGAGCCGCGCCGAGACGTCGGCCACGGTGAACGGGCCGTGGGTGCGGGCATGGCGACCGACCAGGTCGGCCAGCGGGTCGCCCACGGCCTCGGTGAAGGCGTCGGGGACGCCTGGCGGAACCGGGACGCCGAGCCCGTCTCGGAGGCGGCCGAGGTCCTCGATCGAGGCCCATCGCTCCTCGCCGGCCATCCGGACGACGACCGCACGGCGTGCGTCGGAGAGGGAGGTCAGCCACTCGATGGCGTCGGCGCCGTCGACACAGCGGTCGGCGACCTCGTCGACACCGACCGGGCCCAGCCAACGCAGCAGGTCGGCGACGCCCTCGGCGTCTCGCGCCCGGCGTGCGGGGAGGGTGCGCTGGAGCATCGACTCCACCTCGGCGAGCACCTCGGGGTCCAGCAGCTCGCGGAGCTCCGCCCGGCCCAACAGCTCCGCCAGCAGGCCCTGGTCGAGCGCGAGAGCCGCGGCGCGGCGCTCGGCGATGGGCGAGTCGCCCTCGTAGACGAACTGGGCGACGTATCCGAACAGCAGGCTGCGGGCGTACGGCGACGGCTGGTGGGTGTCGACGTCGTGGATGCCGACCTCGCGTCGCTGGACGCGCCGCATCAGGGCGACCAGGGCGGGCAGGTCGTAGACGTCCTGGAGGCACTCACGGACGGCCTCCAGCACGATCGGGAACGACGGGTACTTCACGGCGACCTCGAGCAGCGCCGCGCTGCGCTGCCGCTGCTGCCACAGGGGCGAGCGTCTCCCGGGGTCGCGACGGGGGAGCAGGAGTGCGCGGGCGGCACACTCGCGGAACCGGGCCGCGAACAGCGCCGAGCCACCGACCTCCTGGGTCACCAGGTCGTCGATCTCGTCCGGCTCGAACGCGATCACCTCGCCGGTGGGTGGCTCGGCGTCGGTGTCGGGGATGCGGATCACGATGCCGTCGTCGGAGGCGATGGCCTGGCCGTCGACGCCGTACCTCTCGCGGAGGCGGGCGTTGATGGCCAGCGCCCACGGGGCATGGACCGGCGTGCCGTACGGCGAGTGGACCACCAGGCGCCAGTCGCCGAGCTCGTCGCGGAACCTCTCGACCACCAGCGTGCGGTCGCTGGGCAGCACGCCGGTGGCCTCGACCTGCTCGTGGACGTAGCCGACGAGGTTGTCGGCGGCCCATGCGTCGAGCCCGCGCTGCTCGGCGACCGCGATCGCCGTCGCGCGCTTCGCCGTCGCGAGGTCGCGGGTGAAGGCGCCGATCGCCTCGCCCAGCTCGGCCGGGCGACCCAGCGCGTCACCCTTCCAGAACGGCAGGCGCCCGGGCACGCCGGGCGCGGGCGTCACCAGGACACGGTCGTGGGTGATGTCCTCGATCCGCCAGCTGGTGGCGCCCAGGGCGAAGATGTCGCCGACGCGCGACTCGTAGACCATCTCCTCGTCGAGCTCTCCGACACGACGGCCGGGGCCCTCGCCACCGACGAGGAACACGCCGAACAGCCCGCGGTCGGGGATGGTGCCGCCACTGGTGACTGCCAGGCGCTGCGCGCCCGGGCGGCCGGTGAGCTGGCCGGTCACGCGGTCCCAGACGACCCGCGGCCGGAGCTCGGCGAACTCGTCGCTCGGATAGCGGCCGCTCAGGAGATCGAGCGTGGCGTCGAAGGCACCCCGCGGCAGCCCGGTGTACGACGCGGACCGGCGCACCAGGTCGAACAGGTCGTCGGCCGACCAGGCCTCCATCGCCACCATGGCGACCACCTGCTGCGCGAGCACGTCGAGCGGGTTCGTCGGGATGCGCAACGCCTCGATCTGGCCGTCGCGCATGCGCTGGACGGCCACCGCCGTCTGGGCCAGGTCGCCCCGATGCTTGGGGAACAGCACGCCCCGGCTGACCTCGCCGACCTGATGACCGGCGCGGCCGACCCGTTGCAGCGCGCTGGCCACGCTCGGCGGGGATTCGATCTGGACCACCAGGTCGACCGCGCCCATGTCGATGCCGAGCTCCAGGCTGCTGGTCGCCACGACGCAGGGCAGTCGGCCGCGCTTGAGGTCGTCCTCGATGATCGCGCGCTGCTCCTTGGACACCGAGCCGTGATGGGCCTTGGCGATGAGCGGGGCCGCGGCGTACGACGTGCCGGACTGCGCCATCACCTGCGCGGGCGGGGGTCCCTCGGTGTCGACCTCGACCCCGGCCCGTTCGGCGGCGATCTCGTTCAGCCGGGCGGTCAGCCGCTCGGCCAGGCGCCGGGAGTTGGCGAACACGATGGTGGAGCGGTGCTGCCCGATCAGGTCGGCCACGTGGTTCTCGACGTGCGGCCAGATCGAGGTGGCCTCCCGACCGTCGCCCGCGTGGTCGGAGCCGTCGTCCGCATGGTGAGGGTCGTCGTACTCCCCGGGCTGGGTCATGTCCTCGACCGGGACCACGACGGTGAGGTCCCACTCCTTGACCGACGGGGGCGCGACGATCTCGACCGGGGTCGTCCCGCCCAGGAACCGCGCGACCTCCTCCAACGGGCGGACCGTCGCCGACAGCCCGATGCGCTGGGCGGGCTGGGGGAGCAGGGCATCGAGGCGCTCGAGCGTGATGCCGAGGTGGGTGCCGCGCTTGGTGCCGGCGACGGCGTGCACCTCGTCGACGATCACGGTCTCGACCTGGCGCAGGCTCTCGCGGGCCCGGCTGGTCAGCATCAGGAACAGCGACTCGGGTGTCGTGATCAGGATGTCGGGCGGAGTGCGGGCGAGGGTGCGGCGCTCGGCCGCGGGTGTGTCGCCCGAGCGGATCCCGACCGTGACGTCCGGGAGTCGGGTGCCCAGGCGCCCCGCCGTCTGTCGGATGCCGCTCAGCGGGGCGCGCAGGTTGCGCTCGACGTCGACGGCGAGTGCCTTGAGCGGGGAGATGTAGAGGACCCGCGTGCCCGTCTCGGCGGGTCGTGGCTGTGTCAGCAGCCGGTCGATGGCCCACAGGAACGCCGACAGCGTCTTGCCGGAACCGGTCGGCGCGACCACCAGGGCGTGCTGGCCGTCGGCGATCGCCTCCCAGGCACCTGCCTGGGCCGCGGTCGGTGCCGCGAACGCCGCCCCGAACCACTCGCGCGTGGGCGCGCTGAAGCGCTCCAGCGCAGTGCGAGGCCCGGTCACGCGCCCATCCTCGCTCACCCCACCGACAGGTGGCCGGTCGAGCCCGGCGCCCGGTGACCCGCCCCGGGCCGGCCGCGGCAGCACTGAGGCATGAGGGGCCCGTGGGAAGGGTGTTGTGCATGGGTCGCTAGGCTCGGTCCGTGTTCGGGGCACTGGGCCGGTTGGCCACACGTCATCCGTGGTACGTCGTCATCGGGTGGATCGTGGTATCCGTCCTGATCGTCGTCACCGCGCCGAAGCTGAGCGCCACCAGCGACCAGTCGGAGTTCCTGCCGGCGAAGTACGAGTCGATCCGGGCCGCCGAGCTCCAGACCGACGCGTTCCCGCAGCAGACCAGCGTGGGCGCACTCCTCGTCTTCGACCGGACGGACGGCGGCACGCTCACCGCCGCCGACAGCGCCGAGGTCCAGAAGGTCGCCGGCGAGCTGGACGGCACGGTCGGTCCGGTCTTCTCCGGCGTGGTCGCCCAACCGCCCTCACAGAACAAGCTCGTGCAGCTGGCCGTGGTCGGGATCGACAAGGACAAGAACCCCTACGACCCCGACGCGATCGACGCCGCGAAGAAGCTGCGCGCCGAGGCCCACGCCGCCGTCGACGGCAGCGACCTCGAGGTGGGCGTCACCGGGGCCGCCGCCCAGGCCCTCGACTCGCAGGACGCGTCGGCCAAGGCCGAGACGATCGTCGGGCTCACGACGTTCGGTCTGATCCTGCTGCTGATGATCGTGATCTTCCGCAGCGTGATCCTGGCCCTGTTCCCGCTGCTCGTGATCGGCCTGGTCTCCCAGGTGGCGGTCGGGCTGATCGGCGCGGCCAACCAGGTCTTCGACCTCAAGACCGACAGCTCGATCCAGGTGATCCTGATCGTGGTGCTGTTCGGCATCGGAACCGACTACATCCTGTTCTTCCTCTTCCGGTACCGAGAGCGGCTCCGCCTCGGAGAGGGCTCCCAGGACGCCGTGTTCCAGGCGATCGCCCGCGCGGGTGAGGCGATCGTCTCCGCCGGCGGTGCGGTGATCGTGTCGTTCATGGCGTTGCTCCTGAGCTCGCTCGGCATCTTCAAGTCGATCGGCCCCGCGCTCGCCATCGCGGTGGCCGTCACGGTCCTGGCGGCCCTGACCCTGGTCCCGGCCGTGGTGTCCCTGATCGGCACGAAGGTCTTCTGGCCCTCCAAGGCCTGGCAGAGGGAGCCGGGGTTCGCCCGGTTCGGCGCGATCGGGCGCTCGCTCGGCCGCCGCCCCGGGACGTACGCCGCGGCCTCCGGGCTGGTCCTGGCCGTGCTGGCGCTCTTCGCCTTCAGCTTCAACCCCACCTTCGACCTCGGCGACTCGGGTGCCCCGAAGACGGTCGAGTCCGCGGTGGCGCTGAAGACGCTGGAGAAGGGCTTCCCGCCGGGTGCGACCGACCCGACGGTCGTGCTCCTCCATGCCACCGACGGAAGGCCGCTCGACAAGGCCGAGACCACGGCGTACGCCGCTCAGTTGAGCAAGGCGGAGGGCGTGGGCTCGGTCGGCCCGGCGCAGCTGAGCCCCGACCAGCAGACCGCGTCGTACAGCGTCGTGCTCGACAGCGACCCGACCTCCGACGCGGCGCTGGCCGCGATCAAGGGGCCGGTCCGCGACGCCGCGCACGCCGCGGCACCCGCCGGCACCGAGGCGCTGGTCGGTGGGACCACCTCGGTCTTCGCCGACTTCCAGAAGGCGATGAACCGCGACTACAAGGTCGTGTTCCCGGTCGCGGCGATCGTGATCGCGATCATCCTGGCGCTGCTGCTCCGCAGCCTGGTCGCGCCGTGGTACCTGATGGCATCGGTCGGCCTCGGGTTCGGCGCGACTCTGGGCGCGGCCGTGATCGTCTTCCAGCACGTCCAGGGCAAGGACGGCCTGATCTTCCTGCTGCCGATCTACATCTACCTCTTCGTGGTCGCGCTCGGCACCGACTACAACATCTTGATGATCGCGCGACTCCGCGAGGAGGCTCGCGAGGGCAAGGGGGCTCGTGACGCGGCCGCCGAGGCGGTGACGCACGCCGGGCCGACGGTCGCCGCAGCCGGCCTGATCCTGTCCGGCACGTTCGCCTCCCTGATGCTCGGCGGCAACTCGCTGCTGGTCGCGCTGGGCTTCTCGATCTCGTTCGGGATCTTCGTGGCGGCGTTCGTGATGTCGATGTTCTTCACGCCGGCCATCACCGCGTTGATCGGGCACGCCGCCTGGTGGCCGGGCCACGGCGACGAGACGCGGGAGCCGCAGAAGCAGGCCCAGTCGGTCTAGTCGGGCACGACGGCGTCGGCCTCCACCTCGACGACCCAGCGGGGGTCGAGCAGGGCGGCGACCACGACCATCGTGCTGGCCGGGCGCACGTCGCGGAACACCTCGCCGTGGACGGCGCCCACGGCCTCCGCGACGTCGCCGGTGACGACGTACTGCCGGGTGCGGACGACGTCCGCGACACTCGCGCCCAGGTCGGCGAGAGCGGCGGCGACGATCTCCCAGCACCGCCGCGCCTGCACGGCCGGGTCGGGATCGACGTGACCGTCGGGCCAGATCGGCGCGGTGCCGCTCACGGACACCGTCGCGCCTACGCGGGTGGCGCGGCTGAACCCCATCGTGCCCTCGTACGGCGAGCCCGAGCGCGCGTGCCGGCGTTCCATCCCGCCACGGTAGGTGGCCGGACACGGATTGTCGTGGTGTCGGTGGTCCTTTGTAGGGTCGGTCAACGTGCCCCACCAGCCCTCGGCCGAGCCGATGATCGCGGCCCGCGACCTGCGCAAGTCCTTCACCGGGCGCGACGGCACGGTCGTCGAGGCGGTCAAGGGCATCGACATCGAGGTCCGCCGCGGCGAGGCGTTCGGCTTCCTCGGCCCCAACGGCGCCGGGAAGTCCTCCACGATGCGGATGATCGCGGCCGTGTCGCCGGTCAGTGGGGGAGAGCTGCGGATCCTCGGGATGGACCCCGCCGAGCACGGCCCGGCGATCCGGTCTCGGCTCGGCGTCTGCCCGCAGGAGGACACCCTCGACAACGAGCTGAACGTCTTCGACAACCTCTACATCTACGGCCGCTACTTCGGGATCGCCAAGCGCGAGGTCCGGGAGCGGGCCGACGAGCTGCTGGAGTTCGTCCAGCTCACAGAGAAGCGCACCGCCAAGGTCGAGGACCTCTCCGGCGGCATGAAGCGACGCCTCACCATCGCCCGCTCCCTCATCAACCGGCCCGACATCCTGCTCCTCGACGAGCCGACCACCGGGCTCGACCCGCAGGCCCGCCACGTGCTGTGGGACCGGCTGTTCCGCCTCAAGCAGCAGGGGGTGACGCTGGTGATCACGACCCACTACATGGACGAGGCCGAGCAGCTGTGCGACCGGCTGGTCGTCATGGACCGGGGCGTCATCGCCGCCGAGGGCTCGCCGCTCGACCTGATCCGCGAGTACTCCACCCGCGAGGTCGCGGAGCTGCGCTTCCCCGTGGGCGACCACGACGCGACCGCCGAGAAGATCGCCGACCTCGGCGAGCGGGTCGAGGTGCTGCCCGATCGGCTCCTGGTCTACGGCGACGACGGTGAGCGCGTGCTCGACCAGATCCACGAGCGCGGGCTCCGCCCGGTGGCCACCTTGGTACGCCGTTCCACCCTGGAGGACGTCTTCCTCCGGCTCACCGGCCGGACGCTGGTCGACTGATGCCCACCGTGGCCTCGACGAGCGCGACCGACGCAGTGGTCCGCGACGACCGCCGCCTGTCCCCGCTCACCGGAGCACTCCGGCAGTACGACTACTGGCTGACGGTCTACCAGCGCACCTGGAAGGGCTCGATCATCACGTCGTTCGTGTCGCCGCTCTTCTACGTGCTGGCCATGGGGGTCCTGCTCGGCGGGTTCGTCCACGTCAGCCCGAGCCGGCTCGAGGGTGCTCCGTCGTACCTCGCCTTCATCGTGCCCGGCCTGATCGCGGCCCAGGCGATGCAGACCGCGGTCTTCGAGACGACCTACCCGGTGATGGGCGCCCTGAAGTGGCACAAGAGCTTCTACGCGCAGCTCGCCACCCCGCTGGAGTCCCGCGACCTGGCCAACGCCTTCCTGCTGTTCACGCTGTTCCGGGTGGCGACCACCTGCGGGGTCTACTTCGTGGTGATGGCGCCGTTCGGGGTGTTCGCGACCTGGTGGGGGCCGGTCGCCGCCTGGGGTGTGACGATGCTGACCGGGATGGCGTTCGGCGCCTGGACGTTCGCGTTCAGCGCCCACGTCCGCAGCGAGGCGTCGTTCGGGCTGATCTTCCGGCTCGGGCTGATCCCCCTGTTCCTGTTCTCAGGCGCGTTCTTCCCGATCACCAACCTCGGGCCCGTCCTGGAGTGGGTCGCCCGGCTCACCCCGCTCTGGCACGGCGTCAACCTGACCCGGATGCTCTGCCTCGACACCGTCGACCGGTCGACGGCCGCGGTGAACGCGTTGGTCCTGGTCGTGGTGCTGGTCTCCGGCTGGTACCTCGCGCTGCGCACCCTCGCCCGGAGGGTGGCCCAGTGACCACGACGTTCGCGCCGACCCCGGCGAGCACCTCGTCGCCGCTCCGCCCGCTCGAGGGTGGCGGCCTGATCGTCCTGCGCAACTACGTGACCTACAAGAGCCAGTGGAAGCTGTTCGCGACCGGGTTCCTCGAGCCTGTCTTCTACCTGTTCTCGATCGGCATCGGTGTCGGCAAGCTGATCCACGCGTTCGAGCTGAACGGCCACTCCATCCCGTACGCCGAGTTCGTGGCGCCCGGGATGCTCGCGGCCTCGGCGTTCAACGGCGCCCTGCTCGACTCGACCTTCAACGTCTTCTTCAAGCTGAAGTACGAGAAGCTCTACGACCAGATGCTGGCCACGCCACTGACCACCACCGACATCGCCCGCGGCGAGATCCTGTGGGGTCAGCTGCGGGGAGCGTCGTACTCCGCGGCGTTCCTGGTGGTGATGTGGGCGATGGGACTGGTCCACTCCTGGTGGGCGGTGCTGGCGTTCCCGGCGACGCTGCTGATCGGCTTCGCGTTCAGCGCGGTCTGCATGGGGCTCACGACGTACATGAACTCCTGGCAGGACTTCGACAAGATCACCCTGGTCCAGCTGCCGCTGTTCCTGTTCTCCGGCACGTTCTTCCCGGTCACCGCGTTCCACGGCGTGCTGCGCTGGATCGTCGAGGTGACCCCGCTCTACCGCGGGGTCGTGCTGTGCCGCGAGCTCACCACCGGTGTGATCAGCTGGCAGTCCGGTGTCTCCGTGGTCTACCTGGTCGCGATGGGCGTGCTCGGCATGCTCGTCGTACGCCGCAGGCTCGACACGTTGCTGGTCACCTGAGGTCGCTCAGCCGATGAAGTCCTGCGCGGCGCAGGTCCGACCCTCGGCGTCGCGCCGGCCGGCGACGCCGACCCGGTGGAGATCAGGGTTCAGGACGCGGTGGGCCCTCCGGCGCGCGTTGGTCAGCCTCAGCACCTTCGCCTCCCACGCGTCCGTGCGTGGGCTCACCGTGGTGGCACGCTCGGTCGACATAGCCGAGGACCGGTCGTGGGTGGCCGTGGCCCGCGCGGACCCGGCGGGCACGGCGAGCGCGGCGGTCAGCAGAGCCGTGGCAGGAGGGGCGTCTCGCACGGATCCTCGGTGCGGATGACTCGGGTGGAGCGTGGTCAACCTACGACACCTCCCTCCCTGCGAACGCTTAGCGATATCGGCCCCGCTGGGTGAGGATGTGCCGGTGAACCCTGAGCCGTCGCCTCTCGAGCCCGACACCAAGGACTGGACCTGGGTGCTGGAGCGACCGTGTGACGAGTGCGGCTTCGACGCGTCCGCCTACGACCGGCCCGCGATCCCGCGGGCCTTCCGCAAGAACGCCCACGTGTGGTTCGCGCTCCTGGCGGATCCGGCGGCGGGGGTGCGGAGCCGTCCGGACCGGTGGTCGACGCTGGAGTACGCCTGCCACGTGCACGACGTCCATCAGATCTACCACGACCGCGTCTCCCTGATGCTCGCGGAGGACGATCCGCTGTTCGCGAACTGGGACCAGGACAGCTCGGCCGAGCTGGGTCGCTACGCCGACCAGCTGCCGTCCATCATCGGTCCCACCCTGGTGGCCGCGGCGTACGCGATCGGCGACCTGTACGACTCGGTCCCGCCGCTGTCGTGGCAGCGGCGCGGGCGTCGCAGCGACGGGCACGTGTTCACGATCGAGTCGCTGGCGCGGTACCAGCTGCACGACGTCGTCCACCACCTCCATGACGTCCGTCACGCCGCGCGGTCGGCGACCATCCGGGCGTACGACGCGTCAGCGGACGACTACCTGGAGCACACCCGTGACCTGCCGGCGTCCGTGGCCGCCGCGATCGGGCGGTTCGCCGGGATGGTGTCCCCGGGAGGCCGGGTGCTGGAGATCGGCAGCGGGTCCGGCCGCGACGCCGCGGCGCTCGAGCGGGCCGGACTGTCCGTCCGACGCACCGACGTCACCCCGGCGTTCGTCGAGAGGCTCCGAGCCGACGGCCAGCGGGCCGACCGGCTCGACCCGTTGCACGACGACCTGGCCGACCCGGACGCTCCCGGCACGGCCTACGACGGGGTGTGGGCCGACGCGAGCCTGCTCCACGTCGCTCGCGACGACCTGCCGACGGTTCTCGCCCGCCTGGCGGGGGCGACGCGGCCCGGCGGGACGCTCTTCGTCTCCGTCAAGGAGGGCGACGGCGAGGACTGGTCGACGCACGGCAACGTCACCGCCCCCCGGTTCTTCACGTTCTGGCGGGACGAGTCGCTCCGCTCCGTGGCGGAGGCGGCCGGCTGGTCCGTGCGGGAGGTGCTGCGCAGCGAAGGCCGCGATGGGGAGCCGTGGCTCGAGGTCATGGCCACTCGCGCATGATGACGTCGTGAGGCACACGGAGTTCTGGTCCCGCATGGAGGCGGCGCTCGGCCCGGCGTACGCCCGGGCCTGGGCCGGTCAGTTCGTGATCGGGGAGCTGGGCGGGCGGACCGCCCAGGAGGCGTTGGACGCCGGAGAGCCCCCGAAGGCGGTGTGGGCCGCGGTCTGGCGGGCTCTCGAGCTGCCGCCCTCGGAGCGGTAGGTCAGGCCTCCGTCGCCAGCCGTACGCCGAACCCGACGAGCACGAGCCCGGTCAGGGTGTCGAGCCGGCGCCGGATGCCGGGTGACCTCATCCACCCCGCGACCGTGCCGGACAGGGCGATCAGGCCGACGAAGTACAGCGCGGTCAGCACGGTGTACCACGCGCCGAGGGCGAAGGTGGTCCACCCGACGGACCAGCCGCTGTCGGGGACGAACCCGGGCAGGAAGCTGACGAAGAAGACGCCCACCTTCGGGTTGAGCAGGTCGGTCAGGAAGCCCGCGAAGAATCCCGACCCACCCAGCAGGGGCGCCGGGGCCGTCGGTCCGTCGCCCGCGGTCACGAGGTCGTCGGCCCTGCGCCGCACCGTCAGCAGCGACCGCACCCCGATCCAGGTCAGGTAGCAGGCGCCGGCGACCTTGAGCACGTCGTACCCGATCTCGCTGGCCTGGAGCAGCGCCGAGAGCCCGAGCGCCGTCGCGGTGACCCAGACCACCAGGCCGCACAGGACGCCCGCCGCCGTCGCGGCACCACCACGCCGGCCGCCGCGGACGAGCCCGCGGACCACGACCAGGCTGTCGGGGCCGGGGAGGAGCACGATCAGGACGGAGGCGAGCGTGAACGAGGCCAGCGCAACCAGCACGAGGGGACCCTACAGCCGCCCGCCGGGCCGACATCCGTGCGCGCAATCCCCGAAATCTGGGACGAACTGGGAGACCGTGGTTTGTAACGTCGAGAGTGCCCTAGCGCGAAGGGGCGATTCACCCGTGGATACCCCATGCTCCTACGGGTGGCGTCTGGTGTGAGAGCCGGACGATGATGCCCGTCGGACCTCCTATCCGGCGGGCATCGTCAATCCGTCAGCCCGCGGCGACCGCCTCGAGCCGCTTCTCGAACTCGCCCCACACCTGGTGGACGGCGAAGCCCAGTGCCTGGTTGATCGCGACCATGTGGGCGTTGGTCTCGGCGTTGGTCGTGACCACGTAGGCGCGGTCCGGGAAGCGTTCGCACAGCAGCCGCAGCTGGGCGCACTTGACGGCCATCCCCAGCCGGTGGCCGCGATGGTCGGGGTGGACGAGCGTGCCGAACTGGTCGACGTGCACGGCGTCGCCGCCCGGCACCGACGCGTCTGCGTAGGCGACCACGACCCCCTCGTGCACCGCGACCGCGACCACGGAGGTGCGACCCGCCTCCTCGCGTTCGCGCTCGATGGCGCCGAGGTCGTCCACGGTGTCCCTCCCGGGCTCGAGCTCGAGGTCACCATGCGGCGCCTCCACGCCGAGCAGGTTCCGGAGGTCGACGTACGTCGCCCGCAGCTCGGCGGGGACCGGACCGACGAACGAGCGGATCTCGTAGCCGCGGTGGTACGGCGCCGCGTCGGCGGTCAGCCGGTCGAGCAGCTCGTGGTCGGGCGGCAGCTGGAGCCGCCGCTCGATCTCGGTCATCGCGAGGTCGTAGCCGTGCCGCTCGGCGAACCGCCGGTTCCGGCTCAGACCCTCGCCGACCCGGGCCTGGGCGCGGAGGATGCGGCGCCCGCGGGAGTGGGCGGCGTGCTCCTCGACGTGGGCGAGCATGCGCGCGCCGTACCCGTGCCGCTGGTGGCGCGGGTCGACCCACACCAGGACCTGGGCCACCTCGAGGTTGTCGCGGGTGCTGCCCATCAGGACGGACTCGCCGACCATCGAGCCGTCGACGAAGGCGCCGAAGGCGTCGAACAGCTCGGCCGTGTCGGAGGTCAGCATCGCCTGGCCGTCCTCGCGGGAGTACAACCCGACGTCGGGGTCCTCGGCGCGTTCGGCCGCGGCGTACACGTCCTGGAAGCCGTCCAGGTCCGCCTCGTCGTACGGGTCGACGGGTCGGATCATCAGCTCGGACACGCCCGCCACGGTGGCGGACCGCCGGGACCGGACGCAACCGGGTTTCCCGCGGCGTGTCGGACCCGGGTCGAACACGTGTTCGGGTTAGATGGACCCCGTAGACGACCCCGGTCCGGGGTTCATCCACAGCCTCCGCGCCACCTCGGGCGGACTGTCGGTAGCCCGGTCTAGCGTCTCGCCCGACGACGAGGACCAGACACCACGACACGGGACGACGGGTCCCGGACAAGGATGGACAGACATGGCTGGAGACCGCGAGAAGGCGCTCGATGTCGCGCTCGCCCAGATCGAGAAGCAGTTCGGCAAGGGCTCGGTGATGCGCCTGGGCGACGAGACCAGGGCACCGCTGGAGGTCATCCCCACCGGCTCCATCGCCCTCGACGTCGCGTTGGGACTCGGCGGCCTGCCGCGCGGGCGCGTCGTGGAGATCTACGGGCCGGAGTCCTCCGGCAAGACGACCGTCGCCCTGCACTCCGTGGCCAACGCCCAGCGGGCCGGCGGCATCGTGGCGTTCATCGACGCCGAGCACGCGCTCGACCCCGACTACGCCAAGAACCTCGGCGTCGACACCGACGCCCTGCTGGTCAGCCAGCCCGACTCCGGTGAGCAGGCGCTCGAGATCGCCGACATGCTGATCCGGTCCGGTGCGCTCGACCTGATCGTGATCGACTCGGTCGCCGCGCTGGTGCCGCGCGCCGAGATCGAGGGCGAGATGGGCGACAGCCACGTCGGCCTCCAGGCCCGGTTGATGAGCCAGGCGTTGCGGAAGATGACCGG
>Ga0157372_10001654_pt1 | contig 24179 bp, 26 predicted proteins | sample C55metaG_FD_115307 | JGI IMG/M metagenome (GOLD analysis project Ga0157372, IMG submission 115307) | Corn rhizosphere microbial communities from Kellogg Biological Station, Michigan, USA - C5-5 metaG | ecosystem: Host-associated > Plants > Roots > Rhizosphere > Soil | place: USA: Michigan... | reverse complement strand
TGTCGTTCGATGTGTAGAAGCCGAGGACGGCGACCGTGTCGCCCGCCGGCGTGGGCACGAGCGTGGGGAGCGTGTCATCGCCGCTGACGAGCACGCCCGCGCGCTGCAGCGCGGCAACGCTGCTGTCCTGCCCCGCCCTGCCCGCGTCGCGCGCGTGGTTGTTGGCGAGGTTGCCCACCACCTGCGCGCGCGGCGCGAGCGAGCGAATAGCGTGCGCACTCGCCATCGGTGCACGAAAGGCGAAACAGTTGGTCGACGTCAGACCACACTTGGAGGGGGACGGGCCCTCACCGATGGCGGACTCCACGTTCACGAGCGCGATGTCGGCGCCGGCAAACAGCGGCCGCAGCGGGGCGACGAGTGACGACGGCGCATCCGAGCGGCGCAGCACCTCGCGCATGTGCTTCGAGGCGCGATTGGCCCACGCCGTGTCGAGGTTCGTGCCGAGCGTGACGTCACCGCCGGCGCAGACGCGAACGGGAGCGCGCACCGGCCGTGTGTCGAGCGTATCGAGTCGCGAGGCTGGTCGCGGAAGCGTCGCGAACCGCCCAACGGGCACCGCATGCGCGGCGCGCTCCGCTGCCGCGTCCCGTGCAGTACGGACGCTGTCTTCCCGGGCAGCTGCCGCAGCGCGTTCGGCGGCTGTCGGGTGTACCGGCGCCGGAGCAGGAGCGGGCGCCGGGGCCGCCGGCGAGCACGCGGCGAGCATTGCCCACACCGCGCCGAAGGAGAGCGACTGGCGAGCGAAGCGGACGGCGCGCGGACTCATCGCCGGAGCCGGGTGACGCATGTTATGCCGGTCAGCGATTGGGACGCGCGTTCCCGCCGTCCACGACGTAGCGCCAGCTGCCATCGTGCTGTCGCTTCCAGACGGTGAGATACTTGGAGTACCGCACCTGCGGCGCGCCGTCGAGGCTCTTACCCGTGAACACGGCGTTGCCCACGGTGAAGCCCAGGTCGCCCGAACGCGCGACTTCACCAGTCACCGGATGCCACACCAGCTTGCTGTCCTCCGTGGTCGGCCCGAACGCCTGACTGATGGCGTCGGGACCGGTGATGAACTCGCCCGGCGTGGAGAAGATCTGCGCGTTCTCGGCGGCGAACGTACCGAAGGCGCGTCCCGTACCCAGCCTGGTGGCGAGTTGCGCGAACTCGTCGTCGGCCGCACGCATGTCCTCCAGCGGGCCACGCGCGCGGCGCATCGGCACGTCGGCGAGCACGGAGTCAGCGGCGTCCTGGGGGAGCGTGATCGCCGGTGGCGGCGCGCCGTAGGTTTCCGCGTAGGCAGCGATCTGCCACTTGTCACCCTCACGTCGCCAGAAGGCGATGTAGCGATCCATGCGGATGGATGGCGCAGCGCCCGCGCCCGTACCGATCACGGTGTAGCCGTAGCTGTAGCCACTGCGCCCGTCACGGCTCGCTTCGGCGCGCACTGGCTGCCAGCGCACCGTGACGGGGCCGCCGAGCGATTCCGCAGCGATGATCGCCTGGGCGGCGGCGCGACTGCGGACGATGGGCAGGCCGCCACGCAGGTAGACGACGTCGCTGGTGAAGTTGGCCGCGAGCCCGTGCGCGATGCCGAGCTGGGCAACGGAGTCCGAGCGCGCGAGGTCGGCGCGCAGGAGGGCGTCGTGCGCCTCGGCCGCGTCGGACAGGGGAGCGAGCAGCGACGCGCCCGCGAAGGGTGAGCCCGGCACGCGCGAGCCGTGACACCCCGTCGCGACGACGGCCGTCAGCATGACAACGGAAATTGCTCGCACGCCCACGCTCCTCGCGTCGGGTGGTCCTGCGGGCCGGGCGGGCCCGCTGCATGAGACTACTGCGGTTGTACTCAGGGCGCTACTGGAAGGTCCGGGTCGCAGGGCGGGATCCGGGACGGTCAGGAGGTCGGCACGTCCCGAGCATGCTCCCGACGTCCCCGCATCTCCAGTTCCCGCTTTTAGCATCCCGAGGCTCACCGCTAGATTCACCAGCGTGACTCCACCCCGGAAGCGACCTTCGCGGCGCCGGAAGCGCGGCGCGCCGCAACCTCAGTTGACGTCGAGCCCGACGAGCCGGACCGCATACGCCGAAACGAAGCGCTGGCTGCTCGGGCTGCACGGCCCGGTCTGCGCGTACTGCGGGCGACGCGTGAATCCGAACTCCATCACACTTGACCACGTGGCGCCGCGCCGTGGCCGCAGCGCGTACGACCGCCGCGACAACCTCGTGCTGGCCTGCGAGGACTGCAATGGCGCGAAGGCGGACATGCCGATTCTCGCCTTCCTGTTGCGCAAGCGCGAGCGCGCGGCAGTGCTGTTGCGCTATGGCGGCCACCTGAGCCCGATGCTCGTCGACCTCGTGCGAGGTCTCGTCCCGGCCGACGAGGAACTGCCACGTGAGAAGGAGCGGTTCGACGACCTCTTTCCCGACGACGAGTCGCCGTACTACGAATCGCCGTACGCCGACTGAAGCGCGCTCAGGCGTCCCGGCCCGCGCTGGCGTCCCGCTCGAAGTAGTAGGCCTCGACGAACCATCGGCGTACCAGCTGCCGGTCACGCGCCTGCGAATCGGCTTCGGGATGACGCTGCAGCAGGAGCGTCTTGAGCTCCAGCATCGCTGCGACGGCCGCCAGGCCACGCGCTCGCGCCTCGTGGGCGAAGCTCCGTACGGTGTGCTCTACACTTCCCGGCCCGTCGGCAGAAGCCGATGAGCCGAGGGTCGCCGCCATCGCCGCGTCCGTCGTCTCTCTCGTGTCCGCGGTGTCCGCCGCGCCGGTCGTGTCGTCAGGTTCGCTGTCCAGCGTGCTCCGCTTGATGCGAGGGCGAAGGCGACGATCGAGCGGATAGCGCGGTGCCGGCGCAACCCGCGCCGACTCGCACAGCGCCTCGAGCTCGGCGTCGTTCATGCCCTCCCACGTTTCGGGAAATGGCGACAGCCGGCGCTTGTGTTCACCGCTGGCGAAGGCGAGCCAGCCGTTCTCGAGGCCCGGCGACACGGCGCCCGGCTTCTTCGAGGCGCGGTGCACCTCGAATACGTCCCACGTCAGCCCTGCTGAGTCGGTGAACGTCCTGGCCGCCATTTCTTTCGCTGTCGCGTACGGGAAAATCACCGACTACACCGGACGGTGGGTCGGTTACTGCGCCGAAGCGCGCGCAAGGAATGTTCCGGGATTGGCAGCTTTTCGGAAGGCCGGGTCGAGTGCTCGGCCTTCCGGACGTCCTACTTCCCGCCGGCCGGCGTCGCGATCGGGACGACATCGTTCTCATCGTCCTCGTCGCGGTTCGCATAGCGGATCGACCCCTCCAGAGTACTCGGCGACCACTCGATCGCCCAGCGCTCGCCGGGCGTCGTGTCCGATTGGAGCGTCGCCTCGAGACTGCGTACGCCGTCGCCCACGTCGTTCCACCGGCCGGCCACCACCACCGTGTGCGGGTGTCCCTCGACCTGCAGCGTCCCCGAGCCGAGCACGCTGTCGATACCAGCAGGGCGAAGATCGAGGCTCACGCGGGTCGAGCCATCGGGGGAAAGACCGTCAACCCGCTCACGCGGGGGAACACAGGCGGTGACGAAGGCCGCCGCGGCGGCGAAGGAAAGGAGGCGGAGGGCTGGGCGACGCATCGTGTGGTACCGTGAGCGCGGTGATCGGCGCGGGTGGTTGGGCCCTACAGACGACGCTCATCCGATCGCGTCACCACGCGCCTGCGCGCGACCTCCGATGCTCCAATTCACTAGTGCGCACCGCTCGAGTCCGGCTCGAATCCTGTGATCAGAGTCACAGTCGGCGCACGATGCTTGCAGCCACGGCACTCAGCCTTCGAGGGAGTCGGCCACGGGTGGCCGGCCGAGGAGCCAGGGGAGCGATAGCGGCGTGCGAACATTCCGCGACGGCGGGAACCGCGAGTGGGAAGTGCGGGCAATCCAGGAACAGCTCACCGAACGACGCACGCGGTTGCTCCCGCGTCCGGAGCTGGCGCAGGGGTGGCTGCTCTTCACCTGCGGCGAAGAGCGGCGGCGGTTCGACGCCCTGCCGCCCGGATGGACGCTGGCCAGCGACGCGCTGCTCTGCCGCTGGTGCGATGACGCCGCGCCGGTGCTTCCCATGGAGTCGCGTCGTCGAGCATCGTCACTCGGCTAGGATCGCGACTCCCACTCACCAGTTTCTGCAGGTTGTACAGCCGCCGAGCTCGGCCCGGGCACGGTTGCTGCTTGCGAGGGCGGCCATGGCGCTACGCACCTTCGTCGCATCGGACGGCAAGACGTGGACGGCGTGGCTCGTTCAATCGAGTGGCATCACCATGGTGCCAGGTACGCCGACGGAGTGGCTCGCCTTCCAGAGCGACGACGGGCTCGAACGTCGCCGGCTGCTCGAGGTCCCCGACGGATGGGAGGCCCTCTCCGACGATCGCCTCGACCTCGTGCGTCGCATGGCCGAGCCGGTGAAGCGGTGGGCAAGCCGACACACGCCTCCAGGCGGCATTGACCAGCAGGACCCAAGCGGAGCCGGCGGAGCGAGCAACACCCACGATTGATCCGGCGCGGCGCCGACGGCATTCGGCGCACCACATTTCCCTCGAGCTCGACCCCGTCCATGCAGCAGTTCTTTCGTCGTCTGGCTCAGGCCACCGCGCAGGCCGTGGGAACACCATGGACGTTCCTCGGCGCGGTGTTCATCGTCCTCGTGTGGGCCCTCAGCGGGCCCGCGTTTCATTTCTCGGATACGTGGCAGCTCGTCATCAACACCGGCACCACGATCGTCACGTTCCTGATGGTGTTCCTGATCCAGAACACGCAGAACCGGGACGCGAAGGTGATGCACCTCAAGCTGGACGAGCTGATTCGCGCGACCCACACGGCGCGGAATCGCCTCGTCGACATGGAAGCGATGTCGGACGCGGAGCTTGCGGCACTCCAGAAGGAGTTCAAGGAGCTGCACCGCCGCGCCGGCGAAGCGCTCGACGAGCGGCGGCAGCACGACCGCCGCATCACGCCCTCCGGCATTCCGCTGAATGGATCCGCAGTGGGCGGCGACAGCGCGCCGTCCGGAACGTCCGCCGAGCCGATATCGGCGCGGCCGGCGAACGGCCAGGGCTGAGCTCCTGGCCGAGCGCGCGTGCGATCAGCGCTTGCCGCGCTTCGTTTCGCCTTTGTCGCCCTGACCCTTCGGCACCTTGGTGCTCGACGAGCGACGGCGATCTGCCGACAGCGAGCGGCCGACGTCACTCTGGTCTTCGGTGAAGCGCCCGGATGCATCGCGCCGGACATAACGCTTGTCGCCAGGATTCGGCTGGATCTCTTCGCGCTTGCGAGCCATGTCTGCACTCCGTTGAAGGATGCTCATGAGTGGAAGCATCCGGCGTGCCGTTCGGCCGCCTGATCCGCGGGCCGATGCCGCGCGACTCCCGGCCGTCGCGCGACGAGCGCAGAATTGCGCCAGCCAGCTACTGGAGGCTTCGCGGATTGACCACGACTACGTTCAAGTCGCCGAATTGTGAAGTCTTCCGTCCTTCGCCGCTCTTCGCCTGACGCAACGCCGCTTCGAGGCGTCCGCGTCGTTCGGCGGGGATTTCGAACCTGGTTTCCGCGAACGGCATTGAGGCTACGTCGGTCGTGGTCGGGTTCGGACTATTGCGACGCAGGTCGCGAAGCAGCGTGATGGCGCCCATCAGCGTGTGCTGCGCGTTCGCATCGGGCGCGAGGACGACCAGATCCATCTGGGCACCATTGGCGGTGCGAACGATGACGGCCCGCTCGCCATTCGGAAGCTGCTGCTTGGCGATCGCGAGCAGAAAGGGCCGCGTATCGGCACCCCCCTGCGCGCCGGCCGCGGCGACTGGAGCGGAAAGCGCCGCGACGACCAGCGACGCCCTGATGAAGAGATTGCGCATGTGTGTTCCTCGGTGTCGGTGGCTGATGCGTCAGGCAGCGTAGACGTCGTAGCAGTACAGCGTCTCGGTATAGATGTATTCGCCGCTGCTCGAGTAGTGGTCGAGACGGTGGCAGATGCGAAGGCCGCCGGAGAGCTGGGTGCCTTCGACGGTCTCCTGGGTCTGGCCGCTCGTCTCGGATATCTGCTGGCACTTCGACTGATACATCATCTGCGATTCTGACGGACCACTGAAGGACAGCGTACGTCCGGCCGCGGTACCGGAGATAAGATGCTGCGAGACGCCGAACCCTCGACCGCCGCACGTCGGCCCTGGAATGCTCCCGCTTGTTTCCATGTCGAGCGCTTGCGGCATGATCACCGGCCAGATCCTGGCTGTGCTGAACTTCAGACTGCCGATCATGCCGCCGTCCGGTCGGTAGGTGTACAGCGTCATGTCCTGATTCGCGTGGTCCACGAACTGAAAAGTCATCAATGCGTGTCCCTTGAGAACGTCTCGCTCCCAGTACGCTTCGGTGTACGCCCTGAGAAGGGTGATTCCGTCCAGCTCCGCGTCAGCATCGGGATCGCTCGTCGTTTCTCCCGGGTCGCCGCCGTCGCAGATGTCATAACATCCGCCGATGGGATCGTCGGGCTGCACCAGCCGCTTTGGAGCTGACGCATGCGGATCGACAGCTCCCTCGGTCGGCCGCAGCTTCGGCACGGAGATGGTCGTCGGCACACGAGCGACGTCCATCGATGGAGACGTCAGTGGGGGCGGACTATCGGTGCAGCCGCTGATTGCCAGCGCTCCCCCCAGCGCCAGTGCCGTCCAGATCTGCTTCATGCGTACCTCCTGTCGAGGTGCCAGTCGCCCCTCTGCAATCCACTCTCACGCCGAGAGTGCGCGACACGGGGGGCCCCTCGCCCGGGATCAGGCGCGGCATCGTCGCGAGGATGAGGGAGCGGTCTCCGCTCGCCACACCATTCGTCAGAAACGCGTATGGAAATGCGATACGTCCGATCGCCACTGGCTCTCCATTCGCGACGACTGCGACTTCTGCCGAATCAACGCTGCTCGGCGCCTGGTACACCCACACAGGCCTGATCCGCCCATCCTCCGGCACGCCGAGGAACTTGAAGCGTGCGACTCCCTCGACGAGCAGTTGGCGCTTCGACGGATCATTCTCCCGCGTCGGGTCGAGCGCCTGATACCAGGCCGACGCGCGTTGGCCGTCCCGACCTTCCTCCCACCACGTCGTGTACATCGTGTCGCCGACCACGAGCTCGACGGGATCGTTCATGCTCTCGAGCGTCCCACGTCGCACGATTCGCCAGTTCGCGGGCCTGGTTGCATTCACCGAGAGCAGCGACCCGGGAAAGAAATCAGCGCCTTCCCAGATGCCGGCTACCGGGAAGAAGGCTGCTTCGCGAGCCGAGGTGAAATCGCCTTGCAAGGCATCATCCGCTGGAGTCGTCAACGTCAGCGACGGCCCCTCTACCGGAATCGTGTCAACAGTCCATCGGTTGGCGCGCAGGCGATGAAACATCATCAGGCCTCCGACGCTCTTCAGTTGCACCGGATCCCCATACCCGACCGCGAAGTACAGCTCGCCATTACGCGAGATGAGATCGGATGAGGCGGGCCGCGCGACGATCGCGTTCTCGACGTGCGCCACGCGTTCCAGCCCGCTCCAGCGGCGGCCAGTCAGGCGAGCGTACCAGAGCGTCCCCGAATCCAGGAAGCGCGCACCGACGATGGTGTCGCGGTCGGGGACAAAGAAGACGGACTCCCAGCCGTGTGGCGTGGCACGGGTGCGAAAGTAGCGCGCGCTGGGGAACGCGTGTGGCGCCGGAATCGACGTCGCCACGCGACGCTCGTCGGTCAACACGAAGCCAACGAGGGAGCTGTCGTCGCCCGTCAGCGAAATCGTCTTGCCCGCGGAATCCACGGTGGCAGCGAGGCCCAGGATGAGCAGCGAATCACCGTTGGCGACCATCTCAACCGGGAAGACCATACCAAGGCTTCCGTCGCGGAGAACGATCGGGCGTAGCTCGTCCGTAGTCAGCGAGCAGCGAGGAGTGGGTCGCTGGGCCGGCGACGAGATCGCAATGCCCGACGTGCAGGTCAGGAAGGCGAAGATCGTTTTTCGCAGTCGGAGACGCATGGAGGGACTCTCAGGCATGATGGACGTGCGGGCGCGGGTGAGACTCGGCTCCTCGAAACGCGAGGTCCAAAGGCTCGGCAACGTGCGAAGGGGTCGTCATCCCAGCGTCACCTGTCCGTCGACGAGGGCCAGGGGTGCGCGATCCGATCGGCAGACACCTTACAAGTCCGCCCGAATTGGTCGTCATCAGAACCATGCGCGCAGCATCTCGCGAACAGATCGACCGAGAATGCAAGAAGGCCCGCGAGCACCTAAGTGCTCGCGGGCCTTCTCCATTGCCCCTCCTGGGATCGAACCAGGACTCTCCTGATCCAGAGTCAGGCGTGTTGCCAGTTACACCAAGGGGCACCAAAACGCCGAACGTACAAGCTTCTGCGCATTCGGCGGAACCCGTGTAAAATACTCCGGATACGATGTCGCTTCAACCCCTCGCGCACCGCCGGACCCCGCCCTGCTCGCCCCCCTGATCCGCCCTTCCTTCCGCCGCACCGGCGCGCGCGCGGCCGCCATCGCGCGGCTCGCATTCGCCGGCATGCTTGTCATCGCGACCACCGCCTGTCGCGACACCTTCGCCGGATTCGGCGCCGGCGCCCGGGGACGAGCGGCCGCCGAGCAGGCATTCGGTGCGATTGCGGAACGCCACCTCGACGTCCTCCGCAACGCCCGCTACGAGTACGCCCGCCTCCATCTCACCAAGGGCGCGCTCTCCCCGTCGCGCGTCTTCGACGACAGTGCGGCGTGGACCGCCATGACGGGCGACGTTCGCCTCCTCGAGGTGTTCGGCACCGTGGCCGACGGACGCTACACGATGACCGCCCGTTCCGCCGTTCCCGCGCCGGCTCGGCCCGGCGATGGGCGCCACGTCACGTCGCTCGCGCGGCTCTCCGACAACGAATATCGGTGGGAGACGACGGTGGACTATGCCATCGGCAGCGTTCGTCCGGCCGACGTGGCAACCGTGATCGCGCGGCTGTTTGCCGCAGGCGAGGGACGCACGGAACGTGAGCTGCGCGCCGAGCTGGCCGCCGTCGCTCCGCGAACGTCGGCGGCGCTGGGGAGCGTGTTCACGCTCGACTCGCTGCGCCCGACCGTACTCGCCGATGGTTCCACCGCCGTCACGGTCGGGATCGCGATCAATTCGACGCCGCTGCGCCGTCGCTTTCCCGCCTTTGCGGAGTACCTCCGCAAGTACATCGAGCCGACGTCGTACCACGTCGTGGTCGCCGACCGGGCGAGCGTGCCGTTCATCGACATCGGCCAGCGCGATCGCTACGTGACCATTCGCCTGCGCACGCTCGGCGGACGGCTGGTGCCGCTCGCCGGTCCGGCGCGACCGATCCCCGATACGCTGGTCATGCACGCCGACTTCCGGACGAAAGTGAAGATCTTCCACGTCGGCTTCCACGATCTCGTCATGAACCTGGTGAACCAGTCACAGGGCGACCGCGAGCGCAGCTGGGCGGTGACGGCGCACCGGGAACCGAAGTGGGACCTTCCGCTCGTGACGGCGAGGCTGCTGCGCGCACCGCTGCGCCGGCCGTTCGTTGGCGAAGGCGCGCTGTTCCGCATCGGCGTTCGCGCCGGAGAGAATGGCGCGCCAACGGTGATCATGCGTCAGTCGCACCTCACCGTGCAGGAGAGCGGGATCCTCAACTTCATCAACTCGCTCGGCAACACGGCGATGGACGACTTCGACGGAGCCGTGGAGCGCGAGGAGAATGCGTGGCTGCGCGAGCTGTTCATGGCGCTGCGCGACGACGCGCGCTCGGCGATCGACTGACACGCGCCGACGAGAGTGGATGCGGCGGCAGGCGGGAGCGCCGAAGCACGACCGGATATAATGGAAATAAGAACGCCGCGCGCTTTGCAGCGTCGCGGCGTCTATATGTCATCCGATTGGCTTGGCCTCACCGGTTCGCCTCGCACGCCGTCATTGGAACTGTACGTCCTACCGAGCGGCGGCGGGCAGATACCGGGATTGGCCAGTTGCGTGCCAATCGGTCGAGACATCGATGGAGCTGAGGGGGATCGAACCCCTGACCTCTGCAGTGCGATTGCAGCGCTCTCCCAGCTGAGCTACAGCCCCGCGTCGCACCACGTCTGAATGTTGTACCCCCTTCAGACGACCAAGGTGCCAGACGGCAACGGCCCCGCAACCGAGCGGGGCCGCCGTCACCCTGTGAAATCTAGCCCGGAGGGCGAGAGTGTCAACTACGGCTGGTCAGGACGTCGAGAAGTGACGAGGTCTCCGAGGCGCTCGGCGAGTACGTTCCGACATCCCGATCCCTCGACATCCCACGCCCGGTTCCATGCTCCCCTCTCCCGCTGACATCCTTGCCGCCGCCTATCGCCTGCGGGGCGTGACGGAGCGAACACCGCTCGTCCGATCGGCGGCGCTCGGTGCGCGCGTCGGCACGGACGTCTGGCTCAAGTGCGAGAACCTTCAGCGTACGGGGTCGTTCAAGCTGCGCGGCGCGACGAACGCCCTCACCGCGCTCAGCGACGAGCAGCGCGCGCGCGGCGTGGTGGCGTCGTCGGCCGGAAATCACGGCCTGGGCCTCGCGCATGCGGCGCGCGTGCTCGGGGTTCGCGCGCGGATCTTCGTGCCGGCGACAGCACCGGAGGTGAAGCGCAGCGGCATCGTCGCGCTCGGCGCGGAGGTCGACGACAGCCAGCCCGATTACGACGCTGCGCATCACGCCGCGGAGGTGTACGCACGCGAGCACGGGATGTCGTTCGTGAATCCCTGTGCCGGCCAGGCGCTGCTCGCCGGCCAGGGAACGGTGGCGCTGGAGATCATCGAGGAGCTGCCTTCCGTATCCACGTTTGTCGTGCCGGTGGGTGGCGCGGGGCTGGTCGGGGGAATGGCGGCACTGATTCGCGCTGTGCTGCCGGCGGCGCGCATCGTCGGTGTGCAGAGCGAAGCCACCAATGCGATGGCGGCATCGCTAGCGTCGGGCGCCCGCGTGAACGTTCCGGTGGTGCCCACGCTCGCCGACGGATTGGCGGGGCAGATCGACGACGAGGGATTCGCCATCGGTCGTGTCTCGATCGACGCGATGGTCCTCGTACGCGAGACGGAGATCGCCGAATCGATCCGGTGGCTGGCGCGCGAACACCAGCTGCGCGCGGAAGGATCGGGGGCGGTGGCGACAGCCGCGTTGCTGCACGGGCTCGTGCCCGACATCGTCGGCCCCGTGGTCGCCGTGATCAGCGGCGGCAATGTGGACGACGCGAAGTGGCGCGCGATCATCGAATGAAACGCGCACGGCTCATCGGTGCGCGACGAAGGCGCACCGATGAGCCGTGCCCGGACAGCTGGTAGCGCTTACGGCCGCTCGATGTTCCGCTCGGCGTTCGCGCTGGAGTTCCGTTCGCCGCCGAGCGAGTTGCCGCTCGAACGGTTGGCGCTCGATGCATTGCCGTTGGCGAGCCCGCCGTTCTGCAGGCCGACCTCGCGATCACCCTGGAAACGCGCCGAGTTGTTGCTCGACTGCGCGTTCGCCTGCGAGTTCTGCTGGCTGCTCGGGGCGGATGCCGACAGGCCGTTGCCGCCCTGCTGCATGCGGGCGGCACGGTTGGCGCCACGAGCCTCGCCGCCGCGACGACCGATGGCGGCCATGTGCTCGCGGTTGCGGCTCACCGTCACGCCGCCCTTGCGCCCCGCGGCGCGCGCTTCGCCCGAGTCGAACTCGTGCGCCGTTCCCTTCTGGTGCGCGGCGCGGCCACCCTTGCTGGCGATCTCACGCTGCTTCTCACGATCCATGGATGCGAAGCCGCGATTGCTGCGCGAGCGCGACTGCCCGGCGTCCGTCGCCTGATCGCCCCGGGCAGCGTGGTCGCTGCTGTTGGACGCACGCGCGCTGCGGCTGTTCTCGTTCGACACTTCGCGCTGCCGCTCACGGTCGGCGCCAAAGCTGCGCTCTTCGCTGTTTGGTCTGATCGCCATTACAACTCCTCCTGGAAGTGTGAGGCCCCTGCCTGATGCGGCGCCCACCGCTCAGGGCTCGGCGCCATCCGCTTCGGCCCTCGCGGGCCACGACTTGTCACGACGTGTGCAAACTGCGGACCCATGTGTTCGCGCTCTGCACGAGTGTCCGGTTCGGCACTCGTGATTGCGACGCAGTTCTCTTCCGCGGCCCTCAACCGGCGCTCGTCTCGCCTCCCAGAAGGGTGAGCACTTCGCCAGTGATGTAGCTGCTGTCGGCGTTCGACGCAAAGAACACGTACGCGGGCGCGACCTCCTCCGGCTGGCCCGGCCGCTTCATCGGCACCTCGCTGCCGTGCTTCGCCGCCTTCGGCGCCGGCTTGTCGGCCACGTTGAGCGGCGTCCAGATGGGACCCGGCGCCACGCAGTTCACGCGGATCTTCTTCTCCACCAGCTGCTGCGCGAGCGACTTGGTGAACGCATGGATAGCGCCTTTCGTCGCCGAGTAGTCGAGCAGCTGCTTGCTGCCTTCGAGACCCGTGATGGAGCCGGTGTTGACGATGGCGCTGCCGGCCGGCATGTGCCGCAGCGCGGCGCGGGCCATGTAGAAATAGCCGAAGATGTTCGTGGCAAAGGTTTTGTGCAGCTGCTCGTCGGTGATGTCCTGCAGGTGCGGCTGGTGCTTCTGGAATGCCGCGTTGTTGACGAGAAGATCGAGCCGGCCGAGCGATGCCACGGTTTGATCGACGGCGGCGTCGCAGAAGGCAGAATTGCTCACGTCGCCCGGCAGGAGCAGGCAGCGTCGTCCCTCCGCTTCGACGGCGCGCTTCGTCTCCTGCGCATCCACCTCCTCATCGGCCAGGTAGACGATGGCGACGTCCGCGCCTTCGCGCGCGTAGAGCACGGCCACGGCGCGACCGATTCCCGAGTCGCCGCCCGTGATGAGCGCCACGCGGCCCGAGAGCTTGCCCGAGCCCTCGTACGTCGGCGACTCGTAGCGCGGGCGCGGCGTCATCTTCGCCTCGAGTCCCGGCCGCGGTTGGTGCTGCGGCGGGAAAGGCGGCTTGGGCTTCTGCTTCTTCGCGTGCGTCGTCCGTCGCTTCGTCGGCTGTGCCATAGTCGCGCTCCTGTCCGCATGCTCGAACTGCGTGCGGTGCGCTGGGGCAAGGCGTGGGCCGCGCGGGCTATATTTCCCCGCCATGTCGCTCGCCATCCGCCTGCTCGGTACCTCCGCGTCGCGTCCCACCGTGGAGCGCAACGTCTCGTCCATCGCGCTCGTTCGTGAAGGTGAGACGATGCTGTTCGACTGCGGCGAGGGGACGCAGCGTCAGATGATGCGATACGGCGTGTCGTTCTCGCTGCGCGACATCTTCTTCACACACTTCCATGCCGACCACCTGATCGGCATCGTGGGTCTGCTGCGCACGATGGCGCTGCAGGGTCGCACCGACCTGCTGCGCCTGTGGGGCCCGCGTGGCGCGACCCGCACCATCAAGCGCGCCGAGGAGTTCGGCATGGACCGGCTGTCGTTTCCGCTCGAGGTGACGGAGCTGGAGCCGAACGACTGCGTGCACCGCGGCGACCACGACATCGCGCTCTTTCCCGCCGATCACCGCGGCGCGCGCGCCGTGGGCTACGCGCTGGTGGAGCACGACCGCAAGGGTCGCTTCAACCCGGACCTGGCGCGTGAGCTCGGGATCCCGGAGGGTCCGCTGTGGGGCGAGATCCATCGCGGTCGCAGCGTGACGCTCGACGACGGACGCGTGATCGAGCCGAACGTGCTGGTCGGTCCGGCGCGGCCCGGCCGACGAGTCGTGATCACCGGCGACACGCGTCCCTCACCGGCGACGGTGGACGCCGCGCGCGGCGCCGACCTGCTGGTGCACGAGGCGACGTTCGGCGACGAAGAAGCGGAGCGCGCGGTGGAGACCGGCCATTCCACGGCGCGCGAGGCAGCCCAGGTCGCGCGCGACGCCGGCGTCGGCACGCTGCTGCTCACGCACTTCTCGGCGCGCTACTCACGCGATGCGGGCGACCTCGGTCGCGAGGCACGCGAAGTGTTCGCGCCCACGGTGGTAGGGAAGGACGGGCTGGAGATCGAGGTTCCGTACCGGAGCTGAAGAGCGTGTCCGCTGTCGTCCTGGAGCCCGAAGGTCCTGTCGGGGCCTGCTTTACCTTGCTCCGACGCCAGCCACGATCGCGCGCATAGCAGATCCGACAGCCGCTGCGCGGCTGCGGGATGCCATCGCTCCTCCTACGCTCTCACCGGCTCAGGCGCGTCGTTCACCGGATCCGCCCGGCTCACTGGCATCGAGCGCGAAAAGAGACGCGCGATCTCGGCGGCGTGCAGCGAATCGAGCACGCGATCGGGATCCAGCCGCGACGTGACGCTCCGCGCTTCGGGGCCGTGACTGATCACCCAGTTGTAGCGGTCGAGGCGCGTGCTGCCGCCTCCAGGATGACGAAACACGATCATCGCCTTGCTGGAGCCGGGCACCTGGATGGTGACGCCCCACGTGGTACCGTCCGGCGCGGTGTAGGTCTTCATGTGCAATGGTGCGGGTCAGCCGACCAGCGTCGGCAGGAGTGGTTGGCGGCCGGCGTAACCGGCGTCTTCGTCGTGCCAGTACTGCACCGACGGCTCGCCGAGGCGCCAGCAGAGGAGCACGCGTCGCCCATCGAGCTCGGTGGGGAAGTCCACGAGACCGAGACGACGATCCTTGAGCTGGATGTCGAGCGCCTCAAGCTCGCCCTGGAACGCGTCGATGTCGCGCGCGATGGCCTGCACTTCGCGCTCGAGCGCGGCGGTACGCAGGTCCACCGTGTCGCTGTTCGTCGCCATCAACAGGTCGAGGCGTGCAATGGCGTCCTGCCACCGTTCGTGCTCGCGCACGATGTCTTCGACGATGCGACGCACCAATGGCAGCGTACGATTGGCGCGATCCACGGTGTAGAGCTGCATGCAGGGAATCTAACCTCGCGGGAAAGGTCGGACAGCGCTCAGGTGCGCTCCTTCAGTGCGGCCTCGCGCCGGCGCATCGCGACTTCGTGCATGAGACGATCCTCCTGCGTCTCCAGGCGCAGCGGAGGAACGGGCGCCGGCTTCCCGTGATCGTCCAGGTGGACGAAGGTGAGCCAGCATTCGTTCGTGTGCCGTCGCGTGCCTCGGGCGATGTCCTCGGCGTAGACGTCGGCGAGCACGGCGAGCGACGTTCGTCCCACGTGCACGACGCGCGACCGGATCTCCACCAGCTCGCCGACCCGGATCGGCTCCTTGAACAGGATCCGGTCGATGGACAGCGTGGTGCAGGCGCCGCCGCTGTGGCGCATGGCGCTCAGGGCGGCGCAGCGGTCCACCATGCTCATGATGACGCCGCCGAACACCGATGGCGCGCGCAGGCCGTTGGCCTGGTGCGGCATCATGAGATCGGCGACGATGGCTTCGGAGGCGCGTGGAGTCCGGGCCGCGGCGTCGCGAGGGGGAACGGTGGGAGCGCTCATGCGTGGTGCTCTTGCGCGCCGCGGCGCGCCGGTTGGCGAGAGGGGCGCCGCGGCAGGTGAGCGCCGGTCGTGGCGCCGCGTCGCGGTCGAGCGGAGGGGTGCCAGGCGACGGCGCGCGCCGCGTCGTCGTAGAGGATCGATTCGTCGAACGCGCGGGCGAGCGCGCGGCGCGCCGCACCGTCGATGGGCGGATGGTCGAGCCAGATGATGCGCGTGGCCGGCGCGGGTACGCGACCGAGGGTGAACTCGCGCGACGTGCTGTCGCGCAGGGCGAGCCGCGCACCGCCGCCGACAGGATCGTAGTGCACGACCACTTCGTATCGACCGTGACGCCAGACGTCGCGCAGTCCATCGGCGGAGGTGACGGGCAGCGTGGGCGCGGCAGCGGACCACCAGGCCGGCTCGCCGATGGGAATGGGCGCGAGCGCCAGCAGGTGCCCCGCGTCGCCGTCGCCTTCACCGGGAAGGGCAAAGCTCACAGCGGGTGCGCCGTTCAGCGTAGTGAGCGAGAAGCTCGCCGGGTCGAGTCGGTAGTGCGATAGCACGGCCGCCGCGCGCTCGCCGCGCTCGTCCTGGCTGAGCCGAACGGAATCGAGCGTCGACTCCATCACGCGGCGTCGCGCGCGTTCCACGTCGGCGCTCGCGCTGCCCGCCACCCCGGCGAGCGTGGCGCTCCCGCCGGTTCGGAGGTCGATCACGCCGCGCCGACTGGTGTGCCAGAGCGGGGCATCGTCGCGGTCGACGTCGGCGTGCAGCGAGAAGGAGAGGAATGGGCCGGCCAGCTCGTCGAGGTCGATGGTGCTGGCCGCGGTCCAGAGCGGGTCGTCGCTTTCCTCCTCGTCCGGCGCCAGCGGAGCATCGTCAGGATGCAGCCGAGCGTAGAGGCGAGCGACCCGCGGAACGATGGTGTCCTGGTAGACGAGCAGCGAATCGTCCGTCTCGAGATCGCGACGATACACTCGCTGGCCGACCATGACGGCGTCACCATAGGAACGGTCGTCGTCGGTGACGTAGAGCTCGTACAGGCGGCCATCAACGCGCGCGAGATCGAGCGGTGCCCCGCGCACGCGCACCGACCCGTTGACGCTCGTGACCCAGAACGACGAATCGCCGGCAGCGAGCACGAACTCCGCTGCTGGCGGCGGAGGAGCGTCAGCCGTGACCGGCCCGCGGCACGCGACGAGCGCGAGCAGCGAGAGGAACACGAGCGGATGTCGGGAATGGAACGACACAGGCATTGGCGGGAAATATACTGCTGACGGGCCGGCCTCCGTGGGCGCGAAAGCTGCCACGTCGCTGTACGGAGACCGCTTACATTTACAGGACTTCCACCTGGACCTCATCGTGACACGTCGTTCCCTGACCAGCTTCCGTTCGCTCGTTCCGCTCGCCGTCGTCCTGCTCGGCGCCTGTACCGCCGTCTCCGAGCACGCCGGTGCCGACGCGGCGAATGGTCAGGGGGGCTCCGCTGGCGTCGGCGCGTCCAGCGCGGCGACCCCGGTCGCTACGGCCGACTCCGCCAGGAATGGCGTGACGACCACCGTCAGCGCCGGCGCGGACACCACGGCCGGCACGGCGCAGAACCGTACCGTGGCGCCGCTCGACGTCGACAAGGAATTCCCGTACGTGCGCGCGTTGTACGTGAATCGCTGGGCATCGCAGAGCAGCAAACGCATGAAGGAGATCATCCGCATCGCCGACGAGACGGAGATCAACGGTGTGGTGATCGACATGAAGGATGAGTTCGGACTGAACTATCATCCGTCGAACCCGACGTGGGCGCGCAATGGCGGGAACGCGGGGGTGATCCGCAACCTCCCGGCGCTGCTCGACACGCTGCGGGCGCACCATATTCTGCCGATCGCGCGGATCGTCGTGTTCAAGGACTCCGTCACGGCACGCGTGCACCCGGAATGGACCATCCGCCAGAAGGACGGCAGCATCTGGCGTGACAAGAAGGGGCTCGCGTGGGTGAACCCGTATCACCACGAGCTCTGGCAGTACAACATCGGCATCGCGGAAGAGCTGGCGAAGATGGGCTTCGGCGAGGTCCAGTTCGACTACATCCGCTTCCCGGAGCCGTACCCGTCGCTGCCGACACAGGTCTTCCCCGAGCAGAACGGCGTGGGCAAGCCGGAAGTGCTGGCGAACTTCCTGAAGAATGCCAATGCGCGGCTGGACAAGGTTGGCGCGCGCACGACGGCGGACATCTTCGGCCTCGTGACCACGGTCGGTGGCCCCCTGGAAGTGGGTCAGTGGTGGGAGAAGCTGGCGCCCGTCACCGATGTGCTGCTGCCGATGGTGTATCCGTCGCACTACCCGTCAGGATCGTTCGGCATCAAGCATCCCAACGCCGAGCCATACCAGATCATCAAGATCGCGCTCACGAAGGCGCACGAGCGCAACGAGAAGCTTGGCATCACAGGGGTCGGACACGTGCGGCCCTACCTGCAGGCATTCACGCTGGGCGCACCACACTACGGGCCCGAGCAGATCCGCGCCCAGAAGCAGGCAACGTACGACTCGGGGTTCGATGGCTGGGTGCTGTGGAACCCGGGCTCCAAGTACGAAGAGTTCCTGCCGGCGCTCGAGAAGACGATGGAGTCGAAGAAGGTCGCCGTCGCACCGAAGCCGTAGCGCTCAGCGTCCGCCGCTCGAGGCGCCGGTGCGCGTGAGCACGATGAACTTCACGTCGTCCGCCGCCACGGCGCGCATCCAGGCCGTGAGCTCGCTTAATCGCTGCGGTGGATACACGCCGATCGCGCCGGTGATCTCACGCGTGAAACGCAGGACGCCCTTGTCCTCACTGTAGGTGGCCTCGTAGCTCCCGAAGGCACTGCTGGCCTTCACGTTCTTCGGGAGCGTGGCGTGCCAGCCGGGGGGCAGGGAGATCTCGTAGCGCGTGAGCGTGCTGCGCGGGCCCCAGAACTTTCCGGCGTCGATCGGGAAGCGGCGAGCCCCTCGATTCTCGAGGTCCTTTGCCGCGGTGGTGAGCGACGCCATGCTGCCGAGCGGCATCTGGAGGATCATCGTGCTTCCGGCGAGCGTGGCGGCGCGTCCGTGGCGGATGAGGACCTTCACGCGCGCTCGCGCCGCGAGGTCCCGCCCGTCGAACGCGACGAGACTGTCCCCGTCAGCACCCTCGAAGGTGCGCCGCGCGACAGCGTTGGCGAGGTTGCTCCGCTGGGCGGAGTCGAGCGGATTGAAGAAGATTCCGCGCACGAGTGACGCAGAGGCGCCGTCGAGGATCTCCTCGTGCGTGCCGGTGAACATGCCGGTGGAATCGAGCACGCCGCTGACCACCGTGAGCACGTGATTCGTCGTCAGCGGAGCGCGTGGCAGCGTCACCTCCTCGCTGCTGCCGTCCTTGCGCACGAGCAGCGCGAAGCCACCCTGCTCGCTCACCGGCAGCTCGCCGTATGGCACCACGCCGGCCGTGAGATCGGTGAACTGCCAGCCGCTGTCGGTGCGCACGGCAGCGATCTCGTGGTTGAACTGCTGGATCGTGGGCAGGTCACGTCGCGCCGTGGCGTTGGAGCTGAGCAGCACCGGATATGCCTCGATGCCGAGGTGACGCATCGCGGCAACGAACAGGGTCGCCTTGTCCTTGCAGTCGCCGAAGCCGGTGACGCGCACGGAATCCGGCATCCGCGGTTGATAGCCGCCCATGCCCAGCGCGATGGCCACGTAGCGGATGTCCTGCGAGACCCACTTGTGGACGGCGCGGATGCTGTCGTCGCGAGTACGCGCACCGCGCACGAGAGAGTCCACCTTGGCCGCAATGGCCGGTGACGCCACCTCGCGCGAGCGCGCGAGGTCGCCGTACCAGTGGGAGATGTCCTGCCAGGACACGGGCGATGACACCTGTACCGTCATGAACACGTCGTTGGAATCCGCGGCGAGCGGCTCCGGGGCGATCTTCGGCACGTCGCTCGTGGACCACGTCCAGGTGTGCCGCCCGTTGGCGACGCGTTCCACGCGCTTGAAGTCGAGATTCGTCTCGCGAATGCGCGGGGTGACAGTGGCCGGCAGGTCGAGGATGAGCCGCGACCGCACGACCGGGAGCCCGGTGCTCACGCTCCACGACTGGACGAAGTCGCGTGGCATGAAGGGCTTCTGCTCGTCGATCGTGTAGCTGTAGTCCACCAGCGTGCCGGGCTCGACGCCACTCAGCGACATGCGGCGCACGCGGCGGTCCGTGTAGACGGGTGTGCCGCGCGGAGCGGGCACGTCGGACTCCTGGACCTGGGCTGGCGTGGCGCTGATCACCGTGCCGTCGGGCTTCACGACGCGCATCCAGTTCACGGTGAGCGTCTGATGCTGCGGCGACCAGGAGAGACTCTGCTCCTGGAGCCGTGTGGCGGCGCTGGGTTTGAGCACCTGGATGATCTGCCGGTACGTGCGACTCCCGCTGCCGTCGGCCTCGAGGCGGACCACGCCGTCGTCGAGCAGGTACACCATGTCCTGATCGGGATACTTCGCGGCGTCTACCGCAAGGCGGTAGATGGTGTCGGCGCGAACCGATGGATCGCCCGCCGCAGTGATCCTGGGCGCCTGGGCAAGGAGCGCCGGCGCGGCGGCGAGCAGGGCAACGACAGTCGTGAGACGCATGACCACCAGTATCGCACCAAAACCTTCGGTGCACCAATGCTGCTAGTGCGCGAGCTCCTCCACCCCATGAACGAGCCGGTCGACCTCGTCTGCGGTGGTGTAGCAGGCCGCGCCGGCACGGACGAACCCGTCCTCGCCACGTCCCAGACGCTGGGCCACGGTGGCAGCGTAGAAGTCGCCGTTGGAGACGAACACGCCACGTCGCGCCAGATGGCGCGCCACCTCCTCGGTGGAGTGTCCACGCACGGTGAAGGCGACGGTGGGCGTGCGCGGCGTACCTGGTTCGGGTCCATACAGCGTGACGCCATCGATCGCTGCCAGCCCGTCCCATAGCTGCGAGAGCATGGCTTCCCCGCGCGCGTGGAATGCGGCGTAGGCACGCGAGAGCCGTTCGCGGCGGCTCGCGCCACCTCGGGCGAGCGTGCCGAGGTACATCACGGCTTCGGCGGCGCCGACGATGCCCTCGTGATTCTGCGTCCCCGTCTCCAGTCGCTCAGGGGCGTCGGCGGGCGCGGGGTCGAGCTTCGGCACATCGAGGGTCTGCGCGAGGTCGTGCCTGGCGTAGAGCACGCCCACATGCGGCCCGTAGAACTTGTAGGCCGAACAGGCGAGGAAATCACAGCCGATGGCGCCGACGTCCACGAGGTGATGGGGCGCGTAGTGCACGGCATCCACGTACGCGAGGGCACCGTGCTCGTGCGCCATTGCCGTGGCACGGATGACGTCGGTCACCGTGCCGAGCGCATTGGATGCGGCACCGATGGCGAGCAACCTGGTGCGCGGACCCAGCTTGCCGGCGAGATCGTCGAAATCGGTGCGGAAGCTCTTCGTGTCGAGCCGCACCGTGCGGATGACGAGCCCTCTGTCACGCGCCACGGCTTGCCAGGGCGCGACGTTGGCGTGGTGATCGAGCTCCGTGACGACGATCTCGTCGCCTTCCTTCCACCCGCGAGCCAGGGCCCGCGCCATGTGAAAGGTGATGGTCGTCGTGTTGTTGCCGAACGAGATGTCGGCCGGTGTGGCGCGGAGGAAATCGGCGAACACGTCACGCGCTTCGGCGAGCAGAGTGTCGGTCTCGATGCTCGTCGGATATGCCCAGTGCGTGTTGGCGTTGTGCTCCAGCAGGTAGGAGCGCACTGCATCGGCCACGGCGAGCGGCACCTGCGTGCCTCCGGGCCCGTCGAAGTACGCCACCGGGTGCGCGCCCTCGCGGCGCACGAGCGCGGGGAAGGTGGCGCGGATCTCGTTCACCGGGACGGCGAGGTCCGCGGCGTCGCGCGTTGCGGTGCTCGTCATGCGATCTCCTGGCCGGCCCACCGCTCGATGAGCTTCACCGCTTCCACGTGGTCGGCTTCCTCGCCGAGCTCCACGTGTGCCAGGCGAAAGAGCTCCGCCGTGAGCTGCAGCAGCGGCGACGCCACCTTCTGCTCGCGGGCAACGCCGGCCGCGATACCCACATCCTTGTCGAGCAACGCCACGCGGAAGGTGCGCGGAAAGGCGCGCGTGAGCACGCGCTCGGGGAAGAGGCTCATGGATGCATTCGAGCGCCCGCTCGAGGCATTGATGACGTCGAGCGCGACATCGGGGCGAACGCCCGCCTTGGCGAGCGCGGCCAGCCCCTCACCGGTGCTCCACACGTTCACCGCGAGCAGCGCGTTGTTCACCGACTTGAGCGCGTCGCCGGCGCCAACCGGTCCACAGTGCACGATCTTCTTCCCGAACGCCTCGAGCACGGGGCGAACTCGGTCGAGCAGCGACGCGTCGCCGCCGACCATCACGGTGAGCGTGCCCTGCTCCGCACCGCTCGTCCCGCCGCTCACGGGGGCGTCGAGGAATCCGATGCCGCGATCGGCGAGCCGCGCGGCAATGCGGCGCGACGTCGCCGGGTCTCCCGACGTGCAATCCACCAGCGTCGTGCCCTTCGACATCGTGGCGAGCAGGCCGCCGTCGCCGTCGAGCAGCGACTCGACGTCCGCCGACACGGGCAGGCAGGTGATGACGACCTCGGCGCCACGCGCGGCATCGGCCGGCGAGACGGCGACGCGAGCGCCGTGCTCGCGGCCGAACGACTGTGCGCGCTCGGCCGTGCGGTTCCAGACCGCGAGCGTGGTATCTGCAGCGTGGGCGAGGCGGGCAGCCATCGGACGGCCGATGGCGCCCAGGCCGAGGAAAGCGACGGAACGTGTAGCCATGGATCACGGGTGGAGGACCTTCGCAATCTCCCCAACGGTACCCCCAGCGTCAACGCGTCGCGCGCGGTGATCGTTCCGCGCCGCTGACGCACTCGTTATCGTGCGACATGATCACGCGGATTCGCATCGCGGGGATGAGTTGCCAGCACTGCGTGCGGGCGGTATTCACCGCGCTCACGCCGGTGGCCGGCATCACCTCGGCCGACGTCAGCATCGGCGCCGCGACCATCGAGCACGATGGCCGAGCGACGATCGAGGCGCTGCGCGACGCGATTGCCGTCGCGGGGTACACGGTGGAAGAGGGCACCGAGGATCGGAGGCGGCTTCCACTGCTCTGATGCCGCGCCGGTGTCTTGTCCGAAATGCGTCCGTCGTCCTACTTTGACGGGCTCATCGCCGTAATTGCCGCCGCCGAGGACGTGTCATGACGCCATCCCCGCGCAATCCCGAGGAGCGCCCCGTCGGCGCCCTCCTCGCGCCAGACATCCTCGCCCTCCTCGATGAATCGCCGTCGCTGATCCCGGCGGAGACGGAAGAGGTTCACCCGGCGGACCTCGCGGAGGCCGCCGCGGCGATGCCGTTCGAGTCGGTGCCGCAGTTCCTCGCCGTGCTGCCACGCGAGCGCGCGGCGCAGGTGCTGGAGTATCTGGACGAGGATCTCCGCACCGAAGTCCTCGAGGCGATGAGCGCGCCGCAGGCGGCCGCGCTCGTCACCGAGATGACGCCGGACGAGCGCGCCGACGTGCTCGAGGAGCTCGACGAGGAGCACGCGGAAGAGATCGTCGAGGAAATGCCCGCCGAGACGCGGCGCGAGACGGAAGCGCTGCGGAAGTGGGACCCGGACAGCGCCGGCGGCATCATGACCACGGAGGTGGTGAAGGTGCCTGCCTCGACGACCGTGGAGGCAGCGCTGGCCGAGGTACGCCTGATCGCCCGCAGCAGCCGACGCGAGGCGATGCACGCCATCTACACCACCGACTCGGAAGGCCGCCTGGAGGGAGTGCTTTCGCTGCGCGAGCTGCTCGCCGCGCCGGAGGGGGCACGGCTCCGCGACATTGCCTGGACGGAAGTGCAGAGCGTGTCGCCGTATGCCGATCGTGAGGAGGTGGCGCGCGTCATCTCGAACTACGACCTCGTCGTGGTGCCGGTGGTGAGCGAGTCGAACCACGTCATCGGCGCGATCACGGTGGACGACGTCATCGACGCGATCCAGGAAGAGCAGACGGAAGACGTCCAGAAGCTGGGCGGCATGGAAGCGCTGGACGAACCGTACGACCAGATCGGCTTCTGGCGGATGATCCGCAAGCGTGCCGGCTGGCTGAGCGCGCTGTTCATCGGCGAGATGTTCACGGCGACCGCACTGGGCGTGTACCAGAAGGAAATCGATTCGGCCACCGTGCTCGCCATCTTCCTCCCGCTCATCGTGAGCTCGGGAGGCAACTCCGGATCGCAGGGGACGTCGCTGATCATCCGCGCGCTGGCGCTGCGCGAAGTGTCGTTGCGGGACTGGTGGCGCGTGGCGATGCGGGAGGTGAGCACGGGCATCACGCTCGGGCTGATCCTCGCCGTGATCGGCTTCGCGCGCATCGAGCTGTGGCAGACGATGGCGACGCACGGCTGGACCGCGTTCGGCGTGAACCTCGGCCACGATTACAGCTGTGTGTCGCAGGGCGTCGGCCAGCTCATGCGATGCGGAGTCGTGAACGCGCACCTCGTCGCGCTGACCGTTGCCATCTCGCTCGTCGGCGTGGTGACGTTCGGCACGCTGGCCGGCGCCATGCTCCCGTTCGTGATGCGGCGACTGGGGTTCGATCCCGCGAGTGCGTCGGCGCCCTTCATCGCCACGTTCGTGGACGTGACGGGACTCATCATCTACTTCAACGTCGCGCTGCACCTGCTGCTGCGCTGAGGCATGCCCACCACTTCCCTCGACA
>Ga0157372_10001653_pt1 | contig 24191 bp, 23 predicted proteins | sample C55metaG_FD_115307 | JGI IMG/M metagenome (GOLD analysis project Ga0157372, IMG submission 115307) | Corn rhizosphere microbial communities from Kellogg Biological Station, Michigan, USA - C5-5 metaG | ecosystem: Host-associated > Plants > Roots > Rhizosphere > Soil | place: USA: Michigan... | reverse complement strand
GTGGGTGAGCTCTCTAGTTATGCCTATCATTGGCTAACAATGAGAGAAGAGTACATAAAGCGTTCGCGGGGCAATGCCGCTTCCAAGGGATTCAGCCTGTTGGAGATCGTTATAGTCATGGCCATCATGCTGTGTCTGGCCGGCGTGGCATTTCCAATTTTTCTGCGGATCTCTTACAACGTACGACTGAAATCGGCCGCAACTAACATTTCCGGTCTCATGCAACAGGCGCGGATCCTCGCGGCGAGGCAGAATGCCGTTTACACGGTCGTTATTCCCAACACCGGCGGGCAAGCATGTATCGACTTGAACCGGGATGGAACCTGTCAGTCGGGCGAGCCCGTGATCACGTTCAATTCGAACGTTATCCCGGCTGCGGGCGCGCCCAACGGTACTGGTGGAACCCCGAGTGCCTACGTCCTCTCCGGGGATACTGGAACTGGCACTCCTTACGATAACGCAACAACCCTGGGTTACTCTGCAAGAGGCCTACCGTGTGCGTATGTGAGCTCGACCTCAACTTGCAGTACTCCTCCGACCACCTACTTTGTTTACTACTTAACTGACCCAAGGCCTGATGGAACCACCGGCTGGGCTGCGGTGGTTGTGACCAGGACCGGAAGAACCAAGTCCTACACATGGAACGGAGCATCATGGAACTGATTAGCCGCAAACAATACAGGCGAACTGCGGACAAACAGGACGGTCTCACGATCATCGAGTTGATGATAGCGATGGTTGTTCTCGCGGTCGGAATACTTGCGTCCATGTCGCTGGTGATTATGGCGATCAATGGTGACTTTCGCAGCAAGCAGCAGAGCAATTCGACGGCCCTGGCGCAAATGGTGACGGAAAAGATCATGAGCATTCCGGCGTACACCAATCCGACGCTGACGATTACAGATTGCGCGGGCACGAACCTCAATATCGCCACGGCTGCGGGCGGTGGAGTGGTAAATTCCTCCGGCGATATGGATTACACGCAGGCTCAGGTCGCGAACTACAACATGGCGTACACAGATTGTGGAACGGCCAACCGCCAAATGGTGTACGACGTGCGCTGGCGGATCGATGCTGTGGCAGGCAGCATCTATGCCAAAAAATTGACCGTTTCCGCGAGATTGAGGAATGTCTCAACTGCCGGTGGAACGTCGGGTAGCAAGTTTGGGCCGGTGGTTACTATCAATACGATAGTCGGGCAGGGGACATAGTCATGAAAAACGTGTCTGATAAAGCCAACAATTGCGAGCGTGGGTTCACGCTTCTCGAAATGTTGATCGTAGTCGCGATCCTGGCCACGGTTACGGGTGGAATTTTTTTGCAGCTCAATACCGCGCAGCAGCGCATTAACACCGAGCAAACCAAAGTCGATAACTTCGACGAAGCTCGCGACTTTGTGGACCAGTTTTTTCGTGACATCAACCAAATTGGCTATCCCAATGGACGCATGATGAATTTTCTGTCGCCAACGCTGGCAACCGCCCAAGCTGATAATCGAGTTGCCGTGGGTCTGGTGCAAATTGACGCCAACTCAATCTGGTTTGAGGGAGACGTAAATGGAAGTGGCGTAGTGCAGAGCGTTCAATACAAGATCAATGGAGCCGGAGGCACAGCCTGCCCGCTTTGCCTGCAGCGTAGTTCGGTGCCCAAAATTAGTGGCAACCCTTTCACGGGTCAATCAGCTGCCAGTTGGGGAACTGAAGTCAACGATGTGATTACGAACCCTATCTTCACTTATTTCGATACCACCGGCGCTGCCGTCACGGCACTACCCGCAGATATAAGTAACAATGCGACAGTTATAGCTTCAATCAAGACGATCCACATCAGTCTCACTATTCAGAATAATGCGAACATAGATCCTAAAACGGGGCAGCCGATCCAGACTTCTTTTCAGGGCGAGGTCTCACTCAACAATTGTTCAATGGCTAAGACGGGTTTCACAGGAATCAGCTGTCAATGAGGTTTGCAAAAAACAACTATGATTAAACTCACCAATAATCACGGTCAGCGTTCGGAGCGCGGGTTCGCGCTATTTATCGCGATCTTTACCTTGTTGCTGATTACGGCGATCGCCGTCAGCATGCTCATGCTGACCAATACCGACACGAATATCAGTACGAATTTCCGCGACGAACAAACCGCTTTTTTTGCGGCCAAAGCCGGGCTTGAAGAAGTACGTGACCGGATGCGGATTAGTGCTCCTAACAGCTTGAACAGTTCACTTCCGGGCGCATCAACTCCGAGCACGGCCCCACCCATGTTTGGTTCTGGAAACGCGGTTCTCTACGTTACGAATCCGCTGAACAGCGAAAGCGATACTCCCTGGATGACCAACGGAAGCGCGTATCCAGATGATGAAATCTGTGTAGAAGCTGTGTTCGCGGGTCCCCTCAATAGCAAGAGTTGCTCAGGCAATCCGCCCAGACCCCAGGGTACTTCGAACTGGTACCAAACCGCTAGCGCAAGCTCCGCCTACGCCTCCAGCCCGGTTCAGGCGTGGAAGTGGGTTCGCATTAATGTAAAGACGAACCAAACTTCATCGGGCACGTCAGCCGTCAGCACAGTCGATGGCAATACGTCGAGCTACAATCTGGTCTGCTGGAATGGTAATACTCAGCTCACCATTGCTTCCGGTAGTTGTGCTTCCGCTGGTGCTGCACTCATACCGGCCCAGAACTATACGCCGGTGTACACGCTCACCGCGCTGGCGGTGACCCCTAGCGGTTCACGCCGGATGGTGCAGATGGACGTCTCCACGGATATCATTCCCAACATTCCCGGCGCGATGGTGATGGATGGTGACTTGCCGTCTTTTACTCCTGGAACTTCAAACGCGTTTACCTCGTGTGGTGGGGATCAAGTCTCCTGCAACGGCAGCACGACGTATCCTCCGCAGAATGGGACGATATGTCCGCCGGCGGGGAATGAACCTGCTGTTGGAACTTATGACACCGCCTCAAACACGCTTGTAACCACAACTATTAACAGTTCCGGCCGCTCCACTAACTACACCGGTTCGCCGGCCAGTGTGGCGAACGTAGGAACAGCGCTCGGCGCCGGCGGCATGAATACGGTCCAAGGCCTGACTGCTCTGGTTACCCAGGTAGCTGCAGCAGCTTCTCCCGCTAATACTTACACCAACACCGGAGTTCTTGCTAATCCGGGAACCGTAGACCAACCGGTGATTAACGTTGTCACCGGTGACCTCAACGCGACTAACCTTACTGGAGCTGGAATTCTGCTGGTTGAAGGCAACGCCTCTTTCAGCGGTAGGCCTAACTATGATGGCATCATACTGATCATTGGAAAAGGTAATCTCACCATGTCAGGTGGTGGTAACGGCGTCATTGATGGCGCGATGTTGGTAGCTAACCTCTACGACTCAAGTAACCAGCTGATCACTTCGGGTGCGCCAGGCGCCCCACTCATCAGCTTCAGCGGCGCCGGCAACATGACTGTTCAATATGACAGCTGCTGGGTTGCCGCGATGAACCAGTCCTCGCCGTATAAGAGCCTGGGTATTCGCGAGATGACGTACTAGCCGGTTAGCAGTCCAAAGACAGCAGCCGGGCAACCATTCAATTGAATGAGGCCTGGGCTGCTGTCGTTTTGCGGTTCCTGATTGTGTTTACGCCGCAGGGAATTCGGTGGTTAGCAGTTGCTTCAGTTGTTCGGATGTATTTACCGGCGGTTTGCAGCTAAAACCGGAGCAGACGACTGCCGTTGTTCTTCCCGCCTTGAGTGCCGGCAATTCGGGCACGGTTGCAGCCAGCGAAGGTGGTAGATTCTGCGCCACTGCCTGGCTGAACTTTAACTTAATAACCGACCGCCCGATTAGTCTCGAAGAGACAGCCTGCGAATACAGTTGGGCGGCGATTTCGTCGTCACCGACGATTACGATCTGCGAATGTGGGTATGAGGCGTAGGTCGCCGCGATGCCGTAAGTGCCGGCGAACAGGCCATACTGGCCGGCGGTTCCGGCTAACAAGTCCAACGTGCGCTGCGCCTTCTCGCGGTAAGAATCTTCGCCGGTATAACCGTGCATCCGCAGTAATGCGATGGCGGCCACGGGATTACCCGCTGGCGTGGGCGAATCCTGAAACGGTTTTCTCGGGGTGGCGAGTACTCCCGGCGCATCGGGTTTAGGAGCGCTGTCTAAGAACCCGCCGGAGACCGCATCGTAGAACTTCTCGATCATCTTGTTCGCGATCTGTTGGGCATTCCGAAAATACGTTAGATCAGCAGTAGATTCGTACGCGTCAAGGCAGGCATTTGCCGTGTATGCGTAATCATCAAGGAAGCCTTCAGAGTCGCGCTTGTCGGCGCCGGGGTCTGAGTATGCGACCACGTGTTTGATCCCGGATTGCGGGTTCCAGGCTTCGGCTAAGATGCGGTCGAGCGAGCGCAGCGCAAAGTGCCTGGCTTCCTCGAGGTCGAGAGCCGCGGCGGCTTTTAAATACGCAGAGACGAACAGCGCATTCCAATTGGTGTAGATGGTTTTATCAATATATGGAGTCTGCCGCTTCAGGCGCGCCGCGTACATCTTCTGTTTTGCTGATTGCAGAAGTTCGCGCACGTTCTCCGGCGAGAGCTTCATTCGCATCGCGAGCTCTTCGACCGAAGCTCGTTGATAAAGAACGTTCCGCATCGGGTCATGCTGCATCTCACCGATTTCATTGATGTCATAATGCAGGCTGGCTGCCTGCAGCTCATCTTCCTTCAGAACTGATTTTGCTTCATCCAATGTCCACGTAAAGTAATCGCCGTCGTCATCAAGAGAAATGTCGGCATCCTGGGATGCGTAGAAGCCGCCATGCTTGCGGTCACTGAGCACATCATCAACCCATCGGATGATATCGCGCGCAACATCTGCAAAGAACCTTTCGCCGGTCGCCTGATATGCATGTACATAGTTCTTCAGTAACTCGGAGTTGTCATAGGACATTTTTTCGAAGTGGGGAACAATCCAGCGCTCATCGACAGAATAGCGATGGAAGCCTCCAGCCAGCTGGTCATAAACTCCGCCTCGGGCCATCTTTTCGAGAGTGACAGTGAATGCCTTTTTAAGTTCCTCGGGTCTGTATGGACCGTTATTGTCCTTGGGGGGATGGGCGTCCACGCCCGTCCCGGCAGTGCCTGTGAGGAGACGGCCACCCTCGGCCGTCTGTCGGAGCGAAGCCCCGCTCAACCTCACATACTGATCGATCAGCAAATCCAAAATCGATGCATGAGGGAATTTTGGCGCGCCCCCGAAGCCGCCATTATTCTCGTCAAACATCTTCAGCGCGGATTCGATGATCTCCTGAATTACTCGCGGGGAAAAGTCAGCGGACTTCCCAGTAAATGACTCAGCATGAGCAATCGCACCTTCAACCATTTGTGCTTGCTCCAGCACGTCGCCGTTCTTATCGCGAAAAGCGTCGGAGATGGCAAGCAGCACACGTCTAAAACTGGGTCGGCCCTGCATGTCGTGAGGGGGAAAGTAGGTACCGCCGTAAAACGGGCGCCCGTCGGCCGTGAGGAATCCGGTTAGCGGCCAACCGCCTTGTCCAGTGATGGCCTGAACTGCAACCTGATAGCGGCTGTCGACGTCGGGGCGCTCGTCACGATCAACTTTAATGGCAACGAAACGCTCATTGATAATCTGCGCGGTCTCAGGATCTTCGTAAGACTCGCGGTCCATTACATGGCACCAGTGGCACCACACCGCGCCAATGTCGAGCAGGATGGGCTTGTGCTCCCGCTTGGCTTTTTCGAATGCCTCTTCACCCCACTCATGCCACTGAATAGGCTGGTGCATAGCAGAGCGGAGGTAAGGGGAAGAAGCGCGAGAAAGGGAGTTGAGGGTCGAAACAGCCATGTTCTTAGTCTACCTCGTGAAGATGTATACAGAATTGCGGATTGCTAAGAAAGGGGACTCTTTTCGCCTAGGATTTCGCAAGTTGTCTGGCGATCCCGCAATACAATTCGACAGCCTCATGCAACTGCTGTTTCTCGAGATACTCGTTCGGCGTATGCGCTACATGAATTGATCCCGGGCCGACCAACATCGGCTGGCCCCAGTTGCTGAGGGCAGGAATATCTGTGGTGAATGCAGCAACCAGGGTGGGCAGATTTTCGAAGGTGCGCAGGCGGACGAATGGAATTTCAAGAGTGAATTCAACTTTGGCCAAATTGCCGACCGTCTGCGTGATTTCTCGGCGAAGATTTTCTGAAGGCCCGATCAAGCGGTAGAGAAGAAGCGCCTGAGCTTTGTCCGGAATTACGTTGGGCGCTCGGCCGCCTTCAATAGTACCGATGTTTAGAGTACATGGCCCAACCTCGGGATCAGAAGGCAACTTCATGGCCCGGAGCCGATGAAGAGCCTCAACCAATTTGTCGATGGCCGATTCTCCCAGCTCGGGATACGCTGAGTGCGCCATCCGTCCGGAAGCGGTAAGCTCCACGCGAAGTGCGCCTTTGGATGCGATGGCTACTCTGTTGCCCGTCGGTTCGCCATTGATGAGAAACTTGCAGGAATTCGTCCGCTGATTCGCAACCTTTGCGCCGAGGCTGTCGCGCTCCTCCCCGACGAGAAATAAAACGCCTACGTAAACGCCTTCTTGACGCAGGCGTTCGGCAGCCGCAATCTGCGCGGCGATGATGCCTTTCGCATCGCACGATCCGCGGCCATAAATGCGGTGCTCATCTTCAGAAGATGGAATGAAGGGCGGCACTGTATCCATATGCGTAGAGAACACCACCGCTGGATTAGGTTGCTGTGGCGAAGTCGCGTAAATGTTGGCGCGCTCGCCTTCAGCAACCATTCGCTCTACGTTGTAGCGAAGCCGGCGAAGCTCCTGCAGCAGGAAATGTCCTACCTGGCCTTCATCTCCGGTGGTGGATTCGATATCAACCAGCTGACGGGTGAGAGCGATGATGTCCATGGAATGCAAAAGCATAAACCACGAAGGGCGCGAAGGTACACGAAGGAAAACCGACATCAATCCAGGTGGGGGCACCCGCCCGTATTTTCTGCAGCACTATAATGCCTGATCGACCCCGTTGCGCCGTGATCCGTTCAGGTTAAGGTATTGCAGTGGAACCATCAGAAGCGACCCGATCCGCAATTCGTTCTTTAATGCTCGCTGGGCCGGCGGGGCAGTTGGAAGCCCTGCTCAATTCCGGCGCGGAGAATGCCACCCATGCCGCCCTGGTCTGCCATCCCCACCCGGTATTTGGCGGGACCATGCACAACAAGGTCGTCTTTCACGCGATGAAGGCACTGAACAGTTTTGGCTTTCCGGTGCTGCGCTTCAATTTTCGTGGGACTGGGTTAAGTCACGGTGAGTACGACCATGGTCGAGGGGAAATCGACGATGTCCGGACTGCACTTGATTGGCTCAACCGCGAGTTTCAACTTCCGTTGATATTTGCCGGTTTTTCTTTCGGCGCCGCCGTCGGGTTGAACGCCGCGTGCGCCGACGATCGCGTGAAAGCGCTGATCGGGCTGGGGACACCAGTCGCGCCGATTGGTGACCGCAGCTACGACCTTAATTTTCTCCTTTCATGCGACAAGCCGAAGCTCTTCGTTAGTGGCAGCCGTGACCAGTTCGGCCCACGCGCCAAGCTGGAGCAGTTAGTCAGTTCTTTACAAGAACCGAAGAAGCTGGTCATTATCGAAAGTGCCGATCATTTTTTTGAAGGCCGTTTGCGCGAAATGAGAGAGACCATTGAAGCGTGGGTCAAAGAAATCACTAAAGATGCCACGCCATGAAAGAAATTGCCCGCCACATCTTCGATCACGCAATGCGCGAATCCAGCATCAGCCGGGCTTTTGCACGACATATTCATTGCGAACGCGGCGTTCTGCGAATCTGCGAGGACCTATACGATCTCAATTCATACCGTCGCATCTTCGTTATTTCCATTGGCAAGGCGGCCCACTCCATGCTCGCGGCTTTGCACGAACAGACTGGTGAACGTTTCGAAGGCATAGTCGCCAGTTCGGTTGCGCCTGAGTTTCACATTCGCGGCTTTCGGTATTTTCAGGGCGGGCATCCGCTGCCAAATGAGGAATCGATCCGCGCTGCCGATGCAATTCTGAAGTCATTGAATGCGCAGAACGAAGCATCAATGGTGATCTATTTAATCAGCGGAGGTGGTTCCGCGGCCGTCGAAAAGCCCATTGATGATGAAATCTCACTCGATCATCTGATCGACACTTATCGCATTCTGGTCCACTCCGGCGCTTCGATCAACGAGATTAATACCATCCGCAAACATCTTTCTGCGGTAAAGGGCGGACGTCTGGCCCAGGCGGCGTATCCCGCGCAGCAAGTGTCTATTCTTGTTTCTGATGTCCCAGACAATACGCCTGACGCGCTGGCCTCGGGGCCGACGATGCCGGACTCGACGACTGTCGCGGAGAGTCATGCGATCGCTGTCAAACACGAAATGCTCAAGCAATTTCCAGCTTCCGTACGGGAACTCTTCGAACGACATGCGCTCGAAGAAACACCGAAATCCGACGACCCCGCCTTCGCTCACGCCCGTTGGTGGGCGATCCTCTCGAATTCAGCGCTGCTGGAAGCTTCGAAAAAAGAAGCCGAACGCCAGGGTTTGGCAGTTGTAATCGACAACTCCTGCGATGATTGCGACTACGCAAAAGCCGCAGACCATTTACTCGGACGGCTGCGAGAGCTGCGCAGCAAACACGACCGCGTCTGCCTGCTCTCCGGCGGAGAAGTGACGGTGCACGTCGAAAAGGGCGGAGTGGGCGGCCGCAACCAGCAGTTCGCTTTGTACTGCGCGTCGAAAATTAGCACAGAAAATATTTGCGCGCTCAGCGCGGGCTCAGACGGCATCGATGGCAACAGCACCGCAGCCGGGGCGATTGTCGACGGGACAACTCTGGAAAGAGCAAAAGCCCGCGGGCTCGATGTCGCAGCTCACCTCAACGCGTTCAACGCGTATCCATTGTTTGAAGCGCTGGGTCATGCCATCATCACCGGACCCACGGGCAATAATCTGCGCGACCTTAGAATTCTGCTTGCGTACTAAGCTGTCTTCCTAGCAGACTCTGGTGGTGGCATTTTGGCCATAGCTTCGTCCTGAGCCCGCTGCATCTCTTCCGGCGACAATTCTTTTACGTGTGTTGCAAGCGACCATTTGTGCCCAAAAGGATCCTCAACCAGGCCGTAGCGATCGCCCCAGAACTGATCCATTAGGGGCATTTTCACCTGAGCTCCCGCGGACACGGCGCGGTTAAACGCCTCGTCAACATTATCGGTGTAGATATGGATGGTTACACCCGTGCCCCCAAGCGACAGCGGCGACAGGCCGCCGTACTCTGGCATTTCTTCATTCAACATGAACATAGAATCGCCAATGCGCAGGGCGGCGTGCATGATTCTCCCGTCGGGCATGCGGGCCGCATTCAGGATCTCGGCGCCAAGCGCATTTTTATAGAACTCAAGCGCTTTATCAGCATCGCGGACGGTGAGGTGTGGGGTCAGGGTATGAAATCCGGCGGGTATAGCTTGAACTTTATCGGCCATAAGAATCTCCTCGGCGGATAATTCTAGTCCGCGGAAGATTAAAATGCGTCAAAAAAGTTTTGTGATTCCTTCCGGCAGGACCAGCACCTGGTCTCTGATCCCCGCGCGCTTTGCCTCCTGCTCAAGCAATTGCAGCGGCTCTTCCATCGGCTCGTGGGAAAGCTGGAAAGTGCCGTAATGCATGGGTACCATCCAACGTGCATTCAGGTCGAGGAAGGCGCGGGTGGCATCGCCGGGGCTGGTATGAACGTTGCGAAATTGTGGCGGATTGTAGGCGCCAATCGGCAACAACGCGAGCTGCGGCGACAACCGCATACCGATTTCGCGGAAGCCGGGAAAATATGCCGTGTCCCCGGCGTGATACACCGAGTGCTTCCCGTCGCGCAAAACATACCCACCGTATCCGCGATGAGCATCACGCAACACCCGCGCTCCCCAATGACGTGAAGGCACGTGCGTGATGGTCACGTTGCGATGCCGGTAGCTGTTCCACCAGTTCAGCTCGACGACGTCGCGAAAACCGAGGTCGGCGACGAGATCAAAGACGTGCTCCGGCACAACGATGGTCGGAGCGGAACCCCGAAACTGCCTGGTGTGCTGAACCAGCGACCGCAGCGAAGGCCGGTGCAGGTGATCGAAGTGCGCATGGGTGATGAGCACCAGGTCGATCGGCGGCAAATCACGGAGCCTCACGCCTGGCTGGCGCAATCGTTTCAGCACAAAAAGCCAGCGCGCGAAATTGGGATCGATGATGATGTTCTCGCCGCCCACCTGCAGGAAAAAACTGGCGTGGCCGATGAAAGTCACACCCATTTGGCCATTGGTTACCAGTACCGGCTTGTGCGACTCGCCAATTCGCGGCGTGACCGCCGAGCGCCGCACCAGCTGCCCGAACTGCCGGGCACGTTTGCGCATCGCGGGACTCTTGATGGCTTGTCGAAGCATGAGAGAAGCTTTTAGCTTTTAGCTCCGGGCCCCTGCATACGGATTAGATCGATCCCAAAGATTAAAAGCACCTCTGCATTCTACCAATCCCTTCAGACTCTCTTGACCACTTTCTGTCCGTCATTTCTAATTCTCTAGTCCTCTTTCTCCAAAGTTTCCGCCAAAAAGTCAGGAGCTCTCATGCGGGTTGCATTTTTAGGATTGGGAATTATGGGCCATGCTATGGCCACAAACCTGGTTAAGGCCGGACACGAAGTTGCCGTCTGGAATCGTAGTCCGGGGAAGACCGTTGAAGGCGCTCGTGCAGCGGACTCTCCGGCTGACGCTGCGCAGGGAGCTGAGGTGGTTTGGCTCTGCGTTTCAGATACCGCTGCCGTGGAAAGCGTGCTGTTCGGAGAGAAGGGAGTCGAGCAATCACTGGCCGAAGGCATGATTATCAGCGACTCCAGCACTATTTCCCCCACCGCAACTCGCAAATTTGCTGAACGCGTGGCGCAAAAAGGCGTGCTGTACGTCGATTCTCCGATGACTGGCTCAAAGACTGGTGCCGAAGCCGGCACTCTGCTATTCATCGTCGGCGGTGATGAACCTGTAATCGAAAAGCTGAAGCCGCTCTACGCCGCCATGGGCAAAAAAATCTTTCGCATGGGCGAGACCGGTAAAGGCCAATCTACAAAATTGGTAATGAACCTCCAAATCGCGCTGATCTACGAAGGCTTCGCTGAGGCGCTCGCCCTGGCCGCCAAACTCGGAGTTGATGCCGAGAACCTGGTGCACTTGATCAACGCCTCGATGGTCAAGTCAGGGGTGGTGGAATACAAGGCGCCTTTCGTCCTACGCCGCGATTTTTCTCCAAACTTTCCGTTACGCCTCATGCGCAAAGATATCCGCCTTGCGCTCGAAGCTGCCAAAGAAGCGCGGGTAAAACTTCCGGGGCTGGAGACGGTCGAGGAAGTCTACGACGTGGCGGTCGAAGAAGGACACGCTGATCTTGATTACGCTGCTACACTGCTGCTGCTCGAGAAATGGGCAGGAGTCGAGGTCAAAGGGGAAGCAGCCTAACAACTTAATGGCCGACTACATTGGCGCGATCGACCAAGGCACCACCAGCACACGTTTCATCGTGTTTGATCGCGCTGGAAAAATTGTGGCCTCTGCGCAAGAGGAACACGAGCAGATTTATCCCCAGCCCGGCTGGGTGGAGCACGATGCCGAGGAAATCTGGCGGCGCACGGAGTCTGTTATTGCGAAGACCATGCAAGCGGCCAAGCTCGGGCCCAAAGATCTGGCGGCGATCGGCATCACTAACCAGCGCGAGACTACCGTCGTCTGGAACAAGAAAGCCGGGAAACCCATTTATAACGCGATCGTCTGGCAGGACACCCGCGTCGCTCCCGACGTTGCGGAGTTTTCAAAGCACGGCGGCCAGGATCGCTACCGCGCCAAGACCGGGCTTCCACTCGCAACTTATTTCAGCGGCCTGAAAATTCATTGGATCCTGAAGAACGTTCCTGGAGCCCGCGTCCAAGCTGACGCCGGTGATCTGATCTGCGGAACGGTTGACAGCTTTCTGATCTGGAAGCTGACCGGGGGCGTCAGCGCGGGCGTTCACGTCACCGATGTTACCAACGCCAGCCGCACCCAGTTGATGAGTCTCTCCACGCTGCAGTGGGACGAGAGCATCCTTCGCGACTTCGAAATTCCCCGGCAGATTTTGCCGAACATTGCGTCCAGTAGCGAAATCTACGGTTACGCAAAACTTCCCGCCATTCGCGATGTAGCCATCGCCGGAGTGCTTGGCGATCAGCAGGCAGCGCTTATCGGTCAAGTTTGTTTTAAGCCTGGCCAAGCCAAAAATACCTACGGCACCGGCTGCTTCATGCTATTGAACACCGGCGAAACAATTGTTCCATCGAAATTTGGTTTGATCACCACCGTCGCTTATAAGCTGGGAACCAATCCCGCCCATTACGCGCTCGAAGGCAGCATCGCCATAACTGGAGCGCTGGTGCAGTGGCTGCGCGACAATATTGGACTCATCTCTTCGAGTGAAGAAATTGAAAAGTTAGCTGACACCGTTGAAGACAACGGCGGAGTTTATTTTGTTCCGGCATTCTCGGGTCTGTACGCGCCTTATTGGAAGGACACAGCGCGCGGCGTGATTGCCGGACTCACTCGCTACGTCAATAAAGGGCACCTCGCCCGCGCAGTGCTCGAAGCCACCGCGTTTCAGGTCCGCGAAGTAGTCGAGGCGATGGCCAAAGACTCCACCATGCATCTTGATTTTTTGCGTGTCGACGGCGGTATGGTGCGGAACAATCTGCTCATGCAATTTCAGGCTGACATTTTGGGTATTCCAGTTGTTCGCCCTCGGGTTAGTGAAACCACAGCTTTGGGGGCGTGCTACGCTGCCGGTCTCGCGGTTGGATTTTTTAAAGATGCGGATGAGTTGTGTGTTAACTGGGCGGTAGACAAGCGTTGGGAACCGAAGATGGGGGAACCGCCGCGCGAGCGTCTTTATCACTCCTGGAAGAAAGCAGTGACCCGCTCATTTGATTGGGTGGAATAAGGTGTTTGGGTGGAGCGGGGCTTTCAGCCCTGCGTTGAGATCTGCGGTGGAGGTAACGCAGGCCCGGAAGGCCTGTTCCACCCATCTCGGTGAAGCGAGCGACTCTAGCTGTCGGGAATCGCGGAGGGCATTGAATGCATGGACCGCTGGTAGGGGAATTCATGGGCACGCTGGTGTTGATTCTTCTTGGCGATGGCGTGGTCGCCAACGTCCTGCTGAAAAGAACCAAAGGCGAGAACTCCGGCTGGATCGTCATCAGCACCGCGTGGGGAATGGCCGTAGTTGCGGGCATATGCACCGCGGTCGCATGCGGAAGTCCCGCGGCGCACATCAATCCGGCGGTCACATTGGCTTCGGCATTTCTGTCTGGAAATTGGGCGACGGTGCTTCCGTTTTGGGCTGCGCAATTTCTGGGCGCATTCGTGGGCGCGACTCTGGTCTGGCTGGTTTATCTGCCGCACTGGAAAGAGACACCCGACCCACCCGCCAAACTCGGCGTTTTCTGCACCGCGCCGGCAATTCGCAATTTTCCCGCGAACTTGCTGTGCGAAATTATTGCGACAATCTGCCTCATCGTTGTCGGTTTCAGCTTCGGAAGCAAATCGCTCGGGCCTACCGGTCTCGCTCCCGGCTTCAGCCCGTGGTTTTGGGGAGTGCTGGTTTGGGTGATCGGATTGAGTCTAGGCGGCCCCACCGGATACGCCATCAATCCGGCGCGAGATTTTGCTCCGCGCGCCGCACACGCCGTTCTTCCTATCCCCGCCAAAGGCGGCTCTGATTGGCGATATGCTCCGGTTCCCATCATTGGTCCGTTGATTGGCGCAGCTCTGGCCGCTTTCATCATCAAATGGGTGGGAATAATTTGAGAAAGCTTTTCCCAACTTTTCCATCATGAACCGCGATGAAATGTGGCGTCGCGTTCGCGCGCACAACAAGCCCTGGGACATTATCGTGGTGGGCGGCGGCGCAACCGGGGTTGGCGTGGCTATTGATGCGGCGAGTCGCGGTTATGACACCCTGCTGCTCGAGCAGAGCGACTTCGGCAAAGGCACATCCAGCCGGAGCACCAAGCTGGCGCACGGCGGCGTTCGTTATTTGGAGCAGGGAAACATCGGCCTGGTGATGGAAGCGCTGAAAGAGCGTGGCCTGCTGCTGCAGAATGCTCCGCACCTGGTGCACGATCTCGCGTTTGTGGTTCCGAACTACGACTGGTGGGAAGCGCCTTTTTACGGTTTAGGACTAAAGCTTTATGAATTGCTGGCGGGGAGATATGGCTTCGGAAAATCACGCCTGCTATCGCGCGAAGAAACCCTCAAACATATTCCCACGCTGAAAACTGATGGGCTCCGCGGCGGCGCAATATATTACGACGGACAATTCGATGACGCGCGGCTCTTGATCCACATGGTGTTCACCGCCTTCGAGCAGGGTGCGACGCTGCTGAATTACGTTGAGGTCACCGGCTTCACCAAAGATAGTCAGGATTTTGTAAATGGAATTCTGGCGCGCGACGTGGAGACGGGCGAGGAACTGCGCGCGTCAGCGAAAGTTGTGATCAACGCCACCGGCGCATTCAGCGATCGCCTGCGGCAAAAGGCTCTGCCCTCGGCCACTCCCATGATCAAGCCAAGCCAGGGGATTCATCTGGTGTTTGGCCCCGAGTTCCTGCAGGCCGATAGCGCCGTGTTGGTTCCGCATACTAGCGACGGGCGCGTGCTGTTTGCCATTCCTTGGCACGGGCATACGTTGGTTGGGACCACCGACACACCCGTTGAGACCGCCGACCTGGAGCCGGTCGCTATGGAACAGGAGGTTAGATTCGTGCTAGACACAGCCGGGCAGTATTTAGAAAAAGCCCCGCGACGCGAGGATGTACTGAGCGTGTTTGCCGGAATCCGGCCACTGGTGCGGACTTCGAATTCGATCGCGACCGCGGCGTTGTCGCGTGATCACGTGATCCACATCGACACTTCAGGCCTGATGACCATCGCGGGAGGGAAGTGGACCACTTATCGTCACATGGCGGAAGACTGCGTCGATCAGGCCGCGACCCTGGCCCAATTGCCGGATGCGCCTTGCGTAACCCATCACTTGAGGATTCACGGTTTTCACGCTGATGCAAAGCAACTTGGTGATTTGGCGATTTACGGCAGCGATGCGGCTGAAATTCGAAAGCTGGTGAATAGTGATCCCGAGCTGGGGGACAAACTGCATTCCGCATTTCCTCATATAAAAGCCGAAGTGACCTGGGCGGTGCGGCAGGAAATGGCCCACACTATAGAAGATGTTCTTGCCCGCCGCATGCGAGCGCTGTTCCTGAATGCCCGGGCGGCACTGGAAATGGCACCCATGGTGGCGGAGTTGATGGCCGGGGAGTTGGGGTGGAACGCCGATTTTAAGGAAAGGCAACTTAAAGTGTTCCGCGATACCGCGAAAAACTATGTGCTCTCGAAGTGAATTCCGCCTCGCGTGCCTTGGAAAAGGAATGATGAAACTTGGTCTGCTCTTTTTACTGGCGGCGCAATTATCTGCGCAAACAATTACGTTGCGCCTTACGGGGGATCTCAGTTCGAAGATGCCGACGGGAACACAGTTTGAAGCGAAGGACGACGCTGGGCGCGTGTACCACGGTCACCTGGTGACCCATCGAGCGCGGCGGATGATGCGCAATGGATCGATGCTGCTTGTGTTCGACGAACGAGTGAAGTCGGTCACTAAGGATCGTGAAGGGGCATTCCGCGGCGGAAACAAGGTGCGATTGCTCAAGCTCGGCGGCTCTTTTGCGCTGGCAAAGCTGGCAGATGATTCGGTGGACAGTAGCATTGGGGCGACGAAGGCGCGCTATGTGGGAGCGGCGACGGCCGTTGGTTTTTTGTTGTTTACAAAAGGAGAAGAAGCCAGGCTCCACGCCGGGGATACCATCGAGGTTTCTCCTGGGCGATAGCGGCCAAGGCCGAAGTGATCCTGGCGCTGCGGCACGAAAATGGCTCGCACTATGGAACATGTTCTCGCCCGGCGAATGCGAGTGCTGTTTTTGAATGCGCGGGCGGCGCTGGAGACGGCGCCCACGGTTGCGGAGTTGACGGTGGGTGAGTTGGGTTGGGTAGGGCTGAGAAAGCAAGGCGGCGGGTAATTTTTCACGATCTGGCACAAAATTATGTGGTCGCGAAATAAGTTGGTGAGGATTGTTGGAGTGGGAAACAGCAAGAGCGGCGGCGTAATGGTTAAGAGGACTCGCATCATGTACATCGAGTCGAAGGCCGAGGGTTTAAACGGTCCCGCTCGGATAGGCCGCATTACGTTCAATAGGACGGGAGGCACACTCTACTACAAAGGCCAGTCATTCCAGAGCCTGAAGGGCCGCGGCTTCAAAGCCAACTACCGTGAAACCGAAACCAGAGAGGAGTACTGGATTTCAGGCCCGCGTCGTGATGGGCTCGACCGTCTTTACGGGAAGAGTGCCCTGGTCGTGGAAATAGATGACGACGTCCGAGAAGAGTATTGGACGGAAATTCGCAAGAAGCCTGAGCTCGTATTACGGCGAACAACTTGAACTTCGAACCTACCGACCGCTTCGTTGACACTTTTCCCCGCTGAACGCTAGAATCGGATGTTCGGAAATATCCTTTCGGCGATACATTCTCAGCGTAAAACATGGATGAAACGCTCAGACAAATAGGCGAATTACTGCTCGGCTCCATCCCGACGATCATCTTCTTTGTGCTGCTGTTTGGGTTTTATGTAGTGATCGTGCACAAGCCGCTGGCGAGAGTTTTGTCCGAGCGTCACGCGCGGACCCAAGGGGCGATTGAGAAGGCCAGGGCCGATATCGCCACCGCTGAAGCCCGCACCACGGAGTACGAAAAGCGGCTCAGGGATGCGCGTCTGGCGCTGTTTAAAGCTCAGGAGGCACGCCGTGTCCGGGCGGCGCAAGCTCGCGCCGAAGCCCTAGTCGAGGCACGAAAACGAGCTCAGGCCGAGATCGAACAGGCCCGCGCCACCATTGAAGGCGACAAGAAAGTCGCGATGAGTTCGCTGGACGCGGAAGTTGGACGGCTGGCCGCAGAAATTATTCGCACCGTGCTGCAGCCCACGCTGAGTTCGACCCCGGCAGGTGGACGATGAGATTGTCCCTTTCAGTACGCGTGAGCAGGCGCAGAACTCTAGCGCTGCTGGTCGCTGCGCTGTTTGTGTTTTCACTTTTCACGTTTGCTCAAACGTCATCCGAGCCGGAAACATCCGCGAATCCTTCAACCCAGAACGCTCCCGCCAATGCAGCGCCTAATCCGAGTCCGGAGCCGAATTCAGGAGAAAACGACACTGCGCAGTTTAAGCACTCGGCGTCAGTGCAGTTGCTTTCCCGAATCACCGGATTGAGCCTCGATGGCGCGTATTGGCTGGCGGTAATCCTTAACTTTGCCATCGTTGTCGGCGTAATTGTGTGGGCCTCCAAGAAAAACCTGCCCGCAATGTTTCGCAATCGCACCGCCTCGATCCAGAAAAGTTTGGAGGAAGCGCGTAAGGCCAGCGAAGACGCGAACCGGCGGTTGAGTGAAATCGAAGCACGCCTCGGCCATCTCGACGATGAGATCTACCAGATGCGGGTGGCTTCGGAGAAAGAAGCCGCGGCCGAAGAAGAGAGAATCAAGGCATCCGCCGCCGAAGAAGCCAGGCGGATCAGCGAATCAGCGGGGCAGGAAATTACCGCTGCCACCAAGGCCGCACGTCGCGAGCTGACTGCCTATGCTGCTGACCTGGCGGTCACTTTGGCGACAAAGCAGATTCACGTGGATACTGCCGCCGACCAGGCGCTGGTGCGGCGTTTTGCCCAGCAGATTTCGAAAGATGGCGGAACGGGGAAGAAAGCTTAATTTATGGCCAGCGTCGTCAATACTTACGCGCGCGCATTCGCTGACGTGGTCATGGATAAGCGGCTCGATCCAGCGCGCACCTTGGATGAAGCCCGGCAGATTGCCGCGCTGGTTCGTCAGAGCAAAGAGCTTCGCGAAGTATGGGTGACGCCTTCGATTTCGGCGGAGCAGAAACGGGCAGTGCTCGACGCCATTGTGAAGCGAGCCGGAATTTCGCAGATGGTGCGGAACTTTGTTGCAGTGCTGATCGATAAGCGACGGATAAAATTTCTGGACGAGATTGTAGTCGAGTTCGCACACGAGCTGAATCAGCGGTTGGGATTTGCCGAGGCGGAAATCACCACCACGCGAGAGCTGAGCGCGGACGAACGCAGCGCGCTGGAAGCTGATCTGGCAAAAGTCACGGGAAAAAAGATTCGTCCCCACTACGATCAGGATCAATCGATACTTGGCGGCGCCATTGCGAGAGTGGGCAGCACGGTTTACGACGGTTCGGTGAAGGGGCAGTTGCAAAAGATAAGAGAGCAGCTAGTTGCGAGTTCTTAGCTCTTAGTCTTTAGGGTGAAGCTCTGAGTGCAGACTGAGTTTACGATTTGAGATTTGTTTATCTGACAGCATGAAAGTGTATGGAGTTATCCGAACAAGCTAACGGCTAAAAGCTAATAGCTAAAAGCTGACTTATGGCCCAAATCAAAGCAGATGAAATTACGCAATTAATCCGGCAGCAGATCGAGAACTACGAATCCAAGATTTCCGTTGACGAGGTCGGGACCGTCATCAGCTTGGGCGACGGTATTGCTCGCGTCCATGGTCTCGAAAAAGTCATGGCCGGCGAACTGCTCTCATTTCCTCACAACGTGGCCGGCATTGCCATGAACCTGGAAGAAGACCAGGTCGGCGTGGTGCTGCTCGGCGAATATACCGAGATCAAAGAGGGCGACGAGGTCAAGCGGACCGGACAAATTATCAGCGTGCCGGTGGGTGAGGCGTTGATCGGCCGCGTGGTGAATTCGCTTGGGCAGCCCATCGACGACAAGGGCCCGATTACCGCTTCCGGCACGATTCCGGTGGAGCGGCTGGCTCCCGGCGTCATCGACCGCCAGCCGGTGCGCGAGCCCATGGCAACTGGTTTGAAGGCGATCGATAGCATGATTCCTATTGGCCGCGGCCAGCGCGAGCTGATCATCGGCGATCGTCAAACCGGAAAGACGGCCATCGCGATCGACGCCATCATCAATAACAAGGGCGGCGACCTGATTTGTATTTATTGTGCGATCGGGCAGAAGCGGTCTTCGATTGCGCAGGTGGTGAAAATTTTATCTGACAACGGCGCAATGGATTACACGATTGTGGTGGCGGCGTCTGCGTCGGAACCTGCTCCTATGCAATACATTGCCCCGTACGCGGCGTGCGCGATGGGCGAATATTTCCGCGACACCAAGCGTCACGCGCTCGTAATTTTCGACGATCTTTCGAAGCACGCGGCCTCTTATCGCGAGATTTCGTTGCTGCTGCGCCGTCCACCAGGTCGCGAGGCGTATCCCGGAGACGTGTTCTATCTTCACTCACGTCTGCTGGAACGAGCCGCAAAAATGAGCGCGCAAAAGGGCGGCGGATCGCTGACCGCGCTGCCGATTATCGAGACGCAGGCCGGCGACGTTTCCGCCTACATCCCGACCAACGTGATCTCGATTACTGACGGCCAGATATATCTGGAAACCGATCTTTTCAACCAGGGTGTGCGTCCGGCGGTGAACGTGGGATTGTCCGTTAGCCGTGTGGGTGGCGCGGCGCAGATCAAGGCGATGCGGCAAGTTGCCGGGACTTTGAAATTGGAACTGGCCCAGTACCGTGAACTGGCGGCCTTCTCCCAGTTCGGCAGCGATCTCGACAAAGCGACGCAGGCCCAGCTTAGTCGCGGGCAGCGACTGGTCGAGGTGCTGAAGCAAAAGCAATATTCGCCTCTGCCGTTTTCGAAACAGATCTTAGTTATCTTCGCCGGAACCAGCGGGGTTCTGGACGATCTGCCGATCGATCAGGTCCGCGACTTCGAAGCCGAGCTGTATCGCTACGTAGACGCAACCAATCCTGGCCTGCTGCGCTCGATCATGGACAAAAAGGTTCTCGACGATAACCTCAAGGCCGAGATGACAAAAGTGATCAAGGAGTGCAAGGAAGCATTTGTGCAGGAGCGGCAGGCGGTAGCAGCAAAGTAGTTTTGAGTAGTGAGCGGCGAGCGGTGAGCAAACTAGGCAAGCTCAATTGCTCACAGCTCATAGCTCGCGGCTGATTATGGCGAACATTCTCGACATTCGGCGGCGCATTCGCAGCGTGATCAACACGCGCCAGATCACGCGCGCCATGAAGATGATCTCGGCCGCCAGGCTTCGCCGCGCTCAAGAGCGTGCACTGGCAGCGCGTCCGTATGCGCAAATGTTGACCAACGTTTTGAAGTCGCTGGTCTCGCGGGCGGACACGTACGATTCGGCTACCGGCGAGCCGTTGCACCCGCTTCTGGTGAAGCGGCCTGAGCGGAATGTTTTATTAATTGTCGTCACTGGCGACAAAGGATTAGCGGGCGCGTTCAATGCCAATATCGTGAAGGCGGCAACGCGTTTTCTCGATTCCAAGCGCGGCAAGAATATCGAGATTCTGGCGATCGGGCGCAAGGGCCGGGATTTTCTCCGCCGTCGTTTCAAGGTCGCCGAACCGAGGAAAGCTGACGCCACATCCGAAGCGCAGATAACCCTGGTTGGAGAGCGTGTCGGCGTCTTCAACAAGATTGATTACTCGCTGGCCTCGGAAATTTCCGACCAGATCATCGAGCGTTATACGCATTCCGAGATCGATTCGGTTTACCTGGTGTACAACGAATTCAAATCAGTCATCGCGCAGCGGCTGGTGGTTGAGCAGATACTGCCGATCGAGCACATTGGCGCTCCGGAAATTGCGCAGGCCAGCGTTATGGATCTCGAGGAAAAACGTCGGGTCATTGAGGCGGCCAAGGGCGCTGGGGTTGCGCTCCGTGCGCCAGACACGTCGGAAGTGGACCAGGCAGCTGCGAAGTTTGCGACTGGCCCGGTTGATTACATTTATGAGCAGCCCCCGCGCCAGTTGTTCCGCTCGCTGCTGCCGAAATACGTTGGTATTCAGATCTTTCATGGTTTGCTGGAGTCTATTGCCGCTGAGCACGCGGCGAGGATGACTGCTATGGAATCCGCGACCAGTAATGCCGGTGAGATGATTGATTCGCTCACGCTTTCGATGAATCGAGTGCGCCAGGCGAAGATCACAAGAGAAATTATCGAAATCGTGAGCGGAGCAGCAGCATTGTGAGAAAGCATTGAGCAGGGAGTCGTGAGCGACGAGCGATCATTTTGTTCTTCGCCGCTCAGAGATCACCGCTTCATAGCTCAAACAAGGATTTATGCCAGAAAACATCGGACACGTAATTCAAATCACCGGTCCCGCCGTGGACGTGCAATTCACCGAGGCGGCTATGCCGCCTATTTACCAGGCCCTGCGCGTGGTCAGCGACGGCTTCAAAGTGCCCTCGCCTGTCAACGTCATTCTCGAAGTGCAACAGCACCTCGGTGAAGGGCGGGTAAGGACCATCGCGATGGAAGCGACCGAGGGTATGGTACGCGGCATGAAGGCCATCGACCTCGGCGGACCGATTTCTGTGCCGGTCGGTCACGGAACGTTGGGCCGCGTGATGAATGTAATTGGCGAGCCAGTTGATAACCTTGGCCCAGTCGCAGCCAAAGAGCGCATGCCCATTCATCGTTTGGCGCCCTCATTTGAGGAACAGGCCACGACGGCCGAAATGTTTGAGACCGGAGTGAAAGTCATCGACCTCATTCAGCCATTTTTAAAAGGCGGCAAGATCGGTCTTTTCGGCGGCGCGGGTGTCGGTAAGACGGTCGTGATTATGGAGCTGATCAACAACGTCGCCAAGCAACACGGCGGATACTCGGTGTTTGCCGGGGTCGGCGAGCGTACGCGCGAAGGCAATGATCTCTGGCTTGAAATGAGCGAGTCAGGCGTGATCAAGCCTGGCGATCCGGAGCATTCGAAAGCAGCGTTAATTTACGGCCAGATGACCGAGCCGCCCGGCGCGCGTCTTCGGGTTGCGCTTTCCGCACTCACGGTGGCTGAGTATTTCCGCGATGTCGAAGGCGCAGACACCCTGCTCTTCATCGACAATATTTTCCGTTTCACCCAGGCGGGTTCTGAAGTTTCCGCGCTGCTCGGACGCATGCCCAGCGCGGTCGGTTATCAACCGAACCTGGCGACGGAAATGGGTGAGTTGCAGGAGCGAATTACCTCCACAAAAAAGGGATCAGTCACATCGGTACAAGCAATTTACGTGCCGGCTGACGATCTCACCGATCCGGCGCCAGCAACAACGTTCGCTCACCTCGATGCGACGACGGTGCTTTCGCGCGCATTGACCGAAATCGGTATCTATCCTGCGGTCGACCCGTTAGCTTCGACTTCGCGCATTCTTGATCCGCGAATTGTCGGGCAGGAACATTACGACGTTGCGCAGTCGGTGAAGAAGACGCTACAGACCTACAAAGATCTACAAGACATCATTGCGATTCTTGGCATGGATGAATTGAGCGAAGACCAGAAGCTCACGGTAACGCGTGCGCGAAAGATCCAGCGCTTCCTTTCGCAACCTTTCCATGTGGCTGAGCAGTTCACCGGAGCGCCCGGGCGTTACGTGAAGATCGCTGACACGGTGAAGGGCTTCAAGGACATCGTCGACGGCAAATACGACGACATCCCCGAGCAGGCCTTCTATATGAAGGGCACAATTGATGAAGTTGTGCAGGCGGCAGAGAAAATGAAAGCAGCAGCATAAGAGAGCTTTTAGCTCTTAGCCATTAGCTTTTGGCCGAACCCATTTGGCTGGAGCAAGTGGTTGAGCTAAGAGTTAATGGCTAAAGCCAATGTCCGATACTTTCCAACTCGAGATCGTGACGCCCGAAAAGATGGTTGTCCGGGACAATGCCGAAGAGGCGCAAATTCCCGCGACCACTGGCTACATCGGCGTGCTGCCTGGACACGCTCCGTTAATCACGGAACTCGGCGCCGGAGAAATCAGCTACCGTTCCGGCGGCCAGGTCCATCGTTTTGCAACCGCATGGGGATTCGCCGAAGTCTTACCAGATAAGGTCACCGTGCTTGCGGAAACAGTTGAGCGCGCGGACGAGATTAATGTAGCCAGGGCCAAACAGGATCTAACTCAGGCTGAAGATTCTCTGAAACAGGCGCAGTCCGAGGAAGAAGTCACAAAAGATCTCGGAAGAGTCAGGCGAGCCGAGGCCCGTATTGAAGTCGCCGAAGCGAGACGTAGTTGACCGGGGTTCTCCCAAGTCACCTCAAAATAGTATAGGATTCGTAATCCGCGTCGCCGCAAACCATAACTTCTTGATCTGGAGGACTGGGCATTGAGGCTGAACTTGGTCCCTCGCCGATGGGCGATTCTCTGCTTCTTGTTTTCTTGTTTTCAGCTTTGGGGCTTGCCAGCTCCTGCCGTCAGTTCAGCTCCAACCGCCGATGTTCAGGCGCAACGAATTTCAAATCTCGAGCAGCAAATTGCTGACGCCAAAAGTTCGGCTGACAATTCCTGGATGCTCACCAGCTCCGCACTGGTTCTGATGATGACCGGACCAGGCCTCGCCCTTTTTTATGGCGGCCTGGTCCGCAAGAAGAACGTTCTGTCCACGATGTTGCAGAGCTTCGCCATGATGGCAGTCATCTCGGTCTTGTGGGCACTCGTGGGCTATAGCCTCGCGTTTGGATCCGGAAATAGTTTTATTGGAGGATTCCACAATTTGTTTTTGCGCGGCATTGGCTTGCAGCCGGAGCCCGACTACTCGGCCACCATTCCTCAGCAGACCTACATGATTTATCAGTTAATGTTCGCAATCATTACCCCAGCGCTGATTACTGGAGCCTTCGCTGAGCGCATGAAGTTCAGCGCGATGCTTCTGTTTATGATTTTGTGGTCATTTCTGGTTTATGACCCGATGGCGCACATGGTTTGGGGTAAAGGCGGTCTGCTGAATGCCTCTCTGGGCGGGCATTTTCCGACATTGGACTTTGCCGGCGGAACGGTTGTTCATGTCACCACTGGTGTTTCCGCCCGGCGCTGCGCTCTCTAGCTGGGGCGGCGACGGGCATATCCGCGCGAAGCCATGCCGCCGCATAGCGTGGTGCTGAGCTGCATCGGAGCCTGCAGGTTGTGGGGAG
>Ga0157372_10001649_pt1 | contig 24237 bp, 28 predicted proteins | sample C55metaG_FD_115307 | JGI IMG/M metagenome (GOLD analysis project Ga0157372, IMG submission 115307) | Corn rhizosphere microbial communities from Kellogg Biological Station, Michigan, USA - C5-5 metaG | ecosystem: Host-associated > Plants > Roots > Rhizosphere > Soil | place: USA: Michigan... | reverse complement strand
CCGACCGCGCTCTACCTCGCCGCCGCCGGCGTCGGCACGATTGGCCTCGTCGACGACGACGTCGTCGACGCCTCCAACCTGCAGCGCCAGGTGATCCACAACACCGAACGGATCGGGATGCCGAAGACCAGCTCGGCGCGGATCTTCATCGAAGGGCTCAACCCCGACGTCAACGTCGTTGAGCACAACGGCCGCCTCGACGCCTCGAACATCCTCGACGTCATCAAGAACTACGACATCGTCGTCGACGGCGCCGACAACTTCCCCACCCGCTACCTGCTGAACGACGCCTCGGTGCGGCTGCGCAAGCCCGTCGTCTCCGCCTCGATCCTCGGCTTCGACGGGCAGATCTCGACCTTCGTCCCCTACGAGGGGCCCTGCTACCGCTGCCTCTACCCGACCCCGCCGCCGGCCGAGCTGGCACCGAGCTGCTCCGCCAACGGCGTGCTCGGGGTGATGGCCGGGACGATGGGCACCCTGCAGGCCAACGAGGTGATCAAGCTGGTCCTCGGCAAAGGCGAGCCGCTGGTCGGCCGCCTGCTCCTCTACGAGGCGCTCGGCACCCGCTTCACCGAGCTGAAGGTGCGGCGCGACCCCGACTGCCCGATCTGCGGCGAGAACGCCGAGGAGATCCCGGAGTCGGAGATGGGCCAGTTCCCGGATTACGACCAGTTCTGCGCCGGCGCCGGCGGCGACCGCTGAGCGCCCGCTCGACTAGGATCACCGCCTCATGGCAACCGTCCGCATTCCCCCGGTCCTGCGCCCGAAAACGGGTGGTCAGCCCGAGGTCGAGGCGGCCGGCGGCAACGTCGGCGAGGTACTGCGCTCGCTGACCGGCGAGTTCCCCGATACCGAGGCCCAGCTCTTCGGCGAGGGCGGCGAGCTCAACCGCTACGTCAACGTCTACCTCAACGACGAGGACGTGCGGGTGCTCGACGGGCTCGAGACCGCCGTCAAAGACGGCGACACGGTCGTGATCCTGCCGGCAATGGCCGGCGGCGCCATCTGACGATTGGCGAATTAACCCGGCTATAGACGGGTTAATTCGCCAATCGCGCGCCTACTAGCTAGCGGTCCAGGACCAAGCCGAGGAACTGCTTGGTCCGCTCTTCCTTGGGGTTCTCGAGCACCTCGGCCGGCGGGCCTTCCTCGACGATCACGCCGCCGTCCATGAAGATCACCCGGTCGGCGACCTCGCGGGCGAAGCCGATCTCGTGGGTGACGACCATCATCGTCATCCCTTCTTCGGCCAGCTCGCGCATCGTGTCGAGCACTTCTTTCACCAGCTCAGGGTCGAGGGCGCTGGTCACCTCGTCGAAGAGCATCACGTGCGGTTCCATCGCCAGCGCCCGCGCGATCGCCACCCGCTGCTGCTGACCGCCGGAGAGCGTTTCGGGGTACTGGCCCAACTGGTCGCCGAGGCCGACCCGCTCCAGCAGCTCGGTCGCTTTCGCCCGCGCCTCGGCCTTCGAGCGGCCGAGCACCCGTTCCTGGGCCAGGGTCACGTTCTCCAACGCCGTCTTGTGAGAGAAGAGGTTGAACTGCTGGAAGACGATCCCGACCCGCTGGCGGACGAAGTTCAACTCCCAGCTCTGCTCGCCGGTCCCCGACCCTGGTCCCTTGCAGATGTCGTTGCCTTCGACGAAGATCTCGCCCTCCTCGGGCGGCTCGAGCAGGTTGACGCAGCGCAGCAGCGTGCTCTTGCCGGAGCCGCTGGGGCCGAGGATGCAGACGACTTCGCCCCTGCCGATCTCGATGTCGACGCCTTTGAGGACTTCGAGGTTGCCGAAACGCTTGTGGATACCTTTGAGGCTGAGCATCGAGTCGGCCATCACGCCACCTCTAGGTGGGAGCCGCGGGTGATCTTCAACTGCTGGCGGGCGATCAGTTTGTCGACCACCCGGGCCAGGGGCAGGATGATGATCACGAAAAAGATCGCCGTCAGCGTCAGCGATGAGCTGTTCAGTCGTTCCGAGAGCACTTCGCGGCTGACCAGAACCGACTCGCTCAGTGCGATCACGCTGATCAAGGTCGTGTCCTTGAGCAGGGAGATGAGTTCGTTCAGCATCGGCGCCGGGATCTTGGTCACGCCCTGCGGCACGACGACATGACGCATCGCTTGGAAGTGGCTCATGCCGAGCGAACGGGCGGCCTCCATCTGGCCCTTGGGCACGGCTTCGATTCCCGCCCGGTAGACCTCGGCGGTGAAGGCTCCGTAGACGATCACCAGCGCGGCGACGCCGTACCAGAAGGGATCGGGCCGGCCGAACCAGTGGGGGATGCGGACTTCCTGGGGGAGGAAGCTGAGGAACGGCACGCCGCCGGAGATCATCAGGATGATGATCAGGATCGGGACTGCACGGAAGAAGTCGATGTAGGCGATCGTCACGAACCGGATCGGCATCAGTTTCTTGCCCGGCAGCTGTCGCAGCAGCGCCAAGACGAGGCCCCAGGTGAGCGCCAGCACGGCCGCCACGGCGAAGACAAGGAGGTTCTGGAGAAAGCCGACGAATACTTCGCCGAAGTGTTCCCCCATCACGTCGAAGTTGAAGTACTGGGTGAAGAACTGGCTCATCGCAGTCTCCTAGTCGGGTCTGGCAACGGAAAGGGGGCGCCGCGCCGCCGGCGCCCCCTTTGCTCCACTCGGTCTAGCCGAGGAACTGCTTCGGCGGTTCTTTGTGGAACCACTTGTTGTAGATCGTTTTGTAGGAGCCGTCTTCGATCACTTCCGCGAGGCTCTTGTTGATTTCTTTCAGGAGTTCGGTGTCGTCCTTGGCGAGTGCGATTCCGTAGCTTTCTTCGGTCGGAACACTTTCGGCGATTTCGACCCCGCCTTCTTCTTCGACCGCGTTCTGCGCGACGGGCTGATCGATGATCACCGCTTCGACCGTGCCGGCCTTGAGGGCATTGATCGCATCCGGCCCTTCGGGGTAGGGGCGCAATTCGCCGGCGTTCGCTTTTTCCTTGCCGAGTTCGAGGCCGGTGGTGCCCTGCTGGGCCGCTACGGTCTTGCCTTCGAGTTCGTCCAGGCCGCCGATTTCGCTGCCTTCTTTGACCAGGATCGCCTGTTCGGAGAGGTAGTAGGGATCGGAGAAGGCGACTTCTTTTTCACGTTCGGGCGTGATCGTCGCGGCCGAGATCACCGCTTCGAACTTGCCCTGGGCGACGTCGCGGAAGATCGTTTCGAACGAAGTGTCCTGGAATTCCGCCGTGCGGCCGATCTTTTCGGCGATCGCTTCCATCAGTTCGACGTCGAAGCCGGTGTAGTTGCCGGATTTCCCCTGCTCGAACGGCGGATAGGGGATGTCGGAGCCGACGGTCAGCGGTTCGCCGCCTTCGCCCGCGCTGGTTTCGCTGCCGCCACCGGTGGTGCTGTCGCTACCGCCGCCGCAGCCGATCGCTACGACCGAGAGCAGGAGGACCGCGAAGAGCGCGGTCAACCGGGTCTTTCTCATTCCACTTTCCTCCGATCAAAGGTTTGCCGGACGTGCCGAACATACAAGCTGCGCGTTTCCATGCCCAGTGCAGGCGCTTCCGAATTCGTTGAGCGGCTTGCCCAACCCTCGCTACACTTTCTGAAGTAACGGGCTGGCGCGGATGCGAGACGAGCTACTCAACAAACCTTGCGGAGGGCGCTTCGGCGACATCGTCGAGTCGATCGGCAATACGCCGCTGGTCGAGCTGCCGCGGCTCTCGCCGAAGCCCGAGGTCCGCATCTACGCCAAGCTCGAGGGGCACAACCCGACCGGCTCGGTCAAGGACCGGGTCGCCAGGTCGATGATCCAGGCGGCCGAGGCGGAGGGGGCGATTGAACCGGGCCACACGATCCTCGAACCGACCTCCGGCAACACCGGCATCGCGCTGGCGATGATCTGCCGCCGCAAGGGCTACCCGCTGAAGGTGGTGATGCCCGACAACGTGACCGAGGAGCGGACCGAGCTGCTGCGCATGTATGGGGCGGAGATCGTCTACTCGGAGGGCGCGAAGGGATCCAACGGCGCCGTCGAGGTGGCGCTGGAGATGGCCGAGGAGCCCGGCTACTACATGCCCTACCAGTACGGCAACGAGGCCAACCCGCTCGCCCACTACAACGGCACCGCGGTCGAGATCCTCGACGAGCTGGACGAGGTGGCCGCCTTCGTCGGCGGCCTCGGCACCGGCGGCACCCTGATGGGCAACGGCCGCCGCCTCAAGGAGGCCAACCCGGAGACGCTGATCGTCGCCGCCGAGCCGAAACAGGGCGAGCTGGTCCAGGGGCTGCGTTCCCTCGACGACGGCTTCATCCCGCCGATCATCGACCTCTCCCTGCTCGACCGCAAGATCATGGTCTCCAACCGCGACGCGATCGTCTGGACGAAGAAGCTGCTCGACGAGGAGGGCGTCTTCGCCGGCGTCTCCGGCGGCGCGATCGCCTACATCGCCAACCGCATCGCCGGCGAACTCGACGGCGGCAACGTCGTCTTCCTGATCCCCGACGACGGCTGGAAGTACCTCTCCTCCGGCGTCTACACCAAGCCGATCGAGGAGATCGAAAACCTCGACTCCACCGTTTGGTGGTAACTCGGCCTCAGGGTCTCGCCCGATGAAGATCTCGCAGGCCCTGATCGACGAGATGGTCGCGCACGCGCGAGAGGATCTTCCGAACGAGTGCTGCGGGATGGTCGGCGGTCGCGACGGCGAGGCGACCCGGGTGGTGCGGGTGGAGAACGCCGCCGCGAGCCCGCTGCGTTACGAGATGGACCCGCAGGCGCAGTACGACGCGCTGAAGGCGATCGAAGACGCGGGCGAAGAGCTCGTCGCGATCTACCACTCGCACACCCGCAGCGCCGCCTATCCCTCGCAGACCGACGTCAACGAGGCGGTGATGTGGCCGGAACAGGTCTACGTGATCGTCTCGCTGGAGAACGGCGACGTCCCCGACGTGAAGGCGTACTCGTTGAAGGAGATGAAGATCGCCGATGTCGAGCTCGACCTCGCGTAGGCCCCCGGGCAGCGGCCACCAGCGCGGCTCCCACGGGAGCGGCGGCGATCACGATCGCGGCGACGAGGGCGGTGGCGGCGGTGGTGGAGGCGGCGAGGATCTCGTCAAGGTCGCCTTCGCCCGCAACCAGGTGGAGGGGGAAATGCTGCAGGGCCTGCTCTCGCAGGCCGGCATCCCCAGCATCCTGAGGCGCAGCCGCGGCTTCGACAATCCGGACTTCCTCGCCGGCGGCCCCCACGACGTGATGGTCCCCGATGGGGCGGCGAAGCGGGCGCGCGAGGTGCTCGCCGAAACGATGATCGAGGACGAGGACGAAGAGCGGACGGAGCTGGAAGAGCAGCGCCGTCTCGCCCGCGGCGAAACCGGCGACGTCTCACCGGCGCGCCTGGCGTTCTGGATCGTGGTCGTCGCGCTCGGAGGCTTCCTGCTCCTCTGGCTGCTCTACCAGACGACCTGATGGGCGATACGACCGAGCTCGCCGAAGTCGCCTTCGTGGGCGACGAAGTCCAGGCCCTGGTGATCCAGGCCCTGCTCGAGGAGCACGGGATCCCCAGCATCCAGCAGCAGGTGGGCGTCGACGGAATGTTCCTCGCCTACGGCGCGCTGAGCAGTGGTGGTTCAAGGCAGGTGCTCGTCCACGCCCACCGTGCCGATGAAGCTCGGGCGCTGCTGGCCCGGGCGCGGGCCGAAGACGAAAGCGCGATACCGGAACCCGTCAATGCCGGATATCTCGAAGAAGCACAGGGTGGGTGGAAGCCGGGCCGCTACGGGCCGATCGGCGGCTACGCACGGGCCTTCCTCGTCTCGATCCTGGTGATGGGGTTCGTTTTCGGTGTCTTCATGCTCCTGCGCGCCGTCTGAGGCACCGACCGCACCGACGGTCACTTGAGCACAGAGTGGTATGCCCAAATGACCGACGAAGGGGCAGTGTTCGGCCCGCCTCGGTCCGCTGCTCGTCTAGACCGCGACCGGGCCGCGGACCATCTCGCGCAGGTAGTCGCGCCAGGCGTCCTCGATGTCGCGGAAGCGGGCGTCGAAGGCGTCTTCGAGCTGCACGTCGGGGCCCTGGGGGAGGAGCTTGTCGACGAGGCGCTCGCAGGCCTCGGGGCCGCGCTCGTTCTCCAGCAGGTCGAAGATCGTGCCGCCGAGGATGACGGCGTCGCGGCGCGACGGGGGGAAGGAGGGGCGGGCGCTCTCGCGCAGGCGGCGGATCGTCGCGGCGCGGTAGAGGCCGACCTGGCGGGAGAAGTACTGGGCGCCGCCTTCGACCAGCCAGGCCCAGCGCAGGTAGCGGGCGAAGCGGCGCGGCGTCCATGAGGGGGGGAGGTCGGTGTTGTTGTGGGCGATCACCAGCTGCGCGTAGAGGCGCTCGGCGGTGCCGAGCAGGGCTTCGCAGGAGTCGTCGCCGGCGGCGCGCCGCTCCATGTGTGTGTCGTTGAGGACGTGCAGCTCGGTCGACATCGGCCAGCCGGCGAGGTAGCGGCGCCCGGCCGGCGCCGCCGACCAGCGGGCGGCGGGGAGGAAGGGGTGGGCCGCCGTCAGCCAGACCGGATTGGTGTGGACGACGATCGTCACCTCCACCGGGATTCGCTCGAAGCGGTCTTCGAGCCGCAGCCGCAGGTGCTCAAGCCGGTCCAGCGTCCGCTCCGCGTAGGCGGAGTCGTCGGAGTCGTGGCGCGCGGTGAAGCTCAGACTCTCGGTCTCAACCCAGGACATGCTCCGAGATTAGCCCCTGCGTTCGACTGACCAAGCAGACCAAGGACGCACTGAGCGAAGCGTGCTCTGCACGTGAGCGAGGGAGGACGCCGGTATGCGCCGGTCAGACGAGCGCAGGTTCGGCTGAGCGGCAGCGGTCCGTTATCTCGGACCGGGCGCGGTCGAACTCTTCTTCGGCCATCACCGGCGTGCCCTCGAAGGGCAGGTCGCGGTCGATCTCGACCCAGGAGCGGCAGCCGTGGTACTCGTCGCGAACGCGCACGGTGACCGGGCGCGGGATCCGGTGGACCCGCAGCAGCAGCACGTGGAGCGGGTGCCGCCGCTTCCAGGCGAGGCGCTTTTCGGCGTAGTCCGGGGTCCAGATGTAGTACGGCGAGAGCGAGTCCAGCGTGCGCCGGTCGTTGATCGTCACGTGGTCGACGACCTCGGCCCAGGCGCGCAGCCGCACACGGTCGGGCTGGGGGATGCCGCCGTCCTGGAGCAGCGCTTTCGGCGGCGGCTCCTCGTCGGGCCAGACGCCCTCCTCGAGGGCCCGGCGCAGCTCCGGGTGGTGCGATTCGCGGACCAGGTCGTTCCGCTGGTGGTCGAAGGTCGGGTAGAGGAAGAAGCGCTCGTGCTCGAGTTCGAAGTGCTTGTTCTCCTCGCGGATGCCGCCCTTGCGCAGGGTCAGCAGCTGCTCGCCCTCAGCGAGGGCGCGGACGGTTACAGCCCATTCCTTGAGAGCGATCGGCATTGGAGTAGTCCTGCAAAGATTTCGTGATTCGAGTTCTAACTGGGGCTGGGCATCTGCGTACTTGGCCTGTACAGGCCGTCTGCGCCCGCCCGGGGCGCGCATTCTAGAGGAGTGCAGCGAAATCTCAACTAAAAAACTGCGAAATTTGCGGTTTGTCCATCCGAGCGTGGCGGATGTCACATTAGGATCGACCGTTGCGGCCGTTTCCACCGCCGCCAGGAGTCTCGATTCGCAGGCGATCGCCGGGTGCCAGCTCGCCGGCCGCCTTGCTCGGAAGCGGCGAGCCGTCGAGGAGGTTGGTGCCTGAGGCTCCGTCGGCGCCGCCCTCGCGGCCCGCCGGCGCGTGGCGCCGGCGCTCGCTGATCAGGGTGAAGCGCATCAGCGCCAGCGCTTCGATCTCGCGGACGATGCCGTCGCCGCCGCGGTGGGCGCCCACGCCGCCGCTGCCGCGCCGCAGCGCCAGCTCGCGCACGCGCAAGGGGAATTCGCTCTCCAGTGCCTCGATGGGCGTGTTGAGGGTGTTCGACATCGCGACGTGGATTGCGCTGGGGCCGTCGGCGTCGGGACAGGCGCCCTGGCCGCCGCCGAGGGTCTCGTAGTAGGTGAACTCCTCGTTCGCCAGCGTCAGGTTGTTCATCGTCCCCTGCCCCTGGGCCGGTCCCGGCCGCGCCTGGGAGAGGGCGGCGAGGACGAGGTCGGCGACGCGGCTGGAGGTCTCGACGTTGCCGGCGGCGACGGCGGCGGGGAAGCGGGCGTTGAGGAGCGAGCCGGGCGGGGCGAGGACCTCGATCGGCCGGTGGGCGCCCGCCGAGGGCGGGCCGTCGGGGTCGGTGAGGACTCGGACGGCGAAATAGGCCGCCGACCTGGTCACCGAGAGCGGGCAGTTGAGGTTGCCCTCGACCTGCTCTTCGCTGCCGCCGAAGTCGAGGCGCAGCTCCTCGCCGTCGATCGTCGCCTCCAGGCGCAGAGGCAGGTCGCGCTCCTCGCCGTTCCAGTCGCCTTCGAGCATGTCCTCGGCCCGGTAGGTGCCGTCGGGGAGCTCGGCGAGGGCGGCGCGGGTGCGGCGCTCGGTGTAGGCGAGGATCTCGGCCATCCCTTCGCGGAGCGCCTCGGTGCCGAGCCGCTCGCGCAGCTCTCCCAGGCGCAGCGCGCCGACCCGGTTGGCGGCCCGCTGCGCGCGCAGGTCGGCGAGGCGCTGGTGCGGCATCCGCATCTGGGCGGCGAGGCGCTCGAGCGCCTCCTCGGTGACGACGGTCGGCGGGATCACCACGCCCTCCTCCTCGAGCGTGGTAGAGAAGGCGGGCATGCCGCCGGGGGTCGGGCCGCCGACGTCGGCGTGGTGGGCGCGGCTCGCGGCGAAGCCGAGCAGCTGGTCGGCGGCGAAGACCGGCGCGATCAGGGTGATGTCGGGCAGGTGGGTGCCGCCCCGGTAGGGGTCGTTGAGGATCCAGCTCCGGCCCGGCCGCTGCTCCTCACCGAGGATGGCGGCGACCGCGTCGGGCATCGAGCCGAGGTGGACCGGGATGTGCTCGGCCTGCATCACCAGCTCGCCGCTGGAGTCGAAGAGGGCGGTCGAGCAGTCGTGGCGCTCCTTGATGTTGGCCGAGTAGGCGGAGCGGATCAACGTCGCGCCCATCTCGTCGCAGGCGGCCCGGAGGCCGCCGACGAGCACCTGCAACGCGATCGGGTCCATGCCGCTCATCCCGTGGTTCCTTTTGCACTTATGTCGTGCGTTTGGAACCGCGCAACGATGGTGCCGTGCTCGTCGACGCGCGTGCGCCAGCCGGGCGGGAGGACGAAGGTGGCCTCGGGCAGCTCGAAGACGACCGGTCCCTCGGCCTCGGTGCCGGCCGTGGGCTCGCCGCGCAGGACCGGGGTCTCGACCCAGTTGCCGTCGAAGCGGACGGGGCGGGAGCTGCGCTCGAGCGCGCCCTCGCCCGCTGCCACCGGCCGTGGCGACGGCCCGGGGACCACCAGCGCCAAGTCGACGTCGACGAGGACGACCTCGCCTTCCGGGTCGCGGTGGCCGTAGCGCTTCTCGTGAGCGCGTTCGAATCCCTCGACCAGCTCGGCCGGGTCCGGATCGACCGGCCCGGGCACCGGCAGCTCGAACGCCTGGCCGGCGTAGCGCAGCTGGTAGACGACCCGCGCCTCGGCTTCCTCGTCCATGCCGGCGCCGGTCTGCTCGACCATCGCCCGCACCTCCGAGGCGACCCGCTCCGCAGTCAGTTCGGCGCCACTCAGCATCAGCGTCCGCGCGGTGTCGCGGCGGCGCTCGGAGGCGCAGAGGCCGAGGGCGGAGAGGACGCCGCCGGCGCGGGGACACAAAATCCTCGCGATCCCGAGCTCTTCAGCGATCGCCGCCGCGTGCATCGGCCCGGCGCCGCCGAAGGGGAGGAGGGCGAAGCCGCGCGGGTCGACGCCGCGCTCGACGGTGACGACCCGCAGCGCCCGCACCATCTCCTGGTTGGCGACGCGGAGGATGCCGGCGGCGGCCTGCAGCGGATCGAGGCCGAGGGAGCGGCCGAGCTCGGCGACCGCGCGCTCCGCCGCCTCGGCGTCGAGGGCGACCCCGCCGGCCAGCCGCGAGTCGCCCGCCAGGTGGCCGAGCAGGAGGTTGGCGTCGGTGACCGTCGGCTCGGTGCCGCCGCGGCCGTAACAGGCGGGCCCGGGGTCGGCGCCGGCGGAGCGGGGGCCGACCCGCAGGGCGCCGCCGGGGTCGCGCCAGCCGATCGAGCCGCCGCCGGCGCCGACGGTGTGGACGTCGACCATCGGCAGCTGGATCGGGCGGCCGTCGATCTCGCGCCAGTCGGTCCTTCTAACCTCGCCGCCCTCGACCACGCAGACGTCGCAGGAGGTGCCGCCCATGTCGAAGCCGAGGGCGTTGCCGTCGCCGCTCAGCTGCGCCAGCAGGCCGGCGCCGACGGCGCCGCCGGCGGGTCCCGAGAGGACGCTCCAGGCACCGGCCCGCGCCGCCTCCTCGGCGGGGGCGACGCCGCCGGAGGAGCGCATCACCAGCGGCTGCGGCAGGCCGGCCCCGGCGGCGGCTTCGCCGAGCTGGCCGAGGTAGCGGCCGAGCAGTGGTCTGAGGTAGGCGTCGATCACCGTCGTCGAGCAGCGCTCGTACTCGCGGAAGCGCGGCAGAACCTCGTGCGAGGCGGAGACGTGGAGGCTAGGGAGGCGCCGACGCAGCGAGTCGGCGATCCGCTGCTCGTGGCTCGGGTCGAGGTAGGAGAAGAGGAGGCAGACGGCGACCGAGTCGGCGCCGCTCGCCTCGACCGCGACCGCCAGCCGCTCGGCCTCCTCGTCGGCGAGCGGCTCGACCACGCCCTCGGGGCCGACCCGCTCGGCCGCCTCGAAGCAGAGGTCCGGGGACACGAGCGGCGCCGGCTTCGGCGCGCAGAGCCGGTAGAGGTGCGGGCGGTCCTGGCGCCCGATCTCCAGCAGGTCGGCGAAGCCGCGGGTGGCGACGAGCGCCGTCCGCGCCCCCCGCTCCTCCAACAGCGCGTTGGTCCCGACCGTCATCCCATGGGCGAAGGCATCGACGTCGCTTGGCGTAGCGCCTGCCCGACGCAGCACCTCCTCAACCGCCCGCATCACCCCCGCGGACTCTTCGCGCGGCGTCGTCGGCACCTTGGCGGTGTGGACGGCGCCGCCGTCGAGCAGGACGGCGTCGGTGAAGGTCCCGCCGACGTCAACGCCCAAGAGCATCCGCCGACGCTACCCCTAAGGCCGTCTGACACGGCGCATAGCGGCGTCCTCAGTCGCTCGCGTGCGGAGCACGCCACGCTCCCTGCGTCCTTGCTCTGCTTGGTCAGACAGCCTTAGTGCCACTGCTCTTGGCGGACGCTGCCGTCGGGGGCGACGACGACGTGGATGCCGTCGAGGACGGGGTCGGTGTCGGGGCAGTCGCGCCGCAGGTGGCCGCCGCGCGACTCGCGGCGGGCGAGGGCGCTGGCGCCTACCGCGCGGGCCAGCGGGTACGGGTTGGAGATCAGCCGCGCGAGGTCGTCGGGGTTGCGCATCGGCCCGGCGTAGCGCCAGACCGCGTCGCGGATCTCTTCGCTGGGCGGGTCGAAGCGCCACTCGGGCGGCTCGGGACGGGACGTCGCCGCCTCTTCGCCCAGCGCCGCCGCTGCAGCGCGGTCGCCGAAGACGAAGCACTCGCTGAGCGAGTTGGAGGCGAGCCGGTTGGCGCCGTGCAGGCCGGTGCAGGAGCACTCGCCGACCGCGTAGAGGCCGGGGAGGGACGAGCGACCGTCGATGTCGACCGCGATCCCGCCCATCGTGTAGTGGGCGGCGGGGGAGACCGGCACCGGATCGGCCTGCGGGTCGAGGCCGGCCCTCGCCAGCGAGGCGAAGACGTTGGGGAAGCGGGCCGGGTCGATCTCGCGCAGGTCGAGGGCGACCGCCGCGGTGCCGTCGATCCGCATCTGCTCGAGGATCGCCGCGGTCACCGCGTCGCGCGGCGCCAGCTCGTCGGTGAAGCGCTCGCCCTTGGCGTCGAGCAGCTTCGCCCCCTCGCCGCGGATTGCCTCGGTGATCAGGACGCCGTCGTGGGGAGTGCCGGGGATCGCCAGCGCGGTCGGGTGGAACTGGCAGAACTCGAGGTCGGCGAGGCCGGCGCCGGCGAGGGAGGCGAGCACCGGCCCGGCCCCGATCGCCCCGCGCGGGTTGGTCGTCCGCCGCCACAGCGCCGCGGCCCCGCCGGTGGCGAGGATCGTCGCCGAGGCCGCCACCCCGCCGTCGCCGGTGACCACCCCGTGGCAGCGCTCGCCATCGCTCCACAGGGCCACGACCGAGGTCCGCTCCAGCACCTCGATCCGCTCCTGCGCGGCCACCATCCCGGCCAGCTTGCCGGTGATCTCGCGCCCGGTCTGGCTGCCCCCGGCGTGGACGATGCGGCGGTGGGTGTGGCCGCCCTCCAGCCCCAGGCCCAGCCGCCCCTCGTGATCGACGTCGAAGACGACGCCGCGGGCGATCAGGTCGCGGACGACCGCCGGCGCCTCCTCGACCAGCGCCCGCACCGCCGAGGTGCGGCAGAGGCCGCGCCCGGCGGCGATGGTGTCGGCGGCGTGCAGGTCGGGCGAGTCGTGCGGTTCCAGCGCCGCCGCCAGACCGCCCTGCGCCCAGAAGCTGGCGCTCTCCGAGAGCGGGGTGCGGGAGACGAGGCAGACGCGGGCGCCGAGCTCGGCCGCCCGCAGCGCGCTCCAGAGTCCGGCGGCGCCGCCGCCGACCACGGCGACGTCGAACTCACCGACTGCGGCTATCGCCCCTCAGCCTCTCGTCGCAGCGCGTCGAGCTGGTCCTGCAGCCACTGCGCGGCGCTCTCGCGCGCCCGCGCCAGCTCGTCGGCGATTGTCTCCTCGGCGACGGTGGCGCGATTCTCCGCCGCCTCGATCCGTTGCTCCGCCGCCTCGACCTGGGATTCGATCTCGCCGAGTCTCTCCTCGGCTGCCGCCAGCGCCTTCTCCTTCTCCGCGCGCTCGCGCTCGAGGTCGGCTTCCAGCGCCTGGACCTCTTCTTCGGCCCGCCGCTCGGCCTCGGCCGCGAGCGTCGCTGCCTCCTCCAGCCGCCGCTCGGCCTCGCGGATCCGGCTCTCGAGGGTTTCGTCGGCGGGACCGGTCTCAGGGCTCATCGGGACTCAATCTATTACCGCTCCGGCAGGTTCGTCGGCACCGCTCCCGTGACAACAGCGCGGTATGCCTCGATCACCCGCTCGGCCATCGGGCCGGCGGCGAGGCCGGCGGCGCGGGCGGCCCCGGCGACGCGCGGGTCGCCCGCTTCCAGGTGGCGGCGCGCGACCGCCTCCCAGGCAGCGACGTCGAAGTCCGCGCTGAGGCAGCCGTCGATGCCGCCGAGGGCGTAGGGGGCGATCCCGACCGGGGTCGAGAGGACCGGCACCTCGCAGGCGAGCGCCTCGATCGCGGCCATCCCGAAGCCCTCGTAGTCGGAGGTGACGAGGACGGCGCCCGCGGCGTTGATCCAGAGCGGCATCTGCTCGGGCTCGATCGAGCCGCCGGTGAGGAGATCGGCCTCGCAGGCGGCGGCGAGCTCGGCGGCGCGGTCGTGGCGCTTCTCCGGCCGCGCCGGGTTCGCCGGGAAGAAGAGGTAGCGACCGTCGGGGTCGAGCTCCAGCGCGCGTCGCGCCTCCGCCCGCGGGATCGGCTCGAAGCGCGCCAGGTCGGGCCCGCAGGGGAGGACGGCGGAGGCCGGGACGGGAGGGAGCCCCGGCCGCCCGTCCTCGGGCTCGAACAGCGCTCGCGAGACGCCCGCGACGAGGTCGATCCGCCAGACCAGCCGCCGCGAGAGGTGGCCGACGAGGTGGTGGCGGACGTCGGTGCCGTGGAAGGTGACGACCAGCGGCCGCGCGCCGGCCAGCTTCGCCACCCACCCCGCCAGCCCGTAGTGGGCGTGGACGAGGTCGAAGCGCTCGCGCCGCAGCAGCGAGCGCAGCCGCCGCGCCGCCGGCAGGTACTCGTTGCGGCCGCGGGCGAACTCGAAGAGATCGACCTCGATCCCCCGCTTTCGGACCTCGTCGACCTGGTCCCGCACCCAGCGCCCGCGCTGCGGCGCGCCGGCGTCGGGCATGAAGTTGGTGACGACGAGGACCCGCACCGGCGTCAGGGTAACCGCGGCGGTGGCAGCCGATAGCTCGCGGGCGTCTTCGAGAGCCGGATCGGGTTGCGGGGGAGGCGGACCGGCGGGCCGTCCTCGCGGGGGACCTCGACGATCGGGTCGAGCCCGATCCGCTCGGCGAACTCGAAGGCGGCGGCGAGGTCGTTGACGACGCCGGCGGGGACGCGGCGAGCGCGCAGCAGCTCGACCCACTCGGCGGCGGGGCGGGTGGCGAGCGCCCGCTCGAGCAGGAGCAGGAGCTCGGCCCGGTTCTCGACCCGGGCGGGGTTGGTGGCGAAGCGCTCCTCGTCGGCCAGGCCCGGCTCCCCGAGCACCTCGCAGAGGTCGCGGAACTGGCGGTCGTTGCCGACGGCGAGGACGAGCTCGCCCTCGCCGCAGCGCAGCAGTTCGTAGGGGGCGATGCTGGGGTGGCGGTTGCCCATCCGCGCCGGCACCGCGCCGGCGACGGTGTAGGCGGAGGACTGGTTGACGAGCCCGGCGAGCAGGGCGGAGAGGAGGTCGACCTCGACCAGCTGCCCCTCGCCGCTTTCGCGGCGGTGCTCGAGCGCGGCGAGGATGCCGACCGCGGCATAGAGGCCGGCGATCACGTCGACCAGCGCCACCCCGACCTTCAGCGGCTCGCCCTCGGGCTCGCCGGTGATGCTCATCAGCCCGCCGAGGGCCTGCACCAGCAGGTCGTATCCCGGCAGCTCGGCGCCCTCGCCGGAGCCGCCGAAGCCGGTGATCGAGCAGAAGACCAGGCCCGGGTTCTCGGCGGCGAGGCCCTCGTAGTCGAGCCCGAGCTTCGCCATCACCCCCGGCCGGAAGTTCTCGACGACGACGTCGGCGGCGAGCGCCAGCCGACGCGCCTCGGCGAGGTCGCCGGGGTCGCTCAGGTCGAGCGCGACGCTGCGCTTGTTGCGGTTGACCGCCTGGAAGTAGGTGGCCTCGCCGGCGGCGTCGTGGGGCGGCCCCCAGGAGCGGGTGTCGTCGCCCGTGCCCGGCCGCTCGACCTTGGTCACCTCGGCGCCGAGGTCGGCGAGGGTCATCGTCGCCAGCGGCCCGGCGAGGACGCGCGAGAAGTCGAGGATCCGCAGTCGTCCCAGCGCCGAGTCGCCCATTAGGTCACGATCCTAGGACCCCGCAAGCCGACATCAAGGACATCAAGGACGCCACATGTCATCCACCACCGCCGCGCCGCCGATCCGCCCCTCCGACTATCTCGCCCTCGACGCCCTGCTCTCCGACGAGGAGCGCGACATCCGCGACACCGTCCGCGCCTGGGTGCGCGACAAGGTGGTGCCGAACGTGGGGGATTGGTTCGAGGCGGCGAGCGTGCCGGTGGAGGAGCTGGCGCCGGAACTGGGCAAGCTCGGCGTCCTCGGCATGCACCTGCAGGGGTACGGCTGCGCCGGCGCCGGCGCGACCGCCTACGGCCTCGCCTGCATGGAGCTGGAGGCGGGGGACAGCGGCATCCGCAGCCTCGTCTCGGTCCAGGGCTCGCTGGCGATGTACGCGATCTGGCGCTGGGGCTCGGAGGAGCAGAAACAAGCGTGGTTGCCCCGGATGGCTTCAGGCGAGGCGCTCGGCTGCTTCGGGCTGACCGAGCCGGATGCGGGGTCGGACCCGGGCTCGATGCGGACCCGGGCGCGGCGCGACGGCTCCGACTGGATCCTGCACGGGCAGAAGATGTGGATCACCAACGGCTCGGCCTCCGAGGTGGCGGTGGTCTGGGCCAACACCGACGAGGGTGTGCGCGGCTTCCTCGTCCCGCGGGGGACCAAGGGCTTCACCACGCAGGACATCCACAAGAAGCTCTCGCTGCGGGCCTCGATCACCTCGGAGCTGGTGCTCGACGACGTGCGGCTGCCGGCCGACGCGGTTCTGCCCGAGGTGAGCTCGCTGAAAGGGCCGCTCTCCTGCCTCAACGAGGCCCGCTACGGGATCGTCTGGGGGGCAGCCGGGGCGTCCCGCGCCTGCTACGAAGCGGCGCTCGAGTACGCGACCGAGCGGGTCCAGTTCGACCGCCCGATCGCTTCCTTTCAGATCCAGCAGCAGAAGCTGGCCGAGATGGTGCTGGAGGTGAACCGGGCGACGCTGGTGGCGATGCACCTGGGGCGGATGAAGGACAACGGGACGTTGAGACCCGAGCACGTCGGCCTCGGCAAGCTCGGCAACGTCAACGGGGCGCTGGAGGTGGCGCGGAGCGCCCGCCAGGTGCTCGGTGCCAACGGCGTCACGCTCGAGTATCCGGTGATCCGGCACATGAACAACCTCGAGTCGGTGGTCACCTACGAGGGGACCGCGGACGTCCACGCGCTGGTCGTCGGCGGAGCGGTGACGGGGATTCAGGCGTTTCGTTAGTCATTAGCGTTTCCTTTGTCCAGTCGTGGGTATCTGACCGTTCGGCAGCCAGCGGCAAAGGAGGAAGCATGGGAGAGGCGAGCGGGAGTCCGTCTCTGGTCCTGGTCGAGCAGCACGAGGCGCTCCGCGACGGGCTTGCGGTGCTCTTGGAACGGCGCGGGTTCGATGTGCTCGGCTGCGCGACCACGGCGGCGCGCGGGGAGGAGGTGATCCGCGAGCGGGAGCCCGACGTGGCGGTCGTGGGCGTCGACCTGCCCGACGAGCGCGGGACCGAGCTGGTGCGGCGGGTCAGCGGCAACGGCGTCGACTCGAAGTTCGTCATCTACACCGGGCTCGACGACCCCGACCTGCTCGAGGCGGCGTACCGCAGCGGCGCCCGCGGCCTGGTCGCCAAGCCGGCCGGCCTCTCGGTGCTGGTCGAGGCCCTGCGCGAGGTCTGGCGCGGCGGGCGCTACTTCGACCCCAGCTTCTCCCGCAAGGCCGAGAGCGGCAACGGGCGGGAGAAGACGCTGAGCACCCGCGAGTCCGAAGTCCTGGCGATGCTGGCGGATGGGCTGACGGGAGAGCAGATCGCCAAGCGCCTGGTCCTCTCGCCGGAGACGGTCCGCACCCACGTCCGCAACGCGATGGAAAAACTCGACGCCCGGACCCGCACCGAGGCCGTGGTCAAGGCGCTCGACCGCGAAGAGTTCAAGCGCGCCGGCTGAGTCACCCCGCCAGCCGCAGAGCCGCGTCGCACCAGACGACCAGGTTCGCCAGCACGACGACCACCTTCAGCCAGGCGAGAGGGAACGCCCCATGCACGCTCACGCCCGCAGAATCGTCAGCAACCCCTGAGCACCCGATCCCCGCTTTGAGGTAAGCGCGGGTGTCCGGCTGTCACATAACGCCTATATTCGAGGCGTGCGATCGCGGTTTCTCGTCCTCTCGGTGATGGTGCTTCTACTGGGCTTGGCTGTCACGGCCGCTGCCCAGGGCAAGCGATTCGAGGGTTACACCAAGGGATTCATCGGTCCCGACCACAGCTTCGTCGTCGGCGACGGCTTCGACCTCGTCTTCGTCGATCATCGGCAGTCCTTCACGCCCTACCGCGTCTGCTGGCACCGCCTGCACCACGTGCACCACCGCTGCTGGTTCGGCGAAACGGGTCCCCGGGGCAAGAAGGACCGGATCTTCACCGCGGCCCCGTCTCACGTCGGCAAGTACATCGTCAAGTGGACCGTCAACGGCCATCGCAAGGCGCGGTGGTGGTTCCACAACGGCGTCGGCGACTGAGAAGCCTCCCTCGCCCCTCAGCTCGGCCAGATCCGTGAGCCGATCGACTTGAACTGGCTGACCGCCAAGGAGCCTCGCTCATTTCGCGCTCGCGAGCCGGGCTTTTTGAGTGCTGCCGTTACGGCCTGGCGATCGGCTTCGAAGATCTCGGTCGGTTCGTAGTGCTCGTCAAGCAGAACGAGAAGGACTACGTCCCACTCCTTCAAAAGGTCGATGCTCCCAAGGCGCTGGCTCGCCTTCGAAGTAGGGGTGAAACGACGACCCTTGATCTGAAGTCGTTCCTCCTTGCCGCGCCCCTTGCGGATCGCGTCGTAGCCCGATTGTCGTGCCGGGGAGAGCTGGACCTTCAAAATGCGAGCGGCCTCATACTCCGCAATCTCACCGGTTACACCTAGGGGCTTCAGTCAGCTCGTAGTACTCGCGAGCCAGCAGCTTCACTTCACGAAGTAGCTCAAAGATTCGCTTCGAGGAAGTCATTAGCCGGGATCATGCTGATCTCGGCCGACCTGTTACACGCTCGTTGAAAAGAGGTGCGCCAATCGGTACTCCCACGTCTTGTTCCGTGCGGATCTCAATCATCGGCATATCGCCCTCACACAGCTCGAGTACGCCCCCGCGGGCGCCGGCAGGCGCGTCATCGACGCGCTCAGTCAACTCGACGACGTCGAAGGCGGCAATTTTGTGAGCTACTGCCATGAGGGCATGTTAGGGGCTCGGGTAGGCGGTGGCCAACCGCGGCGCAGCGCTGAAATCCTCGTAGTGCCAGCTCATGGTGACCATCGGGCTCCGCTCGCCGATCGTGACTCGTTCTCTAATTCCGCAGACGACTCCGAGGCTTTCCCGATCACGCACCTCCAGGATTGCCGCTCCCGGTTGTGGCGGCCATCCCATGGCCGCGGCAGCCTATTGAGGCTGGCAGGTTCACTGACCTCCCCGAGCGACGTAGTTACACATTCCTTACAGAGGCGTGCGCCAATTGGCACTTCCACGTCTTGTTCCGTGTGTCGGCGCCGCCGAGCATCCCGCCTCCAATCCACTTCGAAGGGAGGCTTCGATGATCTACAAGCTGTTCGGCTACCTGAACGCGCAGATGACCTGGCGGGTGCGGCAGATCCGACGGTTGGCGGGGGAGACGGGGCAGGGGACGGTCGAGTACGTCGGCCTGATCCTGCTGGTCTCGCTGCTGATGGTCGGGATGGTCGCGGCGATGAAGGGGTTCAACGGCAAGCAGGGCACCGAGCTCGCCGACGTGATCGTCAACAAGATCAAGGAAGCGGTCGACAAGGTCGCCTTCAAATGAGGGTGAGGCGCGCCGGGGCGGGGTAGCCTGACCCGGTGCGCCCGATCTGCGTGGACCACATGAAACTGCCGGTCGGCGACCTCGAGCGGTCGGTGGCCTTCTATCAGGCGGCGCTGGTCGAAGGGATGGGCTGGTCCGAGTACGACGCCGAAGGGACGCCGAGCTTCGGGCCGGAGGGGGCCGAGGACCTGATCCTCGTCGCCGGCGGGCCGTTGCGGCCGACGATCCACCTCGCCTTCGCGGCCACCGACTTCGCCCGGGTGGAGGGGTTCCACCGGGAGGGAATGGCCGGCGGCGGCCGCGACAACGGCGCTCCCGGCCCGCGCCTGCAGTACTCGCCGGGCTACCACGGCGCCTTCCTCCTCGATCCCGACGGCCACAACATCGAGGCCGTCTGGCACGCGCCGGTCAAGAACGGGTAGCTCTGTCGCTTTCCTCTCGGTATGCGAGAGCAAGGCGACACCCGCCCAGAGCTGCTCGCATGAGAAACTCGCGCGATGCCAGCTTCTAGGAGTTACGACAGGGCGCCGGCCGACATCCGGCCGGTGACGATCGATCCGGGGTTCGTCGAAAGCGCCGCCGGGTCGGCGCTGATCTCGATCGGGCGGACGCGGGTGATCTGCACCGCCTCGGTCCAGGAGCAGGTGCCGCGCTGGATGATGGGCAAGGGCAAAGGCTGGGTGACGGCCGAGTACGCGATGCTGCCCGCCTCGACCGGGGACCGCAAGCAGCGCGACATCTCCAAGGGCAAACAGGACGGCCGCGGGGTCGAGATCCAGCGCCTGATCGGGCGCGCCCTGCGCGTGGTGGTCGACTTCCGGGCGATGGGCGAACGCAGCATCTACGTCGACTGCGACGTCCTCGAAGCCGACGGCGGCACCCGCTGCGCGGCGATAACGGGCGGCTACGTCGCCCTCCGCCAGGCCTTCCAGAAGCTGGTCGACAAGAAAGCCCTTGACGCGCTGCCGCTGAACGGCTCGGTCGCGGCGGTCAGCGTTGGCCTTGTCAACGGCCGCGCCCTCTGCGACCTCGACTACGGCGAGGACTCCAACGCCGAAGTCGACGCCAACGTGGTGATGACCGGCGACGGCGGCCTGGTCGAGGTGCAGGCGACGGCAGAGCGGACGCCGCTCTCGCGCGCCTCGCTGGACGAGCTGCTGGGCCTGGCCGAGAACGGGATCGGCCGCCTGCGGGAGGTGCAGGAGCGCGTCGCGTGATCCTGTCCACTCGTAATCCCCACAAGCTGCAAGAGATGTCCGCGCTGCTGCCAGGGGTAGAGCTGAAGCCGCTGCCCGACGAGGTCGAGCTGCCGCCGGAGAAGGGGAACAGCTTCGAGGCGAACGCGCTGATCAAGGCGCGTGTCGCCCACGCGGCCACCGGCGAGGTGACGATCGCCGACGACTCGGGGATCGAAGCGATGGACCTCGGTGGCGCCCCCGGCATCTACTCTGCTCGCTACGCCGGCGAAGGCGCGAGCGACGAGGCCAACCTGGCGAAGCTGCTGCGCGAAGTCGACGCCGCCGGCGGCGACCGCCGCGCCGCCTACGTCTGCGCGATCGCCCTGGTCGACGAGGGCGGCCACGAGTACGTCTTCGAGGCCACCTGCGAGGGGATCCTGCTGCGCGAGGGCCGTGGCAGCGGCGGCTTCGGCTACGACCCCGTCTTCGTCCCCGACGAGACCGGCCACAACGACCACCGCACGTTCTCCGAGCTGAGCCCGGCGGAGAAGCACGCGGTCAGCCACCGCGGCAAGGCGACGCGGATGCTCGCCCGCCACCTCGGGCTGGAGGCAGAGGCGGCGCCATGACCGGCAAAAGCCGGGCAGCGGCGCTCTCGATCGCCTCCAACGCGATCCTGATCGCGCTGAAGCTGGCCGCCGGGGCGATCACCGGCTCGATCGCGATCATCACCGAGGCGATCCACTCGCTGATCGACCTCGTCGCCTCCGTCATCGCCTTCGTCTCGGTCCGCAAAGCCGACGAGCCGGCCGACGAGGAGCACCCCTATGGCCACGAGAAGGTCGAAAACCTGGCGGCGGCGATCGAGGGCATCCTGATCCTGGTCGGCGCCGCGATCATCGTCTACGAGGCGACCCATCGGCTCGTCGTCGGCTCCTCGGTCGAATCGCTCGGCGTCGGCATCGCCGTGATGGGCTTCTCGACCGTCGCCAACCTGCTCGTCTCCACCTACCTCTACCGCCAGGGCCGCGCCACCGACTCGCCCGCCCTCGAAGGCGACGCCGCCCACCTGCGCACCGACGCCCTCACCTCGGCCGGCGTCCTCGTCGGCCTGGCCCTGGTCGAGATCACCGGCGCTGCCGCCTTCGACTCGATCACGGCGCTGATCGTCGCCGGGGCGATCGTCTGGGCCGGGCTCAGCATCATCCGCCGCTCCTCGGGGGTGCTGATCGACGAAGTCCTGCCGGAGTCGGAGATGGACCGGATCGAGGCCGCGATCGCCGCCGCCCGCACCCCCGAGGTCGCCGGCTACCACAAGCTCCGCGCCCGCCGCGCCGGCTCCCGCCGCCACATCGACTTCCACGTCCAGTACCGCTCCGGCACCACCCTCGAGCGCGCCCACGAGCTGGCCCACGAGATGCGCAACTCGATCGAGGCCGAGGTCCCCCAGGCCGAGGTCCTGATCCACGTCGAGCCCGAGACCTCCTTCCGCGAGCGCGAAGAAGGGCCCTACCGGTCCGGGTGAGGGGGCGTGTCGCTTTATGCGTCCATATGGACGCAAAAGGCGACATGGCTCAGGGTGGCGGCAGGAGATTCACGCCGGCGGCGAGTCCGACGGCGACGAGGGTGATCGCGTAGCCGGTGTAGCCGCTGAAGGCGAAGAGGATCGCGGCGATGGCGCAGACGACCACGACGGTGATCCAGGAAGCTCGGGCAAGGGACACGGTCGGTAGTTTTTCGCAGATGCCCGACGGTGCCGCAGCAACTGTTCCCAGTGAGGAGTCCGCGGAGGCGGCGCTGGCCTATCTGGCCGAGATGTCGCCCGACCTGCGGGGGGCGGCAGTGCTCGGTCCTGAAGGCGAGGTGCTGGCCGCGACCGGTGAGGAGCCCGAGCGCTGGGGCGAGGACGCCGCGACCCTCTTCGCCGTCGCCGACGCCGCCGAGGGAGTCCCCATCGAGCAGGTTCACATCGCCACCGAGCAGGGGGAGGTCTTCGCGATCCGCAACGAAGGGCTGGCCGCGGTCTCGGTCACCGAGCGCTTCGCCCTCGCCTCGCTGCTGCTCTTCGATATGCGCTCGCTGCTGCGCGAGCTGGCCGGCGCGACTCCGAACTTTGGGGGGCCAGAGCCCCCAAAACCTCGGAAGGGCGAGGACTGATGCCGCCCAAGCCGCACCGCATCCTCCTCGACCGCGTCTCCGCCTACGCCGACGAAGCCGCCGCCTACATGCGCCGCCGCCGCGTCTCCCGCCGGCCGTTCGCGCGCCTCTACTACCCGGCCGGTCGCAGCGCCGACCACGCCCAGGACTCGAGCAACGGCGCCGAGCTCTTCGTCGCCGCCGGTCGCCTGATCGAGGTCGCGTCGGAGCGCGGCGCGAGGGAGCATCGCGACCGAGCAAAGCGGGATCGATCATCAGGGAAGGAGCGGGGATGACCCGGCTGCTCGACCAGGACGTCGCCGCGCGCGTCCTCGCCCGCTCGCTCGCCAACGGCGGCCGCTTCGCCGAGGTCTTCGCCGAACGGCGCCAGGGGCAGTCGCTGGCGATCGACGAGCAACGGATCGAGTCGGTCCAGTCGGGCGCCGAGGAGGGCGCCGGCGTCCGCGTCGTCGAGGGCAACACCACCTACTTCGCCCACGTCGACGGCCTCGACCCCGCCGACCTCGAGCGCGCCGCCGACGAAGCCGCGGCGGCGCTGAAGGGCGACCGACGCGAGCCGCAGCCGCTGTGGGCGCGGGAGACGGCGCCACTGCCGATCGAGCGCCGCCCCGAAGGGGTCGCCGCGGCGCAGAAGGCGGAGATGCTGCGCGAGCTCGACGAGCGGGGGCGTGCGCGAGGCGCCGAGATCGCCCAGCTCACGGCCTCCTACCTCGAGTCCCGCCGCCAGGTCAGCGTCGCCAACTCCGACGGGCTGTTCACCGGCGACGACCGGACCCGGGTGCGCATCGGCGCCCAGGTGGTCGCCCGCCGCGCCGGCACCGTCGAGACCGGGGCCGAGACCCTCGGCGCCCACCGCGGCTACGAGCTGCTCGAAGACGACCCCGGCCAGATCGCCGAGCAGGCGGCCGCGAAGGCGCTGACCCTGCTCGACGCCGTCCCCGCGCCCTCGGGCTCGATGCCGGTCGTCGTCGGCGGCGGCTTCGGCGGCGTCCTCTTCCACGAGATGACCGGCCACGGCCTCGAGGCCGACCACATCCAGAAGGGCGCCAGCGTCTACGTCGACAAGCTCGGCGAGCGCGTCGCCGAGCCGCTGCTGAACGCCTACGACGACGGTCGCCTCCCCGGTGAGTGGGGGAGCGACGCGATCGACGACGAGGGCCGGCCGACGCAGAAGACGCAGGTGATCGAGGACGGCCGCCTCACCTCCTACCTCTACGACCACCTCACCGCCGAGCGCGCCGGCGCCGCCTCGACCGGCAACGGCCGCCGCGAGAGCTTCCGCCACCTGCCGATCCCGCGGATGACCAACACCTACATCGCCCCCGGCGACGCCACCCCCGAGGAGATGATCGCCGAGGTCGAGCGCGGCTTTTACGCCGTCTCCTTCGGCGGCGGCCAGGTCGACACCGCCACCGGCGACTTCGTCTTCGGCGTCTCCGAGGGCTACCTGATCGAGGGCGGCAAGGTGACCAGCCCCTGCCGCGGCGCGACCCTGATCGGCAACTGCCTCGACGCGCTGGCGGCGATCGACGCCGTCGGCGACGACTTCTTCATGAAGACCGGGATCTGCGGCAAGGGTGGCCAGAAAGTGCCGGTCGGGACCGGCCAGGGCCATGTCCGGGTGCGGGCGATGACGGTCGGGGGGACCGAGCTGTGACCGATCTGGGCGCGGTCGCCCAGCGCGCCGTCGAGGCCGCGACCGGGGCCGGGGCGAGCGACGCCGAGGCTTACGTCTCCCGCGAAAGCGGCCGCGAGGTCCGGGTCCACGGCGGCGAGGTGGAGAGCCTGACCGCGGCGGTGCAGATCGGGGTCGGAGTTCGCGCCTGGGCGGGCCACAGGGTCGGCTACGCCTACGGGACCGACCTCTCCGAGGCGGGGGTGGCGGCGATCGCCGCCCGCGCCGCCGAGGCGGCTG
>Ga0157372_10001648_pt1 | contig 24237 bp, 29 predicted proteins | sample C55metaG_FD_115307 | JGI IMG/M metagenome (GOLD analysis project Ga0157372, IMG submission 115307) | Corn rhizosphere microbial communities from Kellogg Biological Station, Michigan, USA - C5-5 metaG | ecosystem: Host-associated > Plants > Roots > Rhizosphere > Soil | place: USA: Michigan... | reverse complement strand
GGCGGCCTGCACGCTCCGGCCCCCCTGTCGCCAAAACATAATCCAGGGAATCCAGCCACTCGCGGGTTTCGAGAACCTCTAGGCCATCGTTATTATTATTATTATTATTATTCCGCGACGCGGTCGCGGATTGCTGCGGTTCTGCCAATACCGGAGTCTGTGCCAACTCTGACTTCTCCACGTTGTGAGTGAGAACATTCCATGATAGAAGATTCTGCGAAATTTTGCTGTGCAGTGATTCACCCCCTTCTCATTCAGTTCCCAAAAACTTTGTTGTGCCGAAGTGGTGAATCCAACATCTAACGCGATTAAAAGGAGATAAATATGGCAAAGAAGAGCCCGTCCGGAAATCGCCCGAGCGCAGAGCCTCGAGTTCATCAGCGTGGCCGTGAACTGCAACCGTTTGGAACCGTTACCCACAGTTTTAATCTCGAATTGGAAGAGCCGGTACGCCTGGAGATGACAGAACAACTGAACCAGCTGCTGGCGGATTCCATGACCCTCCGCGATCTATATAAGAAATCGCATTGGCAAGTTGCCGGTCCAACTTTTTACCAACTCCATCTTCTATTCGACAAGCATTTCGGTGAGCAGGTCGAAATCGTCGATGCCATAGCCGAGCGTATCCAGCTTCTCGGGGGATTGGCTATCGCCATGGCGCATGACGTTGCAGAAGCTACTCGCATCGAACGTCCGCCCAAGGGCAGGGAAGAAGTTCCAGTGCAGATTTCCAGGCTGCTGGATGCGCATCTGATCATTATTCGCCACTGCCGTGAACTCAGTGAGCGGGCTGACAAGCTCGGAGACCAAGGCACCAATGATCTGGTAGTCAGCGATGTGTTAAGGGCCAACGAACTCCAGTCCTGGTTTCTGAGTGAGCACCTGGTCAACGAACCATTGGTTCACGCCGACCGTGAAACTTCGCAAGCTGCTGACTAGCTGAAATCGTAAGCCGGGCTGTGTTTAGAACGAATTAGCCGCTTAATTGACGTGAGATTTGGCTCTGGGCGTATATACCTCTTCCCGGAACGGGCATCCAAGTATTGCAATCACCGTTTCGGGAAGGGTAATCCATGGCCCATCAGAACCCCATTGTTCCAATCAGAAACAAGAGAAGTGAGCCGATTTCATGGCCGAATCCGGAGGAGCCAATGCCCCCAGCTCTTCCCGCTCAAACATCCGCGACCGTGAACGATATTTACCGGTCCTCTTTGTCCGCTGCCGAACGTTCGATTCGAGCCACCCAACGGAAAATTTCCGGGGCTGCCACTGCGTTGAATCGTTCAATTCGCCGCTTTGCGGATGAGCGCCCTTTGCATTTTGTCGGTGTGGTTGCAGGTGTGGCTTTAATAGCCGGAGTGGCCCTGCGTATCTGGAGGTCGAAGCGAAATGCATAATATGAGAGTTGATAACAACGCACGAGGTCTGGGTGCAATCCTTGCCGACATAGTTCAGGAATTGCAGGAGTTCGTGAACACCCGTATACAAATGGTGAAGTCCGAACTGCACGAAACCATGTCCGCAGTGAGCGTTGCGCTGCCTTTAGGGTTGCTCGCGCTTATTCTTGTCGGAACCGGCTTTCTGCTGTTGACCGGCGCGGTGGTGGTCGTCATCGCCGCGGCCTTTGCCGGCCACGCATACGCGTGGCTATACGCGTTTCTTATCGTTGGAGTCGTGTGGATCGCGTTTGGAGGCGTCTCGGCATTTTTTGCTTACAACGAGTTTCGCTCCAAAGCCAAGTTTCCCAAACACACAGTCGAAGTGCTGAAAGCTGACAAAGTTTGGATCGAATCAGAAGCGAGGACTAAATATGACCGAGCTGCCTAGCTACGACCTGGAATTAAAAGCTGCCGAGGAACGCCGCCGCCTGCACGGTACTTTGGCGGAGTTACGCACGCGGGTTCACGAAGAACTCGATGTCAAAAAGCGAGTACGCGAACACCTAGGCGCCGCATGCGCCATTGCAGGGCTGCTAAGTCTGGGTATCGGCTACTCAGTTGGCGGGTTATTTGTCCGCAACTAGCTGAATTAAATCAATTAGTTTTACTCTCCTGTCTGCGCTTTGAGGCGTTCACTCGGCTTGTCCAGCTTCTTCCGCTGCCCTTGTTGACAAACGGTTTTGAGTTAGTCCCCGATTTTGTTACAAATTCAGAACAAATTCAGCTACACTGGCCCGAACGTTGTACATGTGCATCTCCATTAGTGAGAATGCTTTCTAGAACGGCGATTTCCGTTCAGCCCGCTTTGAAAGCTCGTCGGGGCGCGTTTTATGATTTACTTAGGCACCAGAGGTTGCCGCCCATGCTGACTGCAGGATCTACACTGCGCCAGATGCGCGAGAGGTTGGGCCTGACGATGCGCGACGTAGAAACAGCGAGCGAAAAGCTCGCCCGCAAGCGCGGCAACGTCGGCTATTTCGTTCCCATTAGCCGTCTTTCCGATGTCGAAACCAAGGGAATAACTCCTAGCATTTACCGCCTGTATGCTCTCGCGATTATCTATCACGGTGATTTTCGACACATGCTTCGTCTATATGGGGTAGAACTGGAATTGGAAGTTTCCGATCTCGAAGTTACATCTCCCCCCAAATCTCATTTGTCGCAAGCGCTCTCCACAATCGAGTTGGTGCACGTGCCAGTGCGCATGGATCCCAGCTTCGATCCCCGTAAGACTCTGAATTTCGGTCGCATGATCGAACAATGGGGAACAGTTCCGCTCAAATATCTGGAACAGTTATCAAAGACTGGATTCACCTATGGTTACGTAGGGAGCGAGGATTTGACCATGTATCCCATTCTGCCTCCCGGCAGTTTCATTCAGGTGGATGAGTCGAAGAACCGGGTGTCGGAGGGTGGATGGAATTCCGAATACGAGCGCCCGATTTATTTCGTGGAGACCCGCGACAGTCACGTCTGCTGCTGGTGTACCGTCACCGGCGATAACATTATTCTTCAGCCTCACCCTCTGTCCCCGGTGGCGCCCCGGATCCAGCAGTATCCACAGGACGCCGAGGTGATTGGTCAAGTGGTGGGGGTGGCGTTAAGACTAGGGGAGTGGCGTTCAACTTCCGATTTCGTTCCAGCCCCAAAAGAGCGTGCAGCACTGAATTAAGATGACGTGCCGATCCCGCCCCGGGATCTTCCGGAAGCAACTCCGCTTTCCCTAGGTTCTCCAGATACCCTTCAGCATCGACCCCAGCATTGTGGCTGCTTGACTCAGCATTTTGAAGCAGCGTCCGCAAGGGAGTGCACAGCACTTCGGAAACCGCCGCCCGATGGGCTTCATGGAATGCCTTCCTGGCGGCAGCTTCGCCATGCAATTTACTGAAGCCCCAATGCCCATATTGGCCACGCAACTTACGCAACCCTCCTAAGTACTCCAGCCTGGTTAGACAGTCGGCAAGAGCTCCCAAAGTGTTTTGCGAGAGATCTTCAAATGCGGATCTGAGCGTCATTTTGTTCCGAGTTTCATAAACGTCAATAATTCGCGCGGTCTGATCAGAAGCCCGCTAAACGGCACATTATCACGGCGAAATTCCCACTTCAACTAAGGAGTTCGCCGTGAAAAAAACATTATTGCTTCTTGCTGCTGTCCTACTCGCCGTGTCCGCAACTATTCCTCCCGCCTTAGCTGGCGGTAACCCGCTCTGCCCCCCAGGAAAGGTCTGCGAGACGAGGTAACGAACGTAAACTGATTGTGGGCTGCCGTCAAAGAGTCTAGTATTTACGGCAGCCCATGCTTTATGCCAGTTACTATCTGTGGATAGCACCCCACATCTTATTATCAGGGTTCCTAGTGTGCCTTGTGCGGCGCAGACTACAGCGGCAACTTCCCATTTTTGTCGGCTATGTTGTTTTCGAATTGGTGCAATTTGCTGCTTTGTTTACAGTCTACCTGCATTCTCCTTTCTCGCCCGTTATTTACAAGTGGACATTGGTCGTCGGGACGGGGATGGGTTCCGTTTTGGAACTTGGAGTCATCTATGAATTGGCGAATGAATTGCTTTTATCCCGTTCAGCCCTGGCATCGGTATTGCGTCCGGTGTTGCAGGTAATTCTGGCACTGCTTGTCCTAGGCGCAGCGATCGGCTCTGGGGCGCTCTCAGAAATCAGCGTTCAGAGAGTCACTAATATCTTTCAGGTGCTTGACTTCTCGTCGAATCTGATTGAAGCGGGTATGGTGCTTGCTCTTTTTATCTTCGCACGTGCGTTGCGCGTTTCGTGGCGTAGTTGGATTGCGGGTGTTGCAATGGGTTTTGGAGTTTCGGCATCTATCGACCTTGTGAGTGCCTCCCTGCGGGCAGAATGGGGATACCGCGCTTTTATTCCCGCCGACTTGACCCAGATGGCCGGTTTCCATATATGCGTGGTTATCTGGCTTGTGTCTTTGTATTTAGCTGATCGCACGCAGCTTTTTCCCAATGAGAAATTAAAGATTTCTGATCTGGAACTTTGGGACCAAGAATTGCAAAGGATGGTTCAACGATGACCATTGCCATCATATTTATTGTTCTTGGCCTGCTGGCTTTAATCCTGACTATTTACTTAGCGAAGGGTCATCTTAGTAAGGGCGGAGATTTAGAAAAACTTGCTACCCAGTTGCGCACGGTCGATGTGGGCGCTTTCTGCAATTTGATTTCCACAAGTGAGCAGCAATACTTGCGCGAACATCTTCCACCACGCGAATTTAGAATTATTCATCGTGAACGCATGGCAGCAGCCGTCGAGTATGTGCGTTGCGCAGCCCACAATGCATCCATTCTGATGCGATTGGGAGAGGCCGCGCGGCAACATTCGGATCCATCGGTGAGACAGGCCGGCGAAAAGTTAATCGAGAATGGCCTGCGCTTGCGGTTGTATGCCATTCAAGTGATCCCCCGGCTTTACCTGTCCATGGCATTTCCAAAGGCACGACCGACTTCCGATATTCTTGCCGATACCTACGACAATATGAGCCGCCAGGTAGCGACTCTGAGTTACCTGCACTTTCCCACTCACGGGATGTCTTCGGCGATTTGAGCATGGGCACGAAGCGGCGTCTGATGAACATTGGACTGTCTTGGCTCATGGGGTTGCTGGCAGCAACCACAATTGCGCAAACCCGAGCTTCCACAACTCCAACCAACTCATCGACGAGGCGCTCGGGCCTTTTCCGTCCGCTTCCGCTCACCAAGTTTTATGACACTCCGCATCCGCTACCGCCCGGCAAGCCGGGCGATTTGATCCGCTCGACCGAGTTTGACGAATACGATTTGCCCCCGGAGGTGAATGCTCTCCGTATTCTGTACCATTCTCGAACCGGAGCCGGCGAAGATGTAGGAGTCTCGGGCGTGATCTTATTTCCAGACGCGAAGCCGCCAGCCGGAGGTTGGCCAATCATTGCGTGGGCGCACAGTTGGACGGGAGTTGCGCGCTCATGCGCTCCTTCGCTGGCTAGAAACCTGCAGCACGGTCCATTCCTTGCTATGTACGCGCATCTCGGCTATGCGGTGGTCGCCACCGACTACGCCGGCCTAGGAACCGCTACTAGAAGCGCGTTTGCCGAAATATCAGCCAATGCTTCGGACATAATTTACTCGGTTGCGGCGGCACGTCGCGCCTTGCCGCAACTCGGTTCCAGCTGGGTGGCACTGGGCACAGGAGAAGGGGGAATGGCGGTAATAGGCGTGGCCGAGATGGAGAGCAGCCTTCACGATCCGAATTATCTGGGTAGCGTCGCGATCTCGAATTTGGACGATCCGCAGAATCTGTACGCTTCCGAAAGCGTCCTCAGTTACAAAATGCCACTCTTTCTGGCCTATGGCGTCGAGACGGCGTTTCCGCAGTTCAATGTAAGTGACATGCTGACCGCAAAAGGAATGTCGCTCTATCACCAGATCAGTCAAAGCTGCAACGAAAGCGACGACGAACCAGAAACATCAGCCACCACCCTGGTTAAGGCAGGCTGGAAAGCTAACTCGTTCATCCAAAAATATTTCGAGCGCAACCGGCTCGGACAGCAGCGTGCAGGCGCTCCGCTGCTGGTGATTGCCAGCGAAGATGATCCCAAAATCGACGCAACCGCAAAAATCGTCACTCGTTTATGCAAAGCAGGAGACAAAGTCGAATTCCAAAAAATTTCCGAATCGGATTTCGGACGCGTTATCGGGGATTCGGCGCGCGATCAAATGGCTTGGATTCAATCCAGGTTCGCGAATGCTGCGCCTCGTGACAATTGTTCAGCGCAACATTGACTGCAAAGAATTAGCGTTTGTAGACGATCATCACGCCGAGCACAACCGGCAGGTAGAAAACCGAAGCGTGGAGGAGTCGGCTGGCCAAAACCGGCGAAGCGGACCTCGTCAACTTCATCACGTGGAAAAGCAGGAAGGCCCCCGCTAATCCCATGGCGATCAGATATCCAGGCCTGCTGGCCATGGGCAGGATAGTCGTTGCCACCAAAACAATAGCAAAACCCAAAATCTCCGCGCGGGTGAATCGCGAATCTTGATCGAAGCTCGGCAACATACGATAACCGGCGCGAGCGTAGTCTTGGCGATACATCAGCGCGATCGCCAGGAAATGTGGAAACTGCCACAAGAAAAGAATCGCAAACAGAAACCATGCTTGCGGATCGATGGTTCCGGCACCGCCAGCCCAGCCAATCAGCGTCGGCATCGCGCCTGGAACTGCACCCAGCAAGGTGCACAAAGCAGTCTTGCGTTTGAGCGGTGTGTAAACCAGAAGATAGGAAAGCAGAGTCGAGACCGCCAGAAGGGAAGCCAGCAAATTCACCGTTGCTGCCAGATACACACCACCGACGACGCTCAGTAAGATTCCAAACTGAAATGCTTCACGCGAGCTTAGTCTGCCTGAAGGTAAAGGCCGGGTCGCGGTACGACGCATCTGCCCGTCGTAAACCCGTTCCATCCATTGATTAAGAGTTGCGGTGCCGCTGGCCACCAGCAATGTGCCGACCAGCGTGTTGATCAGGCCGAGTATCCGCATAGGACCACGGGAGCCGAGATAATACCCGGCTGACGTGGTCATCAGAATGAGCAGATTCACTTCAGGCTTGGTGAGGGTGTAATAGTCGCGCAGCTTGGACTTGAGTGTCAGTCTTGTCGTTGTATGCGCGGTCGCGATGTTACCACTTGTTGCCAGAATCAACCCCCTGCTCGTCGCGCCGCACCTGATGGCGTTTTTGATAGACCACAAAAATCATTCCGATAGATCCAAGTGTGGGAGGCAATACCAGAATCAGAATCCCACTCTTGAGCGCGGCAATCATCCGCGCTCCTGAGGAGGCAGCTTGAGTGTAACAAAGTGCGCAGCTTTGCGAGAATGCGGGAACCGGAGCAGCGAGGATGAGAAGAGCAATCAATCCGATTCCTGTTAGCAGGAGCGGTTTTTGGATCTGAAATTTTCCCCGTAACATCTTTGAGCCCCGCACGCCGTTCAATATCAATTCTCTCAAAACATTCATTGCGATCTTTATCTTGAAAATGGCGCGCCCGTGACCATCCGGAAACTGTCCGTCCATCCATACTGCATACCCAGAAGAACGGCAACCGTGATAACGAGAACCAAAACTGTGAATGCACGCTTTTCTGACCACAGGTGCATGAAAAACAGAACCGCTAATCCCGCCTCAATGCATGCCACGATGAGCATGCGCGTCAGCATCTGTCCAGCATCAATGTTCTGATACGCGATGAAGAATTGCAAGCCGGCGAGAGCGAGCAGGCATACATACACGACCAGATCTCGTCCCATTCCGTGCGTCAATTGCTGCTGTTGTGCTGGTGAGGTCATGATTCTGCTCCTAGAATTCTAGTGCGTCAGGTTTAAAAGGTAGACTAACGGCACGACGAACATCCAAACCAGATCCACGAAGTGCCAATAGAGACCCAGGACCTCGATGTCGTCCGCATTGTAGCGGCCTCCCTTGTACCGCAATCCTACCGCGATCAGTGCGATTACTCCGCAGGTCACGTGGGTCAAGTGCAGGCCGGTAACGCTGAAAAATGACGCGCCAAACAATGGATCGCCCCATGGGTTCTTGAACATGCGCATACCTTCGCCTATCAGCTCCATCCATTCGTGAACGTGCAAAACGGCGAAGACAATTCCCAGCAGAGCGGTGACCATGATCCAGGTAAAGGCTTTGGACTTATCTCCTTTTTGAGCAGCGCGCAGTCCAATCAGCATGGTCAAGCTGCTGGTGAGAAGCACGAAGGTCATGATCGCTACATTCGTAATACTGTGAAATGGCCGCGGCCAGGTGGCGGAGCCGTTGCGCACGAATCCATATGCGACCAGACACGCCGAAAAAGTCATGGTATCGGCGATGATGAACAACCACATCGCCAACTTTTTTGTGGGTATAGCAAATACCGGGCCTACCGAAAGAGCCGGCGCGTGCCCTTGAACTGTCACATCTGCTTGGCTCACTGACGCCCCCAATATTGTGGAGTTACACTTTTACCCAAAGCAGTACCAGCAGGTACACCCAAAGCAATCCCATAAAATGCCAGTAGCGTGCGGTGGAAACGAGTTGATCGCGCCGCAGTGCCGACTTATGCAATTTGCGAATCACGTACAACAGGCCGCCTAATCCGCCCAGCACGTGCAGGGCATGGGTCACGGTCAGCAAATAGAAAAATGAACTGCTGGGATTGGTGGCCAGGTAAAGTCCTTCCGCTTGCAATTGCAACCAAGCGATGTATTGACCGGCGACAAAAAGCAGACCGAGCCCAAGCGTGATGTATAGCCAGCGAGCTGGGTTCTGGACGTGAGCCTTCAGTCCACCCATAAAAGCTGCTACCCGCCGTCTTGAAATTTCAAGCGTCACGCTGCTGGCCACCAGCAATAAGGTGTTGAAGTAAAGAATCGGCGGCAACCTGAAACTTTGCCAATCTATAGCGGCGCCTTTACGCACCACGAGCGCGCTAGTGAACGCCGCAAACATCATGGTGATCGCAAACAGCACGACCCAAATACCGGTCGATGACGGGGGAGGGGAATAGTCGAGTTTTACTTTCAGATCGCCGTCCGCCGGCACGAGGTCTTTCCAGCCACCATTTCCTGAGCCTCTCTCAGGCGTACGGTGCTTTTCAATCTGCGGCGGTTCGGGTAGCGTGGTTGCCATAACTTATTTCTCGTCTCGCGGGGTTGCTACTTGCTCAGGCGAAGTTTGCATCACGTAGTCGCCGGTCGAGCTCTCAACTCCATATTGATAAGGATCGTGATAAACCACTGGATGTTTGCCGCCAAAATTGTCGAAAGGCGGCGGCGACGTCGTGCTCCATTCGAGCGAGGTTCCCTCCCACGGATTCTCGGTCGCCAGTTTGCCCCAAAATCGGCTGTAGACCAGGTTGTACACAAAGATAACTTGGGCCGCGCCCGTGATCAGCGCCGCAATCGTGATGAAGCGGTGAACCGGGATTAACGGAACCGTGAAGTCATCGACAAAGCTGGCGTAGCGACGCACATTCCCAACCATCCCGAGATAGTGGAAGGGCATGAATATGCAGTACGCCCCCACGAAACTCAGGATGAAATGAACTTGCCCCAATTTCTCGTTCATCATGCGCCCCGACATTTTGGGAAACCAGAAATAAGTTCCAGCGAAGATGCCGAACATTGCTGCTACCGCCATAACCAGGTGAAAGTGGCCAACCACGAAATAAGTCGCGTGCAGCATGATGTCGATCGACGGCTGGGCGAGGAAGAATCCGCTGACCCCGCCGCTCACGAACATCGAAATAAACCCAAGAGCAAACAACGACGCCGAATTAATCCTCAGCTTGGAGCCATAAAGGCTGAAGGTCCAGATTAGCACCACGATGGTGGCCGGAATCGTAATGATCAGGGTAGGGAAGGAGAATGCCAACGACGAATATGGGTTCATTCCGCTGACAAACATGTGGTGGCCGTAAACCATGTAGCTCAGGACGGCCAGCGCTCCCATGCAATAAATCAGCACTCGCTGGCTTAGCATCTGCTTGCGCATATTGGTAAGCAGAATGTGCGAAACGATTCCTAATCCAGGGACGATGGCGATATAAACCTCGGGATGCCCGAAGAACCAGAACAGGTGTTGCCATAACAAAGTTGATCCGCCGGAGTGAGGTTGCAGCTGATCGCTGACCACCAGATTCGATGCTACGAAAAAGCTGGTTCCAGCGACGTGATCAAGAATGGCAAGGATGCAGGCCGGCATTAATACTGCAAAAGCCGTTAATCCCATGCACGAAGTGATGAACCATGCCCAGGCGCTCAGCGGCAGCCGCATGAAACTCATGCCCTTGGTTCGAAGGTCTAAAGTAGTGGTGATGAAGTTCAACGAACCGAGCAGCTGCCCTACGCAAAACAGCGCGATCGAAATCATCCACAGAACTACGCCCATACCTTGCCCAGGCCCGGCAATCGCGCCCACTGCATTGAGCGGCGCATATTGCGTCCAGCCCCCGAGCGTCGGCCCATCGGCAACAAAAAACGACGACATCAATACGATGAAAGAAACAAACGTCACCCAGAACGACATCATGTTGAAACGGGGGAAAGGCATATCCTCCGCGCCCACCTGAATGGGCAGAAAGAAATTTCCGAAAGCAGCGAAGGGCGCTGTAGTCAGAACAAAGAAGACCATGATGGTACCGTGCATGGTCATAAGCTGCAGATAGAACTCGGGCGTCATTACCCCGCCGGGAGCGCCGTTTTTTGAAAGCAATTGCAGGCCGGGAATCCTGGCGTTGTTCCATCCCAAGTGAATTCGCATCAACCAGGACAGGATCATGCCGCAAATCGCGGCGACCAGGGCCAGGGCATAATATTGCTTGCCAATGACTTTGTGGTCCAAACTGAAAACGTGCTTGCGGATGAATCCCGTCGGAGCGTGGTGTTGCAGGCTGTGCGCCGTTATGTCGTGCATTTGCCTACCTCGAGAGAAATGCCTTCTGTATTCGGCGTCTGATCGCGCCGGGAGAACTACTGCATTGCCGCTTCTTTCTTGAGCCAATCATCGAAGTCCTGTTGCGACAATACTTCGAGATATGCCTTCATGTTGTAATGCCCCAGGCCGCATAACTGGGTGCAGACAATTTCGTACTTGCCGATCTTGGTTGCCGTGAAGTGCAGCGAAACATCCAGTCCAGGCACAAAATCCTGTTGCACCCGCAACTCCCGCACGAAGAATGAATGCCCCAGGTCTTTCGAATGCATGAGCAGATGAATTTCTTTATTAACCGGAACTGCCATCTCGGCGGTCACAATATCGTCTTTTGAGTCCGGATCATGGGTAGTATCCAGGCCAAAAAAGTTTTGATTAGCTTCGCTGATCTGGTCGGGATGCAGGGGCCCGAATTTTCCATCTGGTCCGGGATAACGGAAGTAAAAAGCGAACTGCCCAGCTTGAACCTGGATCGGCATAGCGTCAGCCGCTGGCGGTCTGAGATATTGATCAGCCCAGGCCTTGACTCCGAAAACTCCCAAAGCCAGTACTTCCGCGCCTACCACCAGGAATCCAGCCAGTACTAGACCTTTAGCGCCGATAGGGAAGTTCTTGACCTTTTCGCCAGATCCCCGGTTCGCGGACTTCCAAATGAAAAAAGCCAGGAAGAACTGAGCTGCCAGAAAGGCGATTCCGGCTTCCGCCATGGTTTCGGACATCTGCTCATCGATGAGATGTCCGTGAGTGGAAATATCCTCAGGTGCAACCCAGGTATGCCGCAGGATTGGAATTGCGGACAAAATTGCGATCACAACAATGCACACAGCAAATAGCTTCGCCATTTTTCCCCCGCCTAGAGGCCGGTCATCGTTCGCCCGGCCCCTTCAGCCGCCACGCTGCGAGCGGCGTCAGTGCGCTGATCGCGCCTGATCGCTTATTTCGACTTGAAAGTGAAATCAGCCTTTGCTGGTGCGCCCGCCGCGACCGTCACTTTCGCGGTCTGCGTCCCCAACTCTTCCTGCCATGCGGTCACGGTATAGCTTCCCGGGGGGACACCGTGAATGGTGTAAGACCCACTCTCGTCAGTCGTCGCATAGGGTCCCTTAACCACGACAAACCAGCCATGCATCCAGGGATGGATGTTGCACTTTACCGGAATGGCAACTTCCTCGGCCTTCCACGTCTGAACGATGGGTGGCGCTCCTGGCGGCTGCGAACGATTCCAGGGAATATTTCCCGTCATTGGATTCGGCTCCGGGTGAATATTGTGCGCAGTCTGATCGCTGGTCGTCACTTTGTATTCCTGACCGACATCCATCGCCAGCACATGTGGCGTGTACATGCAGCCCTTCTGATCGAACACGGGTTCACTCGAAGGCTTCTGGGCCGCCTCGCTTCCGCTCAACCCTTGCGATATATAAAGGACCACATTCTCCAAACCCTGATCTTTGCCGACAATCACGGTTTCCATCTTGGCTGGATCGCTGGCATGGGCTTTGGAGCAGTATGGATCTTTCGACATGTCAATTCCCCTCATGTGCGGAGGGGTGCCGTTCAGTTTAACGGTTCCGGTGATGGACCCTTCACCCGCAGCGTTGACCTTCTTGTTTAGGCTGAGCGTGCCGACGCCAACAAGAAGTAGCGTGGTTAGTATTGCCGCGAACATGGAATAGCGCTTAGTCATTACGTTCTCCTCTATAAAACCTTGCCGGTCTGGTTACTGCTGACTGACCGGCTTCAAATTCAGCTGTTTTGCAATCTGTTTTTCTTTGGCATTGTATTCATTCTTCGGCTGCAAGGTGCGCAGATAGAAGACCAGGTCCCAGGCCTCGTCTGGCTTGATGTTGTCTGAGAATGACGGCATGGGTGTGCCGTCCAGGCCGGTCATGAATATCCGATAGATATCGCGATCGGAACTTCCGCAGATCGGCCTTGATCCATCGGTAAAGTTATAAGGTGAAATTGGTCGGCCTAGATCATCGGTGAGCGTTGAAGCCGACGGGCCGTTGGCCATGCCTTGCACTCCGTGACATTTCCAGCACTGGACCTTCTCGAAAACTTCACGTCCGGCTTGGACGCGATCGGCGGTTACGGCAGGCTCGGGCGGAATCTGAATCGGAGTGCCGGCCTTTTCGTTTTGCCAGCGTGGAGAATAGTGCTTGATCCACGCAACCAGGTTGACCCGCTCCTGCTCAGTGAGTGGGTTCCAGGAAGGCATATTGGACCGATCCAAGCCGCGGCCGATAGTGTCGTATAAGTCCTGATCAGTGGGAAGCGTTCCGGTCGGAGTCGATCGGCACTTGAAAGTGGCAAGTTGGAAATCTCGCGGTTTGGGTGTAAGCCAGGGCGCGTTTTCTCCATTGCCGTCACCTAACGGCCCGTGACAACCAACGCAATAGCGACGATAGTCGCCAGCTGCCGCCTTGGCGTCTCCGGTGAATTTACCGACATGGCTGCTGGCCGCGGGCGACTTTAACCAGTCTTCTTCTTGATTGGTGGTGAGCTGCGCGGAGGAAAGGCTGGCGAATGCCAGCACTGCCACTGCGCACGCGGCGAATTTTAAATTTTGTGTACGCATGTTTTCCTCCTTAGAAATCGAAGTCAAAGCCTGACATTAAACTGCTGCCTGCAAGATTGGTGCCGTCCGGCGCCAATCCGTATTCCTTGATCCAGGAATATTCGTTGTGCCATGCAAATCCCGCCCGGCTGGTCATGAAAGGCATATAACGGAACCCGACCAGGTAATTGTCGATGTTGCCTAAATTTGACGGCATCAACGGATTGGATTGCTGCGACATTCGCACCCACTCTGACCGCTGAATGAAGATCAGCTGCGGGTTTTGCACCCAGTGAGTTTCAACGAAACCGCCGTTCCATGTCGGATTGCGGAATCCGGTAATCGAACTGCCCGGCGTGTTGTTAAGTGTGCTCACACCATCAATCAGATCGCCGTATCCGGCGCCGAACCACGCACTATCTGATCCGTGCTGAGTCACTACCTGGAAGTCCAGTTTGCCGAAGTAGAAGAGGCCTACAAAACCTTCACGGCTGAATCCCTTGTTCCCGGTACCACTGCTGACTACCGGGACGCCGCCGCTAGTCAGGAAGGTCGTCGGCGCCGCTCCCACCATGGCGTAGAATCCAACGCGATCAGTTCCGAGCCTCCCGACATCGAATGCCTGACTTCCGGCGAAGAATGCGCTGTAAGAGTTTCTGCCGTAGGAGAGATCCGGATTTCCGTCAGTCGAGCTCATGATGGCCGCGGAAAGGCGGGTCCGATCATTCAGTGAATGCCCCATCCATTCCATCCCGACTTGGTTGTCGCCGATCTGCCCAAAGATGTTTCCATCTCCTACCGGAATGAAATGGTAAATGTTGAAGCTGCCGCCATAACTGGATAGCGTAATTACACGCTTCTCGGAGACGAGGTTATCTAGTTCGAATTTGCCGAATTTCAGGTTGACCCAGGGGCTGTGAAAGAGATTGTCTAATCTCGCGTTCACTGACTCCATGTGAAAGGCGCCAGTTTCGTCCGACGAAGGGACCAACAGGAAGGAGATGTTTTTATCGAGGGTGCCGCCGGTCAGGATGTCCAGGCCCGAGTAGTCGAATCCGGTATTGGTTAATCCGCGAATGGATGCCGCGTTTGGTACTCCCGTCGGGGAATCAACTGCAATTTTGTTGGTGCTTTCCCGGTGCCAAAAAGGAGTGATGCGAAGGGTGATCGGCCAATAAGACGGATTTTGCCAGATCGGGGCATCCCGATCATTCATCAGTTGATAGCCGTTGTCTTTAAATTTTTGTCCGAAGTAATTCAGCATCGGCCAGGCTTCATGGCAAGCTGAACATCTCAAACCATATTTTCTGGCGAAGGCGGGAAGGGCGTTAGCAGTACTAGACAAGGCGAGGACAAAAGTTGCGGACAGCAGTAAAGCCGTAACCGTCCTTCGGGAAGAAGCCATTGCGATCCTCCTAGGATGACAACATCACCCCACAGCAGACTTCTAGTTCTTACCCCCAAGAGCGCGTCACAAAAAATGGGCGCGACAGAGAAGAGCAGGACAGTTGCTGTTTTTAACATCCTCGCTAGGAAGATGTCAAGAATTTGTAAAAATTGTGTCATAATTTTGTCTCTGTCGTCGCATTGAACTAACAATGTTTGTCCTCCTCGGCGATTTGACTTTGGCATCGAGTACACGGTATGAGAGTGATAACGCCGTGTGTCGCAGACAATTATCGTTTCACGATGTAATCGTCTCACTTCACCAGATACGACTGTGGGTTTCATGGCTGTGTTTATATTCGGCGTTGGTCTCATTCGCCTTTAATACAAAACAGATTTCAGCGAAAACGAAGCAAGCAGAGGATTATGGCGGAGGCTTAAGCGTCAGTGTACCCGTGAATGAGCAGGAATTGCTGCAGGCCGTACAGGACGTTGTTGCTGACGGAATCATCCAGGGCAGCAGGGAATACAACAAAGACGAATACATTTCCGGAGCCGAGTCGGCTTCTGAGACCCGTGTGTTTCCTAAGTGGAGTGGACCCGGCCAGGTTTTTTACAAAATCAAAAAGAATGCACTTGACCCGCGGAACTTCAAAGATGGCGGCGACTCCGGAGTCTTGGCAGTCCGCTACATCGTCCAAAGTGGCGACACAAAAAGTACGTTCCTGAAAATCGAGGCGATTTTCGTGGACGATGGTCACCATGGCCAGCATCTTTCTAATGGATCAGTCGAAGGCGCCGAGTACAAAGATATTCAGGACCACCTCGCCGCCATGCAACTGAAGAAAACCGAAGCAACGCAGGAAGAGCAGCGTCAGCAGGAGCGTTCGGCCCAGCAGCAGCTGGAGCAGAAACGCAAGCAGCAGCAAATAGAAAAGGTCGTCGCGCGTGGCTCCGATGAAACCCTGCAACAGCACATAGACCGTTTGCGGCACGATGTCGAGCGGCTGGTGAAGTCTCCGGGAGTCCAGCTGAAGTCGGCGCCATTTAAGAGCGCTTCCAGCCTGCTGTCTCTCACTGCCGGAACACATGTAGCTATTCTGATTTCCACTCCGTACTGGTATGGCGTCGAAACCGAAGACGGGCAGCACGGCTGGATTCATCGCAGCCAACTGGAGCAGCTGCCTTGAGGGTTCGTGGTGGCTGGCCGATCGTTGCTGTGTTCGTGTCGCTGTTTTCGGTCGCGCAGAATTCACCGCAGCAAAAAATCTTTTCTGCGCCGATGTCGAAGGTTCAGGCGGCGCTGAAAGATCTGCCAGGCGGAACTTCGGGTTCGTTGCCCGTCCTCGACGGCTTTGTAGTTGCCGGCGCGGGAAAGCTGGACGCGTATCGCCGGCCGTACTACCAGTGTTCTGTAAAGGTCACTGCCGCTCCGTCGGGAGGTTCCTTAGTTCGCGTCACCGCGAAGATTACCGCATGGGACAGCGATCCCGCACACTCCGGTTACGAAGTTCTGCAATCGAACGGTCGCCTGGAATCGGATCTGCTCGATCGTTTACAGGACCGGTTAGCACCGGGAGGGCAGACGCCAGCCGCTACAAATTCTTCTCGCGCCACCGCCCGAACAACCCGCGCGCCTGCCTCACCCGCTCCTGATATCTCAGCGCCGACGCCGCAATTTCCGGGTTCTTCTGCAATGAACGTGCCGTCGGCATCGCGCATTACTAAAGATCAAGACGCGGGGCTCCAGCAGGAAGCGCGGGGCCTGGAACAGCTAGTACAAAATCAATCGCGTCCCACCAATCTGATTGCCGTAAGGCAAGACGAGACACCGGTATTGCAAGAGCCAAGTTCGGATGCGAAAGTACTGTTCCTCGCCAGCGCGGAAGATGAGTTCGAAGTGCTGGACGTTAATCCGGAGTGGGTACACGTGCGAATCTCCGGTCTTTCGCGTGGCTGGCTGCGACGGGCTAATGTCGAAATGCTCGATGGTTCCGAAAGCGTTGCTGGTGCGCTGAAGCTTGCGCCTGAGCAACAATCCACGAACCCAAAATCACTTTCGTCAGCAATGTTTTCCGTAAGCGGCGAAGAAGAGGGAAGCTTTCCCGCCGATTGGTCGCCGTTGAAGGGCAAAACGGTGAAAATTATTTCGATTCAGCAGGCAGCCGGTACTGGCAGAATCACCAGCCCGCAAGACAAGATGCGCTTTGCGGAGGATCTCTTTAAGAAAGAAGCTGTGAGCAAATCTTCCTCAGGTTTGGTTCTGATTTTCGACGCAGAAGACGGGGGAATGGTAGCGGCCACGCAAGTGGTGCTCGAGAAGTGGAAGAGTGGATCCCTAACTGAGCAAGCATTGTGGAAACAATGCTACCTCGATCCGCCGGAAATTCTGGGTACCAACAACTAATGTTTCCAGTTCCACACCGGATTGCCCTTTTGATCGCGTAGCACCAGGGTGTCGGTGCCTTTGACCACTTCGCGCGCCAGAACCATATCCGTGTCGCCTTGCTTTACTTTGGATCCGGTGAACGCGATCTCATCCCCCTTGGCAAAAATCACGCCCATGTCGTCGATAAAAGATTTCGGGCATAAGTAGATTTCGAAAGTGTCGGTGCCGCTCTTTATGGTGAGGTAGGCAATCTGTTTTTCACTGCCCTTCGGCGGCAGCTTCATGTCCTCGATGGTGCCCTTGAATTTTGCTTCGGTGGCCGTATCGTACTTGGGCCCAGCCTGTGCGATCGAAAAGACACTGCACGAAAGTATCGCCAGTGATGTGAGAAGGGTCGCGCGAACTACGCGATTTGAATTCATGACCTGACCTCCTTGCACGAAGAGCGGGAAGTCAGCCTCAGGAGCGACCGACAACACAGTCCGTTCTCCTTGCCGGTTTCCAGTCGGAAACCAACTTCATAATACTCCTGCTGCTCTGGCGAAAGTAGCAGAAATTGCTGACGACCCTGTTATGCAACGTGCGGATAATGCAGAACATCTGAGTTTCGAAGGTCAAGATCGGACTATGGCTAAAAATAAAGGCGCAATTGCTGCTCCCACTGTCCTTAAACCGTTTGACAAAGACGATAAGTCCACAGTTCAGGTCGTCATTGAAACCCCCAAAGGTTGCAGGAACAAATACAAGTTCGATCCGAAACTCAGGTCGTTCACGCTAAGCCGCGTATTACCTGACGGTATGGTATTCCCCTACGATTTTGGTTTCGTTCCCTCGACCATGGCTGAAGATGGCGACCCTATCGACGTATTGCTGCTCATGGATTCTTCTGCATTTCCCGGTTGCGTGATCGAGAGCCGATTGATTGGCGTCATTGAAGGTGAGCAAAACAAGGATGGGAAGAAAGAGCGTAATGACCGGTTGATTGCCGTTGCAAAGCACAGTCACACGCATTCAGATTTAAAAAACATTTCAGACTTGAATCAAAAGCTACTTACAGAGCTGGCTGAATTCTTCGTGAACTATCACCGGCAAGACGAAGTTAAGTACAAATTCCTGGGGACCAAAGGGCCGAAAGAAGCTGCTCGCCTCCTGGATCGGGCGATCAAGCAAGGAAAAGCTGCTTAGTTCTGAACGGAGCCTCGGTTGATCGACATTATTCTCCGCTTTCTCATTGGCGGTGTCGTGGTTTCTGCTTTTTCCCTAATCTCCGATCTCCTGAAGCCAAAAACATTTGCAGGATTATTTGGAGCGGCCCCCTCGGTCGCACTGGCCACGCTTGCGCTTACTGTCATGAAAGAAGGAAAGCAGTATGCGTCGATAGAGGCACGCTCAATGATCCTGGGAGCAATGGCTCTTCTCGTGTACGCCGCAGCTGTGAGTTACATTCTGCTGCGATTCAGAAAACCCGCGCTCCCCGTGGTGCTGGTTCTGTTGCTTCTTTGGATGGGCGTGGCCACAGGGCTTTGGTATGTGATGGTGAGCTGACCACGATGATCGTTACCATCAGCACATCTGGATTGAAACGCGCCAAGTGGTGGGAATTCTTGCTGCGCTTCGTTGTCGGCGGCTTTGTAACCGTGGGCGCGGGCTTGATCGCCAAGAGATTCGGTCCCGGCTTCGGTGGGTTGTTTCTTGCGTTTCCTGCGATCCTCGCCAGCAGTGTGACCCTGGTTGAAAAACACGAGCGCGAGCGCAAACAACAGAAGGGTATGCGCGGAGTAATTCGGTCCCGTCAAGCGGCAAGTGCTGATGCCGCTGGAGCAGCCATGGGCAGTATCGCGCTGATTGCATTCTCGGCTTGCGTTTGGAAGCTCTTGCCTGGACATAGTCTTGGCTGGGTGATCGGCGGGGCAACGCTGCTCTGGACGGCAATTTGCGCAATCGTTTGGTATTGTTGGAAGCAAAATTTCCTGCGGCACTAGGATTCAGGCTACAGAACACATCTGCGCCACAGAATCAGAGAGAATACCCGCACCTGCACGCCGAACATATTTCCCCGCAAAGAACATGAAATCTTAAGGCGGCGGGGAAGGGGCCCCTGAAGGGTTTGTAACTCCAATGGCCGAGAAAATGAAGGAGCCAAGACTTAGCTTTGACAAGTTAGTTAGTGGCGAGCTAGGCCTCTCACCAAATGGCGGTGGCTATTTCGCAGATGCAGCTTCATATTGTCTACATCTCAACAATCATTCCAATCCGGTTAGTCTGGCAGTTTCAGGAGACCTATCATTTCCCGCAACACTGAAATGGTCGAGCATCGGTGACGTCCACGCTAGAACACATGCAGACTTGCAGGAAGCCGCAGAATACGGCGCTTGCGCGATAGGGATAGTCATTGCGGTACAGCTAACTGAGTTCTCTGGTATTGAAAGGTCTGTAAAGGGAACCGGATTGACTTCTGGCTTGTGAACAATCCTGATGAGCACGGAATTTTTCAACGCTCAGCACGATTGGAAGCATCCGGCATCTTCCGGGGCTCCGAAGCCATCATTAAAGCTCGAGTGAATCAAAAGCTCGCACAGACAAAACCGTCAGACCACGTCGGCTTACCAGCATATGTTGCCGTCGTAGAATTCAGTTCACCAGAAGCAAGGTTCATCGCTAAAACGAGAATGGCAAAGAAGTGACCAGCATTAAAGAGCTGCATCATCGTGCCATGGAAAGCTTTGAAGCGTCGCTCGCGGCGCGAGAGGCTGGCGATGAAGCTGAAGTGTTGAGGTTATTAGCTGAAGCTTTCAGATTTGAATCTGCCGCCGCCGACAGCGTTGTTGGCGACATTTCTTTGGAGCCAACCCGATCCGTTTTATATCGCAGCGCAGCGTCTATCGCATTACAAATGTTTGATACACAGACGGCAAAACGCTACGTGGACAAGGGACTTCAAGGCCAGCCTCCAGAAGAGATCAAAGAGGAACTTCAGACACTGTCAGACAGGATAATTATTCTTGAAGCGGAAACGAGGGACTATCGATTAAAAGCACCCGTGGGTCCTACTCCCGTGCAAACGGTGATTAGGAAATATACCGACAACGTGCCGGTGGACATTTATGGTCTTGCAGATGCATTGGGCGTGGCAGTGATGGAAGCTGATTTAGGAATGAATGCGGGAGAAATTTTCCGGGACATTCTGAGGGGTGGTTTCAGTGGCTACAGCATTCGTGTTAACGCAGCCGATCCCAAGGTCCGTAAGCGGTACACCGTTGGACATGAGTTGGCGCACTTCTTGCGGCACCGCGACCGAGTCAAGAACCGTTTGGTTGACGATCGAATGTATCGTAGTGGCATTGAAAAAACGCTAGAGTACGAAGCCGATGCACTTGCGGCTGATTTGCTAATGCCACGGCGAAAAATCGCCCAATTTAGGGCCGAAGGTTTAAATAGTGCGGAACAGCTCGCAGCAAAGTTTGACGTTTCGTTAGCTGCCATGCGCCGGAGGCTTGGAATGAAGGGTCCTTTGAGGTGACGGGCGCCGAAACGTGACTACGCCTGAGCTATCACCAAACGGATGAGATAAAAAGTAACCGCGCCCACCAGCGCAGACGCCGGGATAGTCAAAATCCAGGCCCACACGATTCGCCTCGCAATTCCCCAGCGCACCGCCGACAAGCGCGTGGTGGCTCCGACTCCGACGATAGCTCCGGTAATGGTGTGAGTTGTGCTGACCGGAATTCCAGCTAGGGAAGCCGAGAACAATGTGATAGCGCCGGCAGTTTCGGCACAGAATCCGCCCACTGGCTTGAGTTTGGTAATTCGTGAGCCCATGGTGCGCACAATCCTCCATCCCCCGAAATAGGTTCCGAAAGCAATGGAAGTCTGAGCCGCGAGAATAATCGGCCAGCGAAATCGGCCCCAGTTCCCGGCAAGTTCGGCTGCGGTAAGGAATTTTGCGCCGTAGAGCGCCGTGGCAACAATCCCCATGGTTTTCTGGCCGTCATTGCTGCCGTGGCCAATGCTGTACGCCGCAGCCGAGAGCAGTTGCAGCCGGCGAAACCATGCGTCCACTCGCTGAGGCGCTTTGTCGCGAAATAACCACATCACCGCGGACATGAAAATCAGTCCGAGAACCAAACCAATAATCGGGGCAATAAAAATAAAGAGGACAGTTTTGTACCAGCCGCTCGGAATAATCACGCCAAAACCGGAACGCATAATCGCCGCGCCCGCGTAACCGCCAATCAGCGCATGTGACGACGATGTCGGTAGGCCCCACCACCAGGTCAGCAAGTCCCACACAATGGCGCCTAACAGCCCGCAGATGACGACATACTGCGTGACCTCAGAAACCCTGATCATTCCACTGCCCATGGTCTTTGCCACTGCAGTGCCTAACAGAAATGCGGCAATAAAATTAAATACCGCCGCCCACAAAACTGCCAGCTTCGGCGATAGCACGCGGGTGGAAACTACGGTTGCAATGCTGTTAGCGGCATCGTGAAACCCGTTCAGGAAGTCGAACGCCAATGCGACCAACACTGTGATGAGGAGCAGCAGAAGATTGCTGGACAATGAGTTTTCCCGTCGTTATTAGGCGCTTTTCAACACCACTGTCTCTAAGACGTTCGCGGCGTCTTCGGCTTTGTCACTGGCTGTTTCCAAAACTTCGAGCAGTTCCTTGATTTTGATGAGATTGATAGGGTCTTTCTCGCGCTCGAACAGACTGCCAATGGCCTCGCGAGAGGCGACATCGGCCTCGTTTTCGAGTCGCTTGATTTCAACACATCGTGCCAGCACGTCGCCATTATCTTTAAGGTGAGATACCGCTTCGCCCAGTTCTTTGCATTGCGAAAGAACCAGTTTCGAAAGTTTGGCGGCGGCCGGTGGCGGGTCGGTGATTTTGTACATCCAGATTCTTTCCGCCGCGGCGTTCATAAAATCAAGAACATCGTCCAGCGACGAGGCCAGATGATGAATGTCTTCCCGGTCAAAGGGAGTGATGAATGTCTGATTTAGTTTCGTAAGCACGGAGTGGGTCAAATCGTCTCCGATATGTTCAATTCTCTTGATCTCCGCCCGCTTTTCGTCGCGTGATTGGTAGTTATCAAAAAGATCTACCAAAGCATGTGCTCCGGAAACAAGATTCTTTGCGATATCAGAGAACATCGTGAAAAAGGTGGGATCCTTGCGCATGAAGCCGAACATTTTGGAATTAAGGCTCCGTTCCGGTGGGGTCTGTGGCTATCGTTCAAAGCTCGTCAATATCTCATCTATTAAGACTCGAGTCAACGCCGTTCATCTGGCAGGAACTTCCGGCGACTCTGGTAGAGCATAACAAATGATTAGGCGAACTTGGCTACGGGAAGTTGAAGATTGGCGAATTCGCGACGAAGCCTGATTTTGGCGGGTGGATTGGACCGCAGAATTGGAACTGTTCAGCGAGCCCGTGGGACCGGGCGCGTCAGCCTGTCCTCTGACCGCCGCGGGATACCTAAAAAAGAAAAAACGATGACTGCGAATCCCAAAGCAGTTCCAGTCAGTGCGCGAAAGCTGAAATCGAGTAAAGTTTCGTGCAGGCCCATTCCGCTAGTCTGGATTGAAGAACGATAGCGCGCAACGTTACTTTTGATACCTCCCTGGCACGGTGGAACATGTCCGTGACTTGTTTCTGTCGATTGTCTGTCCGAATAAACAGGCTGGTCGTCCTCTAAAACTCGGTAATTTGCCTTTGGAATTGTTCGTTACCTTACAGTTTGCCGGCACCGGGATCAACTTCATCACCCAACTTGCTAAATCAGCCAACAGCCCCATTCCACGCGGGTTTTCACGATGCTAGAATCCTGCAATGCACAATGAGGTGCATGTAGTTTCGTTTCGTCACGGCGACCACATCTGTTCCTTTTATCGCGATGAGCAGGAGCAGATGGCGATTGCGGCGCCCTTTGTACGCGTGGGATTGCTCGCAGGTGAACGTTGCTTGTGCGTTTTGCCCCAGCTACAGACTGAACTACTGTTGGCGGCCCTCGAAAGCAGCGGAATCAATACCAGTGAGGAATTGTCTCGTGGTGCGCTGCTGCTTGCCACGCCCCAGCAGGCGTATCTTGCAGGGGGAAAATTTCAACGCCACGAAATGGCTAAATTGCTCGACGACGGAATGCGCGAGGCGGTCGCCATGGGTTTCTCGGGCTTCCGAGGAACTGGAGATCTCAGCTGGGCGGCAAATGACACTGGCGCTTGCGGACAAATGCCCGAGTATGAAGCAATGCTGGATAAATATTATCCGGGCAAGCGGTCACTGGGCATTTGCATGTATGACATGCGTCTATTCGATTCCGCGCAGGCGGAGATACTGATGAAGGCCCACCGTCTGGCAATTCTTCATCCCAGTGAAGACAAGCGTGCGATTCGCATTCGCAAAGGAAATATCTTTGGCGATGTTTTGTTCGACCGGACCCGCCCTTCTTCGCTCTTTCATTTTGTTATTCAGAAGGACGATTCTGCCCAGGTGCTTATGTCCGGGCAGGATTCGTCGCTCACCGGCGCTATGAAAGCAGTCGAAACCGTTCTCGCACGTTCTTACGCTTGAGGTATGGAATGAATAAGAAGGAAATCGAATCCCCAAAGTTGACCGCCAACTTCCTCGTCTGGATAGGATTGTTCCTCGTATTAATGCTTCTGCTGGCTCACTACGTGTTGAAGTTCTTCTAATCGGGGCTCAAAAATGAGGCGCGTCGGAATCGAACTTGAGGCGATTACGCGACGTCTGAGCCGCGTGCCGAAATCCCGAGCGCACTCAAGGGACCTGGAGGATTTTGGAGGCGCGGGTCGGAATCGAACCGACGCATAAGTTTCCGAACCTTTACTGCCTTTCTGAGCCCCAGCCTGAAGCTGCAGCGTCAGCTCGTAAGACAGTAATTCATAACAATTCCTAACACTCCAGTTTCGAGATGTGCAGAATACGCCTGATTTACCGAATTAAGAT
>Ga0157372_10001647_pt1 | contig 24243 bp, 25 predicted proteins | sample C55metaG_FD_115307 | JGI IMG/M metagenome (GOLD analysis project Ga0157372, IMG submission 115307) | Corn rhizosphere microbial communities from Kellogg Biological Station, Michigan, USA - C5-5 metaG | ecosystem: Host-associated > Plants > Roots > Rhizosphere > Soil | place: USA: Michigan... | reverse complement strand
AGGCGGCAAAAGGTTTTCACCTTCAGGATCAGCAGATCGGGATCGAATGGCTTCGTGACGTAATCAACGCCTCCGGATGCATAGCAGCGGGTGATAAAGCGTTTGTCGATATTCACCGCCGAGAGGAATATGATCGGGATGTCTTTCGTTTTGCTGTAGCCGGTGATGCTTTCAGCGACCTCATAGCCGTCCATGCCGGGCATCTGCACATCGAGGATGATCAGCGCATAAGATTGCCGGAGAACCTTTTTCAATGCCTCTTCTCCGCTCAATGCCGTATCGGTAGGAAAGGAATGTAACTCCAGGATGGTCCTGAGTGAAAAAATATTCTCCGGTTTATCATCGACGATGAGAATCATCTTTCAAAAATAAGCGATAAACCGATCGCCGTCCAGTCGCCGGCTGTGGAACTATTTCTACAATTTTGGAAAAAAATAGCGTGCCAGCTTGGGGATTGATTATTGAATCCATATAGGTATGCAACCCATCCTTAGCCGATTTCAACAGGGCAAAGCGTTCTTCTACCGAGCCGGCGACCTTACCGCCTTCATGCTGCGCTTCTTCCGCGAAGTGGTCCGGCCACCCTACGAATGGCGGGAGATCTTCTATCAATGTTACCTGGTGGGCTATAAATCCACCTTCCTGATCGGCCTCACCGCCTTTATCATGGGCGCGGTCCTCACCATCCAGAGCCGTCCTTCGATGGCCGCCTTCGGCGCCATCTCACTCATCCCCGGCATGGTCGCCGTTTCCGTCGTCCGCGAGATCGGCCCCGTCATCACGGCCGTCATCTGCTGCGGCAAGATCGGCTCGAGGATGGGCGCCGAACTGGGTTCGATGCGCGTCACCGAACAGATCGACGCCATGGAAGTCTCCGCCATCAATCCCTATCATTATCTTGTCGTCTCCCGCACCGTCGCCACCACCCTGATGGTGCCCCTGCTCGCGATCATCGCCGATCTCATCGCCTTCTACGGCGCCTACCTCGCAATGAATATCCACGACACGACTACCATGCGGCACTTCTTCGTGGCCGCCATGCACCACCTCGAGTTCATCGATATCTTTCCGGCCATCATAAAGACCTTCTTCTTCGGCTATGTCATCGGCATCATCGGCTGCTATAAAGGCTATCACGCCCGCCGCGGGACCGAAAGCGTGGGCATTGCCGCCAACGGCGCCGTCGTGGCATCCTCGCTCGCCGTCTTCATCATCGATATGATCGCAGCCCAGATAACCGACCTGTTGTAAAACAAACGTATGAAGAAAGAAATAATCGAAGACAGCGAAACAACCACCCAGGAAGAGGAAAAAACCCCACTCCCTACCCCCGAACCCACGCCGGACCCAGCCGTCCAGCCGCAGGAAGAACCCATCCCCAAAAAGGGCGAAGAACCCGTCATCGTCATCCGCGGCCTGACAAAATCCTTCGGCGACCACCCCGTCCTCCGCGGCGTCGATCTCTACGTCAACAAGGGCGAGAACCTTGTCATCCTCGGCAAGTCCGGGACGGGAAAATCCGTATTGATAAAATGTCTCGTCCGGCTGGAATGGCCCGACAGCGGCAAGATCACCATTTTTGGCCAGGACCTGGACACCCTCAAATACGACGAAGTAAACGCGCTGAGGGTCCGGGTCGGCTTCCTTTTCCAAAACGCCGCACTCTATGACTCCATGACCGTCCGCGAAAATCTCGCCTTCCCGTTACGGCAGCACAAAAAGACGATGTCGAAGGAGAAGAAAGAGTCATTGATCATGGAAATGCTGGATAACGTGGGGCTCGCAGACAGCATCGACCAGCTGCCGTCAAAACTTTCGGGCGGCCAGAGCAAACGCATCGGCCTGGCCCGCACGCTGATCCTGCGACCCGAGATCATGCTCTACGACGAGCCCACCACCGGACTGGACACCGGCACGGCCAAAGAGATCAGCGAGCTCATCTGCCGGACGAAGAAGAAATACAACATTTCCTCGATCACGATCACCCACGACATGGCCTGCGCCAAAATCACCGCCGACCGTATCATCCTCCTAAAGGATGGCATTGTCTATGCAGAAGGTAGTTATAGCGACCTGGAATCCTCCAAGGACGAATGGATCCAGTCCTTCTTTAACATTTAACAAGAAACTATGCCAAAGGAAAGAAACTACAAATGGAAGCTTGGGCTATTCGCCGTTGCCGCGCTGGTGATCGCCGTCGCCGCCATCTACTATATCGGTAAGCAACGAAATAAATTCGGTTCCGTTCTGCACATCACGGCCCAGTTCAGCTCCGTCAGCGGCCTGAAGGTCGGCAGCAACGTCCGCCTCGGCGGCATCGACGTGGGCACCGTGGACGACATCGCGCTCACCACCGACACCACCGTACAGGTAGGTATGGTCATCCAGAAAAAGGTCCAGCGTTTCATCCGCCGGGACGCCAAAGCAAGCATCAGCAGCGACGGGCTCATGGGCGACAAAGTGATCACCATCGTGGCCGGCACCCCTGCCGCCGCCATCGTATCCGAAGGGGACTCCCTCACTTCCCTCAAGCCGGTCGAAACCGACGCCATCATGGCCAGCCTCAAGACCTCCGCCGACAACGCGGCCATTATCACCGGCAACCTGGCCGATATCTCCAACCGGATCAACAACGGCCGCGGCGCCCTGGGCCGGCTCCTCCGGGATACGACCCTCTCGGACAACATCAGCACGACCATGAGGAACCTGAAGTCCAGCAGCAAGAAGCTGGACGAGAATATGGAGGCCGCCCAGCACAATTTCCTGCTCCGCGGCTTCTTTAAGAAGAAAGAGAAGGAAAAAAAGAAACAGGAAGAGGAAAAGAAAAAAGAAGCGGAAGAAGCAAAGAAAAATCCGTAAATTTAAATACAACTCTACGGTTATGAAGACCATAACCCTTGCTTGCTATATCCTGGCGCTTGCCGCCCTGACAGGGCCGGCCAATGCCCAACTCACCGCCGTTCAACAACACAACGCGCGGATGATGGACTCTCTGCAAATGGAGGTCATCACCATTTGGTGCAAGGGACAACTCGACTTCCCCGCCAAATACAGCCGTCGCAAGACAGATCAGGTCACCCATATTCTCCGCACGCTGAACACGCTCTACACCGATACGCTGACCCGGAGCAGATTGATCGCCGGGATAGAAGGTATCCGCGATGGCCGTGTTACCGTCGACAGCACCCAAAACGGCGGCTCCACCTCCATCGTCGTCCGGATCAGCCTGCCCGAATACCTCGAGGCCCGGCTGCTCTTCACCTGCACCGGCGAAAATGTCGTCGCCCAGCGCTATGAGATCCAACCCGAAACAAAGATCTGGGCCAACGACCACGCCCAGGGCTTCGTGGATTTCAACTACTGCAAGACCGTATACGCACCAGCCCTCAACTTCCCGGTACAGTACGCCCGGAACCAATACTTCTACGCCTCACTCGGTCTTTAGTGATTTAACAGGGTTGGCCAGCCCTGCCCGCACCGCCTGCACTCCGATCGTCACCAACGTGATCAGCAAAGTACACACGAAAGTAATAGCAAACACCATCCAGTCGATCGGCACCTTATACGCAAAATCCTGCAGCCATTGATGCATGATCAGGTAGGCAACCGGCGACGCGATCAACATGGCAAGCCCCACCAGTTTCATAAAATCCAGCGACAGTAACACTACGATCCCGCTGACACTCGCCCCCAGCACCTTGCGGATGCCGATCTCCCGGATGCGCTGCTCCGCGCTGAAGCTCGCCAGGCCAAAAAGCCCGAGACAGGAGATCAAAATGGCCATCACGGTAAAATAAGTGATCATCGCCGACAACCGGTCCTCCGACGCATAGTTCTTCTGGAAATCTTCGTCGAGATAGGAATATTCAAAAGGCTCGTTCGGATCCAGTTTATGCCAGGCCGCCTGCAGAGAAGACAGGATGGGAGCCGGATCGCCGGGCCGCGTATGCACCACCAGGTAACTGCTCTGCATGAAGTTCCACCGCAGCGCATAGGGCTCCACCTTGACATGCAGGTCCTTGAAATGAAAATCCTTCACCACCCCCACTACCTCGTAGGTGCTCGTCTTCCCCTGGAAATCGGCGTTTATCCGTTGACCGATAGCCGCCTGCGGATTGCGAAAACCCAGGACCTTTACCGCAGCCTCGTTGAGCACCAGCCGGCCACTCGTATCGGCCATAAAATTCCGCGAGAAGAGCCGCCCCGCCACCGGCTGCAATCCCAGGGTAGGCGCAAAATCGAAATCGACGTAGTTCTGTTGTATCCGCTTGGCCAGCTGCGGATTCTCTCCCTGCCGGTACATCATATTGTCCGAGGGATTCGTGATCCCCGGGTAATACATCGCCGAACCCGCGGCAATTACCTGGCTGTTCCGGCGGAACTCGGTCTCCAACGCCTGGGTCTGCATCTTTGCCACCGCTCCCCGCAACGGGATAACTATCTGTGCGGCTTTGTTAAAACCCAGGTCCTGGTTACGCAGATAACGCATCTGGCTGTTGATCACCACGGTCGAGACGATCAGCGTCACCGAGATCATGAACTGGAACACCACCAGCCCCTTCCGCAAGGACACCGCCGCCAGCGAATTGGAGAACTTTCCCTTCAGCACCTTCGCGGGCTGGAAAGAGGACAGGTAAAAAGCCGGGTACAACCCCGCGATCAACCCGGCAAACAAAGCCAACCCGAGAAAACCGGCCAGCAAAGGCAATTGCCCGTAAAGAGTAAACGTCAGCTCGCGGTTGGTCATCATATTGAACGCCGGTAGCAACAGCATCGTAAAGGCAACCGCCAGCCCGAATGCAATAGCGCTCATTAGCAACGATTCGCCCAGGAATTGCGCGATCAGCCCACCCCTCACCGCCCCGCATACTTTCCGTATCCCTACCTCGGAAGACCGCTTCGCACTCCGGGCAGTCGCCAGGTTCATGAAGTTGATACATGCGATCAGTAACGTAAAGACCGCGATCGAACCCAGGATATACAAATAGGTCTTGCTCGTCGTGCGCACGACGCTGCTGTCCAGATCGCCGCGCAAATGAAGCTCCCGCACCGGCACCAGGAACTGGCGCCGTGCATAGCCATACGCCTTCAGGTCCTTACCGGCACGCATATCGACCCACGCGGGAAATTTCGCATCCAGCGCCGCCACATTCGCGCCGGGCCGCAGCTTCACATACATCACATAGATATTATTGGTGGCATAGTCGTTCTCCGCGCGGCGCATGTCGCCATCCATATCCCCGCCATGCATGCTCAGGAAAAAGTTCGCCTCCAGGTGCGACGGCGCATTCATCTGCCGGAATACCCCCTTCACGGTCATATCGTGGTCCCCGTTGGTGGCGCTGCTGACATGGATCACCTTCCCCACCACCGGCCCCGGCCCGAATAGCTTACGCGCGATGGACTCCGACAGCACGATGCAACCCGGCTGGTTCAGTGCGGTATTCGGATCGCCCTCGATAAAAGGATATGTAAATAACTGGAAGAAATTGGAATCCGCCAGGAACCCCTTATCCTCATAAAAGGATACGGGGATCGCCGTCCCTTCGCGATATTGCAACATCGTCTTGTCCTCGAACAACGCCAGTGGGACAAGCCGCGTCGATTGCTCGATCTCGGGAAAATCCCGTTTCATCGCCGGCGCCATGGGGAAGGGCGTTGACGGCATCACCTCCTCCTTGCCGTTCCCGAAAGAGAACGCCGTCTCCATCTGGTAAAGCCGGTGCACATCCTTCTGATAGCTGTCGTAGCTGGTCTCATGCAATAAATAGATGGAAATAAGCATGCAGCAGGTAAGCCCCGCCGCCAGCCCGAAAATATTGATAAAGGAGAAGATCTTGCTCTTCATCAAATTGCGCCAGGCAATCTTTAAGAAGTTGGTCAACATACAACGCGAGATTAGTTGATCTCGTGTCCGCTAACGTCATGCCAAAGCCGCAAAAAATTACAAATCAATCAATTACAACATACAAAAAACGCGGCCGGCTGTTCTCTTTCGATACACTCGCCGTACGCTACGCCATCTGTGGATCGCTGATGCCCTCCTTCCCCGTCTCTATCCTGCCGGCATATCGCCACTCAAATCCCTTCACCCCCTTCACGCGCACACTGAAGTCATACCACTGACGACTCTTATCAAAGGCGAGGGGTACCAAACTATCCCCGCCTGTCATCTCCCTGGTAACCGTCGCCGCCCCATAAGCATTGTCCACGATCTCAACGACAAAGGCCGCATGCTTCCTTTTCTTTAGCAGTACACCCGTAGTATAATCAAAAAAGACACCCACCGCATCGTTCGCATCTCCCTTGAATTCCCGGTAAAACCCATTCGCTCCATACACCCTTAGGTGGTATTTGCCGCCGGATTCCGCCAGCGGCCAGCTGTCCGACAGCACATCCCCGGCCTTCACGGTGTACGCCCAGTTCCGGCCGGCCATACCCGGCGCATATACATTGAAAGGAGCTCCTGCCGTCCGGCCGCTGAAAAACAGGTCATCGTTCCGGAACAGGATCTCGAACTTCGTTTTGTCCGCATTAAGCTGCCCATCCACGTTGAACCGGTACGGCAACGCACAGGACGGCCGCGTCCCGGGCTCCTGCTTCGCCCGGTAAGGCGACGCATGCGGCGCCCGGTTATAGGCCCCGACCTCGGCCGCCGTCAATGCCTTGACATCGCCGGGCAACGGCCGGAACTGCGCCTTATGGATGCTCTCCAGGAACGCGTCCTTCGCCACAAAGGCCGGCTGCTGAATAGCCTCTCCATTATAAGGCCGGAACACCGACGTCAGGTCCCCACACACCGTCCGCCGCCAGTCCGAGATATTCGGTTCCATCACCGGCTTGCCCAGCTTGCGCGAAAGGAACCGCTCCAGGAATTGCAACGTCGACGTATGATCGAACACCTGCGAGTTCACATATCCCCCCCGGCTCCACGGCGACGCGATGATCAGCGGCACCCGGAAACCCAACCCGATCGAACACTCCACCTCGAATTTCTCGGGGAAACCGTTCCGCGCCTTCTCCTGCTCGAGCGTGATATAATCCACCCGCGTATCGATCCCCTCCGATACCTTACCCGTCCCCGTCTTGTGAGGATGCGCGGCCGTGAACGGCGGCACATGATCGAAGTATCCATCATTCTCATCATAGGCGAGAATAAAAATGGTCTTCTTCCAGACTTCCGGATTTTGCGTGAGAATATCCAGCACCTCCGAAACATACCAGGCGCCATACCAGGGAGCGCTGGGATGATCCGAAAAATTCTCCGGCGCCGACAACCACGACACGGTCGGCAGCTTGCCTCCGAGTACATCGGAACGGAACTGATGCAGCACATCCCCCTTCGGCGCCTTCATCGACCGCTTAACTTCTCCGTCGCTGTATTCCAGGTCCTCCAGCGTGTGATAGTTCGCATCGCCGGAATTGGTGTCGAAGGCCTTTCGATGCAACGCCTGCTGGCGCGCGGACAGATCACCCAGGCTCCGCCCGTCCACGGGCTTGTTCTGCCGCTTCAACTCTTCGATATGCGGCGGATGCAGGTGAATGTTGTATTGTCCGAAGAACTCGAGCGGGTTGTCCTGGAAATTGGACAACCAGGGATCCTCCTCGCCACGAAGCCCGGTATCGATGCTCACCTCGTTCTGATAACATTTCCAGCTGATGCCAAGGTCCTCCAGCCGCTCCGGAAAGGTGTTCCATCCAAGCGTCCCATAGTCCATATCGTCATTCCACACCAGCGCCCGCGACCCCTCATGCTGCTCAGCCCGCACCGTGCCCGTCCAGAAGAACAGCCGGTTGGGATTGGTGCCCGTCAGCGAGGAACAGAAATTCTGATCGCAAACGGTAAAGGCATCCGCCAGCGCATAATAAAAGGGAAGGTCTTCACGAGTGTGATACCCCATCGTCAGGGGCATGTTTGAATATTCGGGGGTGCTGTTCTTTTTCCAATCCAGCCATTTGTCGTACTTGCCGTCATTCCGGGCCACTACCTGGTTGGCCCAGCTATGCGGCAGGGAATGCATCCAGGTGGCCTTCGTATTGCGGATATCGAGCCGGAAAGGGGCATAGGTCTCCCCGCCGGCATTCGTCTGCAACCAGACGGAATTCCCGTTGGGCAGATCGATCGCCCGGGGATCGTTATAACCACGCACCCCGCGAAGCGTGCCGAGTGCGTGGTCGAACGACCGGTTCTCCTGCATCAAAATAACGATATGCTCGGCATCGTGCCAGCTGCTGCCGCTCTCAGGCGCAATAGCCAGCGCCCGCTGGATCGACCCGGGTAACAGCTGCGATGCCCCAAGGGCGCCCGTCAAAAGGGCTGTTCTTTTGAGGAAATCTCTTCTCGTTTCAGGCATGCCGCGAATCTAGCGATATTGCCCGACGCTCAGATTATCAAACCATTAAAAAAATAGATAGGAGGCCGCACACAATGCGGTAAACGCCAGAACGGTATACAACAAGTTACGGCCGAGGCTCTTGCCCCTTTCTTCCAGCAGGGGGGAAGAAAAGGTCTCTTTACAATTAAGGCAAAACTGGTTCATCTTCAATGCATTTAAATGTGTCAATTAATCAATTCCACTGCGAATATACAAAACATTTAAATATTTCGATCTTTTTTTCCGCCTATTTTTTCAGCCCCTGAAGAAATAATATAAAATCGTCGATCACCGCATTATTCATGGTGTACTTGATATTCCGGCCTTCTTTCTCGGGCAGGATGATCGAGGTCTCGGTAAGCTGTTTGAGATGATGACAAATGGAGGGTTGCGCAAGATTGATATTATCGTACAGATCGACACAATACAGCCAGTCGTGTTTCTTCTGGATCTCACTGAGGATTTTCAGTCTCGTTGGATCGGAAAGGGCCTTGGAGATCTTTTCCGCCTGTTTCGCGTCCATCTGCGGCATAAGTCAATCGATTTACTCCTAAGATACGCATTTCTCCCCTAAATTGCAGGCATGAATTTCCATTTGACGAAGATACCCGAACGCACCGCCAAGCCCCGTACCCACGGCATCACCATGGTCAATGACAAAGGATTGAGCGTCGCAGAAGCCCGCAATCTCGTTTCAGGAGCCGGCCCCCATGTGGACTGGGTAAAGCTGGCCTTTGGCACCCCCCTGGTCACCGCCGGCCTTCACGAAAAGATCCGCATCTTCCAGGACGCCGGCATCCCCGTCTACTTCGGCGGCCTCCTGTTCGAAGCCTTCGTTATCCGCAACCAGTTCAATGACTTCATCTCCCTCCTGAAGGAATACAACATCACCACCATCGAAGTCTCCGACGGCTCCATCGAGATCCCCCATCCCGAAAAATGCGGCTATATCGAAAAACTGGCCAAATATGGTACCGTCCTCAGCGAAGTGGGCTCCAAGGATAAGGACCGGGAACATATCACCCCACCCTACCAGTGGATAAAGCTCATGAAGGCCGAGCTGGAGGCCGGCGCCTCCTACATCGTCGCCGAAGCCCGCGAAACGGGTAATGTCGGCCTCTACCGCGACTCCGGCGAGGTCCGCGAAGGCCTGGTGCAGGAGATCCTGACAAAGATCCCCGCCGAACAGATCCTTTGGGAAGCCCCCCGTAAGGACCAGCAGCTGTATTTCCTTACTCTGGTCGGCGCCAACGCCAACCTGGGCAATATCCACCCCGCCGAGGTCATCGCGCTGGAAGCCATGCGCATCGGCCTCCGCGGCGACACCTTCGATCTGTACTTAAAGTAATCGAAGATCGATATACTAAGGACGCAGGTAAAACGTTGAGGCTACCCCTTTTCCGCTCCCCCCTTGCCATTCTCAGGATTATGTCCTACTTTAGGAGGCGCGCTTCATCGCTAACACATTCTACCTGAATGAAGATCCTACGGCAAAAACCACTGTTCTTCCACGGCCGCGTCAAACCGTCCAGCCTAACCGCTGAATGGCTACCAAAACGACCGATAGCCACAGATATAGCCGTACCCTCTCTCGAACGCATAAAGGCGCTGGGTTCCACCGGGAACATGGACGACTACGAAAAGCGAAAGCTCGGCATCTTCAACCAGCTCAATTTCTTCCAGCTCATCACCGGCATCATCATCCCTATCGCAGGCGCCATCAGCAACCGCCGCTTCCCCCTCATCGCCTGGATCGTCGCCTCGCTGCCCGCCCTGATCAGCGTCACCGTCCTCGTACTCAACGCAAGACGCCGTCACGACCTGGCTCAGATCGCCTACTTTGTATGCTACCCCATCGCCACCAGCATCGTCTACATCTGGGGGATCAACATGGGCGTGGAACTCTCCTTCATCCTCTATGGCATCCTCGGCGTGTTTTTCATCCACGACATCAGCCAGATGCTGTTCGCGCTCTGCCTCTCGATGGTCAGCTATTTCGTCCTGGCCGTAGTGTGTAAGAACTATACGTACCAGCTGGCAACCGCCAATATTTTTTTCTATGTATTCAATCAGCTGCTGGCCATCGGCTTCATCTTCTATGGTCTCTTCCTCATCAAAAAAGAGAACGCCGGTTATCAGCACAGCATCCTCCAGCAAAAAGAAGAGATCGCCGCCAATGGCCGCCTGCTCCAGAAACAGACGGACGAACTGACCCTCATCAACGCATTCAAGAACCGTCTCTTCTCCATCATCGCCCACGACCTCAAATCCCCCATCTACGCCCTGCGGAACCTCTTCCGCAACATGCAGCAATACGATCTGCCCGCAGAAGAGATAAAGGGAATGGTGCCCGAGGTCGTCAACGAGCTGACCTATACGACAAGCCTGATGGAGAATTTGCTCCACTGGGCCCGAAGCCAGATGCAGGCCGACACCGTCAAGCCGCAGCGGATCGCCGTCTCCGAACTCATCACGGAAGTTGTGCGGCTCCTGCGCCTCCAGGCGGACGCCAAACACATCAGCGTCACCTATAAAGAAAATGCCTCCATCGTGGCCTTCGCCGACAGGGACATGATCAACCTCATCCTGCGCAACCTGCTCTCCAACGCCATCAAATACACGCCTGAAAAAGGTTGTATCGAGGTCGGCGCCCGTCGCGACGCCGCCGGCACCGCCATCTTCGTAAAGGACACCGGCATGGGCATCCCGCCCGACGCACTGGAAAAGATCCAGCAAAGCAATTTCTATACGACAAAAGGCACGGCGGGCGAAGCCGGCACCGGTCTGGGCCTCATGCTTTGCAAAGAGTTCGTCGCCCGAAACGGCGGCGCCCTCTCCATCGACAGCTTTCCCGGCAAAGGCAGTACCTTTACGTTCACATTACCATCTGATGAAAATTCTACTCTGGTCGGTCGGAAAGAACAATGATCCCTATGTAAAACCAGGCATCGACGACTTCACCCGGCGAATTACCCGTTATTTCCCCTGCGAATGGGAGCTCATCGCGCCTCCTAAAAACGCTACAAAAAAGAACGAGGGGGAACTCATCCTTCAAAAGCTTACAAAGGACGACTACCTCGTCGCACTCGATGAACGGGGAAAGCAGATGACTTCCGAAGGACTCGCACAATTTATCCAGACCCGCGCCAACACCGGCGGAAAGAACCTCGTCTTCCTCATCGGCGGCGTGTATGGCCTCGACGAATCGGTTCTCGCCCGCGCGGACTACCGGTGGTCCCTATCGCAGCTCACCCTTCCCCATCAGCTGGTGCGGCTGGTTCTCGCCGAACAACTGTATCGCGCCTGCACGATCCTGCGGAATGAAAAATATCACCATCCGTGAGGGAATTTCACTATCTTTAACCCGCTAAAAATCGCACCCCAAAAAGCAACCAGATGACAAGCTACACGGTGATCATCGTCGTCCTCACCTCTCTCATCTCCTTTATAGCATTTAACAATATCAAATTAATGGATACGCTGATCTTCTGGCCTCCGGCCGTAAGCATGCGTCATCAGTATTGGCGGTTCATCACCTGCGGCCTCATCCACGCCGATTTCATGCACCTCCTGTTCAACATGTTCACCCTGTACTTCTTCGGTCGCGGACTGGAGATGCTCTATATGGGCGACCTGGGACTGCAACATTATTATTTCATCATCCTGTATATCCTGGCCCTCATCTTTTCTAATATTCCCACCTATCTCAAACGCAAAGACGACTACAACTACCGCTCCCTCGGCGCCTCCGGCGCCGTATGCGCCGTGGTATTCGCCAGCATCCTGATCCGGCCCTGGGCAAGGATCATCCTGTACGGCATCCCGATGCCGGCCCTCATTTACGCGGTACTGTTCATGGTGTATTCGGTGTATATGTCCAGGCGCGGCGGCGACAATGTCAACCATGACGCACACATCTGGGGAGCCATCTTCGGTATCGTCTTTACCGTGGCGGTGGATCATGAATCCCTCAGCAACTTCATCAGCGCACTCGGTCACCCGGATTTTTAACCCATTCGATCCGCAACACGTCCTTAGTGCCCGGGCCGATCTTCCATCGGTCATCGATCCGGCGGCCCACTACCCAGATCAGCTTCTTGTCCATCTCGAGCACCCACACCCGCTCCTTTTCGGCCATCGACACCTTCGTGTCGATCAGGAACCGCGCCACCTTCTTCTTCTTTCGTAACCCCAACGGATAAAAATAGTCCCCCGCCTTCCACCGGCGCAGCAGCAAGGGATAACCGATCTTTCCCGCATCCAGCAACGCCACGTTCGGCCCCTGGTCGAGCGGCTGTAGTTTTTCCACGCTCAGCCGCAGCTCGCCTTCGGCAAAAACCACCGCCGCCTGCCCGGCCTCGATCAAAATATGGGCGGCCTCTCCCTGCGCCAACGGCGCAACGATCAGCCAGTTTCGATTCTTTAAAACCCGGTGCGTCTTGGACGCCACATATCGCCCCGTGGAACTATCCATCAACGCAACGATCTCGCCCGCCTGCTTCGGCGAGAACCCGAAGGGTTCGAACAGCTCATACACCAACGTAAGCAAGGGCGTCTCCTTACGCAATTTCTCCACCGGTACATGCACCTCATTCCCCCGGTATTCCATCAGCCTCTTCAGCCGCTCATCGATCGCCCGCCGGTACACTTGTTCGATATCCCTGAACCGCCCCAGGTTTTCAGCCAGGCTGTTCTGCGACGCAGGATACGCCTGCTCCACCAGCGGGATCAGCTGGTGCCGGAAAAAATTCCGCGTATATTTATCGGATTCATTCGAACTGTCCTCCACCCACTGCAAGCCGGCCGCGACAGCAAACGTCCGCAATTCCTCCTTATAGGCAAATAATAACGGTCTAACGATATTCCCCTGCTTCGGTAGCATCCCCCGCATCCCCGCAATCCCTGTCCCCTTGAAAAAATGCATCAGCATCGTTTCGATATTGTCATCGAGATGATGAGCCGTTACGATCCAGCGCGCCGCCCCTTCACGGATCATCGATTCAAACCACCCATACCGCAGTTCCCTCGCCGCCACCTGGATCGAGACCTTGCGCGCCTCCGCATACGCCACGGTATCGAATCTTTTCACGCACACCTCCCCATATCGCTCCCCAAGCCCACGCACAAACGCCTCATCCCGCTCGCTCTCGGCTCCCCTTAATTGAAAATTGCAATGAACGATCAGCAGTTCGAATCCCGAACGATGACACAACTCCGCAAGCACCACCGAGTCCAGCCCGCCACTGACGGCCAGCAATAACTTCTCCCCGGGAGCAAACAACTTCTCCCGCGCAATATATTGGGTGAATTTCTCCAGCAATTCCATTCCGGCAAATCTAGCTCAATTCATCATAAGCCCCTTGCAATTCATTATAAGCCCGCTTCTCACCCGCCGCCTTCGCCGCCTCCATCCCCTTCCGGTACCATTCCAGTGCCGGCTCCACTTCTCCCAAACTCTCCAACAGCTTCCCCAGATGATAATAGCTGCCTACTGCCGCCGGGTCCTGCGCCAGCAGCTCCTCCCAGATCCGCCTCGCCGTCATGACATCCCCGAGCTTTACATACTCCAGCGCCAGCGCATGACGGACGAACGAGTCGGCCGGGTCTTTTTCAAGGAATTCCTTCAATTTTTCGATCCGGTTCATTATCTTTGTTTTAGTTGCATAAACAACTTACCAATGAAGATATTAGTCTGCATCAGTAAAACGCCGGACACCACGGCAAAGATTGCTTTCTCGAACAATAATACGACCTTTTCCGGGGACGGGGTTCAATGGATCATCAACCCCTACGACGAATGGTACTCACTCGTACGGGCGATCGAGCTGAAAGAAAAGGATCCGTCCACGGCTGTTCATCTATTAGCCGTCGGCTCCGCCGACACCGAGCCCATCATCCGCAAGGCCCTCGCCATCGGCGGGGACGAAGCCATCCGGGTCAATCTTGATAGCCCCGATCCTTATACAATCGCTGTACAAATTGCAGAAGTTGCCAGGCAAGGTAATTATGATCTCATTTTCACCGGCAAGGAAACCATCGACTACAATGGCTCCGCCATCGGCGGTATGGTTGCCGAACTCCTCGACCTTCCCTATATTTCCCTCGCGACGAAATTCGAGTTGAACGGAACCACGGCCACCGTCACCCGCGAGATCGAAGGCGGCGAAGAGGTCGACGAAGCGGCCCTGCCCCTCGTCGTTAGCTGCCAGAAAGGCGTAGCCGAACAACGCATCCCCAATATGAAAGGCATCATGGGCGCCCGCACAAAACCCCTCAAGGTGGTTGAGCCCGTTGCGACCCAGCCGCTGACGAGCATCGTCTCCTTCGAACTGCCGCCCGCAAAGGCCGGCGTCAAGTTGGTCTCACCCGATCAACCCGAAGAACTCATCCGCCTCCTCCACGAAGAAGCCCGTGTATTTTAAACACATCTACTCAACGAACTTACCATGTCTGTATACATCTTTATAGATCACTCCGAAGGTCACGTTAAAAAAGCGGCTCTCGAAGCCCTCTCCTACGGCGCCGCCCTGGCCGCAAAAATGAACACCTCCGCCGAAGGCATCCTCCTCGGCACGATCACGACCGACCCCGCCGATCTCGGCAAGTATGGAATAAAAAAAGTCCACCACGCCGCACAGGAAAGCCTAAACGCCCTCGACGCCCAGGTAGACGCAAAGATCATCGCCGACTTTATGGCCGCCGCCGGCGACAGCGTCCTTATCTTCTCGCATAACACCACCGGGAAGGCCATCGCCCCCCGCGTCGCCGCCCGCTGCAAAGCCGGGCTGGTCACCGGCGCAATCGCCCTACCCGATACCAGTAACGGCTTCGTCGTTAAGAAGACCGTCTTCTCGGGGAAAGCCTTCGCCAACGTATCATTAAACACCTCCATAAAACTTATCGCGCTCAACCCGAATGCCTTCGCCGTTAAGGAAGCAGAGGGCAAAGCCGAAATAGTGCCCCTCACGGTTTCAGCCCCTGCGCCAAAGGTCAAAGTGGTCTCCGCCACCGCGGCTACCGGGCATGTTCCCCTTACCGAGGCCGAACTGGTCGTCAGCGGCGGCCGGGGGCTCAAAGGCCCGGAAAACTGGGGCATGGTCGAAGAACTGGCCTCACTGCTCGGCGCCGCCACCGCCTGCAGCCGTCCTGTCGCAGACGCCCACTGGCGCCCGCATAATGAACACGTCGGCCAAACCGGCATAGCTATTGCACCCAATCTCTATATTGCCATCGGTATCTCCGGCGCGATCCAGCACCTGGCTGGAGTGAACCGGAGTAAGGTCATCGTTGTTATCAACAAAGACCCCGAAGCCCCCTTCTTCAAGGCCGCCGACTACGGCATCGTAGGCGACGCATTCGAAGTGGTACCAAAAATGATTTCTGCCGTGAAGAAACTGAAGGGAAAATAACGCAAAAAAATCCCTACTTTCGCGTATTATTCTTATGAAGAAGATCGAATTGGAAATAGTGGCGCTTTCGCATAGCATCACTCAAACGCACTCCTATGCAGTCGTGCTCGGGGAGGTCAACGGTCTACGCCGTCTTCCCATCGTTATTGGGGGGTTTGAGGCTCAGGCGATTGCCGTAGCGCTGGAAAAAATGCATCCCAGCCGTCCCCTCACCCACGACCTCATGAAGAATTTCATGAGCGCCTTCACGATCGATCTGCAGGAGATCATCATCTGCGATCTGCAAGAAGGCATCTTCTATTCCAAGCTGGTCTGCGTCAGCGAACACGACACCGTCGAGATCGACTCCCGCACCAGCGACGCCCTCGCCCTCGCCGTCCGCTTCGGCTGCCCCATCTTCACCTACGAACATATCCTCGACAGCGCCGGCATCCTCATGGAGGACAGCAGCAACAAAAAGAAGAAGTCCAGCCCTACGGCAACGGTCTCCACAACGGAAAGCGGCACACGCGAAGACCTGAAAGTGCTGTCCATGGACGATCTCACCTCCCTGCTGAACGAAGTGCTGGAACAGGAAGACTACATTCGCGCCATCGCCATCCGCGATGAGATCAACAGCCGGCGAAAAACCCGCTGATGGTTTCTTTCCCCAACTGCAAGATCAACCTCGGCCTTCGCATCCTTCGAAAGCGAACCGATGGCTATCACGATCTGTCCACTGTATTCTACCCCCTCCCGCTAAAAGATGTCCTGGAAACCCTGCATGCATCCAACCCCGGTTTTACGGCTTACGGTATCCCCATTCCAGGCAAGGACAATATTTGCGAAAAGGCCGTTGACTTATTAAAAGCCGACTTCCCTACCCTGCCCGACATCCACATCCATCTTTACAAGAATATCCCGATCGGCGCCGGCCTCGGCGGCGGCTCCGCCGACGGCGCCTTCACCCTCCTGGCCCTCAACCGCCAATTCCATCTCGGCCTCGATACCCCACGCCTCCTGGACTACGCCGCAAAGCTGGGGAGCGATTGCCCCTTCTTTATCCTCAACACGCCTTGTCTCGGCGGTGGCCGCGGGGAGAAGTTGGAGCCCCTTGTCCTCCATCTGTCCGCCTACCGTTTCGTCCTCGTCAACCCCGGCATCCATATCAGCACCGCCCAAGCCTTCTCCCTCTGTATGCCCCTGGAAGCGGGGCCATCCCTCCGGGACATCGTCCAGGCACCTGTCCCTACCTGGGCCGGGCATCTCCACAACGATTTCGAAGAACCCGTCTTCCGGCTCCATCCCGAACTCCGAAGCATAAAGGAAACCCTCTACGCCCACGGCGCCATCTATGCCTCCCTCACCGGCAGCGGATCATCGATATATGGCATTTTCGAGAAAGCCAAAACCCCAACCTCCTTGCCCCTTTCCTGGAATTATCGTATCTTGCCCTAAATGTCGTTTCTTAGCAAAAATCTTGACTTTCTCGATCACCCCCGTTAGCACCTCCAACTAACTGATTCTCATTTTTTTCTCACCTTTACCGACACTTTTTATGCAAGCGACGACCACCCTCTCGGCCCGGTCCCTCCATTACCTGGAACTGGAAGAAAAATATAGCGCCCACAACTACCATCCCATCCCCGTCGTCCTCGACCGCGGTGCCGGAGTCCATGTCTGGGATATAGATGGCCACCGATATTATGACTGTCTCAGCGGCTATTCCGCCGTCAACCAGGGCCACTGTCATCCCCGGATCGTCGCCGCCCTGCAGGAACAGGCAGTCCGCCTGACGCTCACCTCCCGCGCCTTCCACAGCGACCTCCTCGGGGAGTATGCCCGGTATATCACGGAGTATTTCGGTTATGACAAGGTCCTGCCCATGAACACGGGCGTGGAAGCGGTAGAGACCGCCCTGAAGCTCTGCCGCCGCTGGGCCTACCAGGTGAAAGGAGTTCCCGCGGACAAGGCCCTGATCGTCGTCTGTTCGGGCAACTTCCACGGCCGCACCACTACGGTCATCTCCTTCAGCACCGACCCCGATTCCAACCGCGACTTCGGTCCTTATACGCCGGGCTTCCGCGTGATTCCGTATAACGACACGGCCGCCCTCGCCAGGGCGCTGGCCGATCCGAATGTCGCCGGCTTCCTCGTCGAACCCATCCAGGGCGAGGCAGGGGTCGTCGTTCCCGATGAAGGATATCTCCGCGATGCCAAACGCCTCTGCGAAGCTGCTAACGTCCTGTTCATCGGCGACGAGATCCAAACCGGCCTCGGCCGCACCGGCCGGCTGCTCGCCTGCGACCATGAGTCGGTCCGGCCCGATATCCTCATCCTCGGCAAGGCGCTAAGCGGCGGCATGCTCCCCGTGTCGGCGGTGCTGGCGGACGATCCCATCATGCTCACTATCCGTCCCGGCGAGCACGGCTCAACCTACGGCGGCAACCCGCTGGCCTGCAAGGTGGCCATGGCGGCGCTCGACGTGCTGAAGGAAGAGCGGCTCGCGGAGAACGCAGCCGTCCTCGGCGAGCTGTTCCGCACCGAGATCCACAACCTCCAATCACCCTATATCGCCCTCGTCCGGGGCAAGGGCCTGCTCAACGCAATCGTCATCGCCCATCCGCGCCCCGACGCCGCCTGGGAACTCTGTCTCGCTCTCAAGGAGAATGGATTGCTCGCCAAACCGACGCATGGCGATAAGATCCGTCTTGCCCCGCCGCTCGTGATCACCCGTGAGCAGCTGCTGGAATGCGTGGAGATCGTTCGGAAATCCCTCAACGTACTCGAGAAATAAGTAATTTTATCCCATGCACCAGATCGACACGACCATCCCCCACGGCCATACCGAGCAGCATATGCGCAGCAGCGAGATACTCACGGACATCGTCATCGGCATGTCCGATGGCCTCACCGTTCCCTTCGCGCTGGCGGCCGGCCTCAGCGGCGCCGTCAGCCAGGCGCACATCAACCTGATATGGATCGCCGGCATCGCCGAGATCGCGGCCGGCTCCATCGCCATGGGCCTGGGCGGCTACCTTGCCGGTAAGACGGAAGTCGATCACTATAATTCTGAGCTGAAAAGGGAATACGACGAGGTGGAAAGAGTCCCCGATAGAGAAAAAGAAGAAGTCCGCGAATTCTTCTCCGGCCTGGGCCTCAGCCGGGAAGTGCAGGATCAGGCGGTGGATGAAATGACGCGGGACAAGGAGAAATGGGTCGACTTCATGATGAAATACGAACTGGGTCTCGACAAGCCCGATCCCCGGCGCGCCCGGAAAAGCGCCTTCAACATCGGCTTCTCCTATGTCGTCGGCGGTCTCATCCCGCTAAGCCCCTATTTCTTCGTCACCGACGGCATCACCGGCCTGCGCATCTCGGCGGCCATCACCCTTTGCTGTCTGTTCGTCTTTGGATATTTCAAGAGCAAGCTCACGGGCGTCAACCCCATCGCCGGCGCCATCCGCGTCATGGTCATCGGCGCCCTCGCCGCCGGCTGCGCATTCGCGGTAGCCCGGCTTATACAAAGCTAGCGCCCCACCACCGGCCTCATTCCGCCAATGTTTCCGCACCGGCCCTCATTCGCCGCCGGCATCCTGCTTCACCGGGACATCCGGCAACAACGTCGCCACCAGCGCAAGAATCGTCCCGCCAAACATCAGGAACAGACCCAGTCGTTTCTCGGGGCATTCCCCCCGGTAACAGGCCGTATACAAATAAAAGCATTTGAATCCCCACGCAACCCCCACCGCCGCCACGAATAGATTGGCGCGCTTGGCCCACACCTTCGGGACGAGGAAGAACACGATCTCCACCACGCTAAAGAACAACAGCACTTTCCCCGGCCGCCCATAACGGTTCTGCTCTGACCAAAAACCCGTGAACTCCTTCTGCAGCACGGGAAAATAGGCCCAGGGCATAAAACACGCCGCCACCACCAGCACCGCCGCCGCAATCCCGATCCATTGAGAATTTTTCATGCCGCGAAGATAGCGATATGCCCCATTCCAGCCACCCTCTCCTGTGCTTTGTCTATGTCCGCAATATCGCGTATCTTATGAAACCAAAACTAACACTACACATGAAGCTCCTCCCCACCCTCGCCGGGCTCCTCCTTACCATAAGCCTCCACGCGCAAAAGACCTTCGACCCTTCCACAATCGACAAGCTCAAAGAACAGGCCCGGGCCGCCGTCGCCGCCAATCCAAAAGGCGTGCAGGAAATGGTCGACCAGATCTTCAGCTATGGCGAGCTGGGCTTCCAGGAGATCGAGACCTCCCGCTATCTCACCGACTTCCTCACAAAGCATGGCTTCGCCGTCGAGAAGGGCGTCGCCGGCATTCCTACCGCCTGGATGGCCCGCTGGGGCAGCGGCAGCCCCGTCATCGCCCTCGGCAGCGACATCGACTGCATTCCCAAGGCCTCGCAAAAACCCGGCGAAGCCTTCAAAGACCCGATCGTCGAAGGCGCCCCCGGCCATGGCGAAGGCCATAACTCCGGTCAGTCGGTGATCATCTTTGCCGCCATCGCCGTAAAAGAGCTGATGGAAAAGAACCATATCCCCGGCACCCTCGTCATCTGGCCCGGCGTAGCCGAAGAACTGGTCGGCAGCAAAGCCTGGTATATCCGTGACGGCTATTTCAAGAATGTCGACGCCTGCATCTTCACCCACGTCGGTCACGACTGGAACTGCAACTATGGCGACCCCGGCATGAACGGGCTCGTCTCGGTCAAATTCTCCTTCGATGGCGATGCCGCACACGCCGCCGGCGCCCCCTGGCGCGGCAAGAGCGCCCTCGATGCGGTAGAGCTGATGGATGTGGGCTGGAATTTCAAACGCGAGCACCTCAAGCCCACGCAACGCTCGCACTACGTCATCACCGATGGCGGCGATCAACCCAACGTCGTGCCTTCAAAGGCCTCGGTCTGGTATTACTTCCGGGAACGGAACTACGACGACATCAGCAGCATGTATGCCGCCGGGATCAACATCGCCAAAGGAGCGGCCCTAATGACCGATACAAAGGTCAGCTGGCAGATCCAGGGCACAGCCTGGCCGGGGCATTTTAATAAGGCGATGGCCCTGGCCATGTACGCCAATATAAAGAAGGTTGGTTATCCCCAATGGACAGACGCCGATCAGCAGCTCGCCCTCGCCGTCCAAAAGCTTGTCGAGGCCCCCAAGACCGATCAGGAAGGCAAACCCATCCACGGCCTGCCCACTCACCTCGATACCCTCAAAGGATCGGTACCCTTCTCCTGGGGCGGCGGCTCCGATGACATCGCAGACATCTCCTGGAACGTGCCCACCATCGATCTCTATTACCCCGCCAATATTCCCGGAACCAAGGGCCACCACTGGACCGACGCCATCGCCATGGCCACGCCGATTGCCCACAAAGGCAGCCTCTATGGCGCGGAAGTCACCGCCATGACCCTGATCGATCTGTTCACCAATCCCCGCGTCCTTGCCGATGCAAAGGATTACTTCAACAATGTGCAGACAAAAGAGGTCAAATACAAACCCTTTATCACAAAGGACGATCCCCCCGCCATCAACCTGAACAAAGAGATCATGGAGCGCTACCGCGAGCAGATGCGGAAATATTATTACGATCCCTCGAAATACAAAACCTATCTCGAGCAGTTGGGGATCACGTATCCGACGCTTACTCCCCCGGCCAAATAGCCCCCCGCGCAGCAGGCTCAGTCAGGCCGCTTTATCTTCTTATAAAGAAAAAGCTGCCACTTCTCTTCAGCCACCCCCGCCTGATCCATCTCAGACCGCGACAAGGTGAAGAAAACATCGGACAGCCGGTTGATATAGGCGAGGATATAGTCCTCCACGGCATCCTCTTTCATCAGGCTTACCAACGTCCGTTCGCCGCGCCGCATCTGCGTGCGCACGACATGGCAAAGCGCCGAGATCTCATTGCCGCCCGGCAGCAGGAAATAGTCCGATGGAGAGGTCATCGCCGCCTCCAGGTCGTCGATCCACCGCTCGCAAAAGTCCGCGCCGTCCGTCGGCCGCGGATTGCTGTTCTCCTTCTTGCAGTCCGATGGGCGCGCCAGGTGCGACATCATATCCATCATATCCTTCTGGATGCGATGCAAATTCCCCTGCCAGGGATGTTCTGCACCCAGCTTTGCCCGCAGCAGCCCGATCGTGGAGTTCACCTCGTCCAGCGTCCCCACGCATTCCACCCGCACATCGTCCTTGTCCACGCGTTTTCCGCCAAACAGGGCCGTCTGCCCCTTGTCGCCTTTTTTGGTATAGATCTTCATATTCTCCTGATTACTTTTTCCCGCTCCTTCCGCCGTTCCCATTCCAGCAGCTCCAGTTCCGGCCGGTCATAAAACCCGTCGGTATAGCCGACGCAGAGATAGGCGACCAGCCGATGCCCCGCGGGCGCACCCAGCACTTGCCGCACGCGCTCCGCATCGAGGATGCTCACCCAGCCGACGCCCACATTCAACGATCTTGCCATCAGCCACATATTCTGAACCGCGCAGACGACGCTGTACAGCCCCACTTCTTCCATCTGCGTTTGCCCAAGTACCGGTCCCGCCGGCGGAACATAGAAAACGGCAATATTCAACGGCGCCTCCAGGATGCCCTCCAGCTTCAACCGCGCATATTCCTCACCCCGCCCCGCAAATATCGCCATAGCTGTCTCATTGGCCCCATCAAAACTATCCCGCACCCTTTCCCGCGTCGCCCGGTCCTCGACCAGTACAAACTCCCAGGGTTGTGAAAATCCCACCGACGGCGCATGCAATGCCGCATCCAGCAACCGGTCCACCACCTCCGCCTCCACCGGCTTGTCCACAAACCGGTTCCCCCGAACATCCCGCCGATGCCGGATGATCTCCCATAACGCCTCGGCCTCCGCCGCCGTAAAAGTCCGTCCTTCCATCATAAATAAAATTGCCGCAGCGAATATACCGCCTCCGCCCCACTTATTTCACGGCACCGGCCATTTCTTATCTACCGCCCGCGGTATAAAGAATCCCTTGATGCAAGCGGCCTCTAAAGCAGAAATACATCCCATGCCCTAACCAATCATAATCATTTTTACTGGCATGCAACATGGTTTGACTGTTGACAATGGCATCTCTTATCGATTTATCACATCCGTGAAAACCAATGATCAGACCCGGCCGGGACTGGTACACAATTAAGGCATAAGAGATTTCTTAATGGGGCCCGGCTTTGCTCTGGAAGGTCGCCCGGTTGGCGTCATCAAGCCCAAAGCAACCAAAAACTGCTTTGCGGCCTTCTTAGATCTTGTGACCTTTTTATGCATACGCTCCAAGTCTTTCATCAAAGCGTCATATTCCTTCTTAGTCATTTGCATACTCAAACAATTTTAAAATGATTACCGAGACAATACTCATTATCATCTCTTTCAACCGACCAAAACCCGGTCGTCAGCAATACACTTGTGGATTAGTTTGAGGCGGCCTTAGAATCAGAAAAAGGCCATCAGGCAGGAACAACACAAATATACAAATCTCAAAACAAAAAATAAATTACTCCCGAAAGAACTAAAAAAAATGTCACCGCATGATTCACATATCTCACCCGCGCAAACTCCCCATGCATCACAACCCTCTCACACTCGCCGATAAACGGCTTCTCCACCAACACCCCCTTATAAAAATTAGGGCCTCCAAACCGGCAATCCAATATCCCCGCCAACGCCGCCTCCGGCCAACCCGAATTCGGACTCGCATGCGAACGTCCGTAACGAAATGCAAACCTCACCCCCCGCCCGCTAAACGCCACCATCGCCATCAACAACGCCGTCACCCGCGCCGGAATAAAATTCGCCACATCATCCAACCTCGCAGCAAACCGCCCGAACAACCGGTATGGCTCCCGCTTATACCCGATCATCGAATCCAGCGTGTTGATCATCTTATACGCCAGCATCGCCGGCGCCCCACCGACCAAAAAGAACAACAACGGCGCCACTACCCCATCGCTAAGGTTCTCCGACATCGACTCCAACACCGCTATCCGCACCTGCTGCGCCGGCAACTGCCCCGTATCCCGGCCCACGATCCACGAAAGCCGCTTACGCCCGGCGGCAAGCCCCTCCTTTTCCAACACGTCGAACACCGCCTGTCCTTCCTGCAACAGGCTCCGGTTCGCAAGACAGAAGAATACAACAACGGTGGCAAGCAAATAGTACCCAGGTTCCCACCATCCCCGCACAAACGCAAGAAAAACCCAACTTCCTCCAAACACGCTCCCACACAACACCACCGTCAACAATGCCCCCTTCCACAAACGCCCGCCGCCCCGGTTAAGCCATCGGTCCCCCAACGCGATCAACCACCCAAACCCACGCACCGGGTGCGGCAACCACCGCGGATCACCCAGCAGCAGATCCAGCACATATCCCGTCGCCAGCGGGACGATCATATCCCATCGCGGCTGCATTCCAATAAGGCTTTAGTAAGTAATGAATTTT
>Ga0157372_10001645_pt1 | contig 24280 bp, 24 predicted proteins | sample C55metaG_FD_115307 | JGI IMG/M metagenome (GOLD analysis project Ga0157372, IMG submission 115307) | Corn rhizosphere microbial communities from Kellogg Biological Station, Michigan, USA - C5-5 metaG | ecosystem: Host-associated > Plants > Roots > Rhizosphere > Soil | place: USA: Michigan... | reverse complement strand
AGTCGATCTTCCGTCACCCCGAAGTGACTCGCGCAAGAACCCGGAAACGGTTTATCACGGAGTCCATGAACGCCCTCCGCCTGATGGCCGCCGTCTCTCTGCTTGCGCTTGCCGCGGGACATGCCCGCGCAGCCGACAATATGGTCGTGATCGAGCTGTTCACGAGCCAGGGCTGTTCCTCCTGCCCTCCCGCCGACAAGCTCTTGGGAGAACTGGCCGAGAACAAGAAATTCGTCGCGCTCAGCCTGCCCGTCGACTACTGGGACTATCTCGGCTGGCACGACACGCTCGCGAAAGCGGCCTACTCGCAGCGCCAGCGCGGCTATTCGGAATCGCGCGGCGGCCACGAAGTGTTCACGCCGCAGGTGATCGTGAACGGCGTCGCGCAGGTCGTCGGCAGCGATCGCCGCGCGATCGAAAGCGCAGCGGAAAAAGCCGCGAATGGAAACTCCGTGCCGATTACACTTGTGAAGAACGGCTCGAATATCGAAGTGGGCGTCGGCGCCGGCGACAAAACGCCCGCCACGGTTTGGCTGCTTGCCGTCGCACAGGCGAAACGCGTCGCGATCGGCCGCGGCGAAAATCACGGCAAGACCGTCACCTATCACAACGTCGTTCGCGGCTGGAAAAAGCTCTGCGATTTCTCCGGTGCGCCGGTGAAGGAGACGGTTTCCTTGAAGGATCTCGGCGCGGAAGACGCCGACATGATCGCCGTCATCGTGCAGCCGGGCTCGATCGAACGGCCCGGCCCGATCAAAGGCGCGGCTGCACTCAGCTTGCGCTGAATTTCATCTCATCCGATCCGTCACCCTGAGGTGCGAGGCCGCAAAGCGGTCGAGCCTCGAAGGGCGACGGCCCGTGCATCACGGATAGGTCATCCTTCGAGGCTCGCGGCTTCGTCGCTCGCACCTCAGGATGACGGGTGAAACTGCTGGACGCCAGCATCCGCAAAAAAAAACAGCCGGCGCAGCGCCGGCTTTTTCAGGTTGAGAAATTGGGGGATTGAACCCATACGCAAACTTAAGTGGGCCGGCCCGCTTAAGCCCGGGGGGCTGGGGGGCTGGGAATTAACCGGCACAAAAACGAACCGGCCCGGAGGCTACTTAAGGTTTGGACTGTCGACTCGCGCTTGGGCGAGGCCTTGGCCGAATTCGGGCGATAATGTGATTTTCCTAACGAATGCGTGAGTTTGTGCGGCCCCGTGCCGCGCCTTTCGGATGGGCTTGCCTAGCCATCAGCCCGGCGCGAACATGACGGTCGGGCGACAATTTCGGCAGGAGGCTGCAACGGACATGAGCGATCTGGAGCCGATAATTTTTCCGGGGGGCCTGAAAACCAAGTCCCCCGGCGCCAAGGTCACTTTCGATCGTCGCGAATTGCTCCGGATTCTCGATCTCTATGGACGAAAAGTCGCCGCCGGCGAATGGCGCGACTACGCAATTTCTTTTCTCAAGGATCGCGCCGTGTTCGCGGTGTTCCGCCGCTCCTCCGAGCTTCCGCTCTATCGCATCGAAAAGAACCAATCGCCCGTCCGCAAGCAGGGCGCCTATGCCGTCGTCGCGGCGGGCGGCTTTGTGCTGAAGCGCGGGCACGACTTGGAGCGCGTCTTGCGCGTGCTCGATCCCCTCAGAGTCGTAAACTAGAGCATGATCCGGAAAAGTGGGAACCGGTTTTCCGAAAAGATCATGCTCAAATAAAAGAAAAAAGCCCCGGCTCTCGCCGGGGCTTTCGTTTTGGGAAACCTGTTCGCTTAGTCTTTGCGGCCGAAGAGCTGCAGGAGCATCATGAACAGGTTGATGAAGTCGAGATAGAGCGACAGCGCGCCCATGATCGCCTTGCGGCCGGCGAGCGTACCGTCGTCGTTGACGTCATACATCTCCTTGATGCGCTGCGTGTCGTAGGCGGTGAGGCCCGCGAACACGAGAACGCCGATCACCGACACCGCGAACTGCAGCGCAGACGACGCGAGCCAGATATTGACGAGCGACGCGATGATGACGCCGATAAGCCCCATCACCAGGAACGCGCCGAACGCGGAGAGGTCACGCTGCGTGGTATAGCCGTAGAGGCTGAGGCCGCCGAAGGCCGCCGCCGTCACGAAGAACACCTGCGTGATGCTCTGGCCGGTGTAGACCAGGAAGATCGCTGAGAGCGATACGCCCACCAGCGCGGCATAAACCCAGAAGGTGAGCTGGGCGGCCGCGACACTCAGGCGCTGAATGCCGAAACTCAGCAGGAACACGAGCGCGAGCGGGGCGAAGATCACGACCCATTTCAGCGGGCTCTGGTAAATAAGCTGGCCGAAAGCCGTGAGCTTGGCGGTGCCGCCGGAGCGATCGACCGCCATCAGGAACGTGCCGAGCGCAGCCGCGCCCGTCATGGCAAGTCCCATCGCCATATAGTTGTAAACGCGCAGCATGTACGCGCGCAGGCCCTGATCGACCTCGACGCCTGCACGGGCCGTCTGGCCGTAACGGGCAGCAGGGGTGGTTTTGTAGTCGGACATAGCCTTGTTCTCCCTCGTAGGGCCGGTCTGATAGCAGCCCCTCTCACGCGGTAATATGGGGAGGCGGTTCCCCACCGGCAAGTGAATAAACGGAAAGGTTGGGAAAACCGAAAAAAGGGCCAAAATCAAAGGTTTCGCAGCACTGAAGCCGGTTTTTGTCCTAAAGCGCGCCAGGTGCCGACAAGGCCGAACAGCACGGTGAGCAGCACCGAAAACAAAGCGGCGAGAAGCGCGGTCGTACCCGCGAACACGAACGAGAACCGCATCACTTCCTTCACGACATACGCGCCCGCGAGCGTGCCGGCGACGGTTGCGATCAGAGCCGTGATCAGGCCGAGCATCGCGTATTCGAGCGCGTAGACAAAAATCAGCCGCCGGCGCGTGGCGCCAAGCGTCTTCAAGATCACCGCATCGTAAACCCGCGTGTGATGCCCGGCGGCAAGCGCGCCTCCGAGCACGAGAATGCTCGCAATGAGCGTAATCGCCGCCGCCGCCCGGATGCCGGTCGAAAGCTCGCCGACGAGATCGCTGATCGCCTTCAGCGCCTCCTTCACCCGCACCGCGGTTACAGACGGAAAGGCTTTGGCGATCTCGCGGATGAGTTTTGTTTCCGTCTCGACATTGCCGCCGCCGGGATAGGCGAGCGTCTCCAGCATCGTGTGCGGCGCGCCGGAAAACGCATTCGGAGGAAACAGCATGATGAAGTTGATGCCGAGGCTTTCCCAATCGACTCGGCGCAAATTAGCAACCGACGCCGTGATGTTGCGGCCAAGGACATTCACCACGATGTCGTCGCCGACTTTGAGGCCGAGAAGATCCGCCGCGCGTTTTTCGAACGAAACCACCGGCGGCCCGTCATAGTTTTGCGGCCACCAGCTTCCTTCGACGACTTGCGAGCCTTCCGGCAAATCCTCGGTGTAAGTGATGCCGCGATCCGATTGCAGCACCCAGGCGACCTCCGGGTCGGGTTTGATGTTCTCGACCGGCACGCCATTCAGGCTGACGATCCGCCCGCGCAGCATCGGTACCGAGTCGAGCTTTGCGTCCTGCGGCGAGTGCCCGCGCACGAACGCGTCGAAGCGCTCGGCTTCGTTCGACGGCACGTCGATGAAGAAAAAGCTCGGCGCCTGCGCGGGCAGCGTCTTTGTGAGCTGCCGTTGCAGATTGCTTTCGATCAGCGCGAGCGTGACGAGCAGCGAAAGGCCGAGGCCTAACGAGAGCACGATCGTGGGCGTGAGCGCGCCCGGCCGATGGATATTGGCGAGCGCGAGCTTGATCGCGGTCGAACGCGGACGCGGGACGCGGCGCGCCGCCGCCATGATCCCGGTACCGAGTAAGCGAAGCACCAGAAACACCGCGGCGGACGCAATTACATAAATGAGTGCGATCCGCCGATCCTGCGCCGAGAACACCGCAAGCAGCATCAGCGCGACGACGGAAATCACTGTCAGCGCGATATAGCGCCGCCGCGGCCAGGCGCGCAGCGGCTCCACCATGTCGCGAAAAAGCGCCGAGACCTTCACGTCATGCGCACGCCCGATCGGCCAGACGACGAATGCGATGGTGATGACCGCGCCATAAATAAAAGCAAGCAAGAGCGCGCGTGTTTGCAGCGTCGGAATGAAGGGAAGCGGCAGAATGTCGGCGAGCCCCCAGGCAAGCGCGTAAGGAATAAACGCGCCCGCGATCAGCCCGAACGCAATCCCTGCGAGCGCAAGCAATCCCACTTCGGCAAAATAGATCGCGAAGATCGTGCCGCCGGTCGCGCCAAGGGCTTTCAGCGTCGCGATCGTGCGGCTCTTGCGGTCGAGATAATATTTGACGGCATTCGCGACCCCGACGCCGCCGACAAGAAGCGCCGTCAGGCCCACCAGCGTGAGGAATTCCGTGAAGCGCCGTACGTTGCGCTCGAGTTGCGGCGAAGCCTTGTCGCGCGTGCGGATGTCCCAGCCCGAATCGGGAAAACGCGCCCGCGTTTCGTCCACGAATTCGCGCAAGCCGCGCGCCGTGCCGTCGTGCAGCTTGATACGATAGCTCCAGCGCACGAGGCTACCGGGCTGCAAGAGCCCTGAGCGCCGCAGCGCGCCGTTCGTGATGATGAGCCGCGGCCCGAAGCCGAGCCCCTGCCCGAGCTTATCGGGCTCGGAGGCGATCGTGCCGGTGATTTCGAAATCCGCGTCCGCGATCTTGATCCGGTCGCCGACATTGACGTCAAGCCGCGCGAGGAGTGCCGGATCGGCGACCGCCCCATAAGCGCCTTCCGGCGAAGCGAGCGCCGTCAAAAGTCCCGTGTCAGGATCGAGCTTGATTTCGCCCGTAAGCGGATAGCTTGAATCGACGGCTTTCAACTCGACGAGCGTCGCGTTATCCTCGCCCGCGCGCGCCATCGCGCGCATCGTGGCGACCACCGCGACCCGGCCGCGCTCTTCGAGATAATTCAGCTCGGTTTCGTTCGCTTCGCGTGCGCTCAGTGTCAGCGCCACATCGCCGCCAAGGATCACGCTTCCCTCGCGCGCGATCGAATCGGAAAGCGAGCGCGAAATGGAGGCGACCCCCGCGATTGCGGCAACGCCCAGCGCGAGGCAAGCCAGAAACACGCCGAAACCGCGCACGCCGCTGCGTAACTCTCTGAGCGCGAATTTGAGCGCAATCACGCCGTCCTCGCCGCTTCCCCGACCTGACCGGAATGCATCGCGATCGTCCGCCCGCAACGTTTCACCAGCGTCGAGTCGTGCGTCACGATCACGAGCGTGGACTTGTGCTCTTCGCGTTTCGCGAACAATAAATCCATGATCTCGCGCCCGGTCGTCTCATCGAGATTTCCCGTAGGTTCGTCCGCGATCAGAAGCGCCGGCATCGGCGCGAGGGCGCGGGCAAGCGCCACGCGCTGCTGCTCGCCGCCCGAAAGCTGCGCCGGATAATGATGAAACCGCTCGCCAAGCCCGACGCCTTCAAGCTCGAACTTCGCGCGCTCGAACGCATCGGCGCGGCCCGCAAGCTCGAGCGGCACCACGACGTTTTCGAGCGCTGTCATCGTCGGGATGAGATGGAACGACTGAAAGACGATGCCGACATTCCGTCCGCGGAAGCGCGCAAGCTCGTCCTCGGAGAGATCGCCCAAATTTTGCCCGGCAATCCGCACGGTACCCGCATCCGGCCGCTCCAGTCCCGCCATCACCATCAGGAGCGTCGATTTTCCCGATCCCGAAGGGCCGATCAGCCCGACCGCTTCCCCTGCCCCGATTTCGAGCGAAATATGCTTGAGGATATGAACACGCGCCCTACCTGTTCCGAGCGAAAGCTCGACGCCGTCGACGATGACGGCGGGCGCGATATAGGATTTGGAAGGTGCATCCATGCGGTCTTCATTATTCAATTTCATGGCAACCGGCTCGGCTACAAATGGGGCGCAGTATAGGCAGAGAGCCGCCTCGCTTGCATGGCTTGCGGTCTTTGCGCTTGTTTTCGCCGGTTTCACAGCATCCGCAAGCGCGCAATCTCCGGTGCGGATTGTCGCCTTCGGCGACAGCTTGACCGCGGGCCATGGCGTGCTCCCGCGCGATGCTTATCCCTCGAAACTCGAAGCCGCGCTGCGTTCCCGAGGCTACGATGTGACAATCGCGAATGCCGGCGTCTCCGGCGACACCACCGCGCAGGGGCTCGCGCGCGTCGACTGGTCGGTGCCGCAGGGAACGCAAGCGGTGATTTTGGAATTCGGCGCGAACGATATGTTCCGCGGCGTGCCGCCCGCCGCCGTGAAACAGAATCTCGAAGCCATCATCCAGAAGCTGAAAGCGCGTCATATCGAGGTCATGCTCGCGGGCATGTATGCGAACCGCACGCTGGGCAAGGAATATTACACCGCCTTCGACGCGATCTATCGCGATCTTGCGCACAAATACGGCCTCGTTCTGATGCCATTCTTTCTCGAAGGCGTCGTCGGCCAGCGAACCTTGAACCAGCCCGACGGCATTCATCCGACATCGGAAGGCATCGACATCATGGTGAAAAAGTCGCTTCCTTCCGTCGAAGCCTTGATCCAGCGCGTACGAGGCCGTAAAGCTTCTTGAGTCATGCCACGCCTGTTCACTGCGGTCGAAATACCGCCCGAGATCGGCGAGAGCTTGAGCGCCCTCCGCGGCGGCCTTCCAGGCGCGCGTTGGGTCGACCCTGAAAATTATCATCTGACGCTGCGCTTCATCGGCGACGTCGACGACGACACCGCGCATGACGTGATGGTGATGCTCGGGCAAGTGCGCCGCCGCGCCTTCGAACTTCGCCTGTCCGGTCTCGGTCAATTCGGCGGCAAGAAGCCGCGCGCGGTCTTCGCCGCGGCAGGCGCGAGCGCGCCGCTTGCCGAATTGCAGTCCGAGCATGAGCGCATCTTCAACCGCATGGGGCTCGCGCACGACCAGCGGAAATTCACCCCGCATGTCACGCTTGCGCGGCTCCGCGAAAGCTACCCGCAGGAGGTCGCCGATTATCTCGCGTTGCGCGGCGGCTACCGGAGCGCGCCATTTCTCGTCTCCCGCTTCGTGCTGTTCTCGGCGCGCGCTTCCACCGGCGGCGGCCCTTACGTCACCGAAGCCGCCTATCCGCTCGATCGCGGCAAGCCCTTGCACGAAGGCTCCCCTGCGACCATCTGATCCTCCGAGGAAGTTCCCATGGCCGCCAGCACGACTCGCCCCGAAGATGCCGCGAATGAAGCACGCGTGCGCGCGGGCTTCTGGCCGAAAATCCGCGCCAGCATCGCCCATATTCCGTTCGCCGAGGACGCGCTCGCCGCTTACTACTGCGCCTTCGACCGCGAGACGCCGCTCTATGCGCGTGCAGCGCTCTGGGGCGCGCTCGCCTATTTCGTGCTGCCGTTCGACGCCATCCCGGACTATCTGCCGATCATCGGATTTGCCGACGACGCAACCGCGCTCGCGACCGCGCTCCGCTTGATGGCGTCCCATATGAAGCCTGAGCATCGCGAGGCCGCGAAGCGCGCGCTGGATAAGCTCGCCGGCTAAACCGCTAGGGCTTCAGCAACACCTTGCCCATCGCCTGCCGGCCGGAGAGCCGCTCGAACGCCTCGGTTACTTCGGCGAACGAATAGATTTTGTCGACATAAGCCGAGACGCGGCCTTCCTTCACCCACTGCATCAGCTCTTCAATTTGCTTTCGGAGCTGCGCCGGATTGCGGCGGATGAATTCGCCCCAGAACACGCCCGCGATGTCGCAGCCTTTGAGGAGTGTGAGATTGAGCGGCATCTTCGTGATCTCGCCGCCCGCAAAGCCGATCACGAGATAGCGCCCTTCCCATGCGAGCGAGCGCAGCGCCGCTTCGCCGAGCTTGCCGCCGACCGGGTCGTACACGACGTTCACGCCATTGCCGCCGGTGAGCGTCTTCAGCCGCTCCTTCAAATCCTCTTTCGAATAATCGATCAATTCGTCCGCGCCGTGCTTCTTGCAGAAGGCGAGCTTCTCCGGCGACGACGCACAGGCGATCACGCGCGCACCGAACACCTTGCCGAGTTCGACAGCAGCAAGGCCCGTGCCGCCGGCCGCGCCCAGAATCGCGAGCGTCTCGCCCCGCTTGATGCGCGCACGGTCCTGCAGCGCGTGAATCGTCGTGCCGTAAGTGACAAAGAGCCCGGCCGCTTTTTCCAGCTCCAGCCCGTCGGGCACTTTTGCGAGACGCTGCTGCGGGATCACCACCTTCCCGCGCGCGCATCCATAACCGAGATGCCCGCAGACGCGGTCGCCTGGCTTGAATTCGGTGACGCCCTCGCCCACCTCGGCGACCACGCCCGAACATTCGCCCGACGGCGAGAAGGGAAACTCGGGCTTCGTCTGGTATTTTCCCTGGATGATCAGCGTGTCGAAGAAATTCAGCGCCGCGAACGCAACGTCCACGACCACCTCGCCCTTTCCCGGCTTCGGATCGGGCATATCGGAAAGTTTCAGCGTTTCGGACGGCCCCGGCTTCAGACACAGAATGGCTTTCATCACGCGCTCTTTTTTCGAACGATGCGAAGTTTTTGCGCTATTTTTGCGCGCGCGTCCATGTTCGCGTCACGTTTGGCGCGTTTGCAGAACCGCGCTGCCGCGGTTATTGCTTGTGGGGGTTACGACCAAGCCAAGCTAGAGATTAATAAGAGCGAGGAAACGGACCATGATGTTCCGCCCACTATTCGTTGCGTTTCTGGGACTGGCGATGGCGGCAGTCCTGCCGCGCGCCGAGGCGCAGACTTCGAAAAAAACGGCGAAGAGCGCGCCGAAGCAGGCGGAGAAATCCGACTCCGGTCCGAAGCTCGTCGCGCAATACGGCGACTGGGGCGTTTACGTCGCGAACGGCAAGGGAAAAGTCTGCTATGCCCTCGCCGAGCCGAAAAGCCGGGCGCCCAAGCTCAATCGCGACCCGGGCTATCTTTTCGTCAGCACGCGGCCATCCGAGAACGTGCATAACGAAGTGAGCGTCGTCGTCGGCTTCACCATGAAGCCGGACGCCGACGCGACCGTCGATGTCGGCACTGCGAGCTTTCCGTTCTACGCCAAGAACGACAGCGCCTGGATCAAGAATGCCGCCGAGGAAGGCAAGCTGATCGAGGCGATGCGCAAGGGCAGCGACATGAACGTGAAGAGCACCTCGACGCGCGGCAATGTCACGACCGATCACTACTCGCTTTCGGGCATTTCGCAGGCGCTCGATCGAGTGGCGCAAGAATGCAAGTGAGAATGCAAATAAGCGGGTAAACCCCTATATAATCCAGCGAATGCAGACGACACTCGACCATAGCGCGACGACGGCGGCGAAACCCTCGCTCGCGGGCCTGAGCCGCGCCGCGCTCGGCAATGCGCTTGAGACGATCGGCGTGCCGAAAAATCAGTTACGCATGCGCGTCGGCCAGCTCTGGCATTGGATCTATTTCCGCGGCAGCAACGAATTTTCCGAGATGACGAATGTCTCGAAAACCCTGCGCGCGACATTGGAGGAAAACTTCACGCTGAAGCGGCCGGAAGTCGTGGTCGAGCAGATTTCCGCCGACGGCACGCGCAAGTGGCTGCTCCGCCTCCCGCCCGAGCACCCGGACGACAAGCCGCAGGAGATCGAAACCGTTTACATTCCCGAGGCCGACCGCGGCACGCTCTGCGTCTCCTCGCAGATCGGCTGCACGCTCACTTGCACGTTTTGTCATACCGGCACGCAGCGCCTCGTGCGCAATTTGACGGCGGCGGAGATCGTCGGACAGGTCATGGTCGCGCGCGACCGCATCGGCGAATGGCCCGGCATGGCGCGCCCAACCGACGCGATCATTCCGGCCGGCGAAGGGAGAATGATTTCCAACATCGTATTCATGGGCATGGGCGAGCCGCTCTACAATTTCGACAATGTGAAGGAAGCGATCGACACGATCGCCGACGGCGAAGGCATTTCGATCGGCAAGCGCAAGATCACCGTCTCCACCTCCGGCGTGGTGCCGATGATCGAGCCTTTGGGCCGCGATGCGGGCACGATGCTCGCGATTTCGCTGCATGCCGTGCGCGACGAATTGCGCAACGAGCTCGTACCGCTTAACAAGAAATACGCCATCAAGGAGCTCTTGGACGCCTGCCGCAACTATCCGGGCGTCTCGAACGCGAAGCGCATCACGTTCGAATACGTTATGCTGAAGGACGTGAACGATAAACCGGAAGACGCGAAGGCGCTGGTGAAACTCCTGAAGGGCATCCCCGCCAAGATCAATCTCATTCCCTTCAATCCATGGCCGGGCACGAAATACGAATGCTCGGACTGGGACACGATTGAGAAGTTTTCCGAGATCGTCTTCCGGGCTGGCTACGCAAGTCCCGTCAGAACGCCGCGCGGGCGCGATATTTTAGCCGCCTGCGGGCAATTGAAATCTGAAACCCAGAAACTTTCCGCGCGCGAGCGCATGGCTCTCCGCGCCATGGCAATGACGGACTAGTTTATGGCCCTTTTCATTCGCTTCTTTGTCGTCTGCTTCGGGATTTTTCTCGCTTCGCTTGCCGCGGGCGCGACGTTTCTTGCGACTTCGAACGGCTTCACCGCCGATGCTTCGTCGATGTCCTATGACGAATTTTTCCTCTGGGGCGTGATCTACTCGATGTTCTGGACCGGGATCTTTTTTTACTGGTCGTTCATCCCCTTTCTCGTCGGCGTGATCGTCACTGAAGCCTTTTCAATTCGCTCGGCGCTCATTTACGCGGTTGCGGGCGGAATCGGCGGCGCGCTCTACGGCGTCGGGTTTTTGATGGGTATCCAGAACGCCATTCAATCTTCCGCCGCCGCCGGCATCGTGGGTGGGCTCGTCTACTGGCTGGTCGCCGGCCGTAACGCCGGCGCCTGGCGCGGCACGCCGGGAAGTGCGGTCGAGAAAATCTGATCCGTCGCCCTTCGAGGCTCGGCGCTGACGCGCCTCACGCCTCAGGATGACGATTGAATTTATTTCTTCGCCCAAGCAAGCGCCTGCTCGAGCCGATCGTTCCCCCAAAACAAATCGTCGTCTTCCGTGGCGAATGTCGGCGCACCGAATATGCCGATCTTCATCGCCTCTTCGGTGTTCGCACGAAGCCTGTCCTTGATGGCCTGCTCGCTCGCTTTCGCGAGCACCGCCTCCGCGTCATGACCGGGCTTCTTCAAAACCTCCGCGATCGCGTCCCGGCTACCGATGTCTTTTCCCTCTGCGAATTCGGCCAAATAGACCGCGCGCGAAAAATCCGGCCGTTCCGCATCGCTGAGCGCAAGCGCAACGCGCGAGGCCAATAGGGAATTTGCCGGGAACGGTTTTGGCATCGTGAAATTCGGCAACCCCATGTCCTCGCACTGCCGCGCAAGGTCGAGCAGCATGTAGCTGCCTTTCGCCGGATAGAGATTGAACGGCGAGGTATTCCATCCCTGCGCCTTGAAGATCGGCCCGAGCAAAAACGGCCGCCACGCAATTGCGACGCCCGCTTGCGCCGCGAGTTTCTCGACCCGCATCGCGGCGAGATACGAATACATGGAGGCGAACTCGTACCAGAAATCGAGTTTTGACATGGGCTAACCATGCCACGCGGCGAAAATAGCGTCGACTTGCGAAGCTATTCCTTCCGCCTATAACTGCCGGGCCGCGCGGGCATGGCTCGCGCTTTTCCGAGCGAACCCATGTCCAAAGACGCGAAAAAAGACGTGAAAAAAGTGGTGCTTGCCTATTCCGGCGGGCTCGACACTTCCGTGATCCTGAAATGGCTGCAGACGACCTACAACTGCGAGGTCGTGACCTTCACCGCCGATCTCGGCCAGGGCGACGAGCTTGAGCCCGCGCGCAAGAAAGCGCTTAACCTCGGCATCAAGCCCGAGAACGTCTTCATCGAGGATCTGCGCGAGGAATTCGTCCGCGACTATGTTTTCCCGATGTTCCGCATGAACGCGCTCTACGAAGGGCAGTATCTCCTCGGCACTTCCATCGCGCGGCCGCTCATCGCAAAGAAGCAGATCGAGATCGCGCGCAAGACCGGCGCTGACGCCGTCTGTCACGGCGCGACCGGCAAGGGCAACGATCAAGTGCGCTTCGAGCTGACCTATTACGCACTCGAGCCCAACATCAAAGTGATCGCGCCGTGGCGCGAATGGGATTTGTCGTCGCGCACGAAGCTGCTCGATTTCGCCGAGAAGCACCAGATTCCGATCGCGAAGGACAAGCGCGGCGAAGCGCCGTTTTCTGTCGACGCCAATCTTCTGCACTCTTCCTCCGAAGGCAAAGTGCTGGAAGACCCGAACGTCGAAGCACCGGACTACGTCTATCAGCGCACGATCTCGCCGGAGGAAGCGCCGGACAAGGCGACCGAGATCACCATCGGCTTCGAAAAAGGCGACGCGGTTTCGATCAACGGCAAGAAGCTATCCCCAGCCGAATTGCTCACGAAGCTCAATGAACTTGGCAAGGAAAACGGCATCGGCCGGCTCGATCTCGTCGAGAACCGTTTTGTCGGCATGAAGTCGCGCGGCATTTATGAAACGCCCGGCGGCACGATCTTGCTCGCGGCGCATCGCGGCATCGAATCGATCACGCTCGATCGGGAAGCCGCGCACCTGAAAGACTCGCTGATGCCGGGCTATGCGGAGCTCGTCTATTACGGTTTCTGGTTCGCGCCGGAGCGCGAGATGCTGCAGGCGCTCGCCGACAAGAGCCAGGAATTTGTCACCGGCACCGTGCGGATGAAGCTCTACAAGGGCAATGTCACGGTCACCGGCCGCGAGAGCCCCTATTCGCTCTACAATCAGGACCTCGTCACCTTCGAAGAAGGCGCCGTCGCCTACGATCACCGCGACGCGGAGGGATTCATTCGCCTGAACGCGCTGCGGCTCAGGACGCTCGGCGGGCGCGAGCGCAAGACGAAGAAGTGATTTACTTTGTCATTCCGGGACGCGCGGCAGCGCGGGCCCGGAATCCAGATACGCTCGCGATCTTGTCTGGATTCCGGGTTCGCCGCTTCGCGGCGCCCCGGAATGACGGATGTTGAGATGACCCCGCGCAAACTCATCGGCCTTCTCATCGCCACGATCGGCATTCTGATCGGTGCATTCTTGTCCGGCTCGACCGCCGTCATTCTATTGGGTTACTGGAACGCGAAGGAAACCGGCGGCTGGGAAGGCCGCTCGGTTCTTCTCGTCTCTGCCGCACTCGGCGCTTTGCTCGGCTATGCGATCTATCGGCTCGGGCGCCGCATCGCGCGCTGAAGCCGCGGTTGGCGAAACTCGCCGCCCGTTCTAGAACCGAAGCTGAGAGGTCGTCATGCGCTGGTCGCTTACGCTCGGCAGGATCGCCGGAACCGAAATCCGCATCCACTTCACGTTCTTCTTGTTCCTGATCTGGCTCTGGTTCGTCTATTACCGGCAGGGCGGAACGCCGGCCGCGTGGCAGGGCGTGATCTTCGTCGCGCTTTTGTTTTTCTGCGTCCTCCTTCACGAGTTCGGACACATTTTCGCGGCGCGCCGCTACGGCGTGAAGGCGCCGGACGTAACGCTCTGGCCGTTCGGCGGCATCGCCAATCTCGAACGCATCCCCGAAAAGCCGAGCCAGGAACTCGTGATCGCAATCGCGGGGCCGCTCGTGAATGTCGCGATCGCGGCCGCGCTTCTGCTTTATCTTGGCAGCACGACCGATGCCGTGCACCTCATGCAGGTCGAACAGGTGAATGTCGGACTTGCCGCCAAGCTCGCGGGTGCGAATTTGTTTCTCGCGCTCTTCAACATGATCCCGGCTTTTCCGATGGACGGCGGGCGCGTTTTGCGCGCGCTGCTTGCGCTTAGATTCGGTTTTGCGCGCGCGACCGAGCTTGCGGCCGCGATCGGTCAGGGATTTGCGGTCGTGCTCGGCATCGTCGGCATTTTCGGCAATCCGATGCTCGTCATCATCGCGATCTTCGTCTTCCTCGCGGCGTCAGGCGAAGCCGGCAACGTGCAGCTTCAGCAGGTGGCGCGCGGCGCCATCGTTGCCGACGCCATGATCACGAAGTTCGAGACGCTCGGGCCCCAGTCGCGCGTGCAGGACGCGGTCGAGGCGCTGATCCGCACGACGCAGCGCGAATTTCCGGTCGTCGATGGCGCGGGACATCTGCGCGGCGTGCTCACGCGCGACGCCATGATCCGCGCCTTGCAGGCGAACGGCCCCGACGCGCCGGTGCTTGAAGCGATGGATTCCGATATCCCGACGATTTCGGCGCGCGCGAGTTTGGAGACGGCGCTGAAGACGCTGAGCGGCGAAAGCAAGCCCGTGATCGGGGTCACCGATGCCGGCGGGAAGCTCGTGGGCATGCTGACGGCGGAAAATCTCGGCGAGATGATGATGGTCCGCTCCGCGAGATCGGCTCGGGCTGCGAGAGGCTCCGGGGCATCCGGCGCGTCCGGTCCTTGGGGACGCGCTTAGTCTTTCATCTCGAAGGTCAGGGGACTTCGAAATGTCCCGCGTCTGCGTTTCGCCATCCCACGCCGTGATATAAGCCGCAGCGGGACGCGATTGCGCTGGCGCTCGCAGGAAGCCGCCGCGTCACGCGATTGCGGCCAACTTGGTTGATATCGATCGCCTTGCCCGCGGCATGCTTGCTCAACATATTCGTTCCGGCGATTTTGGAGTGCCGGTAACCGCCCATGAAATCGATGTGATAGCCGGCGGCTTCAAGTCCGCTGACGAGGCACTGGAAACGGCCGGCATATTGCGGGTTCACTTGCGCGGTCGTGCCGTTCGACGCCTTCACCATATTTCCGGCGAGCGCGCCAAGACCGCCAAGCGAGGCGACCTTCGCCCCTTGCGCGGCGCGCGCATGATGATGCCGATGACGGGACTTCGCCTCGACGGTTGAAGCGAAGCAAATACTCGCGAGCGCGAGTAACGCGATACAAAGTCTCATGATTTTTCCTGGGAGTTGCGGCCTGCAAAGTCACGCGAGCAGGCATTCACGGGATCAACGTTGGAACAATGATACCTCTAGGGGTCACTTAATCGGGCGAAAAAAGGAGTTTTTGGGGCACAGCGGTTAACCAACCTCGTCCTTTTGGACCATTGCATTGCCAGCAAGCACCTAGCCGACTATATGAACGCACACGTATCGCGGGCCCTTTGGCCCGCGCTCGTTTTTCGGAAATCAAATTATGCAGTTACGCAATATCGCGATCATCGCGCACGTCGACCATGGCAAAACCACGCTGGTCGACCGCCTCCTTCAGCAATCCGGCACGTTCCGCTCGAACGAGAAAGTCGCCGAACGCGCGATGGATTCGAACGATCTCGAAAAAGAGCGCGGGATTACCATTCTTGCGAAAGCGACATCGGTGTTGTGGAAGGACATCCGCATCAACATCGTCGACACCCCGGGCCACGCCGATTTCGGCGGCGAGGTCGAACGCATCCTCAACATGGTCGACGGCGTGCTCGTTCTCGTCGACGCCGCCGAAGGCCCGCTGCCGCAGACGAAATTCGTCGTCGCCAAGGCGCTGAAACGCGGCTTCAAGCCGATCGTCGTCATCAACAAAGTCGACCGCGCCGACGCGCGCCCTGTCGAGGTCATCAACGAAGTCTTCGACCTTTTTGCCGCGCTGGACGCCACCGACGAGCAGCTCGACTTCCCCATTCTCTACGGCTCCGCGAAGCAAGGCTGGATGGCAAAGTCGCTCGAAGGCTCGAAGGAAGACGGCATGACGCCGCTGTTCGACCTCGTCGTCAGCCACGTTCCCGCGCCGACGGTCGAGGAAGGCGAGTTCAAGATGCTCGCCACCATTCTCGAGGCCAACCCCTATCTCGGCCGCATCCTCACCGGCCGCATCACCTCGGGCTCGGTGAAGCCGAACCAGAACGTAAAAGCGCTCTCGCGCGATGGAAAAGTGCTCGAACAGGGCCGCATCACCAAGGTGCTCGCCTTCCGCGGGCTGGAGCGCGCCCCGGTCGAGGAAGCTTCCGCCGGCGACATCGTCGCCATCGCGGGCCTTGAGCTCGCCAACGTCGCCGACACCATCTGCAATCCCGACGTGAACGAGCCGATCCCGGCGCAGCCGATCGACCCGCCGACGCTTTCCATGACCTTCCGCGTCAACGACTCGCCGCTCGCCGGCACCGAAGGCGACAAGGTCACGAGCCGCATGATCCGCGATCGCTTGTTCCGCGAAGCCGAAGGCAATATCGCGCTCAAAATCGGCGAGAGCGACGAGAAGGATGCCTTCGAAGTCGCCGGCCGCGGCGAATTGCAGCTCGGCATTCTGATTGAGACCATGCGCCGCGAGGGCTTCGAGCTTTCCGTCTCCAAACCGCGCGTCGTGCTCTCACGCGACGACAACAACGAACTCCTCGAGCCGATCGAGGAAGTCGTGATCGACGTCGACGAGGAGCATTCCGGCATCGTCGTGCAGAAATTGTCCGAGCGGCGCGGCGACATGATGGAAATGCGCCCCTCGGGCGGCCATCGCCAGCGCATCGTCTTCCATGTGCCGACGCGCGGACTGCTCGGTTATCAAAGCGAGCTTCTTACCGACACGCGCGGCACTGCCGTCATGAACCGGCTGTTTCACGCCTACGGCCCGTACAAGGGCGAAATCCCCGGCCGCCGAAACGGCGTCCTGATCTCCACCGACGCCGGCGAAGCCGTCGCCTACGCGCTCTGGAATTTGGAGGATCGCGGGCCGATGATCATCGAGCCCGGCTGGAAGGTGTATCGCGGCATGATCGTCGGCGAGCACACCCGCGACAACGATCTCGAAGTGAATGTGCTCAAAGGCAAGAAACTCACGAACATTCGCACAACGTCTAAGGACGAAGCCGTGCGCCTCACGCCCCCCATTAAAATGACTCTCGAAAAGGCGATGGCCTATATCGCCGACGACGAACTCGTTGAAGTGACGCCGAAATCCATCCGGCTGCGCAAGAAACTGCTGGACCCGAATGACCGGAAACGGGACGAAAAAAGGCGCGAGGCGGAACAAGTGTGACCGGGAAGCCTCACCCCGGCCCCTAATTAACCCTTCATTAACGAAACTCTTGAAGCAGGGCCGCCGTTTTGTTTCGATTGGGTCATGAGCACGATCCTCATCGAGACCCGTCCTGCCCGCCCCGTCGACGCTCCGGCGCTCGCCGAGGCGCACGACGAATCGTGGCGCACCGCCTATCAGGGTCTTATCCCCGGACCGGAGCTCGAGAAGCTTGTCACCCGCCGCGGCGCCGCCTGGTGGGAAACGGCGATCCGCCGCGGATCGCGCATTTCGCTTCTGATGTTCGGCGACGAAATCGCGGGCTACGCGAATTACGGCAAGAACCGCGCAAAGAGCCTGCCTTACGCCGGCGAAGTGTATGAGCTGTACCTGAAGCCCGAATATCAGGGCCTCGGTTTCGGCCGCCGCCTGTTCACCGCCGCGAAGCGCGATCTCGCGCAAACCGGCCTAACCAATATGGTCGTGTGGGTGCTCTCCGACAACGAGCCCGCGGTCGCGTTTTATCGCGCGCTCGGCGGCCGGACGATCGCGCGCTCCACCGAGCGCTTCGGCACGAAGGTTCTCGACAAAGTCGCCTTCGCCTGGACGCGATAATCGTTCTCACAAGGCTATATTTCTGATCCGTCTCCTTCGAGCGCGCTCGCACCTCAGGATGACGATTGAGCTTGCCTCAAACTTCATCGCGCGAAGTAGCGATAGACAAGCCAGCCGCAGATACCCGCGGCCGCGAGCCAAACCGTAACGACGAAAAATCCCGCCGCCCGGCTGATGGGACGCTCCGAAGCCGCCGCAGCGGTCGCGCGGTGTTCCGCCATGATGTCCGGCGGGATCAACCGCACGGCGAGCAGGATGCCAAGCGGCACGATGATCACGTCGTCGAGATAGCCGAGCACCGGAACGAAATCCGGAATGAGATCGATCGGCGAAAGCGCATAGCCCGCGACTGCGACCGCGAGCAGTTTCGCGTACCACGGCACGCGCGGATCGAAGCTCGCAAGATAAAGCGCGTGCATGTCACGCTTGATGCGCTGGGCCCACCGTCTCAGCCGATCCATGAAGACGCTCGCAACGTTGCGACTGCCTCAGAGTTTAGCGGGCTTGATCCCCGCGCGCATCGCCGCGGCATACAGCGTATTCGAAAGCAAGCAAGCGATCGTCATCGGGCCGACGCCGCCCGGCACCGGCGTCACCGCGCCCGCGACCTTCATCGCGCCGGCGAAGTCGACATCGCCCACGATCTTCGACTTACCGCCCCCATCGATGCGGTTGATGCCGACATCGATCACGACGGCGCCCGGCTTAATCCAGTCTTTCTTGACAAATTCCGGCCGGCCGATGGCGACAAACAACAGATCCGCGCGGCGGCAAACGCCCGGGAGATCCTTCGTCTTCGAGTGCGCGACCGTGACGGTGGCATTTTCCTGCAACAAGAGCTGCACCAAGGGCTTGCCGACGATATTCGAGCGCCCGACGATCACGGCTTCGAGGCCCGCGAGCGAATTTCGCACCGTCTTTGCAAGAACAACACACCCGCTCGGCGTCGCAGGCGCGATCGCCTGCAGGCCCGTCGCGAGGTGTCCGACATTGACCGGATGAAAACCGTCGACATCTTTTCCCGGTTCGATTGCGTTCAAGACGCGGGTCGAATCGATATGATCCGGAAGCGGCAACTGCACCAGAATGCCGTCCACCGTGTCGTCGGCGTTCAACTGCGCGATCAGGTCCAAAAGCTCCGCTTCGGTGATCGACGCGTCGCGCTTGTAGTCGCGCGGCTCGATATCAACCTCCTGGCTCGCGCGCGTCTTGTTGCGGACATAAACCTCGCTCGCCGGGTTGTTGCCGACCAGCACGACCGCGAGCCCAAGCTTCCGCCCGAGCTTCTCTTCGAGCGCAGCGACTTCAACCTTCACCTTGCCGCGCAAGTCCTGCGCGACCGCTTTTCCGTCGATGATGTTTGCCATTTCCTGCCCGTTTTATGTTCTGTCGATCACAGGCGAATGCCCGCAAGTGGGCGCATACGTCCCCCGCTCCGCGCGCCGGGCAGCTTTTTATAGATCGCGCAAACCCTGCACAAATTGAAACTGTCGATAGGGTGACGCACGCCGTCTTGCGGTTTTGTCAGGCAAACAGCCAGAACAAGATGCGCTCGAGAAACAAAAGCCCGAGAATGAGGATCACCGGCGAGATGTCGATGCCGCCGAGATTCGGCAGCACGCTGCGGATCGGCCGCAGCAAGGGCTCCGTCAACCGGTGCAGCGTCTCGCCGATATTGCGCACGACCTGGTTATAGGGATTGACCACGTTGAAGGCGACGAGCCACGACAATACCGCCGCTGCGATCAGCACCCAGATGTAGAGAGTGATCACCGTGTTAATGAGCCAGAAGAAAGGGTTTTCCATGCGGCGCTCCCGAAAATCCGGAGATGAATAGCCGCAGCAGCGCTGAAGGGGAAGCCCGAAAACCCGAATGCTTGACACCCTTTGGGCGCGCGGCCTAGATGCACCACCGCTGGACCGGGGCCGTAGCTCAGTTGGGAGAGCGCCGCGTTCGCAATGCGGAGGTCAGGGGTTCAACTCCCCTCGGCTCCACCAGCGTTTTCAGAACAATTTTCTTTTTTTGTCATCCCGGGCGAGCGCTTAGCGTGAGCCCCGGGATCCAGACACGCCGACGTTTATGGATCCCGGATAATCGCTTCGCGATTTCCAGGATGACGCGAATGTGCTGAGCCAAAACGAACGGGAGGCGGCCAATGGGGTCGATACCGGCCGCCTCCCGTCGATTGATGGCCGGCTACGCACCACCTGATGCCGGCGTGCCCGTTCATTTGCAAAGCCTTTGCCATCCGGCGCCTTAGCGCGCGCCACGAAATCTTGGCTGTAGGAATTTCTTAACCACGAAATCAGGGAAGCGGGGCGGCTTTCGTGTCTCGCGCGCTTCGCAAATCGCGAGCGGCTTTTGCATTTTGCAAAACAGTTTGCATTTTTGTACCTGGCTCGCCCATCGCGAGCCACAGGTCGATAAATTCATTGAGCCAGAGAAGAGTCTTCGGATCGTGCACAAGCCGATCGTCGAAATGCTCGTGCCGCGGCTTCGCGTTCGGCATCTCGAGACGCGCCGCACCGCGGATCGTCCAGCGGCACATCATGTGATGCGTGAGCTCCGAGTGGAACTGAAAGCCGAAAGCCGACTTGCCGTATTGAAAGGCCTGATGCGGAAAACAATCGCCCTCCGCGAGCAGCGTCGCATCGCGCGGCAGATCGAAGCCCTCGCGATGCCACTCATAAACATGGTCGGGCCAGACGCAGAGCTTCTTGCCCGCTTCGGTCGCGCGCATCGGATAGTAGCCGACTTCGACTCTCCCTTCCGGGTGGAAATCCACCTGCGCGCCGAGCTGCCGCGCCAGCACCTGCGCGCCAAGACAAATACCGAAAAAAGGCTTTTCTTCTTTCAGCGGCACTTTCGTCCACTCGATTTCCTTGCGCACATAATTGTCTTCGTCGTTCGCGCTCATCGGCCCGCCGAAAATGATCGCGCCGTGATGATGCGCGAGCGTTTCCGGCAGCGGATCGCCGAAGCGCGGACGCCGCGTATCGAGCGCGTAGCCCCGCTCCATCAGCATCCGGCCGATGCGGCCGGGCGTCGAATGCTCCTGATGCAGCACGACGAGGATGGGCTTCTTGAGAGCTTCGCAGAACTTCATGCGGCCTATGTATCGCGCCGATGGCTCGTCAGGTAGCCCGTGATCGCCAATACAGGTTTGCGCGGAACGCGGGGACCGAAAAAGGCCGTGACTTTATTGAAGAAGCCCGGGATGACGACGCGTTTCCCGGTCATGAAGCCGCGCCAGCCAGCCTCGGCGACTTGGGCAGGCGGCATGCCGGGAAGCTGCGAAATCCGCGTCTTGCCCATATTGGCGCGCTTCTGAAAGCCGGTCGGCACCGGGCCGGGGCAGAGCGCCGTCACGCGAACGCGACCGCGCAGCTCGTAAGAGAGCGCCTCGGAGAACGAAAGCACATAAGACTTGCTCGCGTAATAGATCGCCATAAACGGACCGGGTTGAAATGCCGCTGTCGAAGCGACATTCAGGATGCCGCCGTGCGCGGCAAAAATTTGCGGCAGAAAACGGATCGTCAGCTCCGTGAGCGCGCGGATGTTGAGATCGATGGTGTTCATCTGCTGCTCGCGGTCGAGCGATGCCACTCCGCCGACGAGCCCCCAGCCGGCATTGTTCACAAGCTCCGAAACATTCAGCGATTTCTGCTTGAGGAAACCCGCGAGCTTCTCGCCCGCGCCCGGCTCGGTGAGATCGAGCGCTAAGATTTCCGGCCGCGCATGGCCCTCGGCCTTGATGCGGTCGGCAACGCGCGAAAGCTGCTCCTGCGAGCGTGCGACCAGCACAAGACTGCGCCCTGCTTTCGCGGCGCAATAGGCAAGCTCCTCGCCGATCCCGCCGGATGCGCCGGTGATGAGAGTGATTGCGGTCATGCATGTTCCTACCACGTCATTCCGGGGCGCGCGAAGAGCGAGCCCGGAATCCAGATACACATGCGTGTATTTCTGGATTCCGGACAGCCTCGCTACGCTCGGCTTCCGGAATGACAGATGAAAAGGCTGGAGTGCTACGCCGCCTTCGGCCCGGTATTGGCGTGGAAATCGCGGCCGTTCGTGGTCGGCGCGACGACGCCGGTGCGGATCACGAAATCGGAGAAGCGCTCCTTCTCCCAGCGGCTCTTGGCATAGGCCGCGAACAACGGCTCCAGCTTCGCGACGATGCCGTCGTGTTCGAGGTCTTCCGCATAGAGTTTCGACATGCGCGTGCCGTCGAACGCCGCGCCAAGATAAAGATTGTACCGGGCCGGCCCTTTGCCGACGAGGCCGATCTCCGCGAGATAAGGACGCGCGCAGCCGTTCGGGCAGCCGGTCATGCGGATGACGATATCTTCTTCCGACAAACCGTACAGCGCAAGCTTCTCGTCGAGCGCCGCGATCAGCGCCGGGAGATACCGCTCGCTCTCGGCGAGGGCAAGGCCGCAGGTCGGCAGCGCGACGCAGGCCATGGAATTCCGGCGAAGGCCCGAGAGATTCGAATCGAGCCCATATTGCGCGACCATTTTCTCGATACGCGACCGTTCCTCCGGCGGAACGTTCGCGATGATGACGTTCTGGTTCGCCGTGCAGCGGAAATCGCCTTTGTGTATTTTCGCGATCTCGCGCAGGCCGGTCATCAGCCGCTTTTCGCTTTCGTCCTTCACGCGGCCGTTCTCGATAAAAAGCGTGAGGTGATGATTGCCGTTCTCGCCCTCGACCCAGCCGATGCGGTCGCCGGTCGATTCGAACTGATAGAATTTCGGCGGGCCGAGTTTCACGCCGCTGCGCTTTTCCGTCTCAGAGCGGATCGCATCCAGCCCGCGATCCTCGACCGTGTATTTCATGCGCGCGTGTTTGCGGTTCGAGCGGTCGCCCCAGTCGCGCTGCACCGTGAGCACGGCCTCCGCGACCGCGATCGCGTTCTCCGCTTCGCAATAGCCGAGCACATCCGCTGTGCGCGGATAGGTGTCGGGCTCGCCGTGGGTCATACCCATGCCGCCGCCGACCGTGACGTTGTAGCCGGTAATCGTGCCGTTGCCGTCGGTGATCGCGATGAATCCGAGATCGTGCGCAAACACGTCGATGTCGTTCTCAGGCGGGATCGCGATTGCGATCTTGAATTTCCGGGGCATGTAGGTCTTGCCGTAAATCGGCTCGTTGGGCGCCTCCGCCGGATCGCCGCCCGCGATCTTCTCGCCATCCAGCCAGATTTCGCGATAGGCACCGCCCTGCGGCTTGAAATGGTTCGAGAGATCCTGCGCGAGCTTCAAGACTTCCGCATGCGCGCGTGTCTGATAGGGATTCGAGCAGGCGATCACATTGCGATTGACGTCGCCGCAAGCCGCCATGGTGTCGAGAAGCGATTTGTCGAGTTCTTGCAGCGTCGTTCGCACATTCGACTTGATGATACCGTGGAGCTGGAAGGTCTGCCGCGTCGTCAGCCGCATCGTATGATTGGAGTAATGGCGCGCGATCTCGTCGACCTTCAGCCACTGCGTCGGCGTAAGCTCGCCGCCCGGAATCCTGAGCCGCACCATGAAGGCAAACGCCTTCTCCATCTTCTTCTTGGAGCGCTCGGCCCTGAGGTCGCGGTCGTCCTGCAGGTACATGCCGTGAAACTTCACAAGCTGTTGATCGTCTTCGCTGATCGCGCCCGTGAGTTCTTCCGCGAGCCCCTCTTTGATGGTGCCCCGCAGAAAGCGGCTTGCTTCCTTGAGATGCTCGTTGCGCGAAAGTTCTTTTGTCATGGGATTGCGCTTATCGCGCCGAAGCGAAGCTTAGTAAACGTCCTGCTGATAGCGGTGTTCCCGCTCCAGCTTCGAGAGCGCTTGCGCCGCGATCTCCGGCGAAACGCCTTTCACGTCGGCATAAGCGCGCTCCAGCGTCGAGCGTACATCCTTCGCCATCGATTTCGCGTCACCGCAGACATAGAAATATGCGCCGTTCTCGATCCAGTTCACGACGTCCTTGCGCTGCTCCCACAGCTTGTTCTGGACGTAAACCTTCTCCGGCGTATCGCGCGAGAACGCGACATCCATGCGCGCGAGCGAACCGTCTTTCAACGCGTCCTGCCACTCGAGCTGATAGAGGAAATCGTGGGTGAAGCTGCGATCGCCGAAGAAGAGCCAGTTCTTGCCTTTCGCCCCCGCAGCACGGCGCTCCTGCACGAAGGAGCGGAAGGGCGCGACGCCCGTGCCCGGTCCGACCATGATGATGTCCGTGTCGTTCGACGACGGCAGCACGAAATGCTTGTTCGGCTTCACCTTCACGCGCACGCGGTCGCCTTTCTTCAGGCGCTCGCCGGCGAAGCCCGAGGCAACGCCAAGCCGGTCGCGGCCGTGGCTGTTGTAGCGGACGGTCGAAATCAGAAGATGCACTTCGTCGCCGACTTCCTTGCGCGAGGACGCGATCGAATAAGCGCGCGGTGCGAGCGGGCGCGTGAAGCTCTTGAGCTGCTCGGCGGAAATCGCGATCGGGAATTCCTCGATGAGATCGATCAACTGCCGGCCTTCGATCCAGCTTTTCGCTTCGCCGGATTCGATCAGCTTTCTCACATATTGATGCTCGGTCGCCGCCGCGTAGTTCTCGACGGTTTTCAGCGAGAGCGTCGTCACGTCGCGCGACTTCAGGAATTCCGTGCGCAACACATCGTCCGAAGAAACGCCCGCGGCTTTCAGCAAACGATCGACATATTCAGGATCGTTTTCCGGAAAGATTT